>Ga0194052_1002235_pt1 | contig 10706 bp, 15 predicted proteins | sample SepL226m_MetaG_FD_160117 | JGI IMG/M metagenome (GOLD analysis project Ga0194052, IMG submission 160117) | Anoxic zone freshwater microbial communities from boreal shield lake in IISD Experimental Lakes Area, Ontario, Canada - Sep2016-L227-6m | ecosystem: Environmental > Aquatic > Freshwater >... | reverse complement strand
GCATTAAGCCAGAACAGATTGATGGCACTGAGGCTAAAGAAATTAAATTCTCTATTAAAGAATGGAACTTTGAGTTCACGGGTGAGCAGTATCTCTTTACCTGGATCATTCCTAACTTCTATTTTCATATCACGACCGCTTACAACATCCTGCGTCACAATGGCTTGCAGATTGGTAAGGCGGATTACTTAGGTGGCTAAATAAGGCGGTTAAACTAGCGGCATGGATTACTTTGCAGAGATGTTTGAGACAGCAACACCTTGGTTCTATCGAGCCAGTATGTATTTGTCTAATGCCTTTGTGGATGATCCCGCTATTCTGGCTTTTGCCTTTTGCTAGACTCAATTGCAGTCATCTTGAGCCACCTTCGGGTGGTTTTTTCTTACCTAAAATTTGAGCAGATAGCTCAAAAGCAACAAAAAGTACCTCATTTTTGCGGTTTTTACATATACTGTATAAACATACAGTATATTAATCACTATGACGCAGCAAATGAACCCCGCAAAAACAACCCTAAGCCAGGCCCCAAAAGCCTTAATGGCCCATTTTGCCTCCTATGAGACAAGACTCTTAAGCCACCGGATTTCAGCTGGTTTCCCAAGTCCAGCGGCAGATTACGCTGAAGAGGGCCTCGATCTCAATCATTACTTGGTCCAGAACAAGCCAGCCACCTTCATGTTCACTGTCAAAGGTGACTCGATGATGGGTGCGGGCATTTGCGATGGCGACAAGGTAGTGGTTGATAAAGCGCTTAAGCCAAAACATAAAGACATCGTGGTGGCTGTCGTCGATAGCGAATACACCATCAAGCGCCTTTATCAGTTGCGCGGCCGCATTGAACTTCAACCAGAAAACCCAGGCTATCAGCCCATCACCTTTAATGAAGGCAGTGAGTTGCAAATTTGGGGTGTCGTAGTGGGAGTAGTGCGCAAGTACAGCCATTACAGCGGCAGAGGTAATAAGTGAGATGAATACTCCAGCCAACTCAGTCAATCCCCTGTTTGCACTAGTCGATGTAAACAACTTCTATGTTTCCTGCGAGCGCGTTTTTGTACCCAAGCTAGAGGAGGTGCCCATGGTTGTGCTCTCGAATAACGATGGTTGTGCTGTAGCACGCAGCGCTGAAGTCAAAGCATTGGGTGTGAAGATGGGGACGCCTTGGTTTCAGATGCAAGATCTCGCTAGGAAGCATGGCATCCAAGCTTATTCATCAAACTACACGCTCTATGGCGATATGAGTAATCGCGTAGTGCAAGTACTCAGAAAATTTACACCGAATTTAGAGGTGTACAGCATTGATGAAAGTTTTCTGCAAATTGAAACTGTCTTAAAGCAGCATCCCGATACGATGGCATTGGGGAGAATGATTAAGCAGGAAGTAAAAGACACCACTGGTTTACCAGTCTGCGTTGGTATTGGTGCCAGTAAAACCTTAGCGAAGTTTGCTAATCACTTAGCTAAAAAGCACCAGCAATTTGCTGGTGTCTGTGATGTTGAGGTAATGCCTAAACCCGAGCTCTATCAATGGATGAGCGAGACTGCGGCTGCTGAAGTCTGGGGTATCGGGCGGCAGCTGGCCAAGAAACTCAAGGCTTTAGAGATCCATACTGTTTTTGATCTCTTGCAAACTTCACCACAAGCGATGCGTCAGCAATTTGGCGTAGTCATGGAAAGACTTTGTTATGAATTGCGTGGCACATCTTGCTTGAAGTTAGAGGAAGTTTCGCCAGCCAAGCAGCAAATTATTGCCTCACGCAGTTTTGGTAAGTTAGTCACCAAGCAAGAAGAGCTTGCGCAGTCCGTTGCTACCCATGCAGCACGCGCTGCAGAAAAGTTGCGTGGTCAACATTCTGTAACGGGCGCGCTGACTGTATTTATTCAGACCAATCCGTTTAAGCAAAATGAGCCACAGCATCATCAAAGTATCACCATTGCTCTAGCAGACCCGAGTGATAACACGGTGACGCTAACAAATGCAGCACTGAAGGGCCTTAAACAAATTTATCAAAGTGGCTTTCGATACAAGAAGGCGGGCGTCATTCTCAATCTCATTGCAGATAAACCGACGGTTCAGCAATCCTTATTTGAGGATATGGAAAGTAAAGGTAAGTCGGCTGATCTGATGCAAGCAATGGATGCGATTAATTCACGGTTTGGTAACGCAGTCATTCGCTTGGCGGCATCTGGCACCAAACAAGAATGGCAAATGAGATCAGGTAATAAATCCCCCAACTACACCACACAGTGGGATGAGTTGCCGGTAGCGCACTAAAGAACATCACAAGAGATGAAAAATGACTTTAATTCCAATAGATTTTTTACTAGCTCATTTCGTGAGCTTTTGATCTCATATTCTTAAAACATAGCAGTACCTTCACGACAAAATAGAGGAGAAACACATGGAATTACTAAATAACTTCAACGGCATTTCACTTGCAGTGATCATGGTGCTGTCTTATTGCGCGGTACTCAAAAACACCCAGCGCGACCAGAGCCTTAAAGGGGCAATCAAGTCACTTTTAAGCTTCTAAGTAGGGTAGTCCAATGTGGTGCAGTTATTGCCTAAAAATTAGGCAATAACATCAGACCCCCTGTTTAAAAGGGTCAAATTTGCAGGTTATTGAAATAATTGAAAATATTAATGCAAATGTCATAAATATTCTATAAAATGGTGCAATGCAGTAATTGCAGTGCAACATAAATAACCATCTGTACACACCATATTGGAGAATGACCATGTTTCAAAACACACTAAACACAACTTTGTTGTCCGCTACTCAAGCTAAATCTATTGAGTCTGCACAAGCTATCGCTCAATTGGCAGTACAGAGCGCTGAGCAAATTGCTGAGATCAACCATGATGCAGTTAAAGAAATAGTTTCTGCTGCTCAAGCTAAGTCTGTAAAATTGACTCAGTTGAAAGATCCAAAAGCTGCATTAGAACTGTTTGATGCTGAATCAGCTAAAGAAGTTGCTGCTCAAGTTGCTGACTATCAAAACAAAGTAAATAAAGTTTTGCGTAAAAACAGCAAAGAAGTTACTAGCTTGATCGAATCAGCAATTGATGATTCACAAGCTGATTTGAAAAAATTAGTTAAAGATGCTACTGCACAAGCTCCTGCTGGTTCAGAGGCTTTTGTATCTGCATTTAACACAGCATTTGATGCTACTTTGAAGAGCTTTGAACAAATTCGCGCTACTTCAAATGACGCTTATGCAAACTTTGAGAAGAGTGTTGAGACTGCATTGAACTCTTTCCAGGGTCAAGCAGCACCAGCTACTAAGTCACGTAAGCAAATCGCTGCTTAATGATTTAGTAATACGCCTTACTGAAAAAGCCCCATTGATTGGGGCTTTTTTATTGGCTAAAGTATTGCCGCTATAGCCAGCCAGCGTTCCGTACTTCAGTCTCAATCAGGGCAAGTGTGTTTGCTGCAGTTTGAGCGCTTGGCCCCACGCCATTCTTACCCACAATGAAGCCACCACCCTTAGGGATATAGGTGTGCACATAGAATTCATTTTTAGCGCCACCTAAAACAATCTGGAGGATGGGTTCTTTGCTAGCCCGGTCATAAGATTCAGTAAAGGTGGAGTAGGTGATATTTTCTCCATGCTTTTGGGCTAAACGCAAAATCAGATTGCTAATGCCTTCAACGAGCAGGCAATACTCCTGATGAAAGGCGGGGTTGCTGATGCGAAGTTCATCGATTGCGATCGCGTGAAGGGCGCTATTTGCCATGGGTGCCAGAGGTAATTATTGAAATTTCTCAGAACAATATACGCCTGAGAAATGACCGTAGGAAGTCTTTTTAATATTGCAGTGCCGCATAAGAGCTAGGGAGAAAACCTATATGGCAAAAGGGATAAAAGGGTAAGATCGGTTTCAGGTAATAAATAAAGCCCCTACATACCAATAGACCAAACAGGAAGGCCTCACAATGACTACCTATCCGATTGCCATTGAACTGACTGCCTGGGTTGAGCTTGGACTAAATCAGTATGAGGTGACTCTTGATGAGGTCTCTAAGGTCACCGTCAAAAGAACAGATGATGTATTGCACTCCAGAGAGCTCACCACCGCAGAAATTGAATCATTGCTCAAAGCCATTCAGAGTGTGACAGTGCCGGTCACGGAGGAGCTGCCAGAGAATCCAAACTACAAGCCCGTCGCTAGCTACGAACTCATTATTGAGTCAGCCCATTTTTCACTAGAGTACAACTGGGAAGATGTCGATGCGCAATCATCCAAAGCATTTGAATCTATGGTGCAGCTCGCAAAGCTCATTGAGAAAATAGGGCATTTTGAGTAGCGCTAAATAAGCGCTTGAATTTTTCGTAAAAAGTATTCATAATTAAATCTACATCAAGAGATGGCTTTGTCGCCACAGCAACCTGCTAACGCAGTAAGGTGCTAAAAAGATGAGACTCATGTAAGTGAGTAATCAAAAGCGACAAACCCACCACTTGGTGGGTTTTTTGTTTTAGGGCGCTTTATACCGAATTGCTAGGCCCGACATCTAGTCAAACTAGCTAAATAGGAGAAAAACATGAGTCAGTTATTTTGTAAGCTAGGTGACCTTGCAGTTACCGTAGATGCTGAGTTGCCTATCAATATTGGCAATATAGTCAAAATTGTCGGGGTAAGCGGCTATGAAAAGTGGTCTAGCTATCGAACTAAAATCTTTTTATGGAAGGTAGAGGTTGCCTCACCAGATAGACCTTTGGTTTACGAAAACCCCGACGGTACTATTGAAAAGCTACTTGCTGGTCGAGTACCAGATCATTGCCTAAGACCTATTCGTCCCGATGAACTCGAAGAAATTGACGAGTGTTCTGAAGATTTATCAGTAGCACTCGAAAGGGAAGGGGAGGTGGAATATGTTTAGACCGCCCCCTGAATATCACTGGAAACAGAGTAAACAAAAATATGAGAAGCGGTTTCGCAGAAAAGCGCCGCAATGGGTTTTAACGCTCGATCGTGTTTCCTCTAAAAGCCTTTTTAATACTTGCTGTAGGTTGGGCTTTAAGTTGCATCCCGAAGTATTGATTGGGGCGGAGTTGCATGATGGCCCAGACAGCCTCTGGAGTACCAAGGCTTGTTATCGGCTTGATCATCCTGCAAAGCCAACACTAAAACCCAATCAGAGTACCTAAAAACCATGAAGCTCAATCTATGAGCTTCATGGTTTTTAAAGTAGATACATCCAATCCACAAAGGAGCAATCATGCGTGACTACACATACATAGGCGGGGCGCGGTTTTCAATCAATAACTTATTTCGTAGTCTGCGTTTTGATGTAGATCGGCTCGATATGAGTTGGGTAGATGGAGAGAAACCAGAATTTAGCCGTGGGCTCAGAATCATGGACAACGATACTGGGAACAGTGCGATGGTAGATGGCGAAGAAGCCGATAACCTGATTTACAGCCTGACCTATATCTTTGGTAAAGAAGATGGCCAAGAGGCCTTTCGGAATGCTATAGATGCCTATCTCACAGTAGCTTTAGATACCAAGCAATATTTAGTATCGGCCCAAAAAAAAGATCCCGACGGAAAGCCAGAAGTTGACGACGCCGTCATTCATTAGATGATTGGGGCTATGTAACGAGGTTGGGGGCCTAAGTTTTTGATGGGTTGGCCTCAAGCTGGTCAGCATCAGACTATGTAGCTAGCCCAATAATTACAAGAATTTACGAAATTTATGCCCATTTGCTGTTAGCTCATGTGATTAGTCTTGTATAGTTATTCTATTAATAAGAAGCAATCTGGATAATAGGAGAAATAAATGAAGTGTCAGGCTTGCGGAGCTATCGGCTCTCCTGGTAAGGCAAATTGTGAGTTTTGTGGTGCTGCATTTGTTTTGATGCAAGCGGGAACTGCGCCATCTGTTCGTCCCTCTACACCAAACCCCCAAGTTGCCCCTCAATCAGCGCCTAGTTCGACTACTTCACCGAGCAATGATCAACCCGCTCAATCTGAGAATAATCCTACGCGGCCAAACAGAATTGTTGCTCCACAAATTTCTTTTGTAAAAGATACTTTAAATCTTATTAGCGAGTTACATGCCACACCATCGAGTGGATTTAAAATATGGGCCTTTATTTTTCCGGTAGCCTATCTTTATGGCTATGGTGCTAAAGATAATGCCAAAAAGGTAGCATCTACATCATTGATTCCTCAGTTCATTTTGGGGATCGTTGCTTATTTAAGTTATAAGTTAGCTGGCGTTTTAGATGTCGCGGCTGCTATTTGGTTTTTCTATGTATGCTATTTGGTTTCGACTCGGACACATGCCTTGGTTGTCAAAGGCACTGATTACAATATGAGCTCAGGAATCATTGCGCAAGTGATATACACAATAGCGTTCTTGCTAATTTCACTTCTGTAATTAGTAGCGCCCTGAATTTTTGCGCCAATAAAAAGACCGCTTTACAGCGGTCTTTTTATATCTGTTAGAGCGATGATAGGCTCATTAAGCGAGCTTTTTTATAGATACAATTTTCATTCATTTGATTAATAGAAAAGGCCTGAAATGAAAAAATATGCAATTGTGGTGGATCTTGAGACCACAGGTCTTTATAGTGAGCGCGATAAGATTATCGAAATTGGCGCAATTAAATTTGAACTAGATTCCGGTCTTGTGGTTGATCAGTTCCAGTCATTTTCTAATCCATTTGAGCAGAATCTTTTAACTGAATTAACTACTCAGGCTCTAGATCCAATTGTTGTTGAGATCACAGGCATCACTGAAGATATGCTTATTGGGGCTCCGAGCAATAAGGAAGTTGTGGATACATTTTTTCGATTTGCAGAAGACTTAGATATATGGGCCTATAACTCTAGTTTTGACAGTAAGTTTTTAAATTGCCATACGGATGTTCCCAGGCAACTAAATGATGTTTTGGTGATTGCCCGCAGGAGTTTTCCTGATTTAGTCAATCATCGTTTGGGTACTGTGGCACGTCATTTGAATATATCCGCTGATGGTGCTCACCGTGCGATAGTCGATTGCATTATGGCCAAAGAAGTCCTTCTTCAGGGCTTAAAGAAGATGGAAGCCAATTAACCAAATATAGTGCTTTGATAGCCAGATAGAGTTACTTTTGAGCCTGGAATATTTTGGTTTGCTGCTTTAGCTAGGGGATTCCCCCAACTTCATGCCCACTATTCTTGTGCAGACTAGTCTAATTATGCCTTTTATGGATGCTAGAATTAATGATGATAATTTGAAGGAATATCCATGACTAGAAAGTGTCCAAAATGTGCTGCAGATGTATTAGATACTGCCAAGTTTTGTGTCAAATGTGGCACCAGAATGGAGCCGGTTAGTTCCGCTCCAGGAGGAGGCATGCAATCTCCTATGGCGCCTTTAGCTCCGTCAGCTCCTTCACCAATTTCTCCAGTAGCCCCTGTTGCGCCTCCGTCCCCTCCACCATCACCTCCACCGCCAGAAGCAACTCCAGTTATTGAGGAAGTTGTTGTGGAGCTTGCCCAGGAAGTTATTGTCCCAGTTATTCCGGTAACCCCACCACCAGTTAATTCCAATACACGCATCGAGTCTACAAGCACTCCATCAAGTGGGTCGGGCACAACTAGCTCAGGAAAATCAGGCAGCAAAGGCATCGTGTTTGGTGTAATCGGTTTAGTGGTTATTGGTGGAGGAGCATTCTTTTTCATGTCAAAGAGTGATTCCCCGCCTCCAAATGCATCCCCAGCTCCACAGATTGCACCACCCAATTCAGCAACATCAGCCCAACCAGTGGCGCCCGCCCCAGTCCTTACACAACCCAAGCAACCGCCCAAGCCTGCTGCAGCGCCTCAGGTAACACCACCTAGCGGACCGGATATCAACAATATTATGCGAGACGCAGCAAACAAGTAGTCCCAGCCTATATTTTAAACAGAGGATTTTGTGAAAATTAATTCATCCCATTATTTGTCAAGAGCCAAGATTATTTTGGCTGCATCCCTAATGATGTCAGGTTTGGCATTTGCACAAGATTCTAGCGGGGGATTTTTTAAGGATATATTAAGCGCTGTGATGTGTGGGCCCGGCGGAAAAATGTGTGATCAAACATATAACCCGAACGCTAAAAATGCGATGTTTGAAAATCCAGAGCAGTTACTTAAATTTATTAGTGCTGCAGATGCTTTTTTAAATGGGCAGAGGGATCAGCCAGTGGGTGAGAGAAACAAGACCTTTGTTGCCAATAAATCTAAGATTGCCGTTACTGCAACGCCTCCCTCAGATCTTAACCCCCCATTAGATAACGATGCTTTTCAAAAGGTAATGAAGGCTAATGGTGGTTTGGCTTTGGCAATTCAAGGATACCTGCAAAAGCAAACATCGAGCATCTCTCAACTTAAGGCTGCCGCCGAAGGCGGCGAGCCATGGGCTCAAATGTTTTATGGATTAGCCTATGGAGATAGCTGGACAGGGATTGCAAATCCAGCTGAGTCCTGTCGCTGGATTAAAGAGGCTGCTTCAGCAGGCATCAGTTCTGCTCGTTTTTTTATTGCAAAAAAAGCGTATATACGCGCAGATTGCTTTAGCGAAACGCCAACACTAGAGCAAGCTAAGATTTGGGCTGAATTAGCCTCCATGTCAAATGATGATGTTATGAAGCAAGACTCTAAGATGTTGATCGCCACTATATTAAAAGAGCAGCTAAAGGGTGGAAAGTAGTTGATTAATAACCTAGAGCTCTGATCATTAGCATTAGACATTACACCGCGAATAAAAAATGAAGCCGTTATATTATTTCAAGATTTTTTTGACGGCTTTTTATCTTTTCATTTCTACAGGTGTCCATTCTGCACCTCAAGATGTGACCTTAGGATCTTATTTAACTTCCCTATATAACATTGACTCTGACCGCGGAATATTTAGCGCTGATATTTGGATTTGGACAAAATCCAAAGCCCCTTTTAATTACAAGCCCCAAGATAATTTGGAGATGTCTTATTTAAGTAGTCAGTTTCCGTTGATGTATATAGGACAGTCATCAGAGATTCTCCCTGGCAAGATCTATTACAGCCAGAAAAAGGTTCAAGGTACCTTTCTTCATGACTATGAATTAGCAAAGTTTCCCTTTGATAGGCAGCGGCTAAAAATCTACTTTGAGGATGCCGACTTAAATTTGCAGCAATTGAAATTTATTTCTGATAAAGCAAGCGGCTTTGATCCAGAAATTTCAATTGATGGGTGGAAGATCGTAAATATCGAAGCTAGATCCGATGTAAAACAATATCAAACCAATTTTGGCAATGAAACCAAAGTTGGCGATGATCAATACTCTCGAGTGATTTTAGAGATCATCCTTAAGCGCGATGCACCCTTGATTTTTTTGAAGATTACATTGGGATTATTTGCAGCGGTTCTCGTAGCCATGTTCTCCACTTTTATGAATGCAGAAAGTGATGACTTATATAGTGCGCGGCTTGGCTTGTTGGGCGCGACACTATTAGCAGTAGTAGTGAATCAGCAATTTGCCGATGGAAAAATTGGTCAAACAACGACCGTTACCCTAATTGATTCACTTCATATGCTCGGCTTTACAACGGTATTTATTCTCTTTATTGCAGCTATCTTTTCTAGAAGATTACATTCATCTCCGATTGGTAATATGACTCATACTGTTTTTGATCGTTTTTCCTTCGTGATCTCTTTGGGAATATTTACATTACTCTCTTTTGTGCTAATTAGATCAGCCATTATTTCTTGATATTATGGACGATTGTTAGAAGCATCCCCCCTGTTTAAATTACTAGACCCTAGACTAATACCATGAAGACTTGCCCCAATTGCGCAACTTCTCTCCCTGATTTTGTCAATGTTTGTACAAAATGCAAATTCAACTTAGCTTCACCACCACCTCCAAAGCCTCCGGTCAGTCCCGCACCATCTGCACAGATCTCTTCGCCCCCTCCTAGAGTTGCTTCAGTTTCAGTCTCCGGCCAAGGAAGTCAGGATCGCGTGAGCTCTTCCTCTGAAGCTAGTTCAAGTGTAGATTTACCACCTAAAAAGAATAAATTTGCTATCTATGCAGGCGGTGGAGTTGTTGCACTAGTCATTTTGGGTTGGTTTGGTCAGAGTAAGACAGGTTCAGATGAGAGTAAGCCTATTAAAGAGCAGGCTGCTCTAGAGTCTGCCAATACCAAATCAACCTCGAGTGCGGCTAAACAAGTAGCGCCTGACATCAATCAAATTATGCGAGATGCGGCAAACAAGCCCACAAATAATTCGACTCCTAACCGACCAAAGGATGCAAATAATTCTGAGGGAACAAATGCAAATAAGCCTTGGTATCAGCAATAAAGGAAAGCATACCGTGAACCTAACTTCAATCTTATTAAAAGGCAGAAACTTTTTTCTGTTCATGCTGGGGCTGGGAATTTTGTTTACCTGTTCTGCGCACGCTCAGGGTCTTTCAATAATGGTTCCTTATGCTGCAGGTGGGCCGTCTGATGCAGTAGCTAGATTAATGGGTAATAAGCTAGCTGGATATTTTGGAGGAAGTCCAGTCAATATTGAGAACCGTCTTGGCGAAGGAGGGCTAATAGGATTGGGTGACTTTACGGCGCAGCCTGTTGCTAGCCAGGGTGTTATTTTCTTAAATTCTTCTACTTTTTTTCTTGCGGTGGCAAAAAAGCCTGATCAGTTAGATAAGATTCGCCCTGTATCTTTAGTTTCTTTGGTTCCTCT
>Ga0194052_1002234_pt1 | contig 10710 bp, 7 predicted proteins | sample SepL226m_MetaG_FD_160117 | JGI IMG/M metagenome (GOLD analysis project Ga0194052, IMG submission 160117) | Anoxic zone freshwater microbial communities from boreal shield lake in IISD Experimental Lakes Area, Ontario, Canada - Sep2016-L227-6m | ecosystem: Environmental > Aquatic > Freshwater >... | reverse complement strand
TTTTATTGCAGTTTCAAGGATATGGGAACGGATATTGTCGGGCATTTCCGCGCCATAGCCAAATAATTTCAATTTCTCGACCACGATACAGGTCAATAGACCGACGGCCAGCACCGGCATCGAAACTGGGGCTACATTGATAAAAAAGGTAGTAAACTGCCAGCCCATCTCACTGGCGATGAGCAGATTCTGGGGCTCACCGACCAGTGTACAGACACCGCCCAGGGCGGTGCCCACCGCGCCATGCATCATCAAATTTCTGAGGAAAGCCCGGAATTCTTTTAGTTCCTGCCGCTGGACCTCTTTGAGTGCCTGATCGCAGGTCAGGTCATGAGTACTCAGCATATCCATATCGGATGCGAAACGGTGGTAAACATCGTAAAATGAATATGCCACGGCGATGATCACGGCCGTGACCGTCAAGGCATCCAGAAAAGCTGAAAGAAAGGCGCTGATGAAACAGAAAAGAAGTGAGATCAGAATCTTCGACCGAACTCGTATCAGAATACGGGTGAAGGTGAACTGCAGGAAGTCCTTCATAAAGAAGATGCCGGCCACCATGAAGATCAGCAGCAGGATGACCTCGAAATTATTGAGGGCCTCTTTATAGACCGTTTCCGGACGGGCCAGGCCGATGGCCACCGCCTGAAAGGCTAATAGACCGCCGGCCGGAAGTGGATAGCACTTCAGCGCCATGGCCAGGGTGAAGATAAACTCTCCGATGAGTACACATCCGGTTATAAACGGCCCGGCTGTATACAGCAGGACGGGATTGGCGATCAGAAAAGCGATTATCGCCAGTTTATACCAGCCTGGCGCGTTTCCCAGAAAGTTTCGGATAAATGCTCCTGTGAATGTTTTTGGCATGAGTTTCCCTATGTTGGAAGTGAATGGAAATAGTCATTGAGCTTACGGCAAGATAATTGACCAGTGCAATGGTAATATGGCGAAATCATTACCATTAAATATCATTCTATGAAATTTATACTTTTTATGTGAATGTTCCCAAGAGTCAAGACTTCCAAGTAATAAATTGGGTCCTGTTTATCCCTACGATATCAAACGGGCGCCCCACTTGCACCATTCCTCCAGATTTCCCCCAAAAACCATTATAAATATGATAATATACACGGACTTGCGCACCTTGGCATCGGTTCCATATGGTTGAAATTTCTCAAAAGTAGAAGCTTCTTATCGCTTGACGCGATGCGTTGGGGCAAGGCGACCGGCAAGCACCTTGTCGATGCGAACACCATCCATATCGACGATCTCAAAACGCCATCCATTTGCATTGCAGATGGCCCCAGTGGCCGGAATTTCCCCCATCTGTTCCAGCAAAAAACCTGCCAATGTCTGATAATCACCTTCTTGCGGCAAGTTGATGCCCAATTTGTCCGCCATTTCATCCGCGGGAATCCAGCCGGAAAGCAGCCATGAACCGTCCTGTCTGCGCACCGCAGCCGGTTCCGAAAAGTCACTATCCGAGCGGAATGCACCGGCGATGGTCTGTAAAATGTCGGCAGGAGTCACGACCCCTTGAAAATGGCCATATTCGTCATGTATCAGCGCCATTGGCATCTCGGCTGATTTGAGCAGACTCAATGCATTGAGCGCTTCCTCTGTTTCAGACATCATCGGAGACTTGTGAACGAATTTTTGTATGTCAAACGGGCATTGCCGCATCATTTCCGCCAGTGCTTCACGCACCTCAATCACGCCGATCGTTTTATCAATCGAGCCTTGCCCGGCAGGGAGCCGCGAATGAGCGGCATCGATAAGACTTTCGCGCAGCATGCTTTCGGTAGCGCTGATATCGATCCATTCAACTTCCAGGCGCGGGGTCATCACGCCGCGCACCGGGCGGTTGCCGAGGCGAAGCACGCCAGAAATCATGCGTTTCTCGCTGGATTCCAGCACGCCGAAACTTTCAGCCTCGGCTACCAGCTTTTTGATTTCTTCTTCTGTAACCTTGTTTTCGACTTCGGGATTTTGTCCCATCACCCAGAAAATCAAACGGGATGATTTATCCAGCAGCCACACAATCGGTGTGAAAATGCGCGAGACTATCGTCATGAAAGTCGCCACCGCACAGGCGATCCCCTCGGCATTGCGCAACGCCAAATGTTTGGGCACCAATTCGCCGATAACGATCGAAAAATAGGCGATGACGGCAACCACTCCTCCGAAGCCCAAGGGTTCCGCAATATGTAAAGGCATGCCCCGTGCCGATAGCCAGCCTGTGAGATACGCACCGTAGGTAACGCCCGAAAATGCGCCAGAAAGGATGCCGATCAACGTAATGGCGATCTGTACAGTCGAAAGAAAGCGCCCCATGTCGGAGGCAAGCGCCAAGGCCCGGAGCGAACCGTGCGTCCCGGATTCGATCATGGCTTTAAGGCGTGTCGGACGTGATGAGACGATTGCAAGTTCCGAAAGAGCAAAAAGGCCGTTGAGTAGGATAAGGAAAATGATGATCGTCAGTTCAAACACGCCTGGTTCCTTTTAAATGAGGTAACTACTCAGCCTTCAGCCTGTGTGCTTGTATCCATCCGAAAAAGGCCGGGATCACATCAACGGCAAGCTCCACAATCAAAATCGCGGATAAAATATGAAAAATGTTTAAAGGGATATCCTTCCATCCCATGAAGCCCATCACCACAAATATCCCCGTAACTTCCGGTACCATGGCGAGCATAGAGTTGATGAAATTCCTGTAAAGAAGATAAGTTAGAACAACACGTCTTTCGTTCACTTCCTTGAACACTGTCCCAAATAAAAAAGCCGCTAACTCCTCTGAAAAGAGACCAACCGGATTCATAATTTTCAGAAGGTACTGGAACATGGCAATGGCTTCGTCCAGTTCACCCATTAAAGCCAGTGCTTCGGATATTCAGATTTTGGCATTGTTCAGCAGCGCTTCATAGATTGGTTTGTCTTTAAAATACTCGGGAATGCTGTATGAAATGATGGAGACGATCATCAGCGGCAACAACAAATCGTAGGCGCCTGTCATTTCCAGAATCAGAATGGTTCCTGTGATGGGTGCACGGACAATGGCCGAAAAATATCCCGCCATACCCAAATTCTTCTTTTAAGCACGATTCGAGACTGATCCGATGATGAATCTGGATAACTCTGCATTTTTTCTTGCTTTCTTTTGGCTTGTTGTAGGTGGTCACCAAAATTTCTGATTGGAACTGTGATTTTAACTTGACAAGAATATCATGATGTAATTAATATTACAATAAAAATAAATTGTAATATTAATTACAAAAGGCAGGTATAATGACCAACACTGGTGCGTTGCTTCCCCTTCCAAAAACTCCACTGACACGGCTTCAGACCAGGCTGGCCGACTTCATCCTGCAACATGTAGGTGATGTTGTGTTTATGACTGTGGCCCAGTTGGCCGAAGTTTCTGGCGTGTCCGATGCCACTGTCGTTCGCTTGGCGCAAACTCTGGGTTTCAATGGGTTTCCAGAAATGAAGCATCACCTGCGCTTCTTCATGATGGCCGGGCATGACACTGTTTCACGACTCAAGCATACCTCGCGGAACATCAGCAGCGTGGATGAACTCGTATCAGTGATGGTCCAACAGGACGCTAAAAATCTGGCGGAAACAGCCGAGAATCTTGATACCGGCAACATCATTCGGATTGCACATGTCCTCAAGGATGCTGAAGATATCAACATCCTCGGACTTCGGTCCGCCCATTCTCTGGCCGTTTTGCTGTCGAGCACGCTCGGGTTTCTGGGGAAGCGGGTGCGGCTGATTGTTCCAGGCACCGGGGAAATGTGGCGGGATGTAAGTATGATATCGCATGATTCGTTACTGCTGGCTATCTCCTTTCCGCGTTACACCCGCCTGACGGTTGAGGTGGCTGAAGCGGCCCATCTGGCGGGAGCCGTGGTTGTCAGTCTGACCGACTCGCCGTTTTCACCGATCGCGCCTTTTTCGGATCACATATTGACGACGAAGTGCCGTTTTGACGGTTTCATCGAGTCCTATGTGACGATTCTCAGCCTTATAAACGCACTGGTTACCGCCGTTGCTTTTCTGGACGGGGAGAAAGCTGTGACGCAACTAAGAAGGATGGAACAGTTGTGGGATGAAAAAAACATTTACTATAGGGCGGAAAAACGGGATTTGCCGAGCTGGGCGGTTAATTCGCAGACCCCAAAAAGGGTTGTATGAGAGTTTTTCGATCAGCACGTTCTGGCAATCAACGAAGTTTGGCGCCTTTGGGGGTGTGTTCACCCATAGCGTGCTGACCATTTTAGGGGTGATCATGTTTCTGCGTTATTTCACAATTGTGGGATACGCGGGCTTTGGGGTTCCCTTCTGATTCTGCTCGTTGCTAAAGCCATTACTGTTCCTTGGCCCCCTTTTTCAAAGGGGGGGAATCGTTAGCTGCGACTGAAATGATGATCAATGCCATTTGGGCTCATCAAAAAAAGTGTCAGCTACTTTTGAGGTAATATGAAGGATGCCGTCATAAAGAACTTAATCCCTTTAAAAATCCACCGTTTGGAGGCTGCCGATGAAAATCATGATGATAACCAACGAGTACCCACCTCACATATATGGAGGCGCAGGTGTCCATGTGGACTATCTCTGCCGCGAACTGGTACGGCTGGACGATGCCCGGCATCGACTGAAGGTGCTGTGTTTCGGCGATCAGCAAGAGTCCGGCGCAAATTTTGATGTGACAGGGATTGCCGGTATGCCGGATATTTTCCGCCAGGGGGAGGCAAATGAAAAGGTTATTGATGTTCTGAGACGCAATATCGCTATTACCGGCCTGGCAGGAAATGCCGACATTGTACACTGCCACACCTGGTACGCCTTTCTGGCGGGCTGCCTGGTCAAACAGTTCATGGAAATTCCCCTGGTCATTACCGTCCACTCTTTGGAGCCGAAGCGCCCCTGGAAGCGGGAGCAGATAGGAACCGGCTACAATGTCAGCGGTTGGCTGGAGAAAACCGCCATGGAGAATGCCGACGGGATCATTGCTGTGTCGCAGGGCATGAAAAGCGACATTATGAACTGCTATCAGCCTGATGCTGAAAAGATCAGGGTGATTTATAACGGCATTGATACCGGGCAATACCAAAAGACGCTGAACCCCGACATACTTGTTGCCTATGGGATTGATCCGCTCAAACCGTATGTGCTTTTTGTCGGCCGCCTAACTCGGCAAAAGGGGATCATTCATCTGGTACATGCGCTGCCTTACATCAATGAAGGGGTGCAGATCGTTTTGTGCGCCGGCGCACCAGATACGGAAGCGATTGCGCGTGAAATGCGCGTTGAAGTCGAACGCGCTCGGGTCGGCGCCCCCAACGACATCATCTGGATTCCCGATATGGTGCCCGTGGAACAAATTATCGTACTCTATAGCCATGCGACATTGTTTGTCTGCCCATCGGTTTACGAACCCTTCGGCATCATCAACCTGGAAGCCATGGCCTGCGGCGCCCCGGTGGTTGCAGCGGCCGTGGGGGGCATCCCCGAAGTTGTGGTTCACGGTCAAACCGGAATCTTGGTCCCCTTCGATCCGGTAAGTAGCGCCGATCCGGAGCCATTAAGGCCGGAACAGTATGCCAGAGATCTGGCGGCAGCCATCAATGAGCTGTTGCGTGCACCGGAGAGGCGACAAATCATGGGAGCCGAATCCCGCCGGTGGGTTGAATCGCACTTCCGCTGGGAAGCCATTGCGCAGCAAACGCTGGAATACTATGAAGAATTATGTGAAAATTTGAAAGGTGTCAAGCGATGAATTTGAGTTTCGTGTCAGTTTAGGTTGTCGCCCAGTAGTTGACAGATCCCGCGCAGCGGGATTCCAACCCAGTCCGGGCGATTATTCAGTTCGTAGGACAGCTCATAGACCGCCTTTTCAATGAGCAGCGTTTCCAGAAGGACGCGCAGCTCATTGCGGGTGGCAGGAATAAACCGGCTCTCGCCAGCTTCCTGAAGATAACTTTTTAGAAACTCAGCGCTCACCCAGCGATACCAGAACTCCGCCCAGTGCTCCAACTTCGCAATGGCCTCGGGTGGAGTTACGTTTTCATGCCGATGCAGCAGAACGGCATGGGCGGCGTAGTGGAACGAGCGCAACATTCCGGCCACATCGCGCAGAGCGGAGCGCTTGATGCGCCGTTCCGTGATGGGCCGGGCCGGTTCGCCCTCGAAATCGATGATGACAAAATCGCTTCCCGTGAAAAGCACCTGCCCGAGATGGTAATCGCCGTGACAGCGGATGCGCAGGGTGACGATTTTGATGTCAAGCAACTCCTTGAAGCGGTTCATCAGATATTTTTCGTGTTTCATGATAGTAACCGCCAGCGGTCGCAGACCCTCTGACAGCCGGTTGAACTGCCGCCGCAGCAGTAGCAGGGTTTTGCCAACCTGAGTGCGCATGGACTGGTACAAAGCACGCTGGTAGAGCTTGGAAAACGCTTCAGGCTTGAATTCCGGCAAGCTCTGTTCCGATGCCAGGCAGACATGCATTTCAGCGGTGCGTCGGCCCAACAACCGGGCTGATTCCAAATAATATCCAATAAGTTCAGCCGCCTCGCCGGATGGGGATACGTCCAGCAAATCGACGGGGAAAGCGGCTGGCAATGTTCCAGGGGGTTGTTCCATGGCCATATCGAAGTAACGGCCCAGGCAATCCAGGGTGTAACTCCACGCATCGCCCTGATTGGTCACAAACCCTTGCAGGATGGCCAGGGTCATCGGTTCGTCCTGGTTTAGCCGAAGCTCGATTCCACCTGCGGTCGGTGCGCAGTGCGGAAATCGTTTTTCGGTGAGCAGCCTACCGATTTCAAAGTCCGGATTGATCCCTGGTGAGAGCTTGCGGATGAGTTTGAGAATCAGAATATCGCCGAACCGGATTGATGTGTTGCTCTGCTCTATATGCATCTTGGTCGGTGAGGGCAGGGGGTGGCCGTTTGCAAGCAGAGTCTGGAATGCAGGCGTTGTGGAACCGCGCATCTGTCCGTGGCGCCCGCTAATGGATTTTTTATTGCTCAGAACATCCAGCATCGCTTCGCCAAAGGCGGCATCCACCATTGCATCATACAGCAAAAAGGTCGATTGCCTGCATTTGAACTTGAGTTTTGCAATGACTGCCTCGGGATGTTCCCGCCACAGGTGATCGGATTGGTTCTCATCCGCCAGCGCCATGGGAACGGCGTACACTTCCATATTGCCGGAGAGGTAGTCCACCTGCACCAGGGCGATAGCCCACCGCCGGGATTCTTTCGTCAATAAAAACATGTCCAGGATGCCGACCTGTTTGAGCTGTCGCGCTTTGCCGCTGAACCACCGGCTGCGGGTAATAAAACCTGGCAGAACCGCCTCCAGTTGCGCAGTGGCCTTGCTGTTGAAAAAATTTTCTTCTTCACAATCTGACTCCACCACTGGAACTCCTGTTTCTCCGGCCCGAGGTATGGTCCCATCAACAACCGTTTGGGCCGGCGTGAGGTAGAACCAATAAAAACTGTGGGGACCGAGCGACAGGAAATAAGGCGTTGTTTGGATGATCGGAAAAGGGGTCCGTCCGAAAAGCTCCACCGGAATCATCCCAAGATATGCGGAAAGGTCAAACTGAACATGTTGGACAAACCGTGACAGGTTGCAGACAATCAGCAGCTTTTCCTTTTCATAGCTGCGAGTGAAGGCCAAAATACGATGATTGTCGGGTGTGAGAAATTCGATGGAGCCGCGGCAGAAGGCTTTGAATCGTTTCCGCAGGGCGATCAGGCGTTTCATCCACCACAAAGTGGAATGTGGATTGGCTAATTGCACCTCTACATTGACAACTTCGTAGTGGTATTCCGGAGAGATGATCACCGGCAGAAAAAGCTTTTGAGGGTTGGCGCGTGAAAACCCGGCGTTGCGATCCGGACTCCATTGCATCGGCGTGCGCACGCCATCACGGTCTCCGAGATAGACGTTATCGCCCATGCCGATTTCATCGCCATAGTAAATTACCGGTGAACCCGGCAGGGAGAAGAGCAGCGCGTTTGCAAGCTCCGCGAGACGGCGGTGATTTCCGAGCAGGGGAAGAAGTCTTCGCCGGATCCCGAGATTGATCCGCATGCGGGGGTCCTGGGCATAGAACCGGTACATATAGTCTCGTTCTTCATCGGTGACCATTTCCAGCGTCAGTTCATCATGGTTGCGCAGGAAGATCGCCCACTGACAGCTATCCGGTATGGCAGGGGTTTGATCCAGAATATCCAGAACCGGAAACCGGTCCTCCATGTGCAGCGCCATGAAAAGCCGCGGCATGAGCGGGAAGTGGAAGGCCATGTGACATTCGTCGCCGTCGCCGAAATAGGCCACGGCATCTTCGGGCCATTGATTCGCTTCACCCAGGAGCATGCGGTTTTTGAACTTGGCATCCACATGCGCCCGCATTTCCTTCAGGAACTGGTGCGTGTCCGGGAGGTTTTCACAGTTGGTGCCCTCGCGCTCGAAGAGATAGGGGATGGCGTCTAATCGCAGTCCGTCAACACCCATTCCGTACCAGAAATCCAGAGTGGCGAGGATCGCCTTGCGCACATGGGGATTATCGTAGTTGAGATCGGGCTGATGGTAATAAAAGCGGTGCCAATAATAGGCCCCGGCCACGGGATCCCATGTCCAGTTGGATGTTTCAAAGTCCTGGAAAATGATTCGGGCATCCATGTAGCGTTGCGGGGTGTCGCTCCAGACATACCAGTCCCGCCAGGCGCTGCCTGGCTTGGCGCGGCGGGCGCGCTGGAACCAGGCGTGCTGGTCGGATGTGTGATTGACCACCAGTTCCGTTATCACCCGCAGGCCTCGGCGGTGAGCCTCAGTCAGAAATTTCCTGAAGTCACGCAGGGTGCCGTAAGCGGGATGGATATTGCGGTAATCGGCGATATCGTAACCGTCATCACGAAGGGGGCTAGGGCAAAAAGGCATCAGCCAGATGGCGGAGACTCCCAGATCCTGCAGGTAGTCGAGTTTTTGGGTAAGGCCTTGAAAATCGCCGATGCCGTCATCGGCGCTGTCGAAAAAACTTTTGACATGCAGTTGATATATAACGATGTCTTTAAACCAGAGGGGATCGTCGTTCATCCCTGCAATACCCCGGGAGATATTGTCCATAGCCATTCCTTTACAAAAAGAGTTCAGACTCAGACTCGCTGAGAAGCTTCAGATGGTACTGTCCATCATCAATTCTTGGTAAAGAGACAAATAGTTCTGTGCTGCTTTTCCCCAGGAAAAATCCATGGACATGTCGTTGGACTGAATGCGCCTCCAGATCAGTGGCATCCGGTAAACGTCAACAGCCTTTTTAATAGCAGAAAAACAGTCGGTGGAATTAGCGTGCTTGAATGTAAAACCTGTTCCCTCGCCGGTACGCTCGTTCACCTCGGATACCGTATCATTCAGACCGCCGGTGGCGCGAACCACAGGAATCGTCCCATATTTCATGGCATAAAGTTGGGTCAAGCCGCAGGGTTCATAGCGGGATGGAATCAGAAGCATATCGGCCCCGGCCAGAATCCGTCTGGCCCATTCTTCGTCAAAGCGCTGAATGAATGCGAACGCGCCCGCGTAGGGTTCACCGGCCTGTTGAAGGCGCTGTTGCAATGCGCTATCGCCGGTTCCCAGAATGACCAAGCCGACATTCAGGGATTCAAGCAGTTCTCTCAGTATCGGAATGATCAAATCGATCCCTTTTTGGATATCCAGCCGGGATACAATGCCTATGACCGGACGTTCCATCAGGGCCTCGTCCAGTTGACATGTCCGAATCAGGGCGGTTTTGCAGATGCGTTTGCCAGATAAGTCGCCAGGCGTGTACCGAGCGGGAATCAAAGAATCCGTCTCTGGGCTCCACTGTTGATAATTGACACCGTTCAGAAGCCCGAACACGGAAGCCCGCCTGTTGCGAAGAACGCCTTCCAGGCCCTTTCCATATTCCGGTGTTTGTATCTCCTGCGCATAGGTCGGACTGACTGTGGAGACAGCCCGGCTATAAACCAGCCCAGCTTTCAACATGCTCCACCGCCCGTAAAATTCCAGTCCGTTCGGCTGATAATGCGATGAATCCAAACCGGTCAACATGAATTTGTCACTTGAAAACAATCCGGAATATCCCATATTATGTACGGTAAAAAGGGTTTTGAATCGACGAAACGCCGGTTCAGATTGCATGTACAAAGGAATCAGACCGGTATGCCAGTCGTTGCAGTGGATCACATGGGGGGTAAAGTCCCAGGAATGAATCAGCGAGGCAACTGCTCGGCAGAAAAAAATGAATCTTTCGGCATTGTCGTAATAGTCACCATCGCCATTGCCGTAAAGGTTGGGCCGGTCAAACATATCTTCCCGGTCTATGACATACAGTGGGGCGGCATTCTCAACCAACAGTTTGCGTACCTGAAACGTTAATTGTTGAGAACCAAACCATGTGTGCAGGTTGGGACAGACCAGATCATGACGCAAACCGTGTTCAAAAATCTGTCGATAACCTGGAAGAATCACGCGAATATCCACGTTCAATTGACGCAGCGCATCGGGAAGACTGCCTGCGACATCGGCCAAGCCCCCGGTTTTGGCAAAGGGAACTGCTTCCGATGCGATGAAGACGACGCGAATCGGTGACATTTTTGCTCCATAAACGTTGTTATGTTTGTTCCATGTCTGAATCAGATGGTACTTCTG
>Ga0194052_1002233_pt1 | contig 10718 bp, 10 predicted proteins | sample SepL226m_MetaG_FD_160117 | JGI IMG/M metagenome (GOLD analysis project Ga0194052, IMG submission 160117) | Anoxic zone freshwater microbial communities from boreal shield lake in IISD Experimental Lakes Area, Ontario, Canada - Sep2016-L227-6m | ecosystem: Environmental > Aquatic > Freshwater >... | reverse complement strand
GTAGCACACTGGGCAATAAACACCGATGATTTCCAGGAGCAACAGTTTCGAACGGACATCCGAAAGCCGGAACACGGGTTTCGTGATCCCAAGATAGATTCTGTCCTTCTCCGCCGCAGGCGACTGGAGTTCAAATGCAGCCAGGCTGTCGCCTTTTTTGGGAAGCTCCACAGCCATAGCAGGACAGGAAAGAATGGCGCCTGTTAAGCCGATCACCATCAGCACTCTCAGCAATCCCCGGTATGATATCATCTAAATCGCCTCCCTGAATTTTTAAAAACCCTTAACTGTATTTTTTTTAGCCGGATCAGGACAGAGCTTCCTCGATTGAGCTGACCACCGGCACGAGTTTTCCCAGTCCGACGAATTCAAACACCTTTTTCAGATTATCCGACAGGCCGGCCACAATGATGTCTTTTCCCAGCTTCCGGCTTTCCAAAAACAGCGGAATGAGAATGGCGATGCCAGCCCCGTTGACGGCGGAGCTTTCCAGGAAATGCAAGACGATCCTGCTTTTGTCCAGGGAAAGAGCCTCGCGGTAACAGGTTTGAAATTTGATCTCATGCCCGGCCGTGATACCGCCGCGAACGGTAATCACAACAGCATTTTCCACCTTCTGAATCTCAAATTCCCGAACATGTTCGGCGGCCATTCGGCAGCGTTCCTGAGCACTTTTCAGCGCCTGCTCCAGAAGATGCCGCTGGATAGGTTTATTGATGAAATCGGCTGCATCCAGATTCAGCGCCTGAATAGCCAGGTCCATGTCCCCGTGACCGGTGATGACAATCACTTCGGCAGTCGGATCAATCTGCTTTATTCGCCGTAAAACCTCAATGCCGTTCATGCCGGGCATCTTGATGTCGGTCAATACGATGCGCGGTCGTTCGCGCTCGAACACATCCAGCCCTTCCTGGCCGTTTTCTGCTGTAAGCACCTCGTAGCCATAAGCCATAAGGGTCAACCGAAACATTTTCAGCGTCGGCTTTTCATCGTCGATTACCAAAATTTTTTCCATCAAAGTATCCTTTAATAAAAAGAGGCGACTCAAAGCGTGTGATCTACCATTAAGAAATTTAACATGTCAAGATATTTAAGCCTCTATATCGGGGTCGGCATCCGCCGTGAGAGAGTCCATGAGTCCTTTAAAAACTTTTGAACCACAGATTAACACAAATGAACACGGATATTTTCTTTTACTGGTCTGATCACAATAAATTTCTTTTACAGCTTAAAATTTTGTCCAATATGTCCATGCAATTGCTGCAATTTTTGCTGAAACCATTCCGGAGTGTCCAAAGGCGAAAGAGGTGTATTAAAGCAGATGACGGAGGGTAGCAAAATGTAATGACAATATCATTGCATCCTGCTATAATTTAAAAAATAAAAAAATCGGAGGTTATTTTATGGCTACACTAACTGAAGTTACTATCAAGCGTGAGACGCTTAATATCCGCATCAGGCCAGAGGAGCGGAACCTTATCGACCGTGCCGCCAGAATGCACGGGAAGAATCGTACCGATTTCATTCTGGATGCTGTTCGGTCGGCTGCGGAAGAGACTCTTTATAATCATTCGGTCATCATGACCGATCCGGAGACCTATGCGAAATTTCTCACGCAGTTGGATATGCAACCATGCCCAAGTGTTCGTTTGCGCAAGACGATGCAAACACCTGCTCCATGGGATAAGACATGACACTTTCTACTAAAAAGGATGACGAATGCTCAATGAATGCCGGTATTCCAGTAGTCATTCGTAGTTCGTAATTTCCTCACGCTGCCGGAAACCTGAGTCGGAACTTGGCCCCCACCCCCGCCCTACTGATTAGCTTGATCTCTCCGCCATAGTCCTTGACAATCCCGTAAGTAATGGCCAGCCCAAGCCCCATATCAATACTGCTTTCCTTGGTGCTGAAAAAAGGCTCAAAAATCTTGTCCCGTACCCCATCGACTATACCGATACCGTCATCTTCAACCTCGGCCACAACCCAATCGGCATCCTGGTAAGTGCGAATGATGATTTTCCCGGCTTGCGAATCTGGCATCCGCTCATTTTTTTCAGTGATGGCATCCCTGGCATTGGTGACCAGATTAAAGAAAACCTGCTGAAGCCGGTTGTCATGCGCCATGATCGGGATTATGGTTTCGGCAAGCTGAAGATCCATGCGGATATTGTCCAGCTCGAACTGACGGACAAGCAGGGTGAAAACCGCATTGATGGGCTTGTTGATATCCAGCCGCTCCGTAATGAGTTCCGCCTTGCGGCCGAATGAGCGCAGGGTATTGATGATTTCGGCGGCCCGGTCAACCTGGGTGCTTATTTCCATAACCACGTCTCTGAGATGTTCCGGCGGACAAAATATCTCATTGTCCCGGTTGCGCTCCACCATCATGCACAGGAAATCACTTCCCATCTTGATGGCATTCAGCGGCTGATTCAGCTCGTGCGCTATGCCGGCAGACATCTCACCCAGGGATTTCATCTTGCTGGCCTGAATAAGCTGTGCATCCTTTTCGATCATTTCCGTAATGTCGGTGGAGGCCACCACAATGGCAGGCTGTCCTTTATAAGTGATATTGCAGGCATGCAGATTCACATAGAGAGGTTTATGCCCCTTTTTATAGTGAAGAGCCTTGGGGAAATTGACAAGGCCATCGGCATCGGCCTTGTCCTGAAGGGACTGAAAGAACTCGGGGGTATAATCCGGGCTCATTTCCGTAAAGGATTTCCCGATCAATTCCTCTTTGTTGTAACCATAGACTTCCTCGGCCCTGGGGTTGGCATCGATGATTTCAAACGTCTGGTAACTTACGACAAAGATGGGATCAGGTCCACTATTAAAGAGGGATCTGTATTTTTTTTCCGATTCACGCAGCCGCCTGCGATAGAGGCGGATGCTCCAGATCATGTTATAAAAGGAGTTGGCCAATTGCACGACCTCGTCCCCTTTGTGTCCGCGATAGAAACGACAGTCCATGCAGATAGCCGGGCTGCCTGCCGCCCCGTCTTCGCCGGTGAGCGCCGCGCCATCCAGATGCCAGCATGGCAGATCCGTGTTTACAAACGCCGGGCATTCGGGCGGCTGGTCCCCATCGGTAAAGAACTCCGTTTCTAATTTCACCTCAAAATTACCCTTGCTAAGTTCATCTGATATTCTGGTGAGTCTGGATATGGGCAGGGTGATATACTTGGCCAGCCAATGACTGAGTACAAATATGATCACAATGACCATCGAGATGAAGCTTAAAAACGTAAAGCGCAGCTTGGCCACCAACTGATCAATGTGATTCTTGTTCAGCCCCACATGAACCGTGCCGATGCGGTAGATACCCTGGGTGACCGGAATGGCGATATCGTAGGACATCTGGTTTCCGAACTGGCAAAGCCGGACGCTTTTGGCCTCGGCGCTCGGCACCTGGTTGGCCAGACGCAGGGATTCCGGGAACCGGCGTGTGAGCGTGTGGCTTAGAATCTGATCGTCGCGGTCACTTACAAAGATATAGGATACAAGGTTCTGGCGTTCCTTGAGTTTGGCCTCATCAAAAATCAGGCTGAGCAGCTCGGGATAGTTCTTGTCCAGAATAAATCCGCTGCTGCGCTCGGCAACGGTCCTGGCAATGGCGATCCCGCGAAGCTCCAATTCCGAAATCAGGGTGGAGACCAGAATCCAGCGGGCCAGAAAGGCAATAATGGCGCTGATGATCAGGATGACCGCCAGAATTGAGAAAAATATCTTGTTTTTTAGGCTGATATCCCGAAAGCTCTTCAGAGCTCCATGGATAAAACCCTGCCGGATGGCCGGCTCAACGGGATAGAGTATGCTGGGATTTGACATCTGTCCAATCTTTAATCAAGGAAAATTGGCCGTTTTCCAGCCGGGTGAAATAGACGCGATCCAGGCCCTGGTGATCGGAGGGACTGAAGGAAATGTTGATATCCAGTCCAGGCGTAAAATCATTAATAGATTCAATGGCCTGGATGAACCCTTCCCTGGTAAGATCACTGCCGGCCCGCTGCAGTCCCTCAACCAGAACCCTGGCATTGATGAATCCCTCCAGACCCACAAAACTGGGCCGGTCTTCGGGGTAATAGCGCTTCAGAAGAGTCAGATAACCGGCCTCTCCTGTAAGAAGCGGGCTGGCATCCCGCCTGTCCGGATCCGGAGGCGGAACCACCTGAGACACAATCACTGCAAGGTTCTGGTAGCTTTCCAGCCTTCGAGCCAGCTCGTCGGCGCCGACAAAGGAAACCAGGTAGAAAACAGGGCGAAATCCCTTTTCATCGGACATCTTGATGAATGCAGCGCAAGGGTCGTAAGTACCGATCATCACCACAGCCTCGGCGCCCGAACTGATGACTTTGGCCAGCCCCTCCTGCACATCCATCGTACCGCGAGTATAGGAACCGCTGGCGACCGGAACCAGGCCAAACTCCTTTAGCGCCAGCTCGGTACCGGTGAGGCCGTCGAATCCGTAGGCGTCATACTGGTAAAAAATGGCGATTTTCTTCAATCCCAGATCGGTCACAAGGTGCTGAACAGCTATCTTGGTTTCCTGGTAATAGGAGGCCCGCACATTGATCAACCAGCGGTTGAACGGATCTCTAAGGGCATTGGCGCCAGTGAACATTCCCAGAAGCGGAATCATAGCTTCCTCAACAAGTGGAAGAATTCGAACCGTTGTAGGCGTTCCGACATAGCAGAAAAGAGCGAACACCTGATCGTCAATGATCAGGCGCTGAGTGTTGGTAAGACACATGAGCGGATCATAGCTGTCGTCATGGGCAATAACATCAATCGTTCGCCCGTGAACGCCTCCCAGTGAATTGACATGATTCAGATAGCACATTGCGCCGCGCAGGGTTTGACTTCCCAGAAAACTGGCGTGGCCTTTCAGGGCGAGGGAAGATCCGAGAAGGATTTTCGTGTCTGTTACCCCCTGGGCGCTGGTCTGCGGAACGGTAGTATCTGTGGAAGTACTGCAGCCCGCCAGAAGCCAGAGCAGGCAACAAAGGCCGACAAGGCTTCGGTAGAAGCCGGGTGAGTGTTGGAGAAGATTCATTTTGGCCGCCATCCGCATGGAAAAGGAACTGATTTTTACACGGGATTGAGTATATGAAGACGGTGTCGGCGTGTCAAGATATATGTTATATTACTATCAATTCCCATCAATTAATGAATCAGTCATAATAAAATAATTATATTCTGGCAATGTCCTCCGATTCGTGATAGAAGAGCTTTCATTTAATGTTTTAGCATTCAACAGAGAAAGGAGAAACAACAATGAAAAAAGCAATTATGTTGATGTTGGCGGTTATGTGTATTGTACCGGCCGTCGCAATGGCGGAAACTGTCAAGATTGGTTTCATCAATTCGATCACCGGGCCGGAAGCCCCCATCGGAGAGAATTTGTCGAACGGTGTCACCCTTGCAATTGAGGACTTGAAGGCAAAGGGAATTGATGTTGATATGATCAAGGAAGATGATACGGGCAAACCCGAAAAATCCATGGCGGCCCTTGAGAAACTGGCTACCCGCGATAAAGTCGTCGGTATCGTGGGTCCATATACTTCCGCCACGTCAAACGCCGATGCCAAAATGGCTGAGCGGTACAAAGTGCCCTTGCTGATACCGGCTGCCTCGAAAGAGGAGATTACCAGGCAGAACCTTAAGTGGACATTCCGAACATCAGGTACGACCGGAGACTACGCTGCGATACTCTTTGATTTGGCCACTGGACTCGGTAAACCCAAGACCCTCGCCATTCTGAACGAAAATACCGACTTTGGCGTATCGGCGGCAAACAGCGCCAAGGCCATCGCCGAACAGAAAGGCATCAAAGTGGTTTTTGAAGAGGCCTATTCCAAGGGCTCGCCAGACTATCGTTCCACTCTGGCCCAGGCCAAGGCGGCGAATCCAGACATCGTTTTCATGGTATCATACGTTGCGGATGCCATACTGCTGATGCGACAATCGCGGGAAATCGGACTCTCTCCCATGGCTTTTATCGGAGCAGGCGCTGGTTTCTCTGTGTCCCAATTCGCCGGAGAAAAAGAAATCAGCCATGGCATATTCTCTTCGACGCAGTGGACCGAAGACGTGCCATGGGGCGACTCAAAGGCCTGGTATCAGCGCTACGAAAAGAAGTTCAACAAGTCGCCCACCTATCACGCGGCCTGCGCCTACGAATCAATGATGATAATGGGTCAGGCGGCATCCAAAGTTGGCGGTGATCGGGAAAAGCTGCGCCAGGAACTGCTCACTGGAAAGTGGAACGGCATCCTCGGCGAGGTTTCCTTCCGCGACTATGATGGATATCAGAACCAGCGCAAGGCTCAGATGCTTGTAGAGCAGGTGCAAAACGGCAAACACGAGACAGTGTGGCCGGCTGAACTCTCAGCCAAGAAACCGATCTGGCCCTTCCCGGGCTGGACGAAGTAATGGCATGGGTCGGGGGGAAGACTGGAGTGATTGGCATGACAGCTTTTCCCCCCTCCTAACCTCCCCCCGCTGGGGGGAGGGGCCTGAATACTTACACTTAATAAGATACCGAGGGGATATGGCTGTATTTCTTCAATCAATGATCAGCGGCATCCTGATCGGCGGCGTTTACGCCCTGATCGGAATAGGCTTGACCATCATTTTCGGGGTCATGCGGGTCATCAACTTTGCACATGGCGACCTGCTGATGATCGGCATGTACATGACTTATTTTCTTTTCGCCCTGCTCCACATTGATCCTTTTGTCTCGATTATCGTGACGATCCCGATGATGTTTCTGTTCGGAGCATTTCTGCAAAAAGTTTTCATCAACCGCGTACTTGGCGCCCTGCCTCAGAATCAGATATTGCTGACCATCGGCATGGGTCTGGTCATGAGCAATGCGGTCATGCTTGCTTTCACGTCGGACTACAAAATTCTGTCAACGACCTATTCGTCAGCAAGCTTCAACGTTCTCGGAATATCTATCTCCAGTCCGCTGCTAATCTCTTTCGCCATTACCATCGCCATTACCCTGGCCTTGTACTGGTTTCTGTACAGGACCGATACTGGCCAGGCTATCCGTGCAACGGCCCAGGACCGCGATGCCGCCCAGCTTATGGGGATCAATGTCAAACGCATGTCGATCATCGCCTTCGGGATGGGGGCTGCGCTTGCCGGCACGGCTGGCGCGCTGATATCGCCCACCTACTATATCTTCCCGCAGGTTGGAAGCGTCTTTACGCTGAAGGCCTTTGTGATAACCGTGCTTGGCGGCATGGGCAGCATCGTCGGCGCCACTCTTGGGGGCGTGATCATCGGTGTTGCAGAGTCTGTTGGCGGCGTTTATTTTGGCTCCGGCTGGAAAGATGTCATTGTATTTATCCTGTTCCTGCTGGTGCTTCTGTTCAAGCCATCCGGCTTGCTGGGAACTTCAAAAGACTGACGAGGGCTTATACAGTATGAGACCATTCATGCAAAACATGCGGGGAATGAGCACTCTTCCGGTCCTGCTGACCGTGGTGGCGGTTATCGCGCTCTTTCTGCTTCCTAATTTTGTGGAGAGCACCTACGCACTTCACATCATGATTTTAATATTTATCAGCGTCATCATGGGATCTGGCTGGAATATTCTTGGCGGTTACACCGGTCAATACTCGGTGGGCCATGCAGCCTACTTTGGCGTTGGCGCCTATACCACGATAGTCCTGATGCAGTACCAGAATATCGCTCCATGGTATGGTGTCTGGGCCGGCATTGTGGTAGCCGTTGCAATCGCCCTGATCATCGGTTCCATTTGTTTTCGTTTGCGCGGCCCGTATTTTGTACTGGCATCCATCGCCGTGGCCGAAATCTTCCGTGTTACGGCACTGAATCTGAAGAAACTGACAAACGGTGCCGAAGGAATTCTTATCACCGATATTCCGCCGTTCAAGATCGGTGATATCGTCATCACCGATTTCATGTCCAAAATACCTTTTTACTACATCGGGCTTGTAACCCTGATTATCGCCATCATCGTAACGTGGATACTGCAGAACTCCAAGCTGGGTTACTACTTCCAGGCGATTCGAGAAGATCAGGACGCTGCGCACTCTCTGGGTATCAACCTGACCGTCTATAAAAACGTGGCGCTGGCCTTCTCCGTGGTTTTTACCTCTCTGGCAGGCAGCCTGTATGGTCTCTACGTCGGGTTTATCGATCCCACAACGGTTCTGGCGCTTGATTTGTCTGTCCAGATCGTCATGATCTGTATCATCGGCGGAATCGGCACCATTTTTGGGCCGGTAATAGGTGCCGTGGTGCTGGTACCATTTTCTGAAGCTCTTCGAAGCAACATGATTGCCCAGGCGTTGATCGACTCCGGACTGGTCAATGAAAATTCAGGGGTTGGTACCTTCCTGAAGGAACAACTGTCCCATGCTCATGTGCTGATCTATGGCATCCTGCTGGTTGTTGTTATTCTGTTTATGCCGGACGGCATTTTGGGCTTCATACGAAAAAAGCTTTCGGCAAAACAGCGAAAGGAGGCGATCTGATGGCTATTCTTGAGATCAAACACGTCAGCAAGTTCTTTGGCGGACTGGCAGCCAATTCCGATGTCTCTTTCGAGATGGTTACGGGCATGATCATGGGTCTTATCGGCCCAAACGGTGCGGGAAAGACCACGCTGTTCAACTGCATTACGGGTTACTATCCGCCTTCCCGCGGCGAAATACTTTTTGACGGACACCGCATGAACGGGCTGAATCCTGATGCTGTGTGCAAGCTCGGCATGGCGCGAACCTGGCAGAAGGTGCGTCCCCTTGCGAAAATGAGTGTGGTGGATAATGTCATGGTCGGGGCCCTGTGCCGCACGAATTCACTTAAAAAAGCACGCGACATGGCCATGGAAAAAATCAAGGTCGTTGGTCTTGAAAAGCGTGTAAAAGTCCTTGCCGGAAGCCTGCCAATCGGCGAGCGCAAGAAACTGGAAGTGGCTCGCGTTTTGGCCACGAAACCCAAGTTGCTGCTGCTTGACGAGGTCATGGGGGGGCTTAATCCGGCCGAGAGCGAGGAAATTATCCAGTTAATCCTGGACATCAAGAATCTCGGGATCACCCAGATGGTCATCGAACACGACATGAAAGCGATCATGCGCATTTCCGACAGGATCGTGGTTCTGAATTCCGGCGAGAAACTGGCCGAAGGCAATCCCCAGGAAATCGTTTCCAACAAGGCCGTGGTTGACGCCTATCTCGGAGGAGAGTAATGCTTAAAATCGAGAACCTGAATTTCAGTTATGGTGACCTCAAAGTGTTATGGGATGTGAACGTCGAGGTAACGGAAGGTGAAATCGTTACGGTTGTCGGAGCAAACGGCGCCGGAAAATCGACGATCCTCAAAAATATCTCCCGCCTGGAGAAACCCGGATCCGGCAGCATCACCTTCAACGGCGTGGATATGGCCAAACTCGAAGCGCATGAAGTGGTTGAACTTGGCGTTGTCCAGGTTCCCGAAGGCAGAAAGATATTTCCGCAAATGACGGTCATCGAGAATCTGAGGATGGGATCATATACGAGAAAGGCGCGCCAAAACCGCGATACGAACATGGATCGGGTATTTAAGATGCTCCCGCGACTAAAGGAGCGGGAAAAGCAACTTGGCGGCACCATGTCGGGCGGTGAACAGCAAATGCTTGCCATTGCACGGGGACTTATGGCGGACCCTAAACTGTTGTTGCTGGATGAGCCATCGCTCGGGCTTTCGCCCCTCCTGGTCAAGTCCGTCTTCGCCATAATTTCCGAAATCAGCAAACAGGGCGTGACAATTTTGCTGGTCGAGCAGAATGTGTTCCAGTCTCTCAAGATTGCGAACCGGGGTTATGTCCTCGAAACGGGCCGGGTTGTACTCAAGGACAATGGCGCGGCCTTGCTGAGTAACGACCACATAAAAAAGGCATATCTGGGGATTTAGAAATTAGCAGATCAATCTTTAAAATAGGAGATTTTTTCCATGCTTGTAAAAAACTGGATGAACAAACCAGCCATTACGATAGATAAGCACAGTTCCATGCAGGAAGCCATGGCTCTGATGAAAACACATCGAATTACTTTGCTGCCGGTCATGGACAAAAAACGTCTTGTGGGCGTTGTTACGGACAGGGATCTGAAAAAGGCGTCTCCATCCGATGCCACAACCCTGGAAATTCACGAACTTCTTTATTTGCTTTCGACCATTCAAATCAAAGATATCATGACATCGAAGCCGGTTTCGGTTCCGCCGGATTTCACGATAGAAGAAACCGCCGAAGTGTTGCTGGCTAACAAGATATCCGGTGTTCCGGTTGTGGATAATGATGGCGATGTCGTCGGTGTAATCACCCATACAGATCTGTTCAAGGTGATTATTTCCCTGACCGGTATCGGGAAAAAGGGTATCCAGTTCGCCTTCTGTCTGGAAGACCGGCAAGGCTCCATTCTGGATGTCGCCCAGATCATTCGCGGGTTTGGGGGAAGAGTGGCCAGTATTCTGACATCATACGAGAAGGCGCCTGAAGGATACCGCAATGTCTATATCCGTATATACAGCATTGATCGTATTAAACTGGAAGAGCTAAAATCCGCGCTTAAGGAAAAAGCAACGCTGCTTTACATGGTGGATCACAGGAACAATACCAGGGAAATTTATACCTGAAACCGTATAAATTTATGAGTTTCCTACTTTAATTTTTACAAATTCATACGGTACGCAGTATATAC
>Ga0194052_1002230_pt1 | contig 10727 bp, 16 predicted proteins | sample SepL226m_MetaG_FD_160117 | JGI IMG/M metagenome (GOLD analysis project Ga0194052, IMG submission 160117) | Anoxic zone freshwater microbial communities from boreal shield lake in IISD Experimental Lakes Area, Ontario, Canada - Sep2016-L227-6m | ecosystem: Environmental > Aquatic > Freshwater >... | reverse complement strand
AATAAGGTCTATGATCTGTCCCCCTTCTGTCATATTTCTTGCGAGACGATCTAACTTCCAACACACAATACTATCCACCTTCCCAGAACGGATCATTTGCATCATTCTGGAAAATTCTTTTCTTACATGCTCTTTTTTAGCAGATTTTGATTCTTTAAACACCTCTATAAATGGAGGTAGTTTATGGAATTCAACAATTCTGTGAGCTTCATCAACCTGACTATCAATCGAAAGCATTTGTTTATCTTCTGCCTCCGAACTTTTGCGATTATAATTTACTGGCTTAAGTTTACCGAAATCAATTGTATTATTCATAAAACAAAAATGAGATGACGACTGTTGCTACTAGTTGCTACACTAAGAGAGAGTCATCATCTCGTTTTTATTTACAAAAATACTCACATTTCACCCATAGTATCCTTGCATTCTCCTAGTGTAGCTATTTAATTTTATCATAAATTTGAATTTTAACATTATCTTTATCTAGAACAAAAACATTACATAACTTAACATTATTTAAGGCTTCTTTAGAACTATCCTACTGACTCTGCCATTTTCATCTTTAGATTTTCTGCCAAAATTGTAAGCAGAAGTTCTCCTATTGTGTTCAAATCCTCATCAGTGAAATCCTTAGCTACAGCCAAGCCGACTTCCTTTTGAAGGATCTGAAGTAGATCTTTTTTTGCTTGGCTGGTAAGGTTCATAGAGTTTAGAAATTAGAATCTCTACCATCAGCACCATCAACCGCTTCGATCTGTTCTTTTTGAACATCACCATTTTTCACAACTTTCTGTATCTGAACATACCTCTCAGTTCCCGTTGTATTTATTATCACCAACACACCCATCTGTTTCAGAGGAGTACTTAGTTCATTCAATCTTCGCGAAAGTATGTTTGCCCCTTTAGGCCAGTATTTCTCTCTCGTATCAATATCAGCAAAAGCCGCGTGGGTTGATAGCTCTTTCAAAAGTTCGGTAGGTGTTCCTCTCCATTCTGTCTTGTCTTCCATAAACGTGACGATAGCGGTTGCAACAACGTTTTCGTTTACAAGCATTTCTGTCTGGCGAGTTATATTGTTTTGATAAGCATTTAAGAATTCTTCTTTGCTATATCCCAATGCTTCAGCTATCGCACATCCCCAAAGTGCCCAATCTGCCATACGATGATGTTCAGTGAGTTCTATCATCGGGAATATATCTAAGGCTTTAACGAGAGTATCGAATATACCACCTAAGATAAATGGTAAGTCTTTCTCGAAGTTTCCATATAGAGCTTTTTCAGTCTTTCTTTCTGATGGATTTATTCTTTCGAGCTCCAACAACAAACTTCTTTCCAACAAGTCTGGACGGGTAGTTACAAGGTTAATACCATTAATACCAATACAACGTTTGAATTTGTAGATAACATCATCATCATCTTGAAAGAGCGCTCTCTTTGTATGTCCCCCACCCGATACAGCTTTACAAAGAGTATCTGATTGCTCTTCTGAGATATGAGATACATTATCAAAGAAAAGGAAGTAATGGTGTGCGAGGGCTTGAATTAGCTCTTTTTGACCATTAGGAAAACTCGCAACTTCAATAAGAGAAGGATCTACCACAAGTCTCGCCAATCTTGATAAGGTACTTTTGGAAGCTCCTTGAGCTCCAAAGACTACCAGCATCACATGGGGAAAGTCTGGAATAAAACAACTTACAAGAAATACCAGAAGTAATAGTTTGTGTTCTGGATTAACAACATTTATGTATTTCAGAAACTTTTCAACGTCTCCATCTCTAACTGGTAAAACCTGAGCTTTCTGATGAGAATATCGTTTAAAGATAATTGGTGGTTTATCTACAACATCCCATCCATCTTTATTTATCCTTACCGCCTGCCATGCTTTATTAGTAAGATCACACCAAAGATTTTCATCTTGCCAAGCAGCACGATTATGTAACTCAATCTCAGGACCTTCAAAAGAAGCTTTACCTTCAAGAACACCCAAAATACTTTTGATTACTTCTCCGCCTGGAACTTTTTTCTGAGTTCGGTAGATTTCACTCGCTAACCATTTTTTTATAGAACCACTCCTACACATTTTAATTTCTTGATGCCCGTCCAACTCTAGAGAAATGTATCCATCACCCAGCTCATCATGAAAAAGTACTACATCTTTACGGCTTACAATACTTTCAAGTAACAGACTAGCTTGCGAAGATTTTCCTTTCTCATCAACATCACTAGCTTGTTTCTTAATACTCTCCCAAATACCTCTTAATTCGTTTTGCAAAAGAGGTTTTGTATTTTTACTATTCCAAACCTGTAACTGATCCCAACCTAAACTCTCCCACAATTCTGGAGCAGTTGAAGATAGTATCTTGCCAGCCATGGAGGTAGCTGTATCATTTCTCGAACCTTCAGAAACACCATCTTTACCTAATAACCATTTCTTCTCCTTTTGAACACCAGAAGTTAACTGCAAAAGCCATTTCGGCATTTCAGCAAGATCGTTTCTAGTTTCAAATGGAATAACCCATTCATAACTACCACCAGTTTCATTTACTGAAGGATCGAGTAACAAGTAACCAGCCTCGGCTCTGATATCAACACCCTCTCCACAAATGGCCGCACCAGATTTCACAATGGCATTTTCAGGATATTTGAAGAAATAGTGTTCGCCAGCATTACCCGATTGCGCACAAACAGTTGGTGGTATCTCGAACTCTCTTGATGTTCTGTTATGTTTCTTATCCAGATCAAGAGCCACAACCCCAGAAACCCTCCCAGTAACGAGAGTAGGATTAGCCTCTGTCCACTTTGTCCACCAGGCAATAATCTCTTCGGGGGTAGCACACCGACTTTGATAAAGTTTCCATTCTGTGAGAGCTACTTTATTAGCTCCCGCGGGAATAATGCTTAAACCTAACTCTGCGTATTTCAACGCAGCCTCTAATCTTTTATTATTCATTAATTATATTTATTGTTATTTTTTATAAACTCCTTTTTTGAGGTTCCACATAACCAAGTCCGATTATTTTGAATAAGTCTTTCTCTTCTTTCACTTCAATCATTTCAGTTTCATAAGTTAAGTAACCCTCAATGCATTTGTAACCAGCTCTATTTATTGATGGGATTAGAACAGTTCGATTGAAGTTCTCGCTCCCAGTTCTTATCGTTTTTATAAGACCGTAGTTTTCTGGTTCACAGAAATAGCAATCTATCTTTATTCCTTTAGGATGAATCCTAATTGCATTTCGTGTTTGACCGTATAACAAATCTCCTTTCACTTTCTCGAACTTATCGAGAATAGTTGCTATACCAGTTGAAAACAGACCTGTTTCATATTTTTTAGGAATCATTACAAGATCGATATCTCCAACGTCTACTTTGTTTCTTCTAATACTCCCCGCGATTTCAATTCTTTCGCAGTGAGGTTTTAGCTCAAGCAATAGCTCCACGGCAATTGCTTGAGCTTCCGTTAGCGGAAACCTTTTTTTACTTTCTATTAATTTGTCAAAGTTCATATATTTTTTAGTTACTTTCTTGCTTTTTAAATAAGTATTTAAGGCTTTTGATATACTTATCGCCTTTAGCCTTTTAGCCAGCTTCTAGAGGCTTTTGAGTACCTTTTCGTGCTTCCACGAGCAGGTTTGAAAGATAGTTGAAGTGTTGGTAATACTCCTTTTTGTTGCTTTTATCGTAATCTTCGGGATCAACCAATTTGTTGAAGTTTTTCCGAATTACAGAAGAGCTATAACCTTTTCCTTTTATAGTTATTCCGAAACAAACAAAAGAGGAAAGGTTTCCGTACTTTTTACTAACTTTTTCAAAATCGAGTTTAATTGATTTCATAATTCTTATAAATCACTTTTAATAAATGCTTTTTTATCAACGAAAAAGCCCCATCATTTTAAAATGGGGCTTTCACTGCTATTTCGTTTTAGAGTTCGCTTTTCAGCGAATATTTAGCGAATATTTTTTGCTATGAATTTAAAACCTGTGTTAGCTACTCTTTTTATATCTAAACCTCTATTCTCTTTTTTGAGGATTCGACGAAGTTTTGATACAACTTTTAGGGTACTATTTTTTGAAATTATTTTTTTTCTTGATATGGCAACTTGAATTGTTTCATCTATTACAATTTCATCCCTACTTTGACTATTCTCAATAAACAACTTACATACATCAACCAATTGAGGTGGTAGCTCTAGATTTTTTTCATTATAAAAAATTGAAAAGTCTTTGTACTTTAATAGGCCAATCTTTAATTCATCCTCAAAAGATTTACCTTGGTCTTTTCTTTGAGCAAGAGATGATGAATGAATCAATTCCTTAGCCCTTTCTATTATTTCATTAAATTTTGGTGTAGGTTCTCCTTGAAATACTCCCGCAAATTCGACAAGTTCTTTTATATACCCATGAGAACTAGAGATTTCTGTATCTACATATTCAATATCTTTTGCTTTTACCTCTAGTTCTTTTTTAGCTGTAAGTAAATTTGAAAATAGAATGTAATTCTGGGGTATTTTAAAAGCGACTCCAATTATTTCGGAATCCAGTTTTAGTTCCTTCACTAATATCTCTATAGCAGGCACAAGTTCCCTCATATAAAATTTATTGAGTTCATTATTTAATTCAGAAAATTTTGGATTCTCCAAGTAACGCTTGAGAAAAATTCCATATATTTCATGGACAAATAAAAGGTCATTGAGTTTTTCTTTGTTCGTAGGCTTTTTGAGATAAGATAAAGTTTTTTTCTCTATGTCTGTTAACGTTGGCATGCATATGATTTTACCTTAATCTAGATTTAGGCACCACATAAACTTCCACAAGAAGAATCTGAGTCCTCTACGGATTTATCCACAAATATTAATTCCCCTATCATAAAACAATACCCCTGACCTATATAGTCCAAGACATAGTCCCATTTTTACCTCAAAAACCCTTGTAGAACATCGTATATTCAGCTTTTTACCTAAAATAACTCAAATAGATTCTAGCGCACTCCATATAGTCCAGGAGGATATAACTATTTGAGTATAAACTCTTCTTTACTAATAGCCCACAAGTATTTCAAGTTGTTTGACCAATCTACACAATCCCCATCACTCTTGTCTTCTTTTATTGAACAAGTCTTTCTAGAAAATTTGATATCCACAGTTGAATCGTCTGGGTAACTACTATTTATAACTTCCGCTTTCCAATATGTGTTTTTGTTATCACTACCGCCTGATAACATAGATTCTGAGGGATAAGACATTACAAGTTTCATGCTATTTTGCCACCCTAGAACATACCAATCATCATAGATAGTTTTCGTTCCTGTCCCCCAGTCATCTACCCTAGTTATTACTAGCCAGTCATGCTTACTACCTTTTACTATTCGATACTCAGGAGTGAAGAGACCTAGGCTTGAGACCGAGAGTGTTGTTACAGTCTCATTCGTCTTGTTGTCTAAGAAAATAAAATCCCTACTAGTTGAGTAGTCGTTTGCGCTTGTAAGTATCTTCAAATCTGAGCCATCTAGTTTGAGTCTGGCTATTTCAGTTTTTTCTACTTTAACTTCCACAGTTGTAAATTTCTTGTCATCAGAATGGTGATAGAAAAAATAGCCGATAAGAAGGATGCTTATAGGAAGAATGATTAGGAGTATCTTTTTTTTATTGTTCTTTATACGCATTAATTAGTACAGCTATAATAAGTGCCTCAAACATCAAAATCAAGGTTCCAGATAAGTAAAAGCCAGAATAACCAGATATCATGGAACTAGGCAAAAGAAAATATTCTGAAAGAATCATAAACAAAATCCATAAACCCAAACCAGAATCTACCCCTAATGTTAATTTCTTTATGAGACCCTTAATTTTAAAGGCCTCTATATTCAAAATAATAAACATAGCCAAGAGAATTGGTATTACAATAGCCATTACCCAACTCGGTAATATCTCACGAAACATATTCACTATCTCCAGTGAGACCAACATAGAGATTGTTGCTATCTTTATTCTTTTCATATATTTTTTATTATGTAATTAATTTTCTGAATAAGATTAACAATCTTATCCTCTTAATTGATAAGCTACTTACTTACCATAAGCCTCCACTAGGGCTTCATTTATTGTCTTATTTACTAAGTTGTGTGAATACAGGAGAACGGAAATAATCTTATTATTTATATATGAATTTTGTTTCGCGTGACCAAAATTAATTATTGAGCTAACTGCAGGATGATCCAATTTTGCTGCACCTTTTCCTTTTTTAGACATCTCTGCAAAATACTCAAGTGAACTCTTCAACATATTAAACTCCTCTTTTGTGTAATTGAAATCATATTCAAGTCTTTCTATAATACAATTTTCATCCTTCTCCTTTTTATCCATAACATAATAAGCGATTAGTAAACCAACTAAAGAAAGCATGTCATTTTCACTTATATTTTTAGCATGTTTTATAAGAATATCATTACTGGGATTAAATAATTCAAATATTGTTGTACTTACAAATACACCTGTTCCAATTGGAGTAATCTCATCTATTCCATTTATTTTTTCAGAAGCAATTTCCCTAAGATAATTTACTCTAGAAACTTTCCCAGTTAATATGTGAAATATTGACATAGCAATTATTAAAACAATGAGTAAATAAAAATTAACACAACTAGAGTAAAGGTTAACATCAGCCTAGTTGCCGTAGCGTTAGAAAATACACCCGTCTGGTCTTGTTCCTTTTGTTCTTCTGGATGGACTTGATAACTTAACACCAGCACAATTGTCACAATAGAAATCCACATTGAGCTTTCCCATAAACGATACGTTGCGATTGCTCCTAAAATCCATATTAATATGCTCATAAGTTATGTAATTGATTAATTTTTAAGTAAGTTAAGAAAATAACTTTAGGAATATATCCATGCCTCACTCATATATTTCCACAAAAACTAATTTGAGGAACCTCCTATATACAAGAATGGAGGAACATCATTAGATACAGGCGTTACTGAGTCAGGACCTATTGATGGTGGAACTGTATCAACTACAGGCGTTGAGGTACTTGTTATCACATCAGTAACTTGATCGATAACACCAACTGTAGATGTTGCATCTGTGGTGGTAGATGTGTTTGGTGGCGTTACTACTGTTGAGGTAGCTACGGTACAACTAATACCTGGCAAACCTTGAGGTCCAATTGGTCCCATAGGCCCCGCAATTCCTTGAGGTCCAGCTGCTCCTTTTTCACCTTTTAAACCACGTGGTCCCACATCTCCTTTATCCCCCTTTGGTCCTTGTGTATTGAAAGATATTATCTGTTCGTTCTTTTTACAGTCACTTCTTTTAAAAGTGTCTCCTATCATATGCATTACTCCGTCTTTACTTACACAGACAGTTAATTCAGAACCGTTAGCATTTCCAATTGAAGCAAAACCAGCTATTGCAACACCTAAAAATCCACCAATGAAAAGCATAGAGAATGCACTTTTGTTTATATTCAAATTCTTCATATTTTTATATTTATATTATTAATTATTAAAAAAATAGGTACGCAAAAATCCCACCACTAGGTTGACCCGAAGGCCTACAACCGTTTCCAGTTGCAACGTCGTAAACGCACCCTAATGATGGGGTTTCTGTTTACGACGATTTCAAACCATACTCAAAATTTTACTTTTGAGGTTAGGTCAACTTATTCAATTTTTGCTACTTCCCTATATTACATCTCATTTCGAAACTCAGCAAATATAACTTTTTCCTCCAGATTTTTTGCAGAATTTTTTAGCACATGAATTTCAAAATGGCCAACTTTTTCCAAAAACATACGTGGGTTCGATACCACATAGTATCTACTCCTACCAGCATATATCGAAACAGCCCCCCCCATACCCCATCAATATATTAGAGGTAGGTAATAAAAACTCTTCTTTGGAATTGGATATTGCTACATCTAGTTCTACACGCTCATTCTGGTCGATATATGAGTAGTGTCTTTAATCAAGCTAACTATATTTAATATTTATGTTAAAAGAAAAAGAAGTAGAGGTTAAAACAAATTACACAGGTTCTAAAAAGACCTACGAAGATGTGAAGAAACAAATTGAGAAGAGATATGGTCCAGAGATAGCAGAAGACTACAATCCGTTCTTCAACTGTATGAGCTACAACCAATGGCTCAAGAACGGGTTTCGTGTGAACAAAAGAGAGCAAGGGTTTAAGTCTACAGTAATTATTGAGAAGAAAGATAAAAAGGGTGCTGTTGTTGCGAAGTATCCAAAGACAATAGTACTGTTTTATGAAAACCAAGTAAGTAAAGTCGCTTAATATCTTTATGAAAAAAGAAATAACCATAGGCTACCTGAACAGATATAACATCAGGGGTGATCTTCCTACTGTACCTAAAATTACATTAGCTAATAGCCATCTCAAGGCTCTGAGTGGCTTCTGTATAGGTGACAAAGTGACAGTAGAGTACTTACAAGATTCAATTATTATTAAAAAAATTAAACATTATGAAAACAGCATCATATAGTAGACCATCTGTAATATCTCCATTTCACATGATGACAAAGAAGGCATTGGACACACAAAACAAAGACCATCCCATACAAGAAGAAATACATAAGAGTTTAGGAACATTTACTTTTTCAGCTACGTTTGAAAGAGATACTCATAGTTTAGAGATATTCAAAAATATTCCTGGGATTGTTTGTTACATCTGTACTCTACGTAAAGGAGACCAAGTTATCGGTGAAGGTAGAGGAACAGCGGTCCTAGGTAAAGTTAATAAATACCTTGAGCGTACAGTTAGGTATGCGTTCAATTCTTCCCTTCTTGATGCAGTTGCTCGCAGTACAAAAATGATTGATGCATTGTATCTTGATGGTCCAGCAAATGAGGAAGAGATGAAAGTTGTTGAGAATCCAATTACAGACAAGCAAAAGAGTTATCTTACTGAACTTATTAAGAACAATGTAGATGATGAAGGTGAACGGAATCGTTGGATGTTGGATATTCCAAAACTTAGTAAAGATGAAGCTTCTGAGGCAATTCAATCGTTTGCAAATTAGACACTAATTAAAGTAAATATGATAACAAAAGTAAAAACAGCAGGTGTTCATGGTCCAAAGAAAGCTTATTCCTTCCCCTCTGATTCTGTTGATTATGGAATGATTACTCCACGACAACATAGAGCACTTACAGACTTGATACTTACAAACTTCTTTCAGGATGATAGAGATAAAATATTGCAAAGGTTACCAGAAATGACGAGTGAAGAAGCGAGCGAAATGATATTTGAAATTCAGTCTGCACACTGGAGGTAGAAACAAAAAAAAGACAGGTATTCCTTATGGAGTACTTGTCTTTTTTTAATAACTTTTTTATATTCGGGTTGGTTGTGAAACTCTTGGTATTATTAGTCCATCACTGGAAAACAAAACTTCTTTACCTTCCCTTATTTCGTAAGCCGTGTGAAAGAAAGAGTATTCCTTCTTTTTAGAACCTAAATATAATTTTTTAATCTCTGAAGTATTATCGTATGAGACAAGCCATTTAATATTCTTTATCTTCATTATCTTTTCACTCACCTCCTTATGGTCATAGGGTTTATAATGGCTCATATAAAGTGATGGACCTTTCAAATAGTAAGGTGGATCAAAGTAGAATATTGTATTTTCATTATCACTTTTCTTTTGGATCTTCTCTATTAATTCCAATGCATCAAGATGATACAAATGAATACTTTTCTTGTGTTTTGCTATTAGTTTTATTCTTTCAATAAGCTCCTCCTTATTGAAGCGACAGCCTATTTTATAATTTCCTTTCTGTTCTAAACCGCCGATTATTCCTCCATCAATAACACCAGAATGATTAGTTCTATTCAGAAAGAAAGTGGCAAAGCCTAAATCAAATAGCTCTTCCTTTTCTTTGTTTCTATGGATTTCCTTAAATTTCTTCCAATTCTCAATTGTTACATCTGTCGTTCTAATTTTTCCACAAAACCTTTCTGTGTCGTTAATTATCGAATACCAAAAGGCATATATTGCTCTATCTAAATCGTTAATAGTTACCTCCTTAACATATCCGTTTATTAAAAGGTGTAATGCGACAGAAGCTCCTCCTGCATAAGGTTCAACATAATGTCCATTGATATTGTTCTTTTCACAAACCAAAGCAATAAACTTAGCTAGTTTATTTTTACCTCCAGGATACCGTAAAGGTGAATAAAATCTCATTGCTATTTTTTTGAGTGCGTTATATTTAGCATTGCACCTATTATAATTGACATTGCAATTGTTTGCTCTATATTTGAAGATGCTGAATAGTTATGAGCCCCATTCTGTAATAATTTTATCAAGCCTGGTTGCGTAATACTTTGATTAGAAAGCGTTGTCTTCTCATCATGTGTTAATGTTTTTTTTGCATCTTCAAAATTTAAATTTACATAATCATCTATTCTTTTATCTGTAGCTGATTCAATAATGAGCCTTAGTGACATTCTAATCAAAGAGCAGAAACTTTTCGATAAGGTGTGTTTATTGTTTTGATAATAGATGTATAAATCTGAAATATCCCTATATAGATTATTTGTTTCTCCATCCTTTAACGACAACTTTCTACCAAAAATAATTAAATTGTCTTGTTTTGTTCTTGGTGTTTTTTTTGGATTCCCAACATTTACAGCTTCTCCTCCGAATATATCCTTGACTGTATTTTTCTTAATTTCAGATTCAACCTCTTTATAATGTTCTGGTT
>Ga0194052_1002229_pt1 | contig 10729 bp, 9 predicted proteins | sample SepL226m_MetaG_FD_160117 | JGI IMG/M metagenome (GOLD analysis project Ga0194052, IMG submission 160117) | Anoxic zone freshwater microbial communities from boreal shield lake in IISD Experimental Lakes Area, Ontario, Canada - Sep2016-L227-6m | ecosystem: Environmental > Aquatic > Freshwater >... | reverse complement strand
CTTCAAAACTATTTCCTTCTTTTTTAAGAGAAATATCTTTGATTTTTTTAGCTTTCGTTTTTACTTTACCACCCGAAGCAATAATAAAATCACTATGCATTTTAATAAGTTTCTTAGAATCGATATCTTTAAATAATTTTTCTGCGTCGCGAGACGTGTTTCGAAATATTTCATCCTTCAAAAGGATCTCGGGATGCACTTTAAAGGCTTTTTCATTTAATCCAATAATATATATACCTGAAAGTCTTCGCACTCGAGAGAGCGCAACATACCCTTGTCCATATTCAAAAACTTCTCCCAAATCCATAATCGCGCTATCCATACTCATACCCTGACTTTTGTGCACTGTTATCGCCCAAGCCAAGCGTAGTGGTATTTGAATTATTTTTGCTTTTATTTTTCCATTCTCTTCCATCACCCATTCCATCGGCTCTACTTCTACCCTACGGCCATTTCTTGTTTTTACGATTGGATACTTTGTCCCAATTGCAAAATCAATTACGGTACCCAGCGTGCCATTTACATATCCTTCTTTTTGATTATTTTTAGTAAACATCACTTCTGCGCCAATTTTGAGATCAAGTATTTCTGGCGACAAACATCCCTTTTGGAGCACAGCGATGAGAGCTTCGTGTCCCTCCCCTTTCATTGTAAATTTTTTACTTTCGCTTTCAATTTTAGAAAGAGTTTCCGTATTTACAAAATCGACATTAATATTATGTGAAAAAAGTTTTGGTACATTTTTTGGAAAATCTTTTTTTTCAACTTTCCTGGATAAAATTTTCTCAAAATGCATTTCATCAAAAGTATCATTTCTAATTGCCGACAATATTTCTAAAAAATCAGAATCATCTTGGCGATATTGTTCATGAAGATAACACACCATGGGGCGAGATGCTTCCCAAGCTCTAGAATCACATGCAAAAATAGAAACATTTTCATCTTCCAATAAAGTTGCTTGGGGATTTTTTTCTTCTTTTCTGACAATTGGTGGTAGTTGAAAAAAATCTCCCACAAAAACAACCTGTAGTCCCCCAAAGGCTTCACTATTTTGTTTTACCTCTCGACACACAGCTTCCACCATCGACAAAGTACCAGAAGAGAGCATTGAGATTTCATCTATTACTAAAACCTTCGCCCGTCTAATTCTCTTTGAGACATATTCATTGCTCGCAATTTTATCTAAATCATATTTATCTAATTTATTTTTTATGCCAATGCCACTCCAGGAATGAATCGTCATGCCACCAATATGAGTAGCCGCAATGCCGGTCGAAGCGGTAATAGCTACTTCTACACCAGCATCTCTTAAATAATTTACATATTCATTAATGGTATGTGTTTTACCAGACCCAGGTTCTCCAGTCAGAAATACATTTACTCCCGTTTTTAAAATATCGAGTGCCTCATTTTGCGTCATGAGAATATGATAACATAACCTATTTAAATAAATGTTATCTCGACTATTTCATAGTCCGAACCAACTCGGAGTGGTGGCCCCCAGCCCCCAGTTCCACTTGAAACATAAACAATCATCGAGCCATATTTTTTTAAACCATATCCATAACCTTTATACATAAGATTTGTTAAATAATTAAAAGGCCACTGTTGCCCATTGTGAGTATGTCCCGATATTTGAAAAGAAATACCAGCTTCTTCGGCAACTTTTAAATCCTTCGGTTCATGTTTTAAAAGAATCGAAGGTTTGTCTTTATTAATTTTTAAATTATTCAATATATTTTTAAAATTTTTCTTGCCGGCAGAACCAAGATAATCAACACCGATTATTTGAACCCCTTCAATATTTACTACTCTGTTAAATAAAATATTAATACCTAGTTTTTGAGCACTAGCTAAAAAAATCTCTGGACTACCAAACTCTTCATGATTACCAGTAATAAAAAATACACCCAAGCGTGAAGAAAGGTTCTCAAGTGGTTTAGCTATTTTATATGGATCAGATTTATGAGACCCATCATATAAATCACCTCCGATAAAAACTAAATCAGGCGACAATGAATTTGAAATTTTAGTAACCTTTTCAGCAAAACGTACTCCGTTTATTGGACCTAAGTGTAAATCACTCATCCAAACTGCTTTTCTTCCCTTCCACACGTCTGGTATATTAGGAATTGAAACTTGTATTTTTTTTACAATTATTTTTTTACCATGAATTATTCCATAGATTGAAATAACAATAGCAAAAATGAAAAATAAAATTCCAACAGTATTTTGAATTTTTATAAAAAAATTAACACTTATAAAAAGAATTGAGGCAATAAAAAAATAAACAAAAAAACCCATCCCAATAGAAGTCAAAAGATAAAAAAAACGAATAGCCTTATTGGTATAATATCTTTCAAGTAAAAGCATGATCATGAAACCACCAGAAAAAAAAGCGAGCAATGTGTCTAGGATTATTCTATGATTATTAACTTTAAAAATATCAACAAAAGCAGAATAGACAATCATATTTAATTCAATGAGCAATACAGAGACAAAAGCAAAAAAACTAATCATTGCCAATATTAATAGCACTTTTTTATTTTTTGAGAACATAAATACATTATAACAATATACCCATGATTGGGACAGTTAACTGTTTATCTTTTTTATTATTTGTTATACTGAGCTCATTAAAATTTACTAAAAAAATATGCAAAATCATGAACAAAAGGTAGCAAGAATTTCTAAATTATTAAAAGAAAGAAAAAGTACAAACCCTGTCTCATTCAAGAAAAAAGCTGTTTCTCACCAAGTACCCAAAACAAAGGATAAAACTTACAATGATGAGAAAATTGACTTAAGTGATTTAAATGAAATTATTGAAATCAATAAAGAAGAACAAACTTGCACCGCTGAGCCCGGGGTTACTTTTTTTGATTTAGTCAAAGAAACACTTAAATACGACTTAGTGCCTTTTACTGTACCTGAATTAAAAACAATCACAATTGGTGGTGCTGTCTCTGGAGCCTCGCTTGAGTCAATGTCTTACAAGTACGGGGGTTTTCATGATAGCTGTCTCCTATATGAAGTAATTACAGCCAAGGGAGAAATTCTCACTTGCACATCCGAGAATGAAAATAAATTAATCTTTCAAATGGTTCATGGAATATTTGGCACACTTGGAATTATTTCAAAATTAAAATTCAAATTAATACCAGCAAAACAATTTGTAAAAGTAGTGTATGAAAAACATAAAACGCTAGAAGCATATAAACAAGCAACTTGGGAACATTATCAAAAGAAAGATTTTGATTTTATGGATGGTATTATACATTCCCCTACTGAATACGTCTTATCGATGGGTAATTTTGTAGACAATGCCCCTTATACCAACCGATACGACTGGATGAAAATATATTATCTAAGTACTAAAAAAAGAAAAGAGGATTATTTAAAAACAGCCCAATATTTTTTTCGCTATGAAAAGGGTGTAACTAATGTCTCACCTAAATCATTCCTAGGAAGATTATTTTTCGGCAAATTCCTCGACACCACCAAATCGCTTCGTTTTGTTGAAAAGTTTCATTCTATTATTCCTGAAAATCAAATTCCAATTACTATTGATTTATTCATTCCATTTACCAGACTTACAGAATTTCTAAATTGGTATCAAAAAGAAATTAACCACTTCCCGCTCTGGTATGTACCTTATAAAATTGTCCGACATTATGAATGGATTAATCCAGAAGTTAAGAATAAAAATAAAGGCGAAGAATTATTTATCGACATTGCAATATATGGAATGAAGAAAAAAGAAGGTAAAAATTATTACAAAATGATGGAAGACGAACTTACTGCAGTTGGAGGAATTAAGACTTTGATTTCAAACAACTATTACACGGAAGAAGAATTTTGGAAAACTTGGAATAAAAAAAATTACGACGAAGTTAAAAAAACAACAGACCCTGATAATATCTTTCGAAATCTATACACAAAAATGTGCCGCACAACTCAAGGCTTAGAATAAAATTGAGTCCCATGCTTTACGAGCTTTAAACTTTGTGTTTAAAAGAGATAGGTTGCCCTACCCTTTTTAATACTATTAATTAATATTTACTTGGTATTTCTATTTTTGTACAATTACTATTCCTATTAGATATTTCATCACTTAAAATAATAGGAATACCAGTAACCGTTAAAAATTTATCTTGCTGAGAAGTTGTTTTTTCAGATTCTAATTTTTCTTTTAATTCTTGAGCCGTTTTTGTTATTTTATTTTGACAACTTACTATTCTTTCATTAGTTTCTGCTTTTATAATACAGCTATCATTTACTTTATTAACTGAAATTAAAATATCGCTTGCATATCCGCTCTCTTTTCCTAAAATAATTTTAGCATTAGAACAAGTAATAAACTTTGTAAAAAAACAATCAACTTCTGGTTGCGGCATACCTACACCGTTATCTTTACCACGGCCACAGTCAACTCCATTAAAAGAATCTTTAATTATTTTTGTTTCTGTAACTTTAGTAGGTTCTACAAACTTAAAAGAAGAGAGGAGATTTTTATATGGCTCAAGTTTAAATTCATTATATGATTTAAAAATATATGCTTGTTTGTTTTTTATAAATCCAGCAATGTTAATAAGGTAATCATTTGTTAACTCAATACCATCAATTCCACCAATATTTACATTGTTTACTTTTACGTCTGTTGTGAACAACTTAGAATACAGTAAAGTTTTTAATTGCTCAGCGTTAGTTATGTCTGGAACAATCTCAACAGAAAAAATACTATCACTCACGTATCCTGTTTTTGATTTCAAGATAACATTCCCTGGATTTCTAGATTCCAAAATAACTGTATTATCTTTTTCGCTATAATAATCAGTTTGTGGATATTTAAATTGATAATTATAGGTGGTGTTAGTGTATGTTCGCCAATTAATTATGTTATCTACTGTTTTATCCTTTGTAGTTGAAGTTACTTCTTTCACAGGCACGGATTGTAATTGGTTATTTTTATTATTTAAATCATTAGTTGAGTTCTTTTTTTCAATTATTTTATCTTCAATTTTTTTTGTTTCAACTATTTTTTGTGTTTCTACGGGGGCTTCCTTTTTATTATTAAAACTAAAAACTTTCCAAGTGAAAGGATTCCACCAGGATGCGAAAGCAACAGAGGGCATAATAAAAACAATTAATAAAATAACTACTATATGTTTTTTCATCTGTTAATAATATCACAATTTAAAGCGTATTAGGTACCTCAAATAACCATTTTTTATATGGCTAATATAATTGGGTGCCTATCGAGATTCGAACTCGAACTGAGGGTTCCACAAACCCTAGTGCTAACCATTACACTATAGGCACCATTCTCCCAAAGATTGGGTCTTCTAATTTATACCAAATAAACACTTTAAAATCTAGCCCAAATATTTTTTACTCTACTTGAACTTTTATATCTGTTCTTTCATTTTTTACTTTCAAAAACAAAGCAAAAAATGCCCCCACAAAAACAACAGCCGCCGAAACAAGAAAAACATTAGCATACCCATTAACTTGAGCTTTTAAAATCACTAAGGAAACAAATTGTTTTATTACATTAGGATTATGAGATGTAATTGTGCTATATCTACTAATTTTTAAAACATTACTTTCCACAGAATTATTTAAGATGGTAGCGAAAATCGCAATACCAAAAGCTCCAGAAATATTTCGAACTAATGCCAAAATTGAAGAAGCAATACCAATCTCATGTTGGTCGACAACAGAGGCGATAATATTTGTACGTTGTGCCATACCAAAACCAAGCCCAAAAGCCATTACCACTAATGGAATTATGAGATCAATGGCTGTTGATTTTGGATCAATAAAAGTAAATAAGAAAAGACCAATTGAAGCTACAAGCGTACTCCAAAAAATAATATACCTAGCTTGAATTTTTCCAGTGAAACTTCCCCCAATCGGCGAAGCGACCATCATGGCGACAGCCATCGGCATAAAAAGATAACCACTCTGTGTTGCAGTATATCCAAGAAAAGTTTGAGCAAAAATCGGCAAAAGAAAAACACCTCCCATCATTCCCATAAATACTACAAAGTTATTTAGAAGAGCGTTTACGAATGCTGGAATTTTAAAGAACTTCAAATCAACAATTGGCTCTTCCGATTTTTGTTCTATTTTAATAAACAACCCTAATAAAATAACAGTACCAAAATAACAAATCAAAGCTGCTGGAGAAAGCCAACCCCAATCAAGACCCTTATCTAGAACAAGCACAAGGCCCGAGAGTGATCCGCCTAAAGTCAAAGCTCCCCACCAATCAAAATGAGTTGTTTTTGTTTCTGAGGTCGATTCATTAATAAAACGAAGAGCCATTAAAATACCAACAATCCCAATCGGTAGATTAATTAAAAAAACTGATTGCCAACCAAAAGTATCGATGAGTGGTCCCCCGAGCAATGGTCCGAAAACTACTGCTGCCGCGAAAGAAGAAGACCATATTCCGAGTGCTTGAGCTCTTTCTCTTCCCTCTCGAAATGTCACCGCAATTATAGCCATTGCTGTCGGGTAATCCGCACTAGCCGCAATCGCTTGAATAATTCTAAATACAATCATTGAAGTTAAATTCCAAGCAAAGGAAGCGAGCACTGAACCTAAAATAAAAATTGAAAAACCAAAAATATAAACTTTTTTTCTACCAATCGTATCACCAAGCTTTCCCCAGATCGGTACAAAAACAGCATTAGCTAAAATGTAAGCAGTAGCAATCCAACCAGCGGCAGAAACTGAAATACCGAAATCATTAATAATTTTTGGTAATGCTAAATTTACGATAGTACCATCAAGGCGCCCTAAAAAAGTTCCGATTATCACGGTACCCAGTATCCACCAACGTAAATTGTCGTGATTTACTCGTTTCTTTTTCATACTAGAAATTTAAATTAATTATTTTTTATAGATGATAATTTTTGCAGACATCCCTTGCTTAAATTCAGGATGAGCTTTTATATCAAAACGAACTTTAACATCAAATTGTTTAACTTGCCTTTTATCCGAAATAGAAAACACCACTCCACTCTGGTCTGAGGTTGGATTTATTTGCTCAACGATACCTTGAAATTTTGTATTTCCAAATGCATCGACGGTGAAAGTCGCGACTTGTCCTACTTTAATATCACTAAGTCCTTTATTCTCATCAATTTTGCCAACGATCCTCTCTTCATTTGGATTAATCATTGAGACGACAGTCACCCCTGGAGAAAAAAATTGTCCCTCTTGATGATTGACCGCAACGACAATTCCTCCGATCTTTGACATAATTGTTTCGTTACCAACTTTTGCAACTTCTGTATTAGGACCAATTTCTTGTCCAACTTTTACATAAATCTCATCTAAAATTCCAGTTCCAGTAGAAGAAAGATTAATAATTGGGGCATCGACAAAGGAGTTATCAATTTTTATTTCATTTTGTAAAATTCTCCAGTAAACAAAAACTATAAACAAAACTAGAATAACAGAAATACCAGTAATGGTCTGAACTAATGGCTTTTTAAAAATACTTTCTTTTATTTTAACTTCTTTTTTTTCTTCATTCATATTTTATAATTTAAATTTATAATTTATTTTTTAGCAATCATAGAGATAACTCTACTATTAGCAGCTGCAATTTCTCCAACCCCTAAATTAACAACAGTGACGACCCCATCAGCGGGGGCGTAGATAAAATCATTATCATAAGCACCTTGTGCGACAGCAAGTGCTCCAGTGGCAACTGCGACATCTTCTGGGCGAGCACTTGATACTTTTTGCAAAAGAATAGCCTTAGCTTGATCAAGATTTGCTTTAGCTATATCTCCTAATCTTTTTTGCGTCTCAAGTGCTGACTGATAAGCATTGTAATTTGAAATATAATTTCCAGCTTTTTTATTTGGAATCTGAATAATCCAGTTAGAAATATTCATACTAGTTGTAGGTGAAAATTTTATAAATAGACCTGAGTTACCAATCGGCTGGGGCGTAGTTGTGTTTGCATTTTTATTTTCTCCATCAGCAATACCAGAAACTGAAAAGATTGCTCCACTTAATGTATTATATACGTTAATATTTATATCACCCGCTGTATTTGAAATATAATTTCCACTGATTACTGGTGCGACATAACTATCTACATTTCCTTGTGGGATTGCCTCAGGGGTAGAATTTAATAAATTTCTATAAGCAGATTCTACTGCTAAATTTTGCTGTTTCGTTACTGTGTCAAAATTTACTTGAGCTGTCTCAACTGCAGCCCTAGCAACATCAATATCTACTCCCGTTGCTCCATTAATAGTTTTTTGATAATTTGCTTTAGCAATTTCTAGCGCACCACGAACATCTGTAAAATCTAAATTAGCTAAAATTTGTCCTTTCTTAACAGTATCTCCCTGCTTTACGTAAACAGCATTAACTCTGCCTGTTTTTGGGAAAGCAAGATCTACTACTTCTCCATCTTTTATTTGATTCTCAGATAACCCTACTGTCTGACCTAGGTCTATTGCTTTAGGTCCATAGCCAACTGATTTATAAACAAAAAAACCAATTACAGCAACGATAATAAGAGTCACAGGTATAACGACTTTGGGGTATTCTAATATTTTTATAATTTTATTTTTCATAATTATTTTTTATTTAATATTTTAATAATTCTAATCAACTCTAATTTATCATCATCGGCAAGTGTAGAAAAAATACTTTTTAAAATCAAAAACTTTTTATTCTTAATAGACTTAAAAAATTTCCAAATATTTTCAGTAAAAGAAATACGAATAATTCTTTTGTCTTCCCTACTTATTTCTCTTTTGAGTAACTTCATTTTACAAAGCGTTTCAACGATAGTAGTTGCAGAGGGTGGCTTAATTTGCAAATGTTCGGCAATATCTTTCATAGTAGGATTAATCTTTTCAACTACAAAATGCAATACTTCCATCTGAGACAAAGACAAGCCAAACTCTTTAGACTTTTTTCGAAGCTCACTCACCAATCTATAGTGAAATGAAATGATCGAATCCTCAAATTCTTTTTCTAATTTATAACTATTTTGTTTTTTTGTAACCATATATAAATAGTTAGTTAAACTAACTATATTATGAGTATATTAAAATAATCGTCGCCTGTCAAGGTAAAGTTTGGGGCTATTTATAATCTGGTCCTTCTTCTGGAATACCAAATTTAAAATTTGTAAGGCGGGCTAATGCATAAAGAAGACTTGAAAGCCTATTCAAATATGCTTTAGTAAAATCACTAATTTCAATTTTTCCTTCATCAGCCACTCCGACTACCCTTCTCTCTGCCCGCCTTGCAATAGTACGTGCTACATCAAACAAAGCTGCCATTTTAGAGCCACCAGAGATAAAGAATGTCGTAATAGGTGGTAATTCCCTTTCAATCCAATCAATTACAACTTCCAATTCTTTAATTTTTTCATCTGTTATAGTCATAGAAGAGCCAGCCACTTCAGCTTGAATAATAAAAAGATTTTTTTGAACATCGTGAATCATTTTAGAAAATGAAGCTCCATCAGCCAAAATTAATTTTTCTTTTTCAGCTTTCACTTTACAAAGACCCAAAAAAGAATTTATCTCATCTAGTGATCCCAAAGCTTCAGCAATAGCTGAACTTTTTGAAATACGCTGATCACAGCCAAATGTTTTAGTTGTTCCATTATCCCCTTTTCTTGTATATAACATATCTTAAATATACCAATTTTTTATTAAATTGTCTTTAAGCTATTTCCACCCCAAATTCTTTTAAAGAAACAAGGACATCCGTCACGGGAAGACCAATAACATTACCGTAATCCCCTTCGATTTTTTCCAAAAAAATATCAGTAACATCACCCAAAGTATAGGCTCCCGCATACTTAAGAGGGTTTCCATTTTTTACATAATGCCAAATTAATTCATCAGATAATTTCTTAAAGGTAATTTTAGTCTCAATGGCCTTCGATATTGTTTTTTGATTCTTCGTGTCAATGATTGTGTAGCCCGTAAAAACGGAATGCGTCTGGCCACTCAATTTTCGAAGTGAAATGTATGCCCTATCTTCGGTATGAGGCTTACCAATAATCTCTCCTTTAAAACAGATGAAAGTATCTGCTGCAAGAATAATTGCATCTCGATATTTATTTGCTACCGCTTCAGCTTTTCCTTTCGATAAAAATTTTGCTAACTCAGCAGGAATTAATTTCAGAGTCATGTCTTCTTCATAATCACTCGAAGCAACTTCAAATTTTAATCCCGTTTTTAACAGGAGCTCTTTTCTCTTTGGTGAAGTCGAAGCTAATATAATTTTTCGTTTCATATTTTAATTGAATCTACAATTTTTACAAAATCTGATTTGATTATATCAACTTTGGGCTCATCTTCATCTCCAAGCACTAAATTAAATATCAGTAGAAATGAAGGCATACATATAAAAATATTTTGACTGAATGACGTTGCTTCCAAACCATGTTTCGTTCTTCCTGCGATACTCAATGCCTTTTTCTTAGATTCTCCAATAAAAATATTTTCAGCTTTAGATATTTCGTAATCTCCTCCTTCTAGCCTAAGTGCACCAAGAAGTGGTCTGAGGTCATTCACATTTTCTGATTTTAAAAAATTATTATCTTGTGTAGATAAAAAATCTACGAGTGAAGCAATTGGGGTATTTACAAAAATACGCAAGACAACACTACTTTTTATCTGGTTATATTTTTTTGTTATTCCAACTATACAATCAATGGTAGGGTAATTTA
>Ga0194052_1002227_pt1 | contig 10731 bp, 8 predicted proteins | sample SepL226m_MetaG_FD_160117 | JGI IMG/M metagenome (GOLD analysis project Ga0194052, IMG submission 160117) | Anoxic zone freshwater microbial communities from boreal shield lake in IISD Experimental Lakes Area, Ontario, Canada - Sep2016-L227-6m | ecosystem: Environmental > Aquatic > Freshwater >... | reverse complement strand
CTTCACGCTCGTCGACGACAACGGCAACAACGTCTTCTCCGATCCGGACGGCCCGGCATCTCTTTCAGAGACCGGGCTTCAGTTCCTCGGCGGACTGCTCGAGCACTTCCACGCGCTGATGTGCGTCGGTAACCCGACTGTGAACTCTTACGTTCGTATGTGGGACACCGGCTTCTGGGCGCCGATCTACCGCAACTGGGGCTGGCAGAACCGCACATGCACGGTCCGCGTAGCTAGCGGCGGCCGCTTCGAGTACCGCGGCGTCGACTCATCCTGCAACCCGTACCTGACCGTTGCTGCGCTGCTGAACGCGGGCCTCGACGGGCTGCACAAGAAGATCGACCCGGGCCCGCCGCAGGTTGGCAACACTTACGAGCTGCTGAAGGCTGGCGCGCAGATTGAAAGGGTGCCGGACAACCTCGGGCAGGCGCTCGACGAGCTGGCAAAGGACGAAGTCGTCAAGGCAGCGATGCCAGGCAAGCTCTACGAGATCTTCAACCACTACAAGCGCGATGAGTGGGAGCGCCACCTCGCATCGGTCACCGACTGGGAGCGGGACGAGTACCTCGAGTACCTCCCGTAACCGCTCACCCACCTACCCAACCTCAATCAGGAGATCTAGCTTATGTGTGGAATTGCAGGAATCATCTACCGCGACGGCCCTCACGCCGTAGGCGAGGACATGACGAAGATGCTGCAGTCAATGAAGCATCGCGGCCCCGACTCAACCGGTTATGCGCTGTACGGCACGCCGAGCGAGGCCTTTCGTATGCGAATCACGCTTGCCGACACCAACGACAAGCGCGACTTCGACTTCTCAGAGCGGCTGCTGCGTCGCCGCTCAGAGGTTGAAGGCAGACTGCGTGCGGTCGGCGCAACCGTCACCGAGATCGACGAGACAACCGACTACACGTCAACCTTCACGTTCGATTTCAGCGGCGACCTGAAGACGCTTGCCGACCAGGTTGAATCGGTCCGTGACACGCAGGTCCTGTCACTGGGCCATGCGCTCGAAATCGTCAAGGACATCGGCGACGCAGAGACGGTCGCGGCGCAGTACAACCTCGACAAGATGCAGGGCACGCACGGCATCGGCCACGTGCGGATGGCAACTGAGTCTGACGTCGACATTGCCGGCGCTCACCCTTACTGGGCATACCCGTTCTCAGACGTCGCGGTTGTCCACAACGGCCAGCTGACGAACTACTTCTACTGGCGGCGGCGCCTTGAGCGCAGTGGCCACCGGTTCCAGTCAGCTTGCGACTCCGAGATCATCGCCGTCTACCTGGCGGAGCAGATGGCAGAGGGCGCATCGCTTGAGGATGCGATGAACCAGAGCATGGAAGACCTCGACGGGGTCTTCACATACCTCTGCGTCACTGCCGACTCGCTGGGGATGGCGAAGGATGAGCTGGCCGCCAAGCCGCTCGTTCTCTACGAAAGCGACAACATCATCGCCGTCGCATCTGAGGAGATCGCGATTCGCGAAGTAGTACCAGGCGAAATTGAAACCTATGACCCATTCGAAGGAGAGGTGATGGTATGGACGCGGTAGTCGGCGAGAGCCAGATCACATATGACGCCCGCGGACTCGTCGAAGTTGACGACACCGTGCTGGGCGTTGCAGTAGTCAAGGACGGCAAGGCAACGATCGACGCCTCCGAACTGACGACGCGAAAGATCAACCTCGAAATCCGCTCGCTCGTTTACGAGCAGGGGATCGAGGACGTAACGATCCTCAACCCGGGCGGCAAGCACTCGCTCGGCGTTGGCGTACTGACGCGCTGCAAGATGACCTTCGAAGGCAGCCTCGGCTACTTCGCACTCGGCGTGATCGACGGGCCTGAAGTGACCGTAAACGGTCGCGTCGGTTGGTCGGCGTGCGAGAACATGATGTCCGGCGTAGTCGTGATCAACGGCAACGCCGGCTCGCTGACAGGAGCGGCAATCCGCGGCGGCGACCTCGTAATCAAGGGCCGCGTTGGCGCGCGTACCGGCATCGACCAGAAGGGCGGCACGATCATCATCACCGGCGCTGCAGGATCAAACACCGGCTTCATGATGCAGCGCGGCCGCCAGTTGATTCTCGGCGACGTCGGGCCGCACCTTGGCGACTCGATGTACGACGGCATCATCTACGTCGCCGGCAAGGTTAAGTCGCTCGGCGCCGATTGTGTGCCTGGCGAGATGACCGATGAAGACCTCGAGTTCGTAACCCGCAAGATGGGGCTTTACGACCTCGGCACGCCACCTGAGCTGCAGAAGTTTGTCTGCGGCAAGATGCTCTACAACTACGACAACCTCGAGCCCCACGAGCGCAAGCTCGTCCTCTAACCGGAGACGATTATGGCTGACGAAACCGCACCCTCGAAGCACACACGGCTCGGTAAGAGCCTCATCTTCACCCCTGAGGTGATTGATGACATCCACATGAAGGCCGAGCTCGGCCGTTACCGCATGCGCGGCTTCTCGATGTTCAAGAAGATCCCGCATTGGGACGAGCTGATGTTTATGCCCGGCACGCTGACTCGTTTCGTGATCGAGGGTTACCGCGAGAAGTGCACGACCAAGACGGTTCTTGGCGCGCGCTTCGCAAAGAACCCGATCGAACTCGACATCCCTGTCTACATCACAGGAATGAGCTTCGGTGCGCTGTCGCTGGAAGCCAAGATGGCTTTGGCCAAGGGCGCTTCGATGGCCGGCACCGCGACCTGTTCGGGCGAAGGCGGAATGATTCCGCCGGAGCGCGACCTCTCAACCAAGTGGTACTACCAGGTGATTCAGAGCCGTTACGGCTTCAACCCGCATCACATGATGCTGGCTGACGCGATCGAATTCTTCATCGGTCAGGGCGCGAAGGTTGGCCTCGGTGGCCACCTGATGGGCCAGAAGGTGACCGAGCAGGTAGCTGAGATGCGTTCGCTGCCAGCCGGCATCGACCAGCGCTCACCTGCCCGCCACCCCGACTGGCTTGGCCCGGACGACCTCTCGCTGAAGATCCAGGAGGTCCGCGAGGCAACCAACTACGAGGTGCCGATCCAGCTGAAGATCGGCGCATCGCGCGTTTACGACGACGTTCGCATGGCTGCCAAGTGCGGCCCGGACATCATCTACCTCGACGGCGCCGAAGGCGGCACCGCTGCTGGGCCGCACCTCGCGACAGAAGAGACTGGCATTCCGCTGATGGCGGCGATCCCGGAAGCTCGCCGCGCACTCGAGGATGTTGGCCTTGCCGACGAGATCGATCTCGTCGTCGCTGGCGGCATCCGCAACGGTGGCGACGTGGCCAAGTGCCTCTCGCTTGGTGCCAAGGCCGTCGCGATGGGTTACGGCCCGCTGATCGCGATGAACTGCAACAAGGAGATCGAGGGCGTAACCGACTACATGGGTGCTCACGGCGTTGAGGCGGGCGAGTGTTACCACTGCCACACCGGCCGCTGCCCAGTCGGTATCGCGACTCAGGACCCTGAGCTGCGCAAGCGGCTCGACGTCGATGAGGCAGCCGAGCGGGTTTACAACTACCTCCACACGCTGACGCTGGAAGTCCAGCTGCTGGCGCGCGCCTGCGGTAAGACCGACATTCACAGCCTTGAGCCAGAAGACCTCTGCGCTCTGACTGTTGAAGCGGCAGCGATGGCAAAGGTGCCGCTCGCCGGCACTGAGTACATCCCCGGCGTGACTGAGGACCGCACGCTCCAGGAGATGAAGCAGATGCTCGAAAGCCACCTCGAAGGTCGGGCTCAGGAGTTCGTCGGGCAGCCCGGTCATACCGTCGCAGCGCAGGACTGAACAGGAGACCCAAAATGAGCAACGATCACAGCGTTTCCAACCCCCGCAAGGCACCGGAGAAGATCATCTCGATCGACTCCGAGTACCTGACCGGCAAGCGGTTCGACTACCAGGAGGACATCTCGGTCATCGCCGACGTGGACCTTCAGGAGTCAACCCCTGGCGGCGACATCAACTGGCTCGAGGACATCACGATGCTGGAAGAAGACGGCACACCGGCCGTATTCGACCGCTATTCGAACTCGTTCCTGAAGATCTACTACGACGTCCCTGCAGGTCGCGAGGACGAGATCGCGCGCAAGGTGCTGATCAAGCACCTTCAGTCGGGCAACTCGTACGGCACGGTGCTGAAGGAGCGCTACGCCAAGTTCGCACAGCCTGAGCTCGGCCCCTGGGTCAAGGGTTCAAAGACGGTCGGCGACAATTACGTGCCGCCGGTCCTTGAGGGCTGGGAAGCACCACAAGGCCACTAGTACCGCTCTCGGTGCCGCTGCTGCCCTAGCGCGGCGCGGCACCGAGCGCAGTGGCAACGTCGGCCGCTGCTTCGATTAGCGCCGGGATCACTGCCGCGCGACGTTTCTCCGTCAGTCGCGACTCTGGGCCCTGTAGCCCGAGGATTGCAATCAGCCTGCCGCCCGCGCTGATGATCGGTACCGCGAGCGCAGCTAGATCGTCTTCGCGTTCGCCGACCGCTTCGGCGTAGCCTCCGGCGCGAGCGGCCTTGACGACGGCGGCAAGCTCCTTGCGAGCAGTAATCGTGCGCTCGGTGTAGACCTCCAGTTCGCCCTGGGGCAGCGGAACGTCGCCGAAGGCCAGCATCACCTTGCCGGTTGCAGTCGCGTGGGCGACGCTCGGCCGCCCGAGCTGCGCGACGCTTACAACGCTGCCAGCGCCGGGGACGAACTCAACCGTGACCGATTCACCGCCGGCCGAGACTGAGAGCGTGACCGTCTCGCCGGTCTCAGCAGCCAGTTGGCGCATCGCCGGGCGCGCGAGCTCGCGCACGTCGAGCGACGAGAGCGCGTGGTCTGCCAGCGCGACGAGGTGCAGGCCAAGTCGCCAGAGGCCATCATTGCCAACCCGGTCTACCAGCCCGGCTGCCCGCAGCGTCCCGAGCAGACGCGAAGCATTACTTGGGTTTACGCCCAATTGGCGGGCTAATTCGTTGGTCCCGAGGCCGTCGGGCGAGGCCGCCAAGAGGTCAAGCAGCGTTGCCGCACGGGCAACCGCCGCAACGGGGCGCAGCGCCGCTGGCTTCCCGTCCGATTGGCTTGTAGAGTCGGGGAACAAGTTAGGCAATGGTATTGCCTACAAGGCAACTACACAAGGAGCCCCCTGAAATGCCCGCCAGTCTTCCAGCCGCAGTTGACTACCTCGTAATCGGAGCCGGAGTCCACGGACTCTCGACCGCCCGCTCGCTCGCAGAGCGCGGCGAAGAGGTGCTCGTAATCGACAAGAGCAGCGTTGGCTCCGGTGCCTCCGGCATTGCCTGCGGCGTCGTTCGCAACAACTACTACCAGCCCGCGATGGCTGAACTGATGGCGGCCTGCGTTGAGATGTGGGAGGCCGACGCCGAGGCGCTCAGCTACCACAGCTCCGGCTACATCGCGCTCGGGCCTGAGTCGCAGCGCGGCGACCTTGAAGAGGTCTTCGAGCGCCAGCAGCGGATCGGCTACGACTCTGAGCTGCACACCGGCGAGGCTGAGGTGATGGCGCACATGAAGACGCTCTACCCCGACTGGCGCGCGCCTGGCCTAACCGTCTGCCTGCACGAGCACGTCGGTGGATTCGCCTTCAACATGGAATCGATGCACGGCCTCGCCGATCTTGGCCGCAAGGCTGGCGCCTCGATCATCGAGGGAGTCGAAGTAACAGGCTTCGTCCGCGACGGCTCCGGCGCTGTGACCAGCGTCCAGACGAGCGCTGGCGAGATCGCGATCGGCAAAGAGGTCGTCGTCGCCGTTGGGCCGTGGATCGCAGGAATGTGGGAGATGCTCGAGCTGCCAGACCGGCTAGACGTGCGCCAGCCCGACGGCTCGCTCGCAGAAGACCTGCCGATGTGGACCTACTGGTACCTCCAGGAAGGCGAGCTCGGCGTTCCGCCGGAGACGCTCGATACCGCTGCCGGCAAGCCTTCCCCCGTCCTCCACGTTGACAGCGACGCGCCGCTCCACGATGACGACGGCATCCTGATCACCGACGAGCCGTGGGGCGTCTACTTCAAGCCCGATCGCACCAGCGTGCAGGGTGGCGCCGCGCCGATCCAGCTCGGCAACGAGTTCGAGGTTGATCCATACCCAACCGGCACCGTCGACGACGATTTCGGCCACATGTGGGCGGCTTCGCTTTCGCACTGCATGGAGCGCTTCGAGGGAACGAGCTCGAAGTTCATCGACACCCGCTCCGGCGGCGTCGGCGCCTTCACGGTTGACAACTTCCCCGTATTTGACCGGATGGCTCCGAACGTCTTCGTTGCCGCCGATTCAAACCACGGCTACAAGATGCTCGCCGTTGGCCGCGAGATTGCCAGCGTACTCGCCGGCGAGCACTCGACTCTGCTTGCGCCGTTTAGCTACGAGCGCTTCTCAACCGGCGACCTGCATCCGGTATCGAATAGCCCTTACCCCTGGAGCTGATCTAAGCGCTGCTGCCAGGCCGGTGCGCGCACTGCCGCGCCGGCAGGCAGCCCGTCCCCGACCCACTCGCTGACGGCGCGGATGCCGTGGAGTGAGCCAACAAGCCAAACCTCGCTGCCGGCCAGTTCGGTTGGCGTAGGCAGCGCGTAGCGAACCTCAACGCCTTCCTCAGCGGCGATCTCAAGCAGCACACGGCGCGTTATTCCAGGCAGGGCCGGGGCGTCGTCTGGGACGGCGCAGAGCACCTCTCCTTCCCACCACAGCAGGCTTGAGTAGGCCCCTTCGATCAGGTGGCCTTGCCCATCGCTGAGCACGGCCTCGCCTGCTCCCTGCTCACGCGCCCGCGCACGAAGCTCTCCGAGCAGCTCTAGCTCCGGCCCTTTGCGGCGCGGAAGCTGTCGCGGATCTGGCTCCGGCATTAGCCAGGCAACGACCGTCTCCTCGCGCGCCGGGGCAGGGCGCAGCGCCAGCGTCAACTCGCCGCCGCTGAGTAGGTCAACTCGAGGGAACCAGCGACCGCTTGTTGGCAGCGCAGCGTTCAGGCCATCCCATGCCTGCCTCACTTGGACGGGGTCGGCGGCAAGCTCTGCTGCGCCGCTCAGGAATCGTTCACGATGGAGATCGAGCCGTATCGTGCGGCCCTCGTCAAGCAGCCACGAATCAGCGAGCGCCACCCCACCCTGAGGCTCCTCTCCTGCGACCCAGCAAGCCGCGGCAGGATCCCAGATGAAGCGATCGCTCACGACGATGCGAGCGAAGCGCTCTGCCTAATCGTGCCGCCGGCTGCCTCGACCAGCGGCCGCGTCTTCAGCAACATCTCCTCGTACTCAGCCTCGGGATCGGAGGCCGCGACGATCGCGCCGCCGGAGCCGATTGACGCGCCGCTAGGCGTCGCGACGATCGTGCGGATCACGACGCTGAGATCGGCGCTGCCGTTGACCGAGAGATAGCCAAGTGCGCCCGAGTAGATGCCGCGCGGCCGATCCTCGAGCCGGTCGATGATCTCAAGTGTTCGCAGCTTCGGTGCGCCGGTCATCGAGCCGGCCGGGAAACAGGCGCAAACCGCGTCGAGTGCTGTGCTTCCGTCGCGCAGCTGGCCGCGGATGATCGAGACCAACTGGTGAACGGTCGCGTAGCGCTCTACGACCATCAGCGCGGTGACGTGAACGCTGCCGAGTTGGCAGACGCGGCCGAGGTCGTTGCGAACAAGGTCGGCGATCATCAGGTTCTCGGCGCGCGACTTCTCATCGGCCTGAAGCGCCTCGGCGCGGCGGGCATCCTCGGCTGGATCAGCGCTCCGCTCAGAGGTTCCCTTGATCGGCTTCGATTCGACGACCCCATCCGCTGCGACGCTAAGGAAGCGTTCCGGCGACGAGCTAAGTACCGACAGCTCACCGAAGCGCAGCAGCGCTGCGTAGGGCGCCGGGTTCGCAGCGCGCAGGCGTCTGTAGGTCGGGAGTGGATCGATCGCGTTCAGGCTGGTGAGCTCGGTCGTAAGGCAGACCTCGTAGCTCTCGCCCTCGTGGATCAAGCGGCGCGATTCGGCGATTCGCTCAAGGTACGCGGCGCGATCCTCGCGCGCAGTGAAGACCGAGCTGCCCTGAGCCGGCGGCACCGGCCCGGCGACCTGCGATGCAAGCTCACGCAGCGCTTCTGTAGTGCTCTTTAGCCACAGCTCTGCCACCTCGGCCCCATCGCCATCGGCCAGTGCCAACAGGTGGACGCGGCGCTCGTGGTGATCAAAGGCGATCACGCGGTCACAGAACAGCAGGCCCGCATCTGGCAGCGACGAGCTGTGCGTCTCTGTCGCGCCGCACTCTGCGCCGAGCTCGTAGCCGAGGTAGCCAGCGAAGCCACCGATAAAGCCGAACGGAAGTTTTGGACCCTCTGCCCTGAGCCGCTCCAGCTCGCCTGCGCAGTAGTCGAAGATCGAACTCTGGTGCTCAGCGACGCTCCCATCGCTTCGCTCTACGCGCACAACCTGGGCGGCGCTGTCGGCGCTGACGATCTGACCGAGCGGGCCATCAGGCGCTGCGATGAACGAGAAGCGCGCGAGGCCAGGCTCGGCGCGGGCGCTGTCGAGCCATATAGCGTGCTCGCGGTCGCCGTAACGCTGCTCGAAGACCACCTCAGGCTCGCACCACTCGCCAAGACGCAGGTGGTGGACGCCAATGCTGGCGGCCTTCTGTGGCATCGGCGACGGCGCTGACGCTGACGGCGACGGCGACGGCGACGGCGACGGCGGACTTGGAAGCGGCCGCTCGATGCGTTCCAGCGAAAGCCTGCGGAAGTTCTCGATCAGCTGGCGACCATCCTCGGTGCAGACCGACTCCGGGTGGAACTGCACGCCCCAGAGCGGGCGCTCGCGGTGCTCGAGGCCCATCACGACGCCGCCGCGGCTGCGCGCAATCACGCGTAACTGCTCAGGTACCGCGCTAACGACCAGTGAGTGGTAGCGGACCGCCATAAATGGCTGCGGCAGCCCCTCGAAGAGGCCTTCTTGTTCGTGCTGAACCGCGCTCAGGCGACCATGGAAGAGCTCGCGCGCGTAGTCGATTGTGCCGCCACAGACGTGTGCCAGCGCTTGGTGGCCAAGGCAGACGCCGAGAACTGGGATCCCCGATTGGTCGAGCGCCGCAAGTGAGATACCCACGTCCCGCGCTCGCTCCGGGCGGCCCGGGCCGGGTGAGATGACTACGTTGTCGAACGCTTCGCTGGCAACTAGATCGCCCCAGCTCGCTTCGTCATTGCGAACGACGAGCGGCTCTACCCCATTGACCTCGCCCAGCAGGTGGAAGAGGTTGTAGGTGTAGGAGTCGTAGTTGTCGATCAGCAGCGTGCGCATCAGTGGCCGCGGCGGGCGTTGGCCGCAGGCCAAGCCTAACGGGATCGCTACTTGTGGCGCAGGGCGTTGCCAACCTCGGTCGCGACCCGCTCACCGGAGCGCACTGCGCCGTCCATGTAACCGGTCCAGTAGTCGGAGGTTTCTGTTCCAGCGAAGTGGATTCTGCCGACTGCCGTGCGTAGATACTTGCCGTACTTCGCCATCACACCAGGGTTGGTGTGTGAGACAGGACAGCCGCCCGACCACTGCTGATCATTGTCCCAGTCGCGCTCAAAGTAATCGATCGGCGCGAGCGCCTTGGGGCCGAAAAGGGCAGCAAAGCTGCTGAGCATCGCGGTCTTACGATCGGCAGCGCTGAGCTTCTGCCAATTCTTCTCTGCTGAGCCGCCAACGAATGCGAAGAGCACTCCGGGGCCGCCGTCGGGCGGGGAATTGTCGAATGTCACGCTGCCAACCGGAAGGTCGCTCACCGACTGACCGGTGAGACCATCATCCCGCCAGAACGGCGTCTGATAGATGGCCTCTGCCTTAGTCAGGTTGCCGGGGGTCATTCCCTTGAGTAAGCCAATCTTGCCGGCAGGCAGGCTCGGCGAGTACTTGATCTTGGCCGCCAGCGCTGGAGGCGTCGTGACAATTACGCGCTTAGCGTCAACCGTGACGCCATCGGCAATCACGCGCACGCCGCTCGACGTCTGGCTAATCCGCCGCACTGGTGCGCTGCCGATCACGCGAACACCCTTGCCACCTGGCCCTTTACGGCTCCACCCGAGCCGGTCGGCAACGCGAATGCTGACTAGCTGCGAACCGCCAACGAACCGGTCCTGCTGCGCGCCACCTTCCACGCTTATTAGGCGACCGAAGCTGCCTGCCGTCTTGCTGTCACCGGCGGAGGCGATGTAGAACAGCACGTAAAGCATCGAGAGCTGCGCGCCATCTACGCCCCAGACCGAGTTGACCGCCGCCTCGAAGACTCTGCGCGCGTCGGTCTGCGGAATGTTGGCTGTCATCCAGTCGCCGAGCGTCTCCCTGTCGAGTGCTGCGGCGTTGGGCGCCGTCCACGGAGCTTTGACCGGAACAGACTTGGCAAGCTCATCGAGCGCGAACCCTTTAACGATCGCAGCGGCGATGTCGGGCTTCTCCGGCAACCCGGGAACAGCCGGGTAGAACGAGCGCTCGCCGTCAGCAATCAGAACGTTGACGCCGGTGTTATAGACCGGGAAGGTCTTAACGCCGACCTCTTTGGCGAGGGCCAAGATGCGATCCTGGGTCGGGCCGACGTATTCGCCACCAACCTCCGTTATCTCGGAGCCACTGATCGGCGTGTTGAGCGTGCGGCCACCGACGCGGTCGCGCGCTTCGAGGACAATCACGCTACGGCCGGCCGCTAGCAGCCGCCGAGCAGCGGTCAGTCCTGAGAGCCCGGCGCCGACGATCACGACGTCGGCGCTGCGCGTCGTTGAC
>Ga0194052_1002226_pt1 | contig 10734 bp, 10 predicted proteins | sample SepL226m_MetaG_FD_160117 | JGI IMG/M metagenome (GOLD analysis project Ga0194052, IMG submission 160117) | Anoxic zone freshwater microbial communities from boreal shield lake in IISD Experimental Lakes Area, Ontario, Canada - Sep2016-L227-6m | ecosystem: Environmental > Aquatic > Freshwater >... | reverse complement strand
TTTATCAACTCTTCAGGATTTGCTATACCGGTTTTTTCCAAATCCGTGGCAAGTTCGAAGAATCGGGTATTCTCTGCTCTGAATGCGTCCCATAAGGGTATAAAACGTTTCCAGAGAGTGGCTTCCTCGGAAGATATTTTAAGCTGATCAAATGCTTTCCATGCTTTCGTGTACTGATCGCGTGCGCTCGCTACATTGTCATGCTGGCGCTGACGATCCTTGATATCAAGTCCAGGATTCAGGAGGGTGCGCATCGCTACGCGAACTGCTGTTGAGCCCCTCTCAAAGTCCAGTAAATGTTGTACACTCGGCAAGGTTTGATCGGTTACAGTGTTCAGTTGCGCAATGACATTGCTTGTACTCTTCCACCCCGTGAGTCCAACCGCCAAGGTGATAAACGCCACGAGGCAGAATCCGCCTATCAGTTTTGTACTCAATTTCATCTTATTCATCATCCGTCCTTTTTTTGTTCTCCATGTGTTTTATGTCGCTGCTTTTTCCTGAAAGAATACCGATCTGTACAGAATAATTATGAATTTTATATACAATTATCCATCACATATGTCAATCTGACATATAATCAACAACCACCGGTAAAACGTATCATTCTTAAATTTCATCGAACGCTCTTATGCCCGCTAATCACAACTAAAATTGAAAGGATTCCCCCCCTTTGAAAAAGGGGGGCCAGGGGGGATTTAGGAGCCATCCACCTGGAAAATCCCCCTCGATCCCCCTTTTCCAAAGGGGGAAGTATCATTGTCATATATGGGGGGGATCGAATTTAAGAAAGATACGGTAAAACGTTGTGCTGACCAGAAAGCGATAAATGGTTGAGAAGGAAAATACTTCATGGTATGGGGGTAGGCTGCATATGGTTCCGCCCCTCCCCACGGCCCCCTCCCGATTGGAGAGGGAGTGAACGGTTACCAAATTTAATATTTTCTATTGATGCGGGAGTAATACGATGATCAACGGACATGGCGGAAATATCTTCGATAAGGCCAGAGATATGGGCTGCGAACCCATGGATATTCTGGACATGAGCAGCAATGTAAATCCGCTGGGTCCCATGCCCGGCCTGATGAACCATCTTCATGAACATCTTGAGCGAATTATTGCGCTTCCGGAAGCTGGCGCCGGAAGCATCATCAAGGCGTTTTCTATCCATCATAATATCGACTCGAAAAAAGTTTTGGCGGGCAACGGCACAACGCAGCTGATATATACACTCCCTGTCGCCCTGAAAATCAGACATGCGCTGATCCTTGGACCGACCTACTCGGATTATGCCGATGCCTGCCGCATGCATGGAGTTGACTTTAAGTTTGCACTTTCGTGCGAAAGCGTATCCTTCCACCATACCCTGGAAGCAATGGATATCAAACCCTGCGACGCGGTCTTTATATGCAACCCGAATAACCCGACCGGAACGCTGATTCCTTCTGAAACAATTGAGTCCTTATGCCGAAGATATCCGAATATTCGTTTCATCATTGACGAATCGTATCTGCCTTTTGTTCCGGAAGGCGAGGCGAAGAGCCTGATCCGGTCCACATTGCCCAACGTCATCGTACTGAATTCCATGTCCAAGATATTCCGCATTCCCGGTCTCAGGATCGGATTTGTTGCGGCGCATCCCGACATCATCGAAAAGATCAGCCCTTACATGCTGCCCTGGAGCGTCAACACCCTGGCTCAGGCGGCAGTAAATTACCTTATGACCCATAAACAGGATGTCTCAGAATTTATTGAAAAAACGAGGAGTTATCTTGCAGGAGAAAGACAATTTGTCATGATGAGCCTTGAAACTGCTCCTGGAATCAAACTTTTTCCCAGCACGACCTCATTTATTCTGGCAAAACTGGACAGACTTAAGGCAGAAGCTGTCTCCAGTCATCTTTTGAGTTACCGGATACTGATCAGGGACTGCGGCAATTTTCAGGGGCTGTCCAATCAATTCATTAGAATTTCGCTGAAAACCCACGATGTGAATCAAATATTGACGGACAGGTTGCGCGAGTGCTGTGAAAATGCGATTTAAGATATCGCCTTTCCCGAGGAGGCTTCTATGATGGATGAGCGGCAAATCGCATCTGGGATCGCCGCACCCCAGTGCGGCAATTATGAAGACGCTCTTGTGGCGGCTAAAAGCAAAGTGTGGCCCTGTTTGAGGATGTTGCTTTGGGGAAAAGCCCTTACAGTTAGGGAGTTTGGACATTTACTCCCCCTCCACTTGTGGGAGGGGGTCGGGGGGTGGGGGCTTAAAAGTTAAGATTATACCCGTTCGCAGTATAATATTGCGTTGTGCTATTCGGGTTATCAGTTTATTAAATTTTCAGGTAAATGCCGCACGGCATCCATGCGCTCATGCAGAATGCGGAGGACGTAAAGCATTGTCTTTTCCATACGGTAAAAAATCATGTGTCGTCCTGTCGTGTAAACCATCAGTCCGTATCTTTTGCGACCTATGTTCGGATTATCGGTGATGGCATTCAGAGCATTGTTGATCTTATTTTTATATTCGATAAATTTTGCCTCTCCCCAAGTCTGAAGCGTAAACGACAAAAGGTCGCGGAAATCCGCTTTTGCCGGCTCGGTAAGCTCAAGTCGAAATTCAGGCGCAGACATCGGGATTCGGCTTTCTGCCCTCGGCAGCGGCATGTCGTGCGTCCTGTTCGATCTGGTCGAGCAAGTACGGTGTGTAAGGCTCGGTATGCCCTTCCTTTATAGCTCTTTCCCCCTCTTCGAGAGCCGTCATAAGGCGAGCATATTTATTGTCGTCAAATTCGCGCAATCTTCGCACAGCATCGCACACGAGTTCGGTTGCATTGCTATAGAAGCCATCACGAACCTTAGCCTTGATGTAACTTTCATCCACGGACGGAAACATGATATTCATACTTTGTGCTCCTTTTATGCTTATCATTTGATTATAAAAGGAGCATAACGAAAAATCAAACGAATTAGTCTGAGGAATTATCGTCTTTTTTGCGTCCTTTGCGCCTTTGCGGTGATCGGGTAGCCGCAATTTTTCCCGATCAATCAATCCCCAGATAGGCTTTTTGCACCATTTCATTGCGTTTCAGGTTGGCTGCCGTATCGGTAACGACAATCTCGCCATTCTGGATCACATAGCCCCGATGCGCGATGGAAAGGGCCATCAGCGCATTCTGTTCCACCAGCAGGATCGTTGTGCCCTTATCGTTCAAGGCTTTGATGATATCAAAGATCAGTTCCACCAGCAAAGGTGCAAGCCCCATGGAAGGCTCATCAAGCATCAGGAGGCGCGGATTCATCATCAGCCCGCGGGCAATCGCGAGCATCTGTTGCTCGCCTCCTGAAAGGGTGCCGCCATACTGACTGATCCGTTCTTTAAGTCGCGGGAACAATTCAAAACCGTATTCCATCCGTAGCTCAATCTCATTTGGATCATCCACGGTGAACGCACCCATTTCCAGATTCTCTTTGACGGTCAGTTTCGGAAATATCCCCCTGCCCTCAGGCACATGCCCGAGGCCTGCAAGGACAATGGTATGCGGTTTAATCTGGGAGATATCCTTGCCGCCAAACAGAATCCTGCCCCGCTTGGGGTGTATTAACCCAGAGATGGTACGCAGCGTGGTGCTCTTGCCTGCGCCGTTCGAGCCGATCAGCGTCACGATCTCGCCCTCGTTGACATCGAGCGAGATACCCTTGAGGGCATGGATGTGGCCATAGTAGCTGTGAATGTCATGAAGGGACAAGAGGCTCATGCGATCTTCTCCTCATGTTGTCCGGCAACGGCTCCCCGGCCAAGATATGCCTCGATGACCCGTATGTTGGAACGTATCTCATCAGGGGTTCCTTCGGCGATTTTTTCACCGTAATCCATTACGCAAATATGCTCCGAGATATTCATGACCACGCGCATATCGTGTTCGATCAGCAGAATCGTGATGCCTTTTTCATCCCGGATAAGCCGAAACAAACGAATGATGTCCTCGGTTTCCTGCGGGTTCATGCCGGCGGCCGGCTCGTCGAGCAGTAGCATGAGCGGGTCGGCGGCCAGGGCGCGGGCGATCTCCAGCCGACGCTGACCGCCATAAGGCAGATTCTTGGCAAGCTCGTTGCCGACCCCCTTCAGGCCACAGTACATCATAAGTTCTTCAGCTTTGTGTTCCGATTCTTTTTCTTCTTTTTTAAAGAAAGGCAGATGAAAGAGGGTATCAAGTGGCGACTGCTTCAGGTGGACATGCATGCCAACCATAATATTTTCTATGACCGACATGCTGCCGAAAAGGCGAATATTCTGGAAAGTGCGTGAAATCCCGCGTGAGGCGATCTGGTCAGGCCGGAGTCCATGCAAAGATTTGCCGTTGAAGGTGATATGGCCTTCATCAGGATGGTAGATACCGGTCAATGTATTGAAAAATGTGGTCTTGCCAGCTCCGTTCGGGCCGATGATGCTGACAATCCGGCCCGGATCCAGCCTGAAGTTGATATTGTTGACGGCGGTCAGACCGCCAAAACGCTTTACGATGTTGGTTGTTTCAAGTAGCGCCATGGTTATTCCAGTCTTATTCTCCGCTCTCGACTTTGTCGGAAGCAAGCTTTCGTTTACGGCGCTGGGACGGAATCAGACCCTCCGGACGAAAGATCATCATCAGAATCAGAATCAACCCAAATAGCAGACGCTGGTATTTGGCCGGGTCCAACTGGGTGGACAGGTTGGCCCAGGCAAAATTGATGATCGGAATGACCGCATCGCTCTGGCGCAGTTGGCTCAAGTATAAAGATAGGCCCTGGAGGACCTGCAGGTTCAGGATGGTGACTGTAGCCGCACCCAGGATCACGCCGGGGATGCTGCCCGAACCACCCAGGATAACCATCGAAAGAACGCCGATAGACTGCATGAATGAAAAGGATTCCGGACTGATGAAGGTACGGCTTCCTGCGAGCAGAACGCCCATGACCCCCGCAAAAGAGGCACCGACGGCAAACGCGGCCAGCTTCATTTTGACCAGTGGAATGCCCATTGCAATCGCTGCAGTCTCGTCTTCGCGGATCGCGGTCCAGGCCCGGCCGATTTTCGAATCGTCAAGACGCCGGGTCACAAAAATAATGACGATGATAACCGCCAGTGCAAGCAGGTAGAACATGACGTTATACATATCAGCGGGGCTGACTTCATGCCCCACGACTCCGCCGAACAGCGTGTTGAAGCCGTCAACAACAGACTGCGGCATGGTTGGCCGCTGGATTGGAGTTATCCCCTGCGGGCCGTTGGTGAAATTGAGCGGTTTGTCAAGATTGTTCGCCAGAACACGGATCACCTCACCAAAGCCCAGGGTAACTATGGCCAAGTAGTCGCCGCGCAGCCGCAGAACCGGTGTGCCGAGCAGAATACCGGTAAGGGCCGCGACAAAAATTGCGGCGAACATGAACAGATAAAAGGCATCTCCAGGTAGCAGAAAAGGCAGATTTGACGGCTGAGTTCCCGGTGCGAAGGGAAGAACATAAAACTGCTGAGAACCGAAAAAAGCCCACAAGTAAGCCCCGACAGCATAGAACGCCACATATCCCAGATCGAGCAGACCGGCGAAACCGACCACGATATTCAACCCCAGCGCAAGAGCTGCAAACACGCTGATCTGGAAGATAACCTCCAGGTAGAAGATATTGCGGACACCCACAACAGGGAAAATAAACAGGGTCAGGACCACACCGACAATCAGTTTGAAGCGGCGATCCGCCTTGAAATAATAAAGCGTGAAAAACGAAGTAATCAACACCAGAAATGCAAGATTCGAGCGCGGGCTGGTATAGACAAGGGCGGTGCCCAGAACCATGTGGATCAGGATGATGATATGCGGATAAATCCCCTGTTCCAGTCTTTTTATGACGTTTTTTAAAATAACCGGGACCATCTTCTCCTCCTTAGGCCTTCTGAGCCACGTTTGCACCCATTAGCCCCTGGGGACGAAAGATGAGTACCAGGATCAGGATGCTGAAGGCAAAAATATCCTTGTATTCAGTGCCGGCCGCACCCATGGTGAAAACTCCCATATAGGAGCCGGCAAAGGTTTCCAGCATACCGAGAACAATGCCTCCGAGCAGGGCACCTGTCATGTTGCCTATACCCCCAAGGACTGCGGCGGTGAATGCCTTCAAGCCGGGGAAAAAACCAACGAACGCGTCGATCCGGGTAAATTTCAGAGCATATAATACACCTGCGGCCCCACCCAGCATACCGCCTACCAGAAATGTCAGCGAAATGATCCTGTTCACATCAATACCCATCAGGCTGGCGGTGGGGTGGTCCTGAGCAACGGCGCGGATAGCCTTGCCAATCTTGGTCGCGTTGACCAGATAATTCAGAGCCACCAGCATCAGCACCGCCGAGACAATAACGATGATTGATTTGTATGATACACCGAGGGTGATATTGGTTGCCCCCATGGTCATTTTGCCAAGAATCACGCGACGGTCGAAATTTCCGAAAGTAGGAAATATCCTGTTGAACTGTCCGGTTGTCAGGCTTTCCACGAGGCGGATGACATCCTGCAGAAGAAAAGAGACACCGATCGCCGATATCAGCGGTACCAGGCGTGATGCGTGGCGCAGGGGCCGATAAGCCACACGTTCCACGGCGACAGCCAAAGCTCCCGCCGCCAGCATACCACCAACGATGGCCAGGATCAGATAAACATAAGCCATCACCAGAGAGGCGCCAGTCAGTATCCCGAATTTATCCAGCGCAATCAGGATTTCGACCCCGACAAACGCGCCGACAGCGAAGATTTCACTGTGCGCAAAGTTGATAAATTCCAGAACACCATAAACCATGGTGTAACCAAGGGCGATGGCTGCATAGACAAAACCGATCGTAAGTCCATCAATCGCCACCTGGGGCAGATTGACAAGGGTATAGGTATAGAGCGACACATTCAGACGTTCGAAAAGTGTCTGCCCGACCACGGTCCTGTCCAGAATCAGCGCAAGAACCAGTGCAATGGCTGACAGAACAACCGTGCTGCCCAATGAGAAAAATACCAGTTGGCCCAGTGGACGCAGCAGCTCATGGACGTTGATTGATTTCAGAAACCGTTTCATATATGAACCCGATAAAAAAATCTCCCGGAAGCTTCATGAAAGAAGGGTCCGGGAGAGATGAGTCTGAAAAGGATTATTTCGGTGGAGCGATGTCGAGGGTCTCGACGACAGGGTTATCGTTCCATTTTACAGGATCAGGAGAGGAGACCTTGATCACGAAATATTTGGCGATTGTTGGATCGCCGATACTGTTGAAGGTAAATTTGCCGGTGATACCGACGTAATCCTGCAAAGCGCGGATTGCCTTGGTGACTGCTTCACGGGTCGGGAGCTTGTCGCCATTAGCCTTGGCGGCAGCCTCAATGGCCTTAAGGCAGATGCCCATTGAATCATAACCCTGCGCTGCAAAAGGTTGCGGCGCAGCATTATATTTGGCTTTGAAATCATTGACGAATTTGGCGGTGCCGGGATAAATGGAGGCAGGGCCGGACACGGTGGAATAGAAGGTTCCGCCACCGTCAAGAAGGGTCTGACCACCGATTTTGACTGCATCGGAAGAGTCAAAACCATCATCGCTAAGGAACATGCCCATATACCCTTTCTCACGGGCCTGTTTGAACAGGACCGCCGCCTGGGAATACATGCCGCCAAAATATACCAGATCGGGGTTGCCGGCGAGTATCGGGGAGAGCAGGGAGTCAAAATTTGCCTTTTCTTCGGTACCTTCAAAACCAAGAACTTTCATGCCCTTTTCCTGAGCTCTTTGTTTGAAGAACTCGGCAATGCCCTGTCCGTAAGCTGTTTTGTCGTGGACGACAAAAACACTCTTGACTTTTTTCCCAAAGGCGAAGTCGGCGCCTACAACACCTTGAACATCGTCACGGCCAACGATACGGTTGACTTCCATATAGCCACGGGTGGTGACCTTAGGGTTGGTGTTGGCGGGAGAGACATTGGCCAGACCGGAGGTGTGATAAACTTCAGATGAAGGGATCTGAACGCCGGAATTATAATGTCCGACCACTGCCAGGATTGCGGGATCGGAGACGATACGCTTGGCGTTGGCAACGCCGGCGTCGGGATTGGCCTGGTCATCGAACGCAGCCAGTTCAAACTTGAATCCCATCTTGGTCAATGGTCCGCTCAACTGCTCAAGAGCCAGCTCTGCGCCGCGTTTGATATCAACACCGACGGCTGACTGGTCGCCGGAGAGCGGCGACTGGGTTGCGATCTTGACGATCTGATCGGCAGCAGCGACAGGGCCGCTGATGGCCATACATGCAGCGATTAGCAATGAAAGAACAACCAGTAATCGTTTTGTCATACTCCTTCCTCCTTTGAAATCAGTTAGTTGGTTCGTACACAAATATCCTGAAAATTCTTCTCGCAATGGGGGCAGCCAAAATATCTCCTGGCCAGAAGATATTTTGACACACCCCTACCTCAAGAAAACCACCAAAATACCTTATGGCCTATTCGTGTCAAAAAAGTCAAGCAGAGTATATACTCCTGTCAGATTATTTTTTATATACCGTGAATCGGCTGATAAACCCTTAGCTGTCCTGCAAGACAGCAATGATCTGTTGTCCAACTGCATCAATCTGCCAGGGTTTGATCCCCTCAATGCCGCAAAGCGCCTCGGCATCTTGCGGGTTTTTCAGAGCAATGGCCGTGATAAGCGCATTGTTGCACAAGAGACCCGGCTCGATTTCAAGGTAAGTTGCTGCGGATTCACGCCATTTTTTCAGTGTAGCTATCCGGGCGGAAATCTGCGCATCCGGAATCGGTTCATGGCTTCGTGGATAAATCGGCAGGAGTGTTGGATCAAGCTCCATTGCTGCATGAATGACATCCAGTAATTGTTGGCCATAACGACTGAGCTGTTTGATACTTAAGACCTCAAGTCCTCTAAGATGGTTCATGTCCCGGGGTTTTTCGATTGCCAATTTCAGCAGCAGATCGTTGTGAATAACCTGATAGAGAGGCCTGTCGATTTTTTGGGCGGCAGATCCCCTAAATTCCAGAAGGGCTTCCAGAACTGCAAGCGACCTTCGGCCCAGTCGGCCTGCTCCCTTGAATTTTAAAAAACGGGGATCGCCATTGGCCGCAGATGTCCGAACAAGGCTCTGGATGTTGCATTCCTGGAGAAACCAGTCCAGACGGCCGATCTCAATCAGTTTTTCTTCAAGATTTTTGGATAATGCGTTCAAATAAATGGCATCCTGAGAGGCATAAGCCAGCATCTCATCGGGCAGGGGTCTTTGAGACCAGTCTTTTTTCTGGAATTTCTTTTCAAGGCGAATGTTGTAAAAGAGATTCAAGACGGAATCAAGCCCGGTAAATTGCATGCCAAGAAAACGGCATGCCAGTTGGGTATCAAAAAGATTTTTAACCTCGATGGAAAAATCTTTGTAAAGACAGCGAATGTCGTAATCCGACCCATGAAACACTTTTCGAATATCGGGATTTGCAAAGAAAGGTTTGAGAGGAGAAAGACCACCGATCTGAAGCGGATCCACCAGAAAACACGCATGAGGTGTTGCGATCTGAACCAGGCAGACCTTTTCCTGATAGTGAAACAAGGAGTCGGCTTCAAGGTCAACGCCCACGATTTCTTCGTTTTCCAGGACCCCGGTTGTTTTTTCAAGGTCATGAGCGGTTGTAATGAGCTGATAAGGTATTTTCGTGAATTGATGAATTGTCTTATCCTTAATTGGACTTCTGATTAATTTTTATAAAGCATCATATCAGAGAACAGGCTACAGATGATAGTTTTTTCTGGCATCTGACATCTGGCGCTCATGTAACAACAAATATAAACTTATCGGTATCATTCTTAAAATTCATCGAACGCTCTTGTGCCCGCTAATCTAAAATATTAAAATCAAAAGGGTTCCCCCCTTTGAAAAAGGGGGGCCAGGGGGGATTTCGGAGGCTATCCACCTGAAAAAATCCCCCTCGCTTCCCCTTTTCTAAAGGGGGAAGTATCATTTTCATATACAGGGTGATCGAATTTAAGAAAGATACACTTATCGGACGTTTTGGGAAATATCTTTAACGCTGCATTCGACGGTGATTTTGTCCTTGAATCCGGGCGCCACCTTAAGTGATGCCGGGCTTAACGCCAGATTGACAATAATGGTCCTGGAAGACTGTATTGATTCCAAAGGAATTTTTTCTGTATAGGCGGTGTTGATATTATTTAATAATTGCCTTCCGCCGATGATCTGCACGATGCTCGGCTCTATTGTGACTTTTTCCATTCTCAGGTTTTCCGGCAATTTTCCGGTCCAGTCCACCTGAACCGGCAGATTTTTTTTATCCGGAACATCCAGGGTTACATCTACAACAGCCGGATTAAAGCTTTTTATAAAAATGCCGGGTGGCAGAGAAATGTTTTCATTGGTGATTGTATAAATGTTTTGCCCGACAACCGATTTGCCCAGATCAATTTTTACCCGCACATGGTCCGGACGAAGGGCTCTCGTTAACGGAACTGAACCGGCAAGTTGAATTTTGATGCTGTTTACGGAAGCATCCAGAATTTCCATGCCGGGATTACGGTTCATGTATTCTATTGGTATTTCAAATGTGACCAGTGAGTCCAGTCCCCGGGCAATTGTAAACCATACACTGGTAATAAAAATAACGGCAACCATTGCGGCTAATCGAATCTCGTTTTTTTCTTTTTTTTGGCCG
>Ga0194052_1002224_pt1 | contig 10742 bp, 6 predicted proteins | sample SepL226m_MetaG_FD_160117 | JGI IMG/M metagenome (GOLD analysis project Ga0194052, IMG submission 160117) | Anoxic zone freshwater microbial communities from boreal shield lake in IISD Experimental Lakes Area, Ontario, Canada - Sep2016-L227-6m | ecosystem: Environmental > Aquatic > Freshwater >... | reverse complement strand
GCGTGGGCGTGGGCGTGGGCGTGGGCGCGGGCGCGGGCGGTGCGACCGGCATGGCCGGCACAGTCGCCAACTCCGGGCGTTCCCAATCCGGCGGCCGGGTCGCGCGCCGGCTGGCGTCCGTGGCGCAGCCCGCAAGCACCACGACCAGAAGGCCGAATGCAGCGCGAGACACGAAGGCAATACCGTTGCGCAGATCTAACACACTGACAGTTTGCGGAAGCCCGCGCCTGACTCAAGCGGATTCGGAAAGCCGCTTGCTCAATCCGCCGCTCGCCGCCATAGTCTTGCGCGGTTACGACTCAACCATCCGTTGCACTTGAGAATACTTGTCGCCATCACCGGAGCTAGCGGCTCCCTTTACGCCCAGCGCCTGCTCGACAATCTCGATCCCGCGCAGCACGAGCTTCATGTCGTGCTGAGCCGCTATGCGCAGGCGGTGATCGACCAGGAAATGCCGGACGGCTTGCGTTTGCCGGCCGGCGTCGCCGCGCACAATCTCAAGAGCATGAACGCTCCGTTTGCCAGCGGCTCGAGCGCGCCGGACGCCATGGTCATCATCCCGTGCAGCATGGGGACGCTCGGCCGTATCGCTCACGGCTACAGCGAGGATGTCCTGCTGCGCGCGGCCGACGTCGTGTTGAAGGAAAAGAAAAAGCTCATCCTGGTCCCGCGCGAGACGCCGCTAAACCTCATCCACGTGAAGAACTTCGAACTCCTCATCCAGGCCGGCGCAACCATCCTCCCGGCCAACCCGTCTTTCTACACCCGACCGCAAAGCGTCGAACAAGTCGTGGACACCGTCGTGGCGCGCGTGCTCGATCACCTCGGGGTGGCCCACCAACTCGTTCACCGCTGGAAGGCGGAGAGGGAATAGCGGACTGGAGAGTATGAACTCTGAACTCTGAACCCTGAACCCTGAACTCTGAACCCTGAACTCTGAACCCTGAACCTCGAACCTTGAACCTCGAACCTCGAACCTTGAACATCGAACCTTGAACATCGAACATCGAACCTTGAACATCGAACATCGAACCTTGAACATCGAACATCGAACCTTGAACATCGAATCTTGAACATCGAACCTTGAACCTTGAACCTTGAACATCGAACCTCGAACCTCGAACCTTGAACATCGAACCTCGAACCTTGAACATCGAACCTCGAACCTTGAACATCGAACCTCGAACCTTGAACATCGAACCTCGAACCTTGAACATCGAACCTCGAACCTTGAACATCGAACCTTGAACCCTGAACCCTGAACCTTGAACCTTGAACATCGAACATTGAACCTTGAACCTTGAACATCGAACATCGAACCTCGAACCTTGAACATCGAACCTCGAACCTTGAACATCGAACCTTGAACCCTGAACCTTGAACCCTGAACCCTGAACCTTGAACATCGAACCTTGAACCTTGAACCCTGAACCTTGAACCCTGAACCTCGAACCTTGAACATCGAACCTCGAACCTCGAACCTCGAACCTCGAACCTCGAACCTCGAACACTGAACCTTGAACCTTGAACCTTGAACCTTGAACACTGAACACTGAACTCTGATCCCTGAACCATGAGCTCTGAAGACAGAATAGCAACCAACTCGCTGCGAGGTGGCCGATCGAGTGAACAGCGGACGCCAACAGAACAGAAATATGATCTGGAGGAGCGGTTGCTGGAGTTTGCGGTGGCGGTGATCGACGTGTCCGAGAAGTTGCCGGATACGCGCGCAGGCAATCATCTCGCCGGACAGTTCCTGCGCGCAGGCACTTCGCCGTACGGAAATCATGGCGAAGCCCAAGCTCCTGAATCGGCAGAGGACTTTATCCATAAGATGAAAATCTGTCTTAAAGAGCTTCGTGAAGCCTTACGGTGGGCACGGCTAATTGACCGCAAGCAATGGCTGGGCGGTGATGGTCATCTCGCATTCGCGCTCCGCGAAGGTGACGAACTGATTCGTATCTTCAAAGCCAGCGTTCAAACCGCCGAGCGGAACCGCGCCAGCACCAAGCGAAGCAACGCTTCGGTCCCACCCATCAACCGGCCATGAGAATTCTTCCATTTCAAGATTCAACCTTCGATGTTCAGGGTTCAGGGTTCAAGGTTCGAGGTTCAAGGTTCAAGGTTCAAGGTTCGAGGTTCAAGGTTCAAGGTTCGAGGTTCAAGGTTCGAGGTTCAAGGTTCGAGGTTCGAGGTTCAAGGTTCGAGGTTCAAGGTTCAAGGTTCAAGGTTCGAGGTTCAAGGTTCAAGGTTCGATGTTCAAGGTTCGATGTTCAAGGTTCGAGGTTCGAGGTTCAAGGTTCAAGGTTCAAGGTTCAAGGTTCAAGGTTCAAGGTTCAAGGTTCAGGGTTCAAGGTTCAGGGTTCAAGGTTCAGGGTTCAAGGTTCAAGGTTCGAGGTTCAGGGTTCAAGGTTCAAGGTTCAAGGTTCGATGTTCAAGGTTCGATGTTCAAGGTTCGAGGTTCAGGGTTCAGGGTTCAGGGTTCGATGTTCAACGTTCGCTATTGTGACCCCGATGTTTGACACCCTTTCCAAGTGGGCTTCCTTCGTGACGTTCTCGCACACCGTCTTCGCCCTTCCCTTCGCGCTGGCGGCCATGGCGGTGGCGGCGCGGGAGAGCCGAGGCTGGCCTGGCTTGCGGATTTTCAGCCTCATTATTGCGGCAATGGTCTGCGCCCGAACTTGCGCGATGGCCTTCAACCGCATTGCCGACCGCAAGTTCGATGCGCTGAACCCGCGCACCGCCAGCCGCCAACTGCCGGCTGGTCAGATCAGTCTGTTGGGTGCCATGACCCTTTGCGCACTGGCGGGGGCGGGGCTCGTGGTCGCCAGCTTTCTGCTGAATCCGCTCTGTTTCTATTTGTCGCCGATTGCGCTGCTGGTGATTTGCTTTTATTCGCTGACGAAACGTTTCACGGACTACACGCATTTCTATCTTGGCTTGGCGCTGGCGCTGGCGCCGGTCGGGGCTTGGCTGGCCGTGCGGGGAACCAACGTCTCGGTCATGGAAATCCTTCAAATGGTTGTACTGGCTGCGGTTGTTGTGCTGTGGCTTGTCGGCTTCGACATCATTTACGCGCTTCAGGACTATGAGTTCGACCGCAAACATGGCCTGCACTCGCTGGTGGTGGCGTGGGGGCCAAAGAACGCTCTACAAGCCGCCTTTTTGGCGCATCTCCTTATGTGCGGACTGCTGTTTGCTTTCGGACTGCTTTGCCGCTTCCGCGTCGCCTACCTGGTCGGCTGGATGCTTATCGTAGGTTGCCTGGTGTTGGAGCACTGGATCGCCCGCCGCCGCAGCCTCAACTGGATCAACGTCGCCTTTTTCCGCCTGAACGCTGTTGTCAGCACGGTTTTCCTGGCAGTCACCCTCGCCGAAATCGTCTTCAAGGGTGGTTTCTGGGTCCGGTAGCACTCCTGCACACCCGGTTAGTCCTCCCCCGAAACTCGATTTGCCAAACCCGCCCGTTCTGCTAATCGTAGCTTGTGCAGTTTTTTTTCCAGCACAGCAAACTCCGCGACCTTTACGAGAAAGTCGCCGCCGGCGAACGGATTTCCGAAGCCGACGCCTTGCGCCTGTTCGAGAGCAAGGATTTGAATGCCGTCGGTGCGATTGCCGACCTTGCCCGGCAACGCAAGGTGGGTAACTGCGCCAGCTACATCATCAATCGCTACATCAACTACTCGAATTACTGCATCCTGAGCTGCCAATTCTGCTCCTTCGCCCGAAAGAAACGCGACGCCGATGGCTTCCAGCTCACCGTCGAGGAAATAGTCGAGAAGGCCCGCCAGGCGCTCCGACTCGGCATCACGGAACTCCATATTGTCGGCGGATTGCATCCCTCGCTACCCTTCAGCTATTACACCGATCTGCTGCGAGCGTTGCGCGCCCTGGACACGCGGCTGCAAATTAAATGCTTCACTGCCATCGAAGTCCTGCATCTGGCCTGGCTGGCCAGAAAGTCCGTTGCCCAAACCTTGGGCGCGTTGAAAGAAGCCGGCCTCGATTCGCTCACCGGCGGAGGCGCCGAGATCTTCCGTCCGGAGGTCCGCTCCGCCATCGCCCGCGGCAAGGAATCTGCCGAAGAGTATCTCGAGGTCCACCGCACCTGGCATCGCATGGGCGGGCGCAGCACCTGCACCATGCTCTACGGCCACGTTGAATCCCTGGCCGACCGCGTCGATCACCTGCGCTATTTGCGGACTTTGCAGGATGAGACGCGCGGTTTCGTCGGCTTTGTCCCGTTGCCGTATCACCCTGAAAACAATGATATCCCGGTGCAGAACCCGCCGACCGGGTTCGACTCGTTGCGCACCATTGCAGTGAGCCGCATCTACCTCGACAACTTTGATCATATCACCGCCTATTGGGTCGGCATGGGACTCAAGCTGGCGCAAGTGGCGTTGAGTTACGGCGCGGACGATCTGCATGGGACAATTATTGAGGAGCACATCTTTCACATGGCCGGCGCCCAATCGCCCCAATTGCAGACTGAAACCGAGATGATCAAAGCAATCCGCGAGGCCGGCCGCACTCCTGTTCAGCGCAACACCTTCTACGAACCGATCAAGATCTGGGACATGCTTCCACCCGCCGAATCCAGTGAGCAACGATCCAAGGTCTTGGAGGTCAACCTCGCAACGGCATGACAGGGCGGGGCACGCGCCGGAGGATGACCATCGGACCATCTTCTGTCAGGCCATTCACGCGCAGCGGGAGCCTCCTGTTCGAGGCCTGGATGGGCGTCGTAGCGACTTCAATCCCAGTGACCCCCGGTGCTTCATCCTCGGGTCCGCGAAAAAAGGCAGCCTTGCGGATGCCTTTGGGTTGAAACAACTGAGTGGAAATCTCCGGCTTACGGAAGCTGAATGCGGTTACACCCGACACCGCTGGTGTTTACAGCTTGGACGAAGACACCTGCCGTACGGCTTGTATCGCGCGAATTCGCAAGAGCATTTTGGAAGTTCGATCGGCTGAATCCCTCCACACTGCCATCAGCAAGACCGACGTTGCCCTGCTCGGAGTGCGTGTTGTCCATCCAACTTGGTCCTGTAGCTGCAGTGGCGGAAACGATGTTAGTGCCAAAGGAGACAAAGAATCTCGTGCCGGCGGGTGTTGATCCGGGAGCTGTTCCAAACGCAGTGGTCGGCGGATTCGCATTATCTCCCAGGTTATGGTCGCCGGTCAGGAACATCCGCGGGCTGGTCTCAGACGCGTCAACACCCGTGAAATAACTGCAATTCAGATCGTTGGTGAACGGGATTGAGTAGGGGCTATTCGGGGGTACTGTGAATGCGAAGGTGCTTGCAACCTGGCGGGCCGAGCTTTCAAATTCCGCTGGGCAGGCCAGGATTTTGGGTGTGCTCAGTTGATTGGACATCACATGGAAGAAATCCCATACGCCCCGGGTTGCTGGATTGGCACCAACTGGTGGGGTCAGGACTCTAAAGCCGACACTCTCAGAGGCGCCACCCGCCGCGTGGGGGAGTCTCATTGGCATAGCGCCGTTATGGTCTGCCGCCCAAGTCCGGAAAGAGAGTCCAACCTGTTTGAGGTTGTTGGCACAACCAATGCGCTGTGCTTGCGCTCTGGTACGGGCTAACGCAGGCAGCAAAGAGGCTGCCAGGATAACGATGATGGCAATAACGACGATCAATTCGATTAGAGCGAAAGCCGTGTTCTGTTTGCGCATGTTCTTCATAAGCGGTGCTAGTTTCTATTTCTGTTTTGGCCGGAGGAAACGCCAGACGCATTCGCTCGACCCGATGGATTTCATGGTCTGCCCTGAGGTCATCGGTTTTCAGACGCCCGATAAAACCGTTGCGGTTGAACTGTGGAAGGCTCCTCCAAGTACTGGAGAGGGCCAATCGTCGGCGGGTTTGTGAATACGGGCTGCCAATCCACCAGGTTCGAAGAAGCGTAAATCACCACTGGACCACTTGCAGTCAGTCCCGTCAGGCACAACGGAACCCTTCCGTTCCCCACATGGAAAGGCATTGTCGCAAGGTCAATCCGCAGTGGTCCGGGTGCCGCACTCTCGATCGCACGATAAAACCTGACTGGTGCGCCGTTTACACCAGCATCGCTGAACTCCATGGGACCGATTGCTGCCGGATTTGTAAAGATGGGTTGCCAGCTCAGGAAATTGCTGGTTGCGTCAATCACGACCGGCCCCACACCGGAAGGTCCCAGCAAACGGAGATGAAGACCATCACCGCTCATCCGGAGCTCAGTCGGGGATGTGTCGAACTGGAGCGGGGTGCGCAGCACAGTCAGGATTATTGACGGCCCCACCACACTTCCCAAGGCATTGCTCATGACAACGCGGTAAACACCGGCGTTGGTCCAGTTGACGAAGCTGATCGAAAGTGCCGGCGCAGTTGCTCCCGACACGTCCAAACCGTTAAGTTGCCACTGATAATCGGCCATGGCGCCATTGAGCGCGCCGGCGCTGATCACAGTAGGCTGGCCTATTGTGACCGTTCTGGCGAAGGGTTGAAAGGCGGGGCGATACGTTCGACTCCCAGTCAGCGCCAGGCTATGGGCTCCGCCGGCGCTTATGGCGAAAATGTTCGTTGCCAAAGGTGGCGCCGAGGCCTGGCCAAAGTAATCGGCACCCCAGCAGACCACGGGGCCGTCGGCAAGCAGGGCCAGACTGTGGTCGCCGCCGGCGGCAATCCCGACCACATTAGTTGCCGAGCTGGGCACGACTGTTTGACCGTAGTAGTTTGCTCCCCACGCAATGAGGGCCCCATCTGCCCGCAGCGCCAAGGCGTGTTTACCCCCGGCAGCGATGGCCATCACATTGGTCGCCCTTGCGGGCGGAGGCAACAGTGCCCCCCAACGGACAAGCGTGCCGTCAGCCTGCAATGCAAGGCTGTAATCGTCACCGGCGGAGATCGCCACGATATTTGTCGCTGAGGCCGGCACAGTCCGCTGACCGGAGGAGTTGGAACCCCACGCGATGACAGTCCCGTTGAGGAGTAGAGCCAGGCTGTGGAACCTGCCGGCCGCGATGGTCACGACGTTTGTGGCTGAAACGGGCACAGTGGTCTGTCCGTAGGTGTTGCCCCCCCACGCAGCGATCGTGCCATCTGCCCGCAAAGCCAAACTATGAGATTCCCCATCGGCAATGGCAACGAAGCCGCCCCCGGATTGTGGCAAGTTGTTTTGGCCCGAAGAATTGTCGCCCCAGGCGGCCAGCGTGCCATTTGCCCGGAGAGCAAGATTATGATCGCCGCCGCTGGCTATGGCAACCACGCCTGTTGTTCCGAATGGCACTTCGAGTTGGCTGGCGGAGCTATTTCCCCAAGCCAGCATGGCACTCACGGAAAGTTGCGCCACAAGTCCGGTTACACAGCCGTAGGCATTACTTACAACCAAGCTGTAGCTTCCACTGTCTTCGCCACTGGTCGCGCTCAGGCAAAGGGTGCTTGAGTTCACGCCACTGATTCGTCCACCCTCCAGCAAATCGTTGCCGTTCAAGCGCCATTGAAAGGTCAGAGGTTCTATGCCAGAAACGGTTGCGGGCAAGCACACGCTTGTCCCAATCACTACATTCCGGGGCGCAAGCACTTCCGCGACTGCTGGTTCAGGCTTCACCGTCAGAATTGACGTTTGGCTGTTGATCTGGCCCGCGGCGTTCGTAGCAGTCAACGTGTATTCCCCCGCATCTGCCAGTTGCACGTTGGTCAGCAGAAGATAAGGATTGGCTGCACCCCCAAGCGCCACGCCATCATGAAACCATTGAAGAGCCAAGGGGCATGTCCCGCTCACACCGGCACAAAGGATTACTTGCCCGCCAACGTGTGCTGTGGCCGCTCCGAGTTGGTGGCGAAACTGCGGTGGCCCAACCTCGATCATTGCCAGGCTATAGTCCTCCGCAGCGGCAATGCGCGCCACATCGCGCAGACCATTTGGAATGTTCGTCACGCCCCCATTCCCATTCCCCCAAGTGACAATCGTGCCATCGGAGCGCAACGCCAGGTTGTGGGAATAGCCAGCCGCGATTTCCACAACATTAGTGACAGACGTAGGAATTATGCACTGGCCGTAGGAGTTGTCGCCCCAGGCAACAACTGAACCGTCCTTCCGCAAGGCCAGGCTGTGCCACCATCCGCCGGCAATAGCCACGACGTTCGAAGCCGAATCTGGCACCGTATTCTCCAAACCCCAGGCAATGACCGTGTGGTCCGAGCGCAATCCCAGGTTGTGGTAGTAGCCTGCGGCTATGGCGACGAGCCCTGTGGTGAGTGGCGGAACATTCGTTTGTCCGCATTCGTTGCTGCCCCAGGCCACCACCGTCCCATCGGCCCGCAGAGCCAAACCGTGCTCCAAACCTGCGGCAATGCTGACGACGTTCGTTACCGATGGCGGCACACTTGTCTCCCCGTGCCAGTTGCCTCCCCAGGCAATCACCGAGCCATCATTCCTCAGTGCCATGCTGGAATCGGCGCCAGCGGCCACTGCCACCACGTTCGTGGCTGTTGGCGGTACGTTCGTCTGCCCATCCCAGTTCTTTCCCCATGCGGCCACTGTGCCATCTGCATTCGCAGCTAGACCGTGAAAAGGCCCGGCAGCAATTGCCCGCGGATCTGTGGCTGCGTGTGACACGTCGCATCGCCCGGCAATGTTGTCACCCCAGGCACCAACGCTCGTGACGGTCACTGGATCGGGCTGCACAATGAGGCTGATTGGTGTATTGGTCACCTGGCCCATGGCGTTTGTTGCTACCAGAACGTAGTTCCCGGCTGCGGCCATCTGTGGATTGCTCAGCAGCAGGTAACGGTTAGTCGCGCTGGAAATTGCTACACCGTCGTGAAACCATTGAAAGCCCAACGGATACTTTCCCACAACATTTGGGTTGAGAATTGTCTGACTGCCGGCATGAGCAACAACCGATCCAAGTTGACGGCTAAATCCAGGAGGGCCTGATGCGGTCAAGACCACGCTATAGTCCTCCCCAGCCGCGATGCTCGCGACGTTGCGAAGACCCCCAGGAACATTCGTCACCCCCAGGTATGATTTGCCCCATAACATGATGGTACCATCAGCCTTCAATGCTAAATTATGATAATAACCGGCGGAGATCGCGACTATGTTCGTCACCGACGCCGGAACAGATGACTGACCATAGGAGTTATCGCCCCAGGCGACAACGGAGCCGTCGGCCCGTAAAGCCAGGCAGTGTTCCCACCCAGCCGCGACCGCCACTACGTTGCTCGCGGTCGGTGGCGTCGGGTAGTCAATCCCCCAAGTCACCACTGTCCCATCCGACCGAAGAGCCATGTTGTGGTAATACCCAGCCGCAATGGCGACAACATCTAAAGCAAGGAATGAAACAGAAGTCTGGCCATAATCATTATTTCCCCAAGCCACTACTGTTCGGTCCGCCCGTAAAGCCATGCTGTGCGCCCAACCCGCAGCAATCGCAACAACGTTGGTCGCAGTCGGGGGCACATTGGTTTGTCCATCCCAGTTGCGTCCCCAGGCAATAACAGATCCATCATCTCTCACTGCGAGACTGTGAGCAGTACCAGCGGCAACAGCCACAACGTTCGCGGCGATTGGCGGTACATTTGTCTGCCCATCCCAGTTCTTTCCCCATGCGGCGACTGTACCATCCGCGTTCAGCGCGAGGCAGTGAAATGCCCCGGCGGCGATTGCACAAGGGTTCGAGACTGTGACTGGAACATCGCACTTGCCGGTGATGTCGTCTGCCCAGGCGCCGACAGCCGTGACTGCTGGACCCTGCCACACCACCAAATGCACCGGTTCACTGGCTGCTTGCCCTGAGGCGTTTGTTGCTACCAGAACGTAATTTCCTGCGTCGGCAGCTTGGGCAGCGGCCAGCAGCAAGTTTCGATTCGTCGCGCCGGAAATCGCCAGCCCGTCGTGAAACCACTGAAAGCTCAACGGATACGTTCCCACAATTGTCGAGTTGAGAATTGTCTGCGTGCCTAAATGAGCGACAGCCGATCCGAGCTGACAGCCAAATCGCGGCGGCCCAGATGCGACCAGTACCAAGCTATAGTCCTCCCCAGCCGAAATGCTCGCAACTTTGGAAAGACCAACCGGTACACTCGTAACCCCATAATACGATTTTCCCCACGCGACGACGGTGCCATCCGCGCGCAAAGCCAGGTTGTCGTAATAACCTGCCGCTATTGAAACCACATTGGTCACCGACGCCGGAACGGAGGACTGGCCATAGGAATTATCACCCCAGGACACAACCGAACCGTCGGCCCGCAGCGCCAGGCAGTGTTCCCATCCGGCCGCGACCGCTACCACGTTGCTCGCGGTCGGTGGCGTCGGGTAGTCAAACGCCCAAGTCACGACGGTGCCATCCGACCGAAGAGCCAGATTCTGGTAGTACCCGGCAGCTATGGCGATGACATCCGTGGCGAGGAAAGGGACATCAGTTTGGCCGTAGTCGTTATTGCCCCAAGCCACCACTGTTCCGTCCGTCCGCAAAGCCAGACTGTGAGCCCAGCCAGCAGAAATCGCGACGACCTTGGTCGCCGTCGCAGGCACGTTGGTTTGCCCATCCCAGTTGCGTCCCCAGGCAACGACCGATCCATCACCTTTTAATGCGAGGCTGTGCGAGGTGCCAGCGGCAAGAGCCACCACGTTCGTGGCGGTTGGCGGCACGTTGGTCTGGCCATCCCAGTTCTTTCCCCATGCGGCGACTGTCCCGTCCATATTCAGAGCGAGGCAGTGAAACGCTCCGGCGGTGATCG
>Ga0194052_1002217_pt1 | contig 10756 bp, 11 predicted proteins | sample SepL226m_MetaG_FD_160117 | JGI IMG/M metagenome (GOLD analysis project Ga0194052, IMG submission 160117) | Anoxic zone freshwater microbial communities from boreal shield lake in IISD Experimental Lakes Area, Ontario, Canada - Sep2016-L227-6m | ecosystem: Environmental > Aquatic > Freshwater >... | reverse complement strand
CTATGACAATGTGAAGGCATATTGCGTTGAATCAAAGAGGGCGTTTGAAATGGCGAAAAGACGTTGCCGCCGTGTCCAACCATCTGCGCTATGCCCCTCGTCCATGTCAGGTGGCGAAATCAAAGCAGCCACATTTTTAGGGGAAACCCCACTGAATCAGTTGGATTTTCACCATCGCGCTGTCTTTTCATCGTGTTGCAGGTGTTGTGAGCGTGCCTTGCGGCTGACGTCGCCTTTGCTGACGCTGGGCCTCACGCTGACGACGCTGGCTATCGCGCTCGGCTTTTAATGCGTCCCTGTCGCGCTCAATGTTCCTCTGCAGGTTGCTGACACGGGCTTGGGCGGGGGTGAGTGGCTTGATTGGTTTGATGGACTTGATAACTTCGTCCAGCAGCCTGTAACCTTCCATCGCTTGCGTGGCGAGGGTGGGGCTGATGGCGATGCTGTTCATGCCGAACTGGTATTGCAGCAGGAGACGGGCATGGACAGAGCATTCGGCAAACACCAGAGTCTTTACCAACTGCCCACTCACCCGCACCGTCGCAAAATACTTGTTCATACAGCTATTTAGCGGCGCTGTGCAAGTGTCGTGTTAAACGACACACCAGCAGAGCCACCTCCAGTGCCTCTGCCGCAATACCAGCCTACCAACTGCGTCGGAAGGCTCTGGCTTTACTTCGCAAACCCAGCGCGCAGTTTGGTGCTGAGACTTTCAAGCTGTACGTCCAGTTCGCCTGCCTCAATTGCACCTTTGATAAGTTCCAGTGTGGGAACCAGTTCAGCAGCAGATGGCACTTCAACGGAATATTTCCCCTTTGCCAACTCCAGCACGCGGGCGCCATAGCGCACGGCAATGGCAGTCTTGCCGTTGTCGGCGGTGAACCACCACGCCTTCAAACGCTTGGGAATTTCCACCTGTTTACGCAAACCCGTTTCGCTGTCGGTGACAGAGCGAAATTTGTTGATGATGAATGGCGTGCCCGACTGCTGCGACTTTGCCAGTTGAATCTGCTCCCATATCCGCTTGCTCATCTTGTTGCGCCGCTGTTGGACGGGGCTAATGCTGCCGCCGTTTTTGGCTGCGGTAAGTTTGAGACTTGCTAGTGTTGCTGTTGCCATTTCGTTACTCCTTTGTTAAATGACAACGCAACTTTGCAGTCAGAGCGTGGTGATGGACAACCTCTTTCTGGCACTCTGTAGTCAAGTTCACCAAAATCATCAAAAACCACCAAATATCCATTCATTTTCTGTGGCGATTTGTTTACGAGGGATAAATAAATGCGAGTGGCGAAGTGAGTTGCGATGAGTGGCTTTAGTAGCAAGAAAGAAAAAGTTGCGTGTTTCAAGTAGCAAGTGGCAAGTAGCTCGTAGCAAGTGACGGAATGGGGACAAATGAGTAGCTCTGATAGCAACAGGGCAACACATGGCAACACGCCACAAGCAACACGCAACGCCTTTTCTGGCTCTCTGTGACAGACGCAACACACGCCACTCAACGCAACCAAAACGAAGGAGAAAATTATGGAAGCAAATCAAATCGCAGTGCGCTTGTACGCCAACCAAAAGCTCGGCAGCACCTACGCCAAAGGGCTCTATCACACAGCAGTATTTAACGCCGCAGCCGATGTGCTGGGCAAGAACACCAAGTACCTGCTGGACTACCACACCTACGACAGGTGGCAGCACACTGCCAAGTCCGACGAGCAGATGGAGGTGCTGGATTGCGTCAGCGAGCATGCCACAGAGGCGACACTGGTGAGTTGGGTTGTTCGCTATGACGCAGCCACTAAGAAGAAAACGCCTGTCATCGGCTACAGCACACTGAACGCGGAGACGAACGAACTGGAACTGGTGGTGCTGGACACGGTCGCAGACATGTGCGCCAAGTGGCAACTGACAGCCAAACCATGCCGTACAGTGCCAGGCAAGAACAGCCCGACGTTACTGGCAACCAATGCGGAGGACTTGGCAATGTGGGGTTAGAGCAAATCACCACTGGTACAGATTTCCGCACCACTTAAAAATTGCGCTACAAGAATATGCTCGCGCAGAGTGAATTTTTGGGCAGCGCCAGCAGCAGTGCCCGCGCACAGCGCCGTCAAATCAGCCCTACAAGCGCTCAAAGCCTATCGTCGGCTACATGAGTAGCAGGGCGGGCGCTGCGCCGTTTGTAGGGCTTGTTTTTCAATCTGTGTCCGCAGCGCCACAGAGCGCAGATAAATACAGCACCAAAGAGAACATGCAATCTCTTTTCCGATTGTTGTAGGTCTTTGATTTTGAACATCTCTCGTCCCCGCAGGTGCGGCGGCAAACAGGGGTTGCCCAAACCACGCCAAAGACAACACACTAAAAGCGCACAAATTCACAGGAGAACGCAAATGCCACAAGCCAAAACCCTTACCCCCGCAGAACTAGAAAAAGTCCTCGCCTACATCGACAGCAAGCCCAACGCACTGCGCAACCGGGTGATGCTGCTGCTGACAATTTGGGCGGGCTTTCGTGTGTCGGAAGTGGCTGGGCTCACTATCAGCGATGTTCGCAATGCTGACGGCAGTATCAAAGCGGAGGTGTATTTGGCAGCGGAGAAAGTCAAACACGCACACGCTGGCGTTGTTTACATCAACGAGCGGCTACAGCGGGAGCTGACGCAGTACGTGGCAAGCAAGAAGTGGCACGACGATACGCAGGCGCTGTTCACAACGGTGGCGCATCCGCGCAGAGGCTTTTCCGCGAACACGATGACGCAGCACTTCCACTACCTGTACAAGCGGGCGGGTGTTGCTGGCGCAAGCAGCCACAGCGGACGGCGCACCTTTATCACCACGCTGGCAAACAAGGGTGTGAGCGTGCGGCTACTGGCAAGCCTCGTTCGGCACGCCAACATTTCTACCACCCAGCGCTACATTGACGTGAACGACGATATGAAGCGTAGGGCGGTGGAGTTGGTGTAATGACAACAAAAGTCATTTCAACTATTGCCAACTGATGGTGTTCTAGCTTATGCTGGCAACACTATGCCCCGTGCTGAATCCTGCCTATTAGGCTCTGCTAAAACTTCTGTCGAAAAAGCCATTGCTCTGCGCGATGATAAGCAAGAACGCAAGAAGCCGATACTTGACTTTCGCTGCGTTGAATGCCGCAAGCCTGTGCGTCCGCATCGTGGCGGCAAGAATATGGCGGCTCACTTTGAGCATTCGGAACGGAATCCGAACTGCAAGTTGAGCGACCCACTACGGTAGACGCGCGTTTTAGTGGTTTGAATGTCGTTTGACACGACTGTCTCAATCGCTGTTTGGAAACTCCCCTTTGGCGGTGTTGGCGACGATGCGTTTAGCTTGCCTGAAATAGCGGCTCACCGTTGCCGTCATCACATTGCGTTTATCCATCGCATCGTTAATGTCGTCTTTGCTGTCGGGCATTGCGTCCTCAACCAATCTCAAGTCCGCGCCAATTTTGGCGAGCGTTCGTTTGTCATCCCCTCGCTTTTTTGCCATCACCGCGTCATAGACGGCAAGTTGTTTGCGCAGGGTTTCCACGGTAACGTTGCGATGCAAGGGGTAACTGGCTGTACTTCCTCCCTTTTTGCTCATTGCCTTGCGCCCCCGTTCGCCCCTATGCCGCTGCTTTAACAATCGGGCGAAGAATCCCTGCAAGTAGCGTTTGGGCAAGTCCAGCGGTACTGCGACCACCATTACGTGGTCTTTTGTCCAACTGCTGTCCCATTCGCTCGGGTCACTCAGTTCTGCCAGAAATACGGGTTTTCGCTTTTCGGCGAACAAGTGGTAGCCGTGTTCGCGCCACCAGTTTTTGAAAGTGTCGTTTGAAACGTCACCAAAGTGCACGTATAGCTCAGCCAACTTCCCGCCGCCGCCATTCCTGCAGCAAGTAGCGTAGTCCTCATTACGGCGCAAAAACTCCCACCAATAGAAGTATTGGCTCTCTGCCTGCGTGCCAGTCAGAGAGGCCTCCTTGCCGCGCCCCCAAGTTGGGTGCTGTCCTTTGAAAACAATTCCCATATTTCACTAACAATGTAATTACATCAATATTATAGCATTTTATGAAAAAGACCCATTTGTGTTCTAATAAAACTATCGAATCACAGATCACTTTGTTCGATTAGTTCTTTAAAAATCAATGTGTTAGACACATTTCAGCGTTCTTAAACGCTTGCGCCTCGTGCGCGTATTTTGTTAACTTATTTCTTTATTTTTAACTGACATTTAAAAGGAGAACCCTATGTCAAACCAAGTTCAATCCCAAGCTACCCAAACCGTCGTTTCCAACGACACTCTCAGTCAATTCCAGTCTTCCTTGCAAACTGTCGTTTCAAACGACAGTCCGACAGCGGCGCAATCTGCACAGGGCACAAAAGTTACCTTTGCCGCCATTGAGCAGTTGGTCGTCGAGCGCGAGGTGTGGCAGGCAAATGCCTTCCGCACCAGCAACGAACAGTTGTATGCCTTGCTGCAAAAGTGCTACGGACTCTACAAAGCGATGGAGGGCACTTCCGCCGAAGCTGTCGCGTTGCGTGGTGGGCTGCGGGATTACATCAACGTGAAGGGTTACACCTTTACGAAAAGCACCCACAGCCTGACACGAATCGTCAAGTGCGTGTTTGGCACTGACCGTCGTCGCGTCAGCACTTACAGCATCGTTCTGCGTTCCGCTTTGGCGAAGAGTGTGGGCGCGTTGGATGTGGCTGACTTTATTCGCGAGTACGGCGGCGTTGAGGAGATTCGGCTGGCTAAATCGCCCACTGCAATGAGTCCAAAGCAGAAAGCGGCAGTCGCTACCAGCACCGTCGTTGTGAACAACCTCGGCGTTGTCAGCAGCCCTGCACTGGGTGGCTTGCTCAATGATGCTGGAAAGATTGGCACGAACACCGTGCTGATTGGAACTTGGCAGGCGGATGGCAGCGTCATTGTGCGGGCTGTCGTTGAAAGCGACACAGTACTGACCGCAGCTCTTTCAAGCCACTACAGCGCAATCAAAGAAGCGGCGAAAGCAAAAACTGTGGAGCAGAAGGCAGCAGCAGCGGTAGACATAAAGCAACAAGCGATTGACGCAGCAGCGGCTACTGCGACGCTGACAGTTTGATTAACGGGGGCAGTAATACACGCTGCCCCATTCACCTCATATATTTTTTGGAGATTTACATGTTTACTGATTTTGAACAACGCTTCAGTCCCAAGTCCGTCAATGATATTGTTTTTGCGAATGATGACACGCGGGAGTTGATTAGCGATCTGATTACAGGCGTACGCCCATTCCCTATTACGGAGGGCAAGTGCGGGATTCTGCTTTATGGCGTGCCTGGCACTGGGAAAAGCGCACTGGCGAAAATTCTGCCCGATGCTATGGAGCAGGCAAGGGGTGGCACTGAGGCGGGTGAAATGTATGTGCGCGTTCAACCTGGTGGCAACGGGCTGACTATGATTGGCAAGGTCGCGAATAGGGCAATGCTTATGCCCTACGCGAACTATAACTACTTCGTTCTCGATGAGGTAGATCGGCTGAACAAAGACGCAATGTCGATTTTCAAGTCTGTGATGAACTATTCACGCACGGTGTGGGTGCTAACCACCAATCACTTCGACAGCATTGAGGCTGGCGTAAAAGACCGGTGCTACTGCATACCTTTCAACGCTGCATCTGCTGTCAACTGGTTCCCACTTGCGAGGCGCATCTTGGCTCACGCCGGTATTGGCGGTATTACTGACGCTCAACTTTTCGCTGTTATTGAGCCTTGTAACGGCAGCGCTAGGCAGGTTACAGATGCTATCGTGTCCCTTGCTTTGAAGGTGCGGCGAGCGAACGCCATGCTTCAAAACGACAGCATTACAAGTGTCGTTTAACACGACAACATAACAAAAAAGCCCACTGTTTTAAGAGTGGGCTTTTTTTCGTCTGCACTCTGCGCTGTCGTTTAAAACGACGCTGGGGAATGGTGGGGGTGCTTTCTATTTCACCTTTCCATTGTCGTTGCATATGTCAATATAAACTGTACTTGATCCTTTTATTTCTATGCACTGCGAGTAGTTTGCTGCTATTGCACATTCCTGTCTGGCTCTTGCAAACTTTTCACAGTGTTCATTCATGCTTTGTGCCGCACTTTGTTCTAACTTCCTAGCACGATAATTCGCCGCATTTTGCTTTATGACTTCGTCTGGAGTAATTAGCTCTTGGTATGTGACCCACAGCCCAAGTCCTACAAACAATACTCCTATAGCGAAACCACCGTGTAGCGCAATATTGGTTTTAACAGCCTCCAATATGATCGACTTATCGGATTCGCCCTTATTGTTGACAATGTCGTAATGTTTCTTGCGTCCGCGCTTATAGACTTTGAAAAGTCCATATATAACGATCAGCGTAGTGATGAGGGTAATTAAGTAATCCATAATATTTTGAGATAATTTGCAAGGTCGAAATAGGTGCTCGGCTTGGATTCAACGCTTACCACCTTTGCTTCTGAGGCGGCAGGTGCAGGTAATGGTGCGGCGGCGCTAGCTATCGGTGTATCTGCTCCTCAAAGTTCCTATGTTCATATTAATAAGTGAATGCACAGTCTTTGCATGCTCTGATCTTTGGATCTTCAGTTGCCACCACAATCCCCCCCAAGCAAAGCCGATATACAAAACCAACACCACCAACGTTTATAACTGATTTTGGAAACTATCGAAGACTCGCCAATGCTATATATTTTCCGTTGGGTTTTAGTTTTGTAGTACTTTGAATTGAGTGAAATGTTGTAGGCTTATCTTTGTTGCTTCTATCTACTTATTTGTATGCGTTCTGTGCACAATCTTTATAAGTTGGTAAGAAAGCGTCCCATCCTTGAAATCGAACAATATTGCCAAAATATTGACCTTGCTGTCGAACCATGCCGTCAATTGCACCTCCGACAGCTGGGTTGTTCATTGAATTGATCAAATATCTTCTTGCTTCGCCATAAAATTCCAATAAATTATTATTATTGCGAATTTCTGGCCCATCGGCACGGATGTTTGAATCGTTGGCTAAGCCGGCGCTCATAATGGTAACTGCTGCGATGCATCGACTTACACCGGCAATCTCAAGGTTATTGGCGACAACTTTGGGATCTCTAAATGCTGCTGCCGCACTGCCTGATGATTTACTCGTTCCTGTAAGGTTTGAGAGTACAACTATCAATATCAAGGAAATCGAAATTATTAAAATTTTTTGTTTTTGATTTAGTTGACTCCAAAATGATTTTAGTAAATCACTCTTTTTTGTTGCAGTATCACCACCTTGAAGGGTCGCGATTCGAATATTGTTTATATTTCCAGCCTCATGTTTTAAGTCGGCTCCAGCTTTTGATACTGTATCAAGGGTTTTCTGTGACATTGATTTGATTTGATCTTTTAGTCCGCCCTCCTTACTAAAATCAGTTGCTAGGACTGAAGCCCTTGCTTTGGCTTGTGAAGAAATGTCTTGCGCCTTGTTGCTCAATCCGTCTTTGAGGTTGTCTGCTTCCTTTGAAAGTTTTGAAACGCCCGCGCGAGCAGCGGAGGAGGCTTTTGCCGCAGCCTTTTTGGTAAATGAAATTAGGAATTTAATAGCAAAATATGCGGCGATGAGAGCAAGAATGCCCCCGCCTGCAATGAGCGCATATCGCTGATAGACAGGGTCTGAAAAGATGCTCGGCTTGGATTCAACGCTTACCACCTTTGCTTCTGAGGCGGCAGGTGCAGGTAATGGTGCGGCGGCGCTAGCTACAGGCGCAGCAGGTGCTGCCTCCATTGCGCTGGCTGTGGGTTGAGGGGCGCTAGCTGGCTGCTCTACAGCGGAAGCACTCACAGCAGATGGAGCGACAACTGGCTCTGGTGTTGGCTTAACGGGTTGAGGATTAAGTTCGTTGATGCGTGCGGTGTAAAGCCGCTCAATACAAGATGTGTCGCTCTGGCACTTCCTTGCCTCCTTTATCCACTCTACTTGTTCCGACTTTAGCTTGGCAGGGTCTTGGGATGCTGTTCGCGCGTTCTTGTATGCGTCTGCCAGTTTCTCATCCAAAGCTGAGAGCGTCGTGCTGCCACATACCGCCTTTTCCTGCGGCGTTGTCGCCTTTGTGCAGTCAAAACTTGCGGCACTGGCATTCCCTAAGAATGCCAATAACACCAATGTGTAGAAGTACTTCATTCCTGCCCTTTAAAGTCGCTACTTTTCAATACTGGTTGTGGAAACGCCCGTGAGAATGGTTGTTGACGTTTCCCCTATCGAACAAGCTGTTTCCCACTCTACACCAAATATTGCAAGTTTGACAACGGTTGAAGATTTAATCAGAGATATTTTTCGTCTGTACTCTGCGCTGTCGTTTAAAACGCCACATCAAGCCAACATACCGGCAGCACAGCCGATAACCGCCGCAAGTTTGCAGCAGTGCTGGCTGCGTGCGTATGTCAGTGCTGTTGCGTAGGCGTGATGCAGCCTGTAGCAAGCATCACTTCAAGTAGTCTTTGCACAGCACGTCCATATTCGGCACGTGCTTGCTAATCCAATCCCGCATCACCGCAAGCAGTCCATCTTTGTCAATGCCTACAGCCGCTGTTTGGTTGAGATTCTTGTAGAGCCTCATTCGGTATGCATTGTGCTCTGCAACGTGCCTTTCAAGCAAAGGACAAGCGTTGCGGGCCAGAAGTTTTTCTTCAAAATCGAAGTGCTGGCCCAACGCCTCTGCAATGTCGTTCAGCACTTCGTGTGCTCGCTCCACGTCGTGTGCGTGTTCTTCCAGTATTCGCAACGTTTCACGCCCAAGCCGAAACAGATTCTTGTGCTGCTCGTCAATCTCACGATTGCCAACACTCGCCATCTCCGTCCAAATTGTTAGTTCTCTCATAAGTGTTCCGGCACTTTACAGAATAGTAAATTTCGGTGATTATCGTTGGCTTCTTGCAAATTCTCTTCGCCGCCTTTACTTTTTTTCGAGTCTTTGGCAGTCGGTAATGGGAATATGCTGTATTACGCCAGCCTGTCCGCCGCCATAGTCGCCGTCAACTTGCTGTAGTGCTTCTCTATCACCCCAGCACTATTGCTTATCTGTTTACCATCAGCCTCTTTTGCCCTGCAACAAGTCAATGTTCATCTCCGCACTCAACTCGCTTGCGTAAAACCGCTCAATCATCTCCACGCTCGTTCTCGCGTTCAGTGCCAGTGTCAGCAAGTCAATCTTGTTGCCATACAGCAGCCTGAACGTGATGGCGGTGTGGCGTAGGCTGTAGAGAGTGCGTGCTTTGTCGTTCGCCTTGTTGCCTCCCACTGCTGCCACGCTTTGCGCGAACTTGAATTGCCAGCCTAAAAACTCCAACGCCTTTGACCTGTCGCGCAGTTGGGGCATAAAGACGTAGTCGTTCTCACGTGCCAGCCCCAGTGCGCGGTTGTGTGCCAGCAGCCTCTCATAGACGACGACAGCGGGCTGCAGCGTCACTATGGGTGTGCTGTGCTTCTTGCTCTCAGGCAGGTTCAGCCGCAGATAGGTGTGCTTGCCCCTAACAACGGTAATATGCTTGTGCTGCAGGTTCTTTATGTCGCTGGGGCGCACGAAGCTATTGACCATAAACCGAATCAGCCAGTGCAAATCACTTCCCACCACTGCGTATCTGTCAATGCTGTTCTGCGCCCTGCGACTGCGGCTTGTGGTGGTAATGGGAATGCGTTCTCCTATGTGCTGCCTTGCCACTTTCACCAAACGCCTGTACTCGTCTGCCGTAAAGCTGCCACGCGGCTTGTTGGACACTTTGATGGCAGGGCACTTGGGAACAGCAGGTATGAGATTGACGCTGTGGGCGTAGTTGAGCACCTTGCGGGTGGCGACGAGGTGCTGCTGGATAGTTGTCGTAGTCATACCCGCAATGCCGAGCTTTTGCACGAAGGCGCTGAGTTGTGTGTAGCCAATCCGTTCCAGTTCCATGTCGCCAAAGTGCGGGATGATGGTTTTGTGCAGACGGTTTTGAAGTATGCGTAGTCCCGCACTGCTCAACTCCCCACGTAAAACCCGCGCTTGCTGTAGCGCCAGTGCGGCAGGCACTGCATCTGCGAACGTGGTTTTGGCAGACTGACGCTGCTTGATGTGTTCGCCATACAGTTCCGCAGTCTTCATGTGGAAGAACTGCTTGGCGGCACTGATGGCGCTTTGCTTGTTCGTCGTCTTCAAACTCTGCGTGTATGTCTTGCCCTTAAAGAAACAGCGTGCCTGCCAATACCGCGAGGCGTTGGATAGATAGATGCGCAACTTGCTGGGATAGTTGGCAATGGGCGTTATGGACGCAGCTATGGGTAGGGTGCGGTGGCGAGGGCGGGAGAAGTTGTTGTCGTTTGCCGCCGCTGTTTCGCACACTACCTGCATAACTGCAAGCATAGTGTTGCTAACCTGGCAGTGCAACCAGCAGCGTAGAAAACGGGGACTGCGTTGGTGGGTTCAAACTGCCATCACGCTGCCACTATCTTCCACGCTTTTCCATGTGCAAAAAAGGTTGGTTGAGTGTGTGGAAAACGCTACAGCCCCCACCGATTTGTAGCACACCAAAAAGTTTGCTACAGCACGGCGCAGTGCAATGGGGTGCGTGCGGAGCAGGGTGTGGCAGGATGAAGGCAACGGTATGGCACGTTTAAGAACGTAGCGCTTTACCAGACTAAGCTACACCCCGCGGTGTGTTCCAGCGACTCGGCGCGAATCAGTGATTGCGCTCGAGTAATTGGGACGCAGATTGTATCAAACGGCTTGTTGGTGCTGGCGGGG
>Ga0194052_1002216_pt1 | contig 10759 bp, 10 predicted proteins | sample SepL226m_MetaG_FD_160117 | JGI IMG/M metagenome (GOLD analysis project Ga0194052, IMG submission 160117) | Anoxic zone freshwater microbial communities from boreal shield lake in IISD Experimental Lakes Area, Ontario, Canada - Sep2016-L227-6m | ecosystem: Environmental > Aquatic > Freshwater >... | reverse complement strand
AGTGATTAGTGATTAGTGATTAGTGATTAGTGATTAGTGATTAGTGATTAGTGATTAGTGATTAGTGATTAGTGATTAGTGATTAGTGATTAGTGATTAGTGATTAGTGATTAGTGATTAGTGATTGTGACTACTAGCCACTAGTCACTAAACACTAGACACTCCCCCCCCTAGCCACTAGTCACTAAACACTAGACACTCCCCCCTAGCCACTAGTCACTAAACACTAGACACTCCCCACTATCCCCTCCTTCAATATGGCAAGAAACATAATAACTGGAATAGATGTCGGCACCTACAGTGTTAAGGTTGTTATTGCCAGTACCCGCGAAAAGAATGAGCGCGGCTTCCCCGTCATGATCGGCATCGGCCAGGCGGAGTCGAGAGGTCTCCGACATGGTTACGTTACGAATATCCAGGACGTCGCCGAAAGTATCAAGAGTGCCCTACGACAAGCAGAGGAGAAAGCTGGAGTCAAGGTGAAAAAGGCATTCGTCTCAGTCGGAGGGATCGGTCTAGCTTCGACGACAGTGACGAGCTCGATCATGACTTCGCGTGCAGATGCTGAGATCATCCCCATGGACATAGAGAAGCTGCGTGAACAGAACGAGAAGGACATCCCCCGTTCAGAGATCGCCAATAGACGCATCATCTACGATATACCCCTCGTGTATAAGGTTGACGGATACCCATCACTAGGCTCACCACTTGGCCTCAAGGCCAACAAGATCGAGCTCAAAACCCTCTATATCACCTGTTTGGATCATCATGCCGCTGACCTCATAGATGCCGTCAATGCTGCCGGAATAGAGGTCGAGGACGTTATGGCCGCACCGATAGCCGCTAGTTTTGTTACACTATCCAAATCACAGAAGGTTGCCGGCTGTGTCCTGGCCAACATAGGTGCAGAAACAGTTTCAGTCGCAGTCTTTGAGAATAGTATTCCGACATCCCTAGAAGTTTTCCCTATCGGCTCGACTGACATAACCAACGACATCGCCCTCGGTCTCAAGGTTCCTCTCGAAGAAGCTGAGCAGATCAAGATCGGCGCTATCACTGGTAGCTCATATCCCAGGAAGAAACTGGAGGAGATCATCGCCGCTAGACTTTCGGATATATTCGAACTCATCGAAGCTCACCTCAAAAAGATCGGCCGTAATGGCCTACTACCAGCCGGCATCATCATCACTGGCGGCGGATCTGGACTGAGCTCGATCGACGACCTAGCTAGAGTTTCATTACGCCTACCATCGAAGATCGGCAACATCGGTCTGGTCGAGGGTAAGTCTTCATTCAAGGACGCGACATGGGCTGTTGCTTATGGTCTAACTATCTGGGGTGTCCACGCTGACGAAGGTCAGGAGATAGATCGCTCAAAAGAATTCATGAAGAGGATGTGGAAATCAGCTTCACGAAAACTAAAACAATTCCTGCCATAGTCAACTTGTATCTATATTTCACTATGTTAATATACCTCTATGCCTAATATCACTCCAGACATCGAAGCTTTCGCCCGTATCAAAGTACTAGGACTAGGCGGTTCCGGCGGTAACGCTGTGAATCACATGATCAATTGCAAAGTCCGCGGCGTGGATTTCATAACTATCAATACTGATTCCCAAGACCTCCATCGGTCCCTGGCGAAGAAGCGCATAAATATCGGCAAGAATCTCACACGTGGCCTAGGTACTGGTATGAATTCTGACCTCGGTCGCCGAGCCGCAGAAGAAACCCGAGATGAGATCCAGGATGCTATCAAAGGAGCTGACATGGTTTTCGTAACCTGCGGGCTAGGAGGTGGTACAGGATCAGGTACTAGCCCGATCGTCGCTCGTACCGCCAAGGAACTCGGCTGTCTGACTGTTGCTGTAGTTACGAGGCCATTCTATTTCGAGGGCCGACAACGCACTCGTATAGCTGACGCAGCACTAGATGACCTACGCAAGGAAGTCGACGCCATCATCGTGATACCGAACGATCGCCTACTCTCTGCTATCGACAAAGCAACCACTGTCAGGAACGCTTTTGCGATGTGTGATGACATCCTGCGTCATGCCGTCGAGGGTATCTCTGACCTCATCACCACACCAGGACTGGTCAACATCGACTTCGCAGACATTCGTACAGTCATGGAAAATGCCGGCTCAGCACTCATGGGTATCGGTTCCGCTTCTGGTGAGAACCGCGCTATCGAAGCCGCCAAAGCCGCTATCAACTCACCTTTGCTCGATGTTTCTATCGCTGGAGCCAAGGGCGTTCTATTCTCTATCGCTGGTGGCGAAGACCTCACCATGTTCGAGATCCAGGATGCCGCCAAGGTTATCACCGAGTCGATCGACCCAGAGGCCAAGATCATCTTCGGAACTGTTCGTGATGACAAGCTAAAGAAGAATGAGATCAGGATCACTGTCATCGCTACTGGATTCCCAGAGAATATCGCCGCCACTATCGGCAAACCATCACTGTCTGCTCCTGCTGCAGCTAGTACCGGCAATCCAGAGTCCAATATCGCATCATTCATGCGTCGTGGAAATACGGAAAAAGGCAAGATCTACAATCCTACCCCTACAGAAACGAAACGTGAGGCGCCTTCTGTCGTGGCTGAAAAAGTCGAAGTGAAGACCGAAGTCAAACCCGAGGTCAAGGAAGACGATGATTGGGGCGCGATACCTGCTTTCTTGCGCAGAAGTAGACTGAAATAGTCCTCCGTCGAGTTGAGGTTATCCAATATTTCAAATTTTAAATACCCTGAATATATTCTGGGTATTTTTTATGTTATGATAGAGGCTCTATGACCTACGACCTAGCAATCATCGGTGGCGGACCAGCAGGAGCAGCAGCTGCTGTATATGCCGCTCGCAAGAGACTAAAGACTGTATTTGTGACCAGCGACTGGCTAGGCCAGAGCAATGTCTCCGAAAAGATCGAGAACTGGATCGGCACAGTGGCGATCTCAGGTTTGGATCTGTCGAGATCACTGGAAAAGCATGCCAAGGCATATGCCGACGGCATTATCGATTTCAAAGAAAGCGAGAGGTGCACGAAATGTTCGATAGCCGATGGTGGGAGCTCAACGTCCAATGGCCATTTCTCAATAGGCACGGACAAAGGTACCTATTTGGCCAGGACGGTTCTCATAGCCTCAGGTAGTAGTAGACGCAAGCTCGATATTCCCGGTGCAGAAAAGTACGACAACAAAGGTCTGACCTACTGCGCGACCTGTGATGGTCCCCTATTCGCTGATCAGGATGTTGCAGTCATCGGTGGCGGCAATGCCGGATTTGAGAGCGCGGCGCAACTGCTAGCATACTGCAAGAGCGTTACTCTACTCATACGTGGTGACCAACTGAAAGCTGATCCAGGAACGATCGAACGCGTTACCAAAAACCCCCAGATGCATGTCATCAAATTCGCCATGCCCAAAGAAGTCCGTGGTGACAAATTCGTCAACGCCTATGTTTATACAGACACGCGATCTGGCAAGGAAGTAGTACTCCCAGTCACGGGGATCTTTGTAGAGATCGGTTCCCTACCAAATACTGACTTTGCGAAAGTCCTCGTAAAATTGGACGCTTCCGATCACGTCATCATCGATCCTAGAACTCAGCGTACGTCTATAGACGGCGTATGGTCCGCTGGAGACTGCACAGACGGTCTGTATCACCAGAACAATATTGCTGCAGGAGATGCAGTAAAAGCGATCGAGGACATCTACTCCTGGTTACATGCGAGGTGATAGATAGCGACTCTATTAAATATATTCCAGCTACATATTGCTCATTTGTTGAATGCGACCATGCAAATGAAAATGATCCATACAACTATCGTAAAGTTCAACATTGGTTGTGTTGTGATAGGTATATAATCAATCATGGTGAGAAGTTAGAACTGAAACTTTGGTGCAGTCTCAGCGGCCTTTTTGTTATCATAGGTACTCTGTAGCCTCGTTATGGCATCAGTTAGATAACTCCTCTCTGTGTCCATATTTGTCCTATTAACGCCGTAAGCATCAAAAGCACGCTCAAATTCGTCCAGGAGACCCTGAGCATCGCGCGCTATCTCTATACAATCCTCTGCAGAACAACCAGCAGCATTACTGATAGTTTCTTGGTACTGCCTAGCGAAAGCTCCATATCCCGCCTTCAGATAACTCATCGCGTCAGTACCACTCTTCACCATATCCTGCGCCTTCGTAACCTTTTTCAGTAGTTCACTAGCCCAAGCGCTACTCTTAGTTACCTTACTCTTGTCGATACCCTTCCACGCATCTAGATATTTTCCAGTAAAGATCTGCTCACTAGGCTTCACACTTCCAACCTTGACGGACTCTTGGACAACCTTGAATACAGGTACGCCGCTTTCCGGAACAGGCGGCTTTCCTTCCGCGTTCGTAACACCAGCAAGTATAGCTGCGCCAGCAACCGCCGACATTACACTATTTTTCAAAACGTTCGGCTTTGTGACGTTCGGCAATGCGAGACCATCTTCTTCCTTAATATCTCTCACTGGTACAGGTTCTATGTTGACTGGAGCTAGCTCTTGATTTTCTGGCATCATGATATTGAATTATATTAATTAATATATGTTAATTATACTCCACGCCCATATATAATCAATGGTACCCGCCGTAACCTCCCACACCCAATATGAGAGGTTACGGCGTATCATATCCCATCTCCGAGCATCATTCGCACCAATGATATGACCGAGCTCGTAGAAACTACATGCCTAGATGACAGAATGTGCAGAAATGGTGCTACGAAGCCACGACCCATTACCCATTAACATAAAATGCAATGAAAAAATTCTTCCTGTCTTTCGGACTGATAGTTACGTTTGCATTCTATGCGCTATTGAACTCGAAACAGACCTCAGCCTCTCCTACTGTGGCTATTTCTGGCACCACACCTGTCAGTACAACTACTCCACCAGTGACTACTGCGGCACCCAAAACGACAGTAACAAAGACACCCGCGAAGACTGTCAAAAAGACGCCTGCTGCCACCACCACCACTCCGCCTTCCAGGGTTGTGAGAGAAAGCGAAGGTGATGACGAATATGGCGATGAATACGATGATGACTATGTTCCCACGAGAACAACGACTCCTGCCGTAACAACGACGACCACTACACCAGCACCAGTAGTGAAGACACCGACACCAACGCCGATCATTCCTGTGCCGACGCCAGCGCCCGTACCAACACCAGCACCAGTACCAACAGCTATCGCCAATACTGGTAAGTTCAAGAACGGCACGTTCGCAGGATCGGTTGTCGATGCTTACTATGGCAATGTTCAGGTCAGTGTCACCGTTCAGGGCGGCGCTCTCACCGACGTTCAGTTTCTACAATATCCGAATGACCGCAGCAACTCCGTGCGTATAAATACACGTGCTATGCCGATCTTGAGGAGTGAAGCTATCCAGGCGCAAAGCGCCACAGTGAATGGTGTCTCCGGGGCCACAGCGACTAGTGATGCCTTTGTCCTATCACTAGGTGCCGCACTTGCTCTCGCGGCTAATTAACATGAGTAAACAGATTTTTAAGGAAACCCGCATCATCATGGGTATGCCCGTTACTATTCAGATAGTTGATGGAGGCATAAATACGAATAGAGCCCGCTTGGGGGTGATGGAACGAGGATTCGAATATTTTCTCTATGTTGACCAGAAATTCAGCACTTACAAAGCAGATAGCGAGATATCGAAGATCAATAGTGGCGAACTCCAACTAGCAGATGCGAGTGAGGATATGAGAATCGTATTCAAGTTAGCTGAGCAAACAAAGAATGAGACCAACGGATACTTTGACATAGTTGATCGTGCTGGGAAATATGATCCGTCTGGGATCGTCAAGGGGTGGGCGATAGATAATGTGGCAAGATTGATACACGATGCCGGTTTTCCTGATCATTATGTGGAAGCGGGTGGTGATATCCAGGTTGGCGGTCTGAGTGACACGGATCTGAAGTGGTCGATCGGTATAAAGAATCCATTTAACCAAACAGAGAACGTAAAGGTTGTCCAACTTTCCGACCAAGGCATCGCTACTTCGGGCACATATATTCGTGGCCAACATATCTACGATCCACATGACAGGAATACAAAATTTGATGATATAATCAGTCTCACAGTGATCGGTCCGAATATTTACGTAGCCGACCTATTCGCCACCACAGCATTCGCTATGGGTAGGAAAGGGATAGAATATATCGAAGGATCGAGGAACTCGGACGTTGCGGAGCGCGACCAACTCGAGGCCTACATGATAGATAGTAAGGGTGTTGCGACGATGACGAGTGGCTTCGAAAAATATACATGCCCAGATTCATAGACAACTTCCTGAATAATATAACGATGTACAAACTAGTATTGTATGTCCTTGTCGCACTCGAGATAGTGGCACTCATCTTGAGTACACTCGGCCTGCTATCATTCAGCCCTCTCTCGCTCATATACTCGAGTGTGATCATCATACTAGCCTCATGGGTGACCAACAAACTTTTTGCATACGTATTCAAGACACATGCCAATGCCGAGTCATATGTGATCACTGCCCTCATACTAGCGCTCATTATCAGCCCGCCACAGATCACTGAATATCTGTCCATCATTCCCTTCCTGATCTGGGCGAGCGTTTGGGCGATGGCATCCAAATTCATCCTGGCTATCAACAAGAAACACGTTTTCAATCCCGCCGCTTTTGCAGTCGCACTGACTGCCCTGACGATCGACCAATCAGCTACCTGGTGGGTAGGATCTATATACATGCTCCCGTTCGTATTCGTCGGCGGACTCCTCATCACCAGGAAGATTCATAGATTTGACCTGGTCATCAGTTTCTCCGTATTCGCACTCATCTCGAACCTAGTTACCTCGAACCTGTCAGGCGGTTTGAGCAGCGTACTAGACGAATTACAGAAGATATTTGTCTACACACCTATAGCATTCTTTGCGTTCGTGATGCTGACCGAGCCACTGACGACACCACCCACCAGATTTCGCCGACTCACCTATGGTGTTGTGACTGGACTACTCTTTGCTCCGGCATTACATATCGGCTCACTATATCTCACACCAGAATTGGCACTGCTAGCCGGGAATGTTGTCGCTTTCACACTGAGTCCGATGAGGAAATATTTATTAACTTTGAAAGAGTCGAATATCATCGCGCCAAATACGGGAGAATTTGTTTTTACACCTGACCATCCATTAATTTTTAAAGCTGGTCAATATCTAGAATGGACTCTAGGAGCTATAGGAGCAGAGGGATCCGTAAAGAAGATGGATAGTAGAGGCAATAGGCGCTACTTCACTATCGCCTCTTCACCGACAGAATCCGAAGTTCGTCTAGGAGTAAAGTTCTTCCCGAAATCCAGCACCTTCAAGGAAAGTCTCGCTCTCATGAAACCTGGCGACACGATCATGGCAGGACACATCTCTGGCGACTTTACTCTACCTCGTAACAAATCTAACAAGCTGGTCTTCATCGCTGGCGGTATAGGTATCACACCATTTCGCAGCATGATGAAATACATGATAGATAGCGGAGACGAGCGTGATGTCACCTTGGTCTATTCGAACAATTCACCAGAGGAGATAGCATATAGGGATATCTGGGACGAGGCAGTCGCAAAGATCGGGGCAAAGATCATCTACACACTCACAGACGTGAGCAAGATTCCACAAAACTGGACTGGCGAGAAGGGTCAGGTGAATAGTGCGATGATCATGAGAAACATACCGGATCATCGACAAAGAGTATTCTACATTTCTGGACCACATGGAATGGTTGGTGCCTGCGACGTGATGCTCCGACAACTCGAGATCAATAGTAGAAATATCAAGACTGACTATTTCCCAGGTTTTGCGTGATGTCATCTATTTCAATTATTAGTATTCAGCTATTTACATTACCATTACATATCATCTGAAATAATCTATGATCAAAGTTCAAAATTTAACGAAAAAATATGGTGCATTCACGGCTGTCGATGATATCTCATTTGATGTCGGCTCAGGCGAGATCTTTGCATTCTTAGGACCGAATGGTGCTGGCAAGTCCACGACCATCAAGATGCTGACAACTCTCGTGCATCCGACTAGTGGTACTCTCGCTATCGACGGTCACGATCCTGTCCGTCATCCAGAGCAAGTAAGGAGAACCTTCGGTATCGTCTTCCAGGATCCGAGTCTAGACGACGAGCTGACTGCCTGGGAGAATATGGAATTCCATGGAGTCCTCTATGACGTCCCAGATGCATTGCGCCGTGAACGTATAGAACAGTTACTAGATTTCGTCGACCTGTCAGACAGGAAGGATAGTTTGGTCAAGGAATTTTCCGGGGGCATGAAGAGGCGTCTAGAGATCGCTCGTGGCCTCCTGCATCATCCGAAGATCATCTTCCTCGATGAACCCACTCTCGGTCTCGACCCGCAAACGAGGAATCACATGTGGGAATATTTGAAGAAACTGAATGAGTCCGAAGGCACTACCATCTTCTTTACCACTCACTACATGGAGGAGGCTGACAAGATCGCTCAGAGGATCGCTATCATAGATCACGGCAAGATCATCGCCGTCGGCACATCAGCTGATCTCCAGAGTCAGACTGGGACAAAGTCGTTGGAAGAGGCATTCCTCGCATTGACTGGTAGAACGATCCGCGACGAAGCCGCTTCTAGTAAGGACATGATGCGTAATATGGGCAAGTTGTGGCGCAGGTAATCACTATAAAATATCAAACATATGAAAAAGATATACATCCTTTGGTTGAGACAGATAAAGAGATACATGCGTTCCAAATCCCGCATCATCGGTTCTCTGGCGCAACCATTACTATTCCTCCTGGCACTCGGTTACGGATTCGGCTCGGTATTCCAGAAAGCTGGCGAAGGTAGCTACATCGATTTCCTCGTGCCAGGCATCATAGGTATGGGCATCATCTTTACGGCCGTATTTACTGGCATAGAGATCATCTGGGATAGGCAGTTCGGCTTCCTCAAGGAGATCATGGTGGCACCAATGTCGCGTGTAAATATCATGATAGGTAGAACTTTGGGCGGGGCGACGGTCGCTACGATCCAGGGCACGGTAGTCTTCTTGCTATCACTCATTCTCGGTTTCCATCCAGTGAGTTGGCTCGGCATCATTCCCGCCATCATTATCATGTTCTTGATAGCTACCCTATTTACTGCACTGGGTACGATGATCGCGTCCCTGCTGGATGACATGCAAGGTTTCCAACTGATCATGAACTTCCTCATCATGCCGCTGTTCTTCCTCTCTGGTGCACTATTCCCTCTCGAAGGTTTACCAAAAGGTTTGGCGATCGTCGCCAGACTCGATCCGTTATCTTATGGTGTGGATGCTCTGCGGTCCATATTAACTGGTGTGCATTTCTATGGAGTTGGACTAGATATCACTGTGTTGGTCGGCTTTACTATGGTCTTCCTCGGACTAGGTAGCTTCTTCTTCAAAAAGATCCAGATATAGAAATAGGGATATTGAATAGACACTTTAGAAACCCGTTCCCGCGCCTGCCTCCGCCCTCTATTCGCCGCCGCACCCCCCATTTTGAAATCTTGGCGTACCAAGATTCGTGAATATTTTGCCAGATAAGTTCGAAATGGCGGTGCAAACACTGGGGCAAATTTTGGGAAATTTCCAGATCTTGGCGTACCATGATTTGAAAAGTGGCAGTCTCTCGGAAGGTCATGCCATTTTCAGATGCCGCGCATAAAATGCCACCCGCCAGATTGAAAATAGGTATGCGGTGTTACACCAATGCACTCATTAACAAAATCTGTGTTAAAATATTTAGATGAAAAACATCCCAAAAACTGCGAAACTTATTCTCGCCGTCGTCATATGTGAGCTGGCTGGTATCGTCGGTTCCATATTTACAGTACCGTCTATAGGTACGTGGTATGCACATCTCATCAAACCATCATTCGCGCCACCCAACTGGGTTTTTGCACCGATATGGACGACACTGTTCGCACTCATGGGTATCTCTCTATTCCTCATCTGGAATAGCCGCTCACACAACAGCAACGAAAAGAAGTCCGCCTACAGGATGTTCACATTGCAATTACTAGCCAACGTCATCTGGTCTATCATATTTTTCGGACTCCATGCCCCTGGCATCGCACTGATCGAGATCGTTATTTTGTGGCTCCTCATCCTCGCCACCATTATTTCATTCTACAAAATTTCCAAACCAGCCGCATGCCTACTTATTCCCTACATCATCTGGGTCAGCATCGCCACAGCTTTGAACTTTGCGCTTTGGACGCTGAATTCGTAGGCATTCTAGCTGTATACATTACAACTGACTATTCCCCCCACCAATTCTCGAAATTCATTCATCACGACTGGAGCTTCTATCCACGGCCTTGCGATCTTTGCCACTTCCTCATCTTCCAGATTCTTGAGATCGAACCAACCAGCTACGAACAACGCCCCTCCAATAGGATTTTTTACAGTTTCGAGGTAACGAAGTATAGTCTGACAACCTATACTATGACCTATGAAATATGTACTATGATTACCCTTTTCATTTCAGAACTATATCACTTTTTGGCGGAAGAGGTGGGATTCGCCCGCGACTCTCACTCGCTACCCGCTCGTTCGGTCTGGGCACCGCCTCACGGCTCGTCTTGCTAGACTCGCACGACCCAGTAGGCGATCTTGCTAGATCGTCCGAGGATTCTCATCTCCACCTTCTCACGCAACGACGACAGATTCGGACGCCGTT
>Ga0194052_1002215_pt1 | contig 10762 bp, 8 predicted proteins | sample SepL226m_MetaG_FD_160117 | JGI IMG/M metagenome (GOLD analysis project Ga0194052, IMG submission 160117) | Anoxic zone freshwater microbial communities from boreal shield lake in IISD Experimental Lakes Area, Ontario, Canada - Sep2016-L227-6m | ecosystem: Environmental > Aquatic > Freshwater >... | reverse complement strand
GGCCGCGTCTTCCAGGACCCGCGCGCCGGCACGGCGCCCTCGATGACCATCGAGGAGAACCTCGCCATCTCGCTGCTGCGCACCAAGCGCAGCGGCCTGCGGCGCGGCGTCACCAGCGCGCGCCGCGCCGTGATGCGCACACAGCTCTCGCGCCTGGGGATGGGGCTCGAGGACCGCCTCCGCGCCCAGGTGAACAAGCTCTCCGGCGGCCAGCGCCAGGCGATGTCGCTGCTGATGGCGACCATCGCCGAGCCCAGCCTCCTGCTCCTCGACGAGCACACCGCCGCGCTGGACCCCAAAGTCGCGGCCACGATCATGGAGCTCACCGCGCAGCTCGTCACGGAGCGCGGCCTCACGACCCTGATGGTGACGCACAACATGGAACTGGCGCTGCGCTACGGCGACCGGCTGATCATGATGCACGCCGGTCGTGTCGTGCTGGACCTGGATGCCGAGCAGAAGGCGACGCTCAAGGTCGGCGACCTGATCGAGAAGTTCCACGCCGTCGCCGGCGAGGCGTTCGCCGTGGACCGCATGCTGCTCGACTGACGGCTGCGGCAGCGGGTCAGCGATCTCCGGCCGCGCGGCGCCGGCCGCCTACGCGTGCGCCTCCCGGTCGGCTCCGTCCACGATCCTTCGCAGTTCGGTCTGCTGAGCCTCAGGCAGCGGCTCCGGCCGGTAGTTGCAGAGGATGTCGAGCGCGCGCTCGCGCGCCACCTCCACCGGGTCGCGGTAGTGCTGGCCGTCGGCGGCGATCTGCTGGCTCACCGCGCGCACCACGGCGTGGCGCATGTGCGCGCGGGTGTGCGGCTGCGCCAGGAAGTGGCCGCCCGGCCCCACGGCGTCGATGACGTCCAAGGCCAGCGACTCCTCGTCCATGGGGATGTCGAGGAACGCGTAGCGGGCGCGGTGGTAGAGGTCGTCGTCGAGGATGAGGTTCTCGGGGATGAAGAGGTTGTAGGTGTTGGTGAGGCCGATGCCGGTGTAGAGCTCGCACCCGTCGAGCGGCACCTGCAGGAGTTGCAGCATCGTCTCGACGCCGGCGAGCCACGAGCCGGCGTCCGCGGCGTCGGTGCCGCCCATCGGGCCGAGCGCCGGGATGCCGAAGGCGTGCAGAAGCTCGGTCGCGAGGAAGCGGCAGCGGTCGTCGAGCGGAGTCGTCATGGTGAGCGCCGTGCGCGGGTCGGCGTAGATCTGCATGATCGAGCCGAGCACGGGCGCGCCGGGGGCGGCGAGCTCGTGCAGCACCGCCGCCGCCACGATCTCGGCGGCGCCGACGACGAAGGCCCCGGCCTTCGTGGCCGGCGCCGTGGTGCCCAGATTGGGCATCGTGACGTAGCAGACGGGGATGCCGGCCTCGGCAAAGACCAGGCCGGCCTCGATGCCGTCCTTGTCGTGCACGAGCGGCGACACGGTGCCGATGAGGTCGCTCATCAGCGGCCGGCGGCGAAGCTCCTCGGGCCCGCCGGCCACCGCCGTCGCCATCTCCACGGCGTGGCGCGCGAGGCTCTCGCCCTGGACCATGCCCATGAGGTGCTTGCTCGTGTTGTTCCAGCCAGCCTCGATCTCGTGCAGCTGGGCGGTCTCGCCGCAGTCGCCGGCGCTCACCGTCGGCCACCAGAACGAGATGGAGCCGAGGCAGTCCTGCATGCGCGTCACGGCCTCGAGGTCGGCCTTGGTGGACTTGCGGCGCTCGCCGGTGCGCCAGTCGACGACCTCGACGCCGCAGCCGTCGGTGGTGCCGTAGGTGTAGCCCGAGCCGACGGCAAGGTCGCACGACGCGTCCCGCGCGCCGAGCGCGAACGTGCGCGGCGCCAGGGCGAGCGTCTCCTCCACGAGCGCGCGGGAAAGACGGACGAGCCCGGACGCCTCGTCCACCCTCGCCCCGGCCCTGGCGAGGAGCGCGAGCGCCTTGGGCGAGGCGTACCTGACGCCGGTCCGCTCGAGCAGGCGCAGCGTCGCGTCCCTGAGCGGCTCGATCTGCGCCTCGCTGTGGAAGCTGACGGCGAAGTCGGACCGCAGCGGAGCCATCGGCTGGCGCTGCGGTCCCGTCGTGTCTCCTGGCATCGTGCGTCGTTCCTTTCGCCCGGCGTGCCGGGCCTCAGGCCTCGGGGGCCGCCGGGGCGGTCGCCGCGGCCGTCGTGCCGCCGGCCCCGCCGATCTCCGGGTCGATCGCCAGCAGGTCGCTGCTGCTGACGGCGCCGCTGGCGAGGTTGCGCCGGCCGATGAGCCAGAACACCACGCTCGTGAGGATGAAGAACGCCAGCGACCCGAGCGTCACGATCTCGAAGAACGCGCGGTGGACGCCCCAGTTGGCGTAGATGTCGTAGCTCTGTCCGAGCAGGCCGTCCAGCAGCCCCGGCCACAGGAGCGTGATGGCCGTGAGGATGATGATCGTTTCCGAGAGGATGACGCAGATCCACACGCCGACCGTGCCGCCGGGCACGCGGAACGGGCGGTGATGGTCCGGGTACTTCTTCCGCAGCGGGATGATCGCCGGGATCATGAAGAAGTACATGAGGGCCGTCAGCGAGATGACGAGCGTGACCATCACGGTGAAGAAGCTGGCGAGGCTGCCGCTGGTGAGCAGGAAGACGAGCGCGACGAAGACAGAGCCGATGATCGCGGAGACGATGTTCATGATCACCGGGGTGCCGGTGCGCTTGCTGAACCTGCCGAGCCACAGCGGTCCGGCGCCGTCAAGCCCGGCCACCGCCTGGACGCGCACGGCGCCCTGGAGCCACACGCCGCCGGCGCTGATCACGGTGAGCACGATGAGCACGCCGATGATGTCCTTGAGCACCGTGTTGACACCGCCGTGGAGGACGGTCGCGACCTTGAAGTACGCGTCGGTGAACCCGGTGGCGTTGGCCAGTTCACTGGCCGGCATGACGAGCAGCACGCCGAGGATCAGCGAGCCGGTGACCAGCGCGGCGATGATGCCGGAGCGGATGATCATCTTGGGCACGTCGCGCTGCGCGTTCTTCATCTCTTCCGCCGCGCCGTTGGAGAGCTCGAAGCCGACGAAGAGGAACTGCAGCAGCCCGATGACCGCGAGGAAGCCGGTGAGGCTGGGCTTCAGCGACGTGATGACGATCGTGTCCGCCGGCTTGCCCTTGGTGATGAGGAAGGCGATCACGAGTGCCAGGAAGATGGCCAGCACGAGGAAACGCACGATCGTGCCGATGATGCCGGTCCACTTGCCCCACTTGAGCTCGATGAGGGAGAGGCCGACGATCGCCCACACCACGAGGATGCCGACGACGATCGAGGCTGCGGTTCCCATGGGGCTCTTGAGATAAAAGGTGTTGATGGTGGCGACGACGACGGCCGCCAGGGTGCCGCCCATCCACACCGGGTTGCTCATCCAGTAGAAGACCGAGGTGAGCGAGCCGGCGAGGCGGCCGAAGGCCATGCGCGGCCACACGTAGGGGCCGCCTTCCACGGGGAACGTGGAGCCGAGCTCGGCGATGATCATGCCGTAGGGCACGAGCCAGACGAGCAGCGTGAAGATGAGCCAGAAGAAGGTCTCCCCGCCGCCGTAGGCGGCGGTCACGGCGATCGTGTCGAGGCTGATGAACGCAGCGATGGTGAAGAAGACGATGTCGAAGCGCGTGAGGACCTTGCGCATCTTCTTGCGCTCTTGCCCCATGGCTCCGGCGGCGGCCTCGCGGGCCGCGATGCTGCCTTCGCTTGCCATGTGCTACCCCCTGGTGTGGTGAGGCGGGGTCCGCCTCACCGTTGTTTCATGGCCGGACTGCGGGCACGTGCCCGTCACTGCACCAGCGCCTTCGCCCGGTCGACCGCCATGCCGGCGTTGGCCCCGTAGCCGTCGGCCCCGACCTCGTCGGCCCAGGCCTGGGTCACGGGGGCGCCGCCGACCATCACCTTGACGGAGTCGCGCAGGCCGGCCTCTTTGAGGGCGGCGATCGTCTCGCCCATGTGCGGCAGGGTGGTGGTCAGGAGAGCAGACATGCCGATGATCTTCGGCTGGTGTTCCTTGACGGCGGCGACGAAGTCGGCGCTCTTGACCCCGGTGCCGAGGTTGACGACCGTGAAGCCGGCGCCCTGCAGCATCATGCCGACGAGGTTCTTGCCGATGTCGTGCAGGTCGCCCTCGACGGTGCCGATCACGACGGTGCCCATGCCGGCCTCCTCGCCGGCCGCCATGTGCGGGCGCAGCAGGTCGAGGCAGGCCTGCATGACGCGGGCGCTGAGCAGCACCTCGGGGATGAAGATCTCGGCCTCGCGCATGCGCGCGCCCACGACCTCCATGCCGGGCAGGAGGGCGTCGTCGAGGACCTCCCGCGCCGGCGCCCCGGTGGCGATGAGCGCCTGGGTGAGGGCCAACGCCGTGTCCATGTTGCCGTCGATGACGGCCTGCTTGAGTGGGTCCTTCATGCCACACCTTTCTCGCGATCGGCGGCCGCGATGATGCCGCGGATCTGCTTGGCCATGTCCGGGTCGAGCGGCAGCGGCTCGTGCGTCTCGATAAGCTCGAGGGCCTTTGCCCGGGCCACGCTCGCCAGGTCCTGAGAGCCGCGTGCCTCCCAGTCCTCGCGCACGCGCCTGTCCAGTATGACCGGCTGGCTGAGCTCGCGCATGTGCTTGAGGGTCGCATCCAGGCTCAGGAAATCTCCGAAGGCTCCGACCTTGGCGATGTCCTCCACCGCCAGGGTGTCGTCCGTGACCGGGATACCGGCGACCGTGTACTTGATCATGCGCGCGAACTCGTTGTCCATCACGAGCTGGCCGAAGTCGAAGGTGACGCCCGATTCGATCATCCCCGCCCCGTAGATCTGGTTGGCACCTGCCAACGCAGGAAGGAGTCCGGTGAGGGTCTTCTCGTGACCGGTCTGCGCGTCACCGAGCTTGGAGTCTGCCTACAACCCAGCCACGAAGCTCGGGATGAGGTAGCGGCGCGCGATCTGGGCGCAGGCGGCGCTGAAGAGGGCGAGCTCCGGCGAGCCCACGCACGCCGCCGCCAGCTTGAGGTCCATCGCCGTCGTCGACGAGCCGTAGGTGATGGGGCAGCCGCGCTCCGCGAGTTGCGCGAGGACGATGCCGCTGAGCACCTCGGCGTTGTGCAGCACGAGCGTGCCGGCGAGCGTCACCGGTGACGAGCCACCCGACATCGCCATGCTGAGGATCGTGTCGGGGCACCAGGCGCGCGCCGACTCGATGATCACCTCGGTGGCGTCGCGCGGCAGCTTGAGCGGGCTCACCGGGCAGACGCCGAAGCCGATGAGCGGGCGGCGACGGAACTCGTCCTCGCTGCCCGAGATCACGGTCGCCATCTCGATGAGCTTCTTGACGTCGTAGGCGCTCGTGGCCTCGGTGCCGACCGGCTTGCCGGTGTTGGTGATCGCGGCCTCCCACTTGTAGAGACTCGCGGTCTCCTCGGGGACGTCGCCGGGGTGGACGGCCGACTCGTAGGTGTCGATGTCGCTGAGCGCGTCGACGAGGCGGGCCGCCTCGCGTACGTCGCTCAGCACCGGGTGCCGGTACTCGCCGGTGCGCGTGTCGACGATCATGATGCCCTCGTCGAAGTTGGAGACGTAGACGCGCCCGGCCTCGAGCACGATGTCCATCTCCGGGTCGCGCCCGCAAAGGAAGCTCTTGGGCGGGCAGGTGCGCAGCGACTCCTCGACGAGGTAGGGCGGGATGCGCACCATGCGCGTCTCGCGGTTCACGACGCAGCCGCCGTCGGCGAAGATGTCGAGCGCGTCGTCGGCCTCCACCCACACGCCGGTGCGCTCGAGGATCTCGAGCGACCCGAGGTGGATGTCGTCCATCTCGGCCTCGGTGAACACGTTGAGGCTGAGCCCGCCGGACTTGGGGCGACCGGCGTGCAGGTTGCGCTTCACAGAGGCACCTCCGTTGGGAGCTTCGCTTGCGGCGGCGTGGCGGCGGGTGGGGCGCAGGCCAGCAGGTCGCCCCGCCCCACGGGCGTGAGCACGAAAGCCCCGCCACCCGCAAGGGCCGAGGTTATGGCCGGCCCGCACGCGAGTAAAGCTCCGCCGTCGCCCGCGCGCAACTTTGCCGAGTGATCCGTCGCGAACGCTCGGGAGGGGGTGCGAAGTTCGCCCAAACTTGGGACCGCGGACGCTCTGGCGCTGCGACGTGGACGGTCGTACGCTCGGGCGGCGGCGCGGGGCCACGGGCAGCGCACACATGGAGGACGGAGGAGGGGCTATGAAGGTCGTCATCGTAGGCAGCGGGGGCGTGGGCGAATCCACGGCGGCGCTGTTCAGGCGGCGCGATCCCAAGGGCGAGCTCATCGAGAAGGTGGTGATGGCCGACTACGATGCGGCCAAGGCCCAGGCTGTCTCGGCGCGCCTCGGCGACGAGCGCCGCTTCCCCGCCGCCCAGGTCGACGCCTCGGACGTCGCCGCCGTCGTCGCGCTGTGCAAGGAGCACGACGCCGACATCCTCTGCAGCTTCCTGCCGGTCAAGTACAACCTCTTCACGCTCGAGGCGGCACTCAAAGCGGGCATCCACCACCTCGACGCCTCCACGTCGCTCTCGAACCAGCACCCCACCGACCCCTTCAACCAGTGCGGCACCAAGAAGCTGGGCGAGGAGGAGTTCGCGCTGACGCCGGAGTTCGAGAAGATCGGCAAGCTGGCGCTGGCCGGCTGGGGCGTGGAGCCGGGGATGGCGGATTGGCTCTGCCGGTACGCCGCGGACCACTTCTTCGACGAGATCGACGAGATCGGCATCCGCGACGGCGCCAATCTCGAGATCCCCGGCGCCAGTGGCATCAGCTTCGGCTTCTCGATCTGGATGACGATCGAGGAGTGCACCAACCCGGCCATCTGCTGGGAGAAGGACAGGGGCTTCTACACGGTGGCGCCGCTCAGCGACCCGGAGCCGTTCTATCTGCCGGAGGGGATCGGCTGGGTCGAGTGCGCCCATGTGGAACACGAAGAGGTCATTGCCATCGGGCGCACGCACGAGCGCCTCAAGGGGGTCAGGAAGGCGACCTTCAAGTACGCGCTCGGCGAGGAGTTCATCGCCGCGATGGAGGTGTTCAAGTCGGTGAACATGCACAAGACCGACAAGATCAAGGTCGGCGGCTCCGAGGTCTCGCCGCGCGACGTGCTCGAGGCGGCCGCGCCCGACCCCAACGAGATCGGCAAGCGCTACGTCGGCCAGACGTGCGCGGGCACTTGGGTGCGCGGCCGCAAGGACGGCCTGGAGCGGCAGGTGTACCTCTATCAGGTCGCCGACAACCAGGAGTGCGTCGCCCTCTACGGCACGCAGGGCGTGGTGGCGCAGACGGCGTTCACCGGCAACATCGCCATCGAGCTCCTCGCCACCGGCAAGCTGCAGGGCTACAACGGCAACCCCGACGCGGGCGTGCGTGTGCCGCAGGAGTTCGGCGCCGACGACTTCGTGCAGCTCATGGGCGAGTACGGCTTCCCGGGCGGCGTGCTGGAGATGGACTCCGCCTACAAGCGCGCGCACGACCACGCCGCGTTCCTCGGCGGCGGCCGCGCGAGCTGAGGGGCGGCAGCAATCGCCCCTCTCGCGACTCGTCAGGCGCCCGAGGAACCCCTTCGGTCCGGGTAGCGCCTGTCGACGAGGAACCGGAACAGGCGCTCCTGCGCCGCGCCGGCAGCACTGCGTGCGCGGTCGGCGGCCGACGCCGACAGAGCGAGGCCTGGATACTCCGGCAACGGTCGACGAGCTAGCGAACGGAGCCACAGCCGGCCGCGGCACGCGCCGCGCTTCACGTCGTAGGTGTCCGCCTGCGAGGCGACGATCTCCGCGGGGCTCGCGGCTTGGAGCACGAGGCTCGTGGCCGCCTGGTCGAGCAGGCGTTCGCCGGCGGGCGTGCGCACGACGATGTCACTCACGCCGTCGGACCCCTCGAAGCGGTCGAGCCAGGCATCGCCGACGGAGACATCGGCGAGTTCCGCCAGCGCGTCGGGGCAGACGCGGCAGCGCGGCGGCGTAAGGGCCATGAACCGGCGGTCGACGTAGTCGGGGTAGTCTCTCCGGCGCGTGAGCCCAGGGGCGGACACGAAACGCACGCCCCCCGGCCAGCCGGGGCCCCGATACGAGACCTCGCGCACGTGCGCGAGGTCCAGCCCCGCCTGCCGCGCCAGGACGGCGGTCGCGCGCGGCTCGTTCGTCAGCCCGCAGAAGATGCCGATCGCGAGCGTCACGCGCTCGCGCAGCCTGCGTGAGCGGCGCTGCGCCAGGCGCAGGCCCTGGATATGGCAAGGCAATCCGACCAGCGCGTAGCGGCCGGGCTCGTCCAGGATCCTGCGGAGCACCCTGTTGATCGCCACCACGTTGTACTTGGAGCCGCGGCAGGCGGCGACGTCGGCCGCCGAGCGGCAGATGGCGGCCTCTGCCTCCATGGGATTCGTGGGGCTCATGCGCACCGCCACCACGGCGTCCACGAGTCCGGTCTCGAGCGCGGACTGCATGAGCGCGGTGGCCACGCCCCCGGAGGCTCCGGTGTGGCGCACCTCCGGGTCCGACGCCCAGCCGAAGCAGAGCCGGCGCCACGGGCCGAGGAAATCCTCGAAGGGGGCGCCCTCGTTGCGCTCGCGCCACCAGGCGCTCGCAGAGAAGTCGAGGCCGGGTCCGGGGCAGGCGTCGTGGCAGCGGCCGCAGTCGGTGCACGTCTTCTCTTCGACGCTGAGACGATAGCCGACGCGCAGGTCCCACGTGAGCGCGACCGATCCCGTCGGGCAGATGCCCTGGCAGGTGCCGCACTGCATGCAGAGGCCGTCGTCGTAGACGTGCTGGACGTTCGTCATGTCGACAGCATCGCCGCGCCACGGGCTCTTTGTCCAGTCGCCGGGACGCCGCTGGCCGCCTCGCGCGCGCCGGTGGTAGAGTGGCGGCCGTGACCACCCGCGGACTCCTCAGTCACATCTACTTCACCTTCGGCCACAGACAGGCCTGAGGCGGCCGCACGCCGCCGGGCTGGGGCGCGTTCCACGCGGCTGAGCCCTCTCCACGCGGCTGAGCCCGCCCCATGCGCCCGCCGACCCGCGCTCGCGCGGCGGCGATTTTCTCCGCACGACGAGACCGACAACACACCCCGGCGCCGCTCGGCGCCGGGGCACCCGGCCCTTCAGCGGCGCCGGGCCCCCTGACAGCGAAGGAGGTGGCGGCATGAACGAGGCCCGCCTGACGATCTGGGACGACGACGCCTGCAAGCGCGTGCACGAGGCGACCCTGGAAGTGCTCGCCACGACGGGCATCGAGGTGCGCTACGCGCCGGCCGCCGAGATCTTCGCCAAGGCCGGCGCGCAGGTGGACGGCACTCGCGTGCGCATCCCGTCCAGACTGGTCGACGAAGCGATCGCCTCCGCCCCGCGCGACTGCAGGATCAAGCCGCGCGGCGGCGACACGGAGCCGCTCGTCCTCGACGCCGATCACAGCTACTGCGGTACCGGCAGCGACGTGCTGTACGTCTGCGACCCAGACACGCGCGAGCGGCGGCGCGTGCGCAAGGCCGACGTCGAGGGCATGGCGGCGCTCTGCGAGAAGTTGCCGCACATCGACTTCGTGATGAGCATGGGCCTGCCCGAGGACGTGCCGCAGGCGATCGACGACCTGGCCCAGGTCGACGCCATGGTGCGCGGCACGCGCAAGCCGCTGCTGGTGGCGCCGCGCGACGGCCACATCCTCGCGAAGATGAAGGAGATGGCGGCGCTCGCCGGCGAGCAGGACAGCTTCGGCATCTACGCGATGCCGGTGCCGCCGCTGCTCTTCGACGAGGACGGCGCCAGCAAGGTCATAGCTTGCGCCGAGCTCGATGTGCCACTGATCTGGGCGCCGGCGCCCAACGCCGGCACGACGGCGCCGGCCAGCATCGTGGCTGTCATCGTCGTGGCCAACGCCGAGGTGCTCGCCGGCCTGGTGCTCAGCCAGGCGGTCAAGCCGGGCGCCCCCTTCGTCTGGGGCGCCGGCGTGGGCGCTATGAACATGCGCACGATGGTCGACGTGTACTCGAGCGCCAACGTCTATCAGGGCCACCAGGCCCAGACGGACCTCGCGCGCTGGTACGGCCTGCCGAGCTTCGCCTATGCCGCGCACACCGACTCGAAGTGCCTCGACGAGCAGTGGAGCGCCGAGGCCGCGCTCACCGGCATCCTCGGCAAGCTTTCGCGCGCGACCCTTCTGCACGACGTCGGCTACCTCGAGAGCGGCCTGCAGAGCAGCTACGAGTCGATCCTGCTGGGTGACCACCTGGTCGGCTGGGCCAAGGCGTTCATGAGCGAGCTCACGGTCGACGACCAGTCGCTGGCGCTGGATGAGATCGACGCCGTAGGGCCGGGCGGCAACCACCTGGCCCGGCCGTACACACGCAAGCACTTCCGCCAGATCTGGCAGAGCGACCTCTTCGACACGACGCGGCACGATCACTGGAAGGCGGACGGCGGCGCGACGCTGCTCGACCGGCTCCAGGCGCGGGTCGCGGAGCTGCGTTCCGAGCCGCGCGCCTTCGAGCTCGGCGACGACGCCAAGGCCGGGCTGGACCGCGTGCTCGCCGACGTGGAGGCGCACCGGCCGGGCGCCGCGGCCGCGCCGGCCGCTTGACCATGGAGGGCCACACGGACCCGGCTGGACCCATGCCGCAGGCCGCCGGACCCGGGCCGCACGTCGTCGCCGTCGTCGGCAGCCCGCGCCGGTACGGCAACACCGCGACGCTCGTCGACGTCGCTCTGGGCGAGCTCGAGAGTGCCGGCTGCCGCTGCACGCGCATCCTGCTCGGCGAGCTGCGCATCCATCC
>Ga0194052_1002214_pt1 | contig 10763 bp, 6 predicted proteins | sample SepL226m_MetaG_FD_160117 | JGI IMG/M metagenome (GOLD analysis project Ga0194052, IMG submission 160117) | Anoxic zone freshwater microbial communities from boreal shield lake in IISD Experimental Lakes Area, Ontario, Canada - Sep2016-L227-6m | ecosystem: Environmental > Aquatic > Freshwater >... | reverse complement strand
CCATCTTCCAGAGAGATGCCATGGTCCCGCAAGCGCTGGGCCAGGGTGCGGACCGTCAGCCCCAGGGCCTCCGCCGCCCGGGGCAGGTCCCCCCGGGTCTCGGCCAGCTGGCGCTGCAGCAGCTGGGCCTCGGCAGACCGGGCCACAGCCTTGAGCATGGTCTCCAGGTCGGCTCGGTCCGGCCAGGGGAGGCAGAGCGGCGTGGACCCACCCAGCAGGAGCTCGGGGAAAGTCCGGAGGGCATGGCTGTCGCTGGTGCGCAGCGTCCCTTCGATCAGGGCTTCGAGCTCGCGCACATTCCCGGGCCAGGGGTGGTCGAGCAGCTGCTTCTCGGCGGAGCGCTCGAGCCAGCGGGCAGGCCGGCCCTCCCGCTGGCTGGCTCGTTCCAGGAGGAGCCGGGCCAGGGTCAGCAGGTCCTCCCGGCGCTCACGCAGGGGCGGCACCCGCAGCTCCAGGGAGCCCAACCGCCCCGCCAGCTCCGGAGGCAGGGTGCCCTCGGGATCGATGCCACCCATCCAGCCGACCTGCTGTCCGGCCGGACTATCCATGGCGCGGGCCAGGGCCCCCGCGGCCTCTGGAGAGAGAAAGTCCAGACCACCCAGGTAGAGGCTGCCACCCCGGAGGAGAGCCAGCAGCTGTGGCTCGGGGCCCTCCGGGCCCAGGGTCGCGGCGTCCAGACTCCGATACGGCGCTTCGGCGTGGCGCAGGACATGGAGCCGACGGGCGCAGCGCTCGCGGCCCGCCCCGCGCTCGCCCCGGAACAGCAGCGGCAGCGAGGTCCCAGCGGCCTGGGCCAGGGCGGCGTCCAGGGCCTGCATGGCGGGACTGTGAGCCACCCAGAGCTCCGTGGGGTCCGGCGGCGGGGCCCCCACCAGGGCCTGGAGCCGGTCCAGCAGCGCCAGGAACACCTCCAGGTCAAAGGGCTTGGGCAGGAAGTCATCGGCGCCCAGCCGCATGGCCTCCACGATGTCCTTGGGCTCCCCGAAGGCCGACATCAGCACCACCCGCAGGCCGGGCCGCAGCCGACGGGCACGGCGGATGAGCTCGAGCCCGCTCATGCCCGGGAGCCGCAGGTCCGTGACCAGCACCTGAAAAGCACCGGCCTCCAGCTCCCGCAAAGCCTCCTGGGGATCAGCCACCGCCTGCACGGTCCAGACCGACCCTTCCAGCGCCTGCGCCAGCAGGCGGCGGAAACTGTCCTTGTCCTCGACCAGCAGCAGGCGCATGGCATAACGCTATCAGCTATCATCTGTCACAGCTCGACGGCCAGGCCCCCGCAGCCCGCGATGAAGCGCTGGGTCTGGGCCACGGCCTGGGCCTCGAAGAGGGCGGCGCCGGCCACCACCTGCAGGCCCGCCTCCCGGGCCCAGAGGGCGAAGGCGGTGTCCTCCTTGTAGATCCACTCCACGGCCCAGCGCCCGGTGGGCTGGGCGGCCGCCAGAAGCTCGGGAAAGGGCGCGGGGTCCTCCGGGGCCATGCCGAGGCTGGTGGCCTGCACGAGGCCCACCGGACCGAAGGCGGCCACCTGCGCCACGGTGGCAGGGGCGTGGCGGGACACCTGCAGGACGGGCCGCCCAGAGGCCTCCAGCAGGGCCTTGCTGGTGCGGGCCACCCCGCCGGAGCCCAGCAGCAGGACGGGGCCCGGCGCCAGCTGGGAGAGGGCCTCTTCGAACGCCTCAGCATCGGTGTTGGCGCCCTGCCAGGGCTCCCCCGGCGCACGCCGCCAGAGGGTGTTCAAGGGCCTTTCCAGGCCCAGCGCTGCGGGCAGGGTGAGCTTCAGCGGCGCCGTGATGCTCAGGCCCAGCACGCCGAGGGCCTCCAGGGCCTCCACCGCCTCGCCGGCCTCGCCGCAGAGCAGCGGCAGGTAGAGCAGGTCCTTGAGCGCCCGCTGGAAGCGCGGGTTGTGAAAGGCGGGCCCCCGCGAGTGCAGCACCGGCTCCCCCATGACCCCGCAGAGGCCATACCCAGGGTGGAGCCGCGCGCAGCGCCACTCCCGCAGGAGGGAGAGGGGCAGCTGACCGGGCGCGGCGGGAGGGCCGTCATCCGGGGCGGCGAAGGTGAAAGCGCCGCCCCAAGCGGCCTGCAGAGCCCGGCTGGGCAGCCCCTTGGGCCCCATCAGAAAGGCCGCCAGGATCAGACCGTGATCCTTGGCCCAGGCCAGGGGGGCGCGGAGGCGACCGCTGTCGCCCAGGCGGTCCGCCCAGCCCACCCACTTGTAGGCGTCGCCGTCCGGCAGGTTGCGCAAGCGCTCCTCCAGATCGAAGACCCCGGGCGCCACATGGACCGACCGCAGCAGGCGGACATGGGTGCGGGCGGCCTGGATCTCGAGCGGGATGGGCAGCTCCCACTCCAGGTCCATCCAGGCGGGCCGCCCCTTGAGGGCCTTGACCAGACGGGCGAGACGGCCGGCCTCCTCCTCGTCCGGCCAGCGGCCCCCCTCGGAGACTCGCCGGCAGGTGACCAGACAGCGCCGCTTCAGCGCGTCCACCATGGCCTCGGGGTCCTGCTCCGGAAACAGGTCCAGGCGCAGCTCCGGCAGGGCGTCGTCGCCCAGGCGCAAGGCGCAGGCCCGCGCCGAGTCCCAGTCCGCATGGGTCAGGGTCACGAGGTGGAAGGGAAGGTGGCTCACGGCGGTCTATCCGGAAAAGGCCATCCTACCCTTCCCCGGGGTGGAATGGCCCGCGAATCCCCTTCCGGGCAAGCCCTGGAAGCTGATCCAAGGCTTGGCATCGGTATGGTTTTTAAACTTCCAAAAGAGAGTTGGGGAATTCACGATGCATTCATCAGCTATGATTCGGGACGACACCGGTCCGGTGGTCAGACCACCGGACCCACCCCAAGGAGAGTCCCCTATGTCCCCCGCCTTGATGTTCTGGATTCAATTCGTGCTCGTGCTGGGCGCCATTCTGATCGGCATCCGCAAGGGTGGGGTCGCCCTGGGGCTCATCGGCGGCTGCGGTGTCGCGGTGCTGGTCTTCGGGTTCCGGGTGGCGCCGGGAACACCCCCCATCGACGTGATGCTGATCATCCTGGCCGTGGTGACGGCCTCGGCGACCCTCCAGGTCTCGGGCGGGCTCGACTACCTGGTGCAGCTGACCGAGCGCCTGCTGCGGGCCCACCCGAAGTACGTGACCATCCTGGCCCCGCTCTCCACCTTCTTCCTTACCGTCTGCGTCGGCACCGGCCACGCGGTCTACGCCCTGCTGCCGGTCATCTCGGACGTGGCCCTGAAGACCCGCATCCGGCCCGAGCGGCCCATGGCCATCTCCAGCGTGGCTTCCCAGATGGGCATCACGGCCAGCCCCGTGGCGGCCGCCGTCACCACCTTCCTGGCCATGGCCGCCAAGAACGGGCATCCGGTGGGCCTCTTCGACATCATCCGCATCACCCTGCCCGCGGGCATCATCGGCGTCCTGGTCGCCGCAGCCTGGAGCTTCAACCGTGGCCTCGACCTCGACAAGGATCCCGAATACCAGGAGCGCCTGAAAGACCCCGACTTCGCCAAGGCCCTGGATGCCAATGTCACCACCCTGGACAAGGTGATCCCCACCTCGGCCAAGCTCGCCGTGGGCCTGTTCTTCGCGGGCGTCCTCGCCATCATCCTCGTCGCCATGAAGCCCGGCCTGCTGCCACTGGTGAACGGCAAGCCCGTCCCCATGACCACCGTGGTGCAGATGGTCATGCTGGCCTTCGGCAGCTTCATCCTGTTCGCCACCAAGGTGAAGGCCCCGGAGATCGCCCGCTCCAGCGTCTTCATCGCGGGCATGATCGCCGTCGTCTCCATCTTCGGCATCGCCTGGATGAGCGAGACCTTCATCAAGGCCAACGAAAGCTACCTCATCGCCAACATCAAGACCATGGTGCAGCTGGCCCCCTGGACCTTCGCCCTCGCCATGTTCGCCGTGTCCGCCTTCGTGAAGAGCCAGGCCGCAACGCTCACCATCATGCTGCCCTTCGGCTATGCGCTGGGCCTGCCGACGCCCCTGCTGCTGAGTCTGATCCCCGCGAGCTACGCCTACTTCTTCTTCGCCTTCTACCCCAGCGATCTGGCCGCCATCAACATGGACCGCACGGGCACCACGCGGATCGGCAAGTATCTCCTCAACCACAGCTTCATGCTCCCCGGCCTCATCGGCGTCGGCACCTCCACCGTCGTCGCCTACGGCCTGTCGAAGCTCTTCGCCTGATTCCTCCCGCTGACATGAAGAAGCCCCGCTCGCTGGCGGGGCTTCTTTATGACCAGGCGAGTGCTACCAGAGACCCAGGAACTTCCACCACAGGCCGCCGACACCTACCCAGATGACGATGTTCACGACGCTGATCAGCAGCCCCATGCGCCACCAGGTGCCCAATTCCACATAGCCCGTGCCGAAGAGCACCGGCGCGGGACCGGTCCCGTAGTGGGTCATGCCCGCGAAGAGGTTGCTGAAGAAGGCCAGCACCAGCGCGGCCAGCACCGGGGGAGCACCCGCGGCGATGGAGACGCCGAGGAACGCCGCATACATGGAGGCCACATGCGCCGTGTTGCTGGCGAAGAAGTAGTGGCTGTAGAAATACACGAGGGCCAGCACCAGGAAGGCGAACAGCCAGCCGTGACCGGCAACCATGCCGCCCATGCTCTTGCTGAACCAGGGCACCATGCCCAGCTTGTTGAGGAAGCTGGCCATCATCACCAGGGCCGCGAACCACACCAGCGTGTCCCAGGCGCCGGTCTCGGCCTTGATGTCATCCCAGTTGAGGACGCCCGTCAGCAACAGCACTGCCAGGCCCGCCAGGGCGGAGGTGGTGGCGTTGATGTCCCCCAGTTGCTTGGCGAAGATCCACAGCACCAGCAGCATCACGAAGACGCCGAGCATCATCCACTCCTGGCGCTTGATGGGGCCCAGGTCGCGCAGGTGGCCCTTGGCCATTTCCACGGCTTCGGGGGTCTCGGTGATCTCGGGGCGCAGCAGCTTGTAGGCCAGGTAGGGCACCACAATCAGGGCGATGAGCCCAGGCACCAGGGCTGCGAGAGCCCAGCCGCCCCAGGTGATCGTCACCTTCAGATCCCCCGCCAGCTTCTGGGCCAGGGGGTTGGCGGCCATGGCCGTGAGGAACATGGCGCTGGTGATGCAGTTCACCTGGTAGGCCGTCAGGGTCAGGAAGGCACCCATCTTCTTCGCACTGGCGTCCCCAGGGTGGCTGCCGTAGGCCCGGGCCAGGGAGGCCATGATGGGCATGATGATGCCGCCGCCCCGGGCGGTGTTGCTGGGGATGGCCGGGGAGAGCACCAGGTCCGTGGCCGCCAGACCGTAGCTGAGGCCCAGCGTGCGCCGGCCCAGCAGGGCCATAAAGGAGTATGCGATCCGGGCGCCGAGGCCCGTCTTGATGAAGCCCCGGGAGATGAAGAAGGCCAGGACGATGAGCCAGATCACCACGTCGGAAAATCCGCTCATGGAGTCGGCGATGCTGAGCGTCCCGCTGAGGGCCGTCACGGCGATGCCGATCATGGCCACCGCGCCCATGGGCAGCGCCTTCATGATGATGCCGGCGATGGTGGTGACGAAGATGGCGAAGAGGTGCAGCCCCTTCACCCAGTCAGCCTTGCGCTTGGCCTCGGCATCCACCTTGGCCTTGGCATCTGCCTTGGCGTCCGCCTCGGCCTTCACCTTGGCGTCGGCCTCGGCCTTCACCTTGGCTGCCGCCTCGGCCTTGGCCTTCACTTCGGCTTCGGCCTTGAGCTTGGCCTCGGCCTGGGCCTTGGTCAGGGGCTTTGCCGGTGCCGCGGGTGCCGCCGCAGGCTTGGCCGACGCCGCCGCTGCGGGCTTGGCTTCCGGCTTTGGCGCGGGCTTGGCCGCAGGAGCCGCGGGCTTGGCCACCGCCGGCACGCCGGCGAAGGCCTTTGCGTCGGGCACGGGGACCACGCTGGGCAACCCGAAATAGAGCACCAGACCTAGGGCCAGGGTGGCCAGGGCTTGAGCAGGTTTGGCGCCTTGCCACCCGGGCAGGCCTCCGGAGGGAGATGTTCCTGGAGCAGCGTTTTGGCTCATGGGGAGCCTCCATGGGTTGGATTTCGTGCGTAGTTTACTCGCCAGTCAGATATTGTGAAGGAGCATATTTGGCTCTATTTATGAAGCCAATTCAGCGCTCTCCAGAGGCTGATGGTTGTTTCTTCAAAGGAGGTTCAACATGCTGGATCTGAGAATCGCGGTCATCCCAGGCGATGGCATCGGCAAGGAAGTCGTGCCCGAAGGCATCCGCGTGCTGGAGGCCGCCGCCGCCAAGCACGACCTGCGCTTCCACTGGGATGAGTTCCCCTGGAGCTGCGAGCAGTTCCTCGAGACCGGCCGCATGATGCCCGAGGACGGCCTGGACCAGATCCGCCACCACGATTCCATCTTCCTGGGCGCCGTCGGCTTTCCCGGGGTTCCGGACCACGTCTCGCTCTGGGGTCTGCTCATCCCCATCCGCCGCGGCTTCCGCCAATATGCCAACATCCGCCCCGTGAAGCTCATGCCCGGCGTGCCCTGCCCCCTGGCGGGCCGGCAGGTGGGCGACATCGACTTCATCGTGGTGCGGGAGAACAACGAGGGCGAGTACTCCAGCATCGGCGGCCGCCTCTACGAAGGCACCGACCAGGAGATGGCCGTGCAGCAGAGCGTGTTCACCCGCCAGGGTGTGGACCGCATCCTGAAGGTGGCCTTCGACATCGCCCAGTCGCGGCCGAAGAAGCACCTCACCTCGGCCACCAAGTCCAACGGCATCGCCATCACCATGCCCTACTGGGACGAGCGGGTGAAGGCCATGTCCGCCGCCTATCCCGACGTGAAGGTGGATCAGTACCATGTGGACATCCTCACGGCCCACTTCGTGCGGAACCCCCACTGGTTCGACGTGGTGGTGGGGTCGAACCTCTTTGGCGACATCCTCTCGGACCTGGGCCCCGCCTGCACCGGCACCATCGCCATCGCCCCCAGCGCCAACCTGAACCCCGAGCGCGAGTATCCGTCCATGTTCGAACCCGTCCACGGCTCGGCGCCGGACATCTACGGCAAGGGCATCGCCAACCCCATCGGCCAGATCTGGGCCGGCGCCATGATGCTCGACCACCTCGGCTGTCCCGAGGCCGGGGCTTCGGTCATGGCCGCCATCGAGAAGGTGCTGGCCACGGGCCCGCGCACCCCGGACATGGGCGGCACCGCCAGCACCAAAGAGCTCGGCCAGGCCATCGCGGACGCGGTGTAATCATTTAAAAACCAAGGATCACCACCAAGACACCAAGGCACCAAGAACTGCAAAGCGGAGTATCTGCTGCTTTTCTTGGTGCCTTGGTGGCTAGATCTATTTTGGTTTTTCAAACATAGACGTCATCTGCTCAGGCCCGGCTCCGCCGCTTCTCCGCCTGCCAGGCGGCCTCCATCTCTTCCAGGGTGCGCTGGTCCCAGCCGCCGTGGGCGCGGGCGTCGTCCTCCACCGCCCGGAAGCGTCCCTTGAAGCGGACCATCTGGCGCCGGAGGGCGGCATCAGGGTCCACACCCTTCTTGCGCGCCCACTGCATCAGGCTGAAGAGCACATCGCCGAATTCCTCCTCCACCCGCACCGGATCGGATTCCGCCTGCAGCTCGGCCACCTCTTCCTTCACCTTGTCGAGGACCCCCTCCAGGTCCGGCCACTCGAAGCCCACCTTGGCGCAGCGGCGACCGATCTCCAGGGCTTCGTCCAGGGGGGATAGGGTGGCCGGGATGCCCTCCAGCAGCCGGGGTTCGGTTTCCGGGGTATGGCCCTTCTCCTCGCGCTTGATGGCCGCCCAGTTGGTGAGCACCTCCTCAGCCCCTTCGACCGCCACCTGGGCAAAGACGTGCGGGTGGCGCCGGATCAGCTTCTCCACCACGGTCCGCTCCACGTCATGGAGATCCCATGCCCCGCGATCCTCGGCCAGCTGGGCATGGAAGGCGATCTGCAGGTAGAGGTCGCCCAGCTCCTCGCAAAGGTGGGCCTCGGTCACGCCTTCGCCCGGCCGGTGTTCGGCGAGCGCCTCGAGCACCTCCGCCGCCTCCTCCCGGAGGTAGCGGGCCAGGCTCTGGTGATCCTGCTTCAGGTCCCAGGGGCAGCCGCTCTCCGGGTTGCGGAGTGCGGCCATGACAGCGCGGAGGGTCGTGGGTTCCATCCTCCGAGGTTACTCAGACTTGAGGGTCCGCGGGGCCCGAGAACGGCGGGTCCAGAACGGTCGATCAGGCCACCTTCACCACATCCATCCGCTCGACACCCTGGACCTTCCGGGTGCGGGCCGCACCCCGGCCACCGACCAGCAGACGGCAATCCAGTGGGAGCCGGTCCTTGAGGTCCATGAGCATGCTCCGAACCGATTCCCCCGTGTTCTGGGCGGACAGGGTAACCCCCACCACATCAACCCTCAGGATGCGGGCGGACCTGGCGATGTCGTTGATCGACGCGTCTGGCCCCAGCAGGTTGGTGCGCGCACCCTGGACGGCATAGGCCAGACCCGCCAGCAGCAGATCAAGGTTGCGGTTCTCCCCCGGCAGCGTGCAGAGCAGCACCCGGCCCTGGCCCGCCAGCGAGTGGTAATCCCGGCGCAGCCTGCGCAGGAGGCCCTCCAGCATCCGGACGACCAGCGCCTCGTGCTCGGGCCGAATCGAACCCTCGGCCCAGGCCAGGCTCACCCGGTCCAGCAGCGGAAAGACCAGCTGCTGCGTAAAATCCGCCCAGCCGAGCTGGCTCAGGCTCTCCACCATCAGGCAGCGCATGCCATCGAGGTCCTCGGCGAGCACGGCTGCGAAGAGCGCATCCACCCGAGGGTTCGCCCGGGGCAGGAGCATCCCCTTGATCGTGGCTTCATCTGCGGAGACCACCTTGCTGGCCCGATGCCCCCGGGCCATGGCCTCGGCCATGAGCCGGAGCCGGTAGAGGTCCGCCATCCGGTAGCGCCGGTGCCCCGAGGGCAGACGCAGCGGCACCGGGAAGCCGTAGCGGCGCTCCCAGACCCGGATCACGTCCACGGTCAGTCCGGTTTCCATGCAGACTTCCCCGATGCTCAGCAGCCGGGGCTTCATCATCAGAGGCGTCGATTCAAGGGGGGTCGCTCCCCCCAGGTCCAGCAAACTGGGCTTTGTCACGGTGGTGTCCCTCAAAAATTTGTCTAATGAAAAATTTAAGAGATTCCGACGAAAACAGAATGCCCAATAATCTGGACAAACCGATAAAAATCAGCTCACCAAGATCTGTTTTGAGTTTAATTAAGTTTTATTATTTTTAGCAAATATGACAAAAAATTATTTATTTAACTTTAATAAAAATTTCCCCACCTTGAATGTTGTCCAGGTCCAAACCCTGTCAAATCACGTCAAAGTCACTGGTTTATAATTTTAATATTTAAAACGACTTACCCGGAGCAGGGGCAATTTCCAGAAATTATAGTTAATGTCTCCTTTTTCTTGAATGTGGCCAACTGCATCGGCCGTTGCCTACACCTGTCGAGATCTCCCGACTTCCAAAATCCGTCCCTGGGGATCCGAGGCGCCCCCTCAGCTCACCTCCAGCACGGCCAGGCCATCCTGCTGCGTGGATCGGCCGACGACAGGAACGATGTCGCCCACGCGGAAGGGGCGCTGGCGGCGGCGCATGGCGTCCGGAAAAGCCACGGCTTCGCAGAGGCTGGTCTCGTCTTCGAAGGTGATGAACTGCATGCGCTCGCCCTTCTCCGTGGCCACTTCCTTGTCGGCCACCACGAGGGCCCAGAAGCGCAGGCGGCGACCGGGTTTCACCACATCGGCCGCCCGGTCCGGGCCGCCGCCCTTGCGGAAGCGGGCCAGGGCCGCGGGGTGCAGCTCCAGCGTGAGGGCCAGGGTCGCCATCTCCAGGTCGGCGCGCTCGAAGGGATCCGTGGGCCGCGGCCGCACGCCCGGCGGCACTCCGCCCAGGCGCGCCCACATGAGCCGCGTGCGGTCGCCGTCCGGCGCCCAGCGGTCGAAGGCCCCCGCGGCGCAGAGGGCCTCGGCGGTGGGCACCGAGAGCCGCACCCGGCCCAGCAGCTCGTCCAGGCTGGCGAAGGGGCCGCCGCGCTCCCGCTCCGTAAGCAGCGCCCGGACCTCCGGCGCGAGGGCGCCCTGCACCTGCATCAGCCCCACGCGCAGGGCCTGCTCGCCCTCGGCGGCGAAGGGCCACAGGGACGCATTGGCGTCGGGGCCGCGCACCACCAACCGGTGGCGGCGGGCGTCGCCCAGGTAGGCGATGGCAGGGTAGAAGCCGCCCTGGTTGGTGATGACCGCCGCGAAGAACACCGCCGGGTGGTGGGCCTTGATCCACGAGCTCTCGAAGCTGACCTGCGCGTAGCTGGCGGAGTGGGGCTTGCAGAAGGAGTAGCCCGTGAAGGTGCGGATCATGTCCCAGGCCTCGTCCACCACGGTCTGGCGCACGCCCCGCTCGGCGCAGCCGCGGCGGAAGCGGGCCTCGAAGGTGGGCAGCCGCACCTCGCAGCCGGGCTTGCCCAGCAGCTTGCGCAGCTGGTCCGCCTCGTGGTGGGTCCAGCCCGCCAGCTCCACGCAGACCTTGAGGACGTCCTCCTGGTAGATGAGCACGCCATGGCTGTCGGACAGCAGATGTCCAAAGACGGGATCACTGGGCTCCCAGGCCTCCTCGCCCCGGGAGCGCTTCACGTAGCGGTCCACCCAGCGGTAGGCGGCGGGGCGGATGAGGCTGGAGTGGATCACCAGGGTCTCGAAGTCCCCCTTCCCCACCCGCTGCTGGAGCTGGCGCGTGGCGGGGCT
>Ga0194052_1002213_pt1 | contig 10766 bp, 6 predicted proteins | sample SepL226m_MetaG_FD_160117 | JGI IMG/M metagenome (GOLD analysis project Ga0194052, IMG submission 160117) | Anoxic zone freshwater microbial communities from boreal shield lake in IISD Experimental Lakes Area, Ontario, Canada - Sep2016-L227-6m | ecosystem: Environmental > Aquatic > Freshwater >... | reverse complement strand
CGATTAGTTCCGGCACTTTTTTCAGCGTGGGCAGCAATGCCACGCTGAACGTGTCGGGCAGTGGCTCAAAAAACATCAATGGCTCATTGACCAACGCGGGCACGGTGAATTGGTCGGGAGCCACTATCTACTTCAGCAGCGGGATTTTGCACAACGGTCCGGGCGCGTTGCTGGATAGCCAGGGGGATGTCACACTGGGTGCGTATAGCCCTTCAATCTTTATCAATCAGGGTGTGTTTCGCAAGTCCGGCGGCACGGGCGCGACGACCATTGCCGGCAGCAGCGGTATTTCCTTCATCAATAGCGGCACGGTGGACGCCCATGTGGGGACCATCAGTCTTGGCGATATTGCGATTGGAAATGGGAGCGTCTTTATTGGGGCGGGCACGAATCGGCTGAGCGGCAGCAGTTCTCCATCGCTCGCCGGCAGTTTCAATTCGCAAAATCTTGTGCTTGATGGCGCGACGCTTGGTGGAACCGGCACCCTGGAATCCGGCACCATGGCGTGGCTCAGCGGCGCGATTGGTTCCGGCACTTTTTTCAGCGTGGGCAGCAATGCCACGCTGAACGTGTCGGGCAGTGGGTTAAAGAACATCAGTGGCACCTTGACCAATGCCGGCCTGGTGAATTGGTCGGGAGCCAATATCAACTTCGCGGGGGGCGGAACACTACAGAACGCTTCCGGAGCCGTGTTCGATGCGCAAGGCGATGCGTATATCAGCCAGATTAGTCCGCCAGCGACCATCATTAATCAGGGTATCGTGCGCAAATCGGCTGGGTCGGGAACAACGACCATTGGCATCTCCTTCCTCAATGATGGTCTGGTGGAAGGACGGTCAGGCACATTGCTTTTAGGCACGACCCTTACGAATCCGGTTGGCAGCATCGCGGTGGCCGGCGGCAAAGTCCAAAGCACTCAACCGCTCATTGTGCCCGTTGGCTCGATCACTGGTTTCGGGACAATTCAAGCGCCCTCCATCACCGTCGGCGGAGTGGTTCGGCCCGGCGCGACCAACAATATCCTGACCCTTTCCGGCAACTATATTCAATCCATCGGCGGCAGCATGGAGTTTGACATTGGCGGCACGTCGCCTGGCACCAATCAATCGCAAGTCAAAGTCATCGGCGCGGCCACCCTTGATGGCACGATTGGTTTGCGGTTCAGTGACGGCTACTCGCCCGCCGTCGGCAGCAGCAACGTCGTCCTAACGGCAAGCTCTCGCAGAGGCCAGTTCCGTTTTCAGAACTATTTCTTTTTACTCGGCCAGAACAAACGGATGGTTCCAATTTACAACCCCGGCAACGTGGTTTTAAGCACGATTTCATCTCCCGACCCGACAGGGCCTTCGTTGACCGCCGGCGTTTCAGGACAAACATTCGCCGTCGCATGGCCATCGGAATTCATCGGCTACGGTCTTTACACTAAAACAAATCTCACCGATGCAGCGTGGACGCTGATTCCGGGAGTCACGAATCTATATGTGGAAAACCCCATGAACTCGGACCGGAAGTTTTTTCAACTGATTCATAATTAGCGGTGGCGCTGAAGCGGTTCCCCGCTCGTCGCGGCGTTTCGCTTGATGCCTTTGAGCAACTCACACTCTGATTCACCATGAAAGAACAAGTCCCCGTGAACCGGTTGGTAAATGACATCGCAGGATTCGTGAGCGTGCCGCTAATGCCGGGCGCGATGCTTTTCATCTCTCCCTAAAATCTTTATGAAACACAAATCTCTCAGATTCATCGGCGCGGTGGCGGCCCGTTTCGGGGCTGGCCTTGGGCGCTGGTTGCCAGCGGCAACAGCCCTTGCGCTCGGGATGGCCGCCGGCCCGGCAAAGGCCGCCTCAATCGAACTGCTCTGGCAGAATGGCCAGCCGCATCCTGACTTCAATGGTGAACTGCACGAGGTATTCTCGGTCAAAGGCATCCTCGAGGACGGCACCGTTATTTACCAGGGCACTCTCACTCCTGACCCGCCTACTCCCACCAGTTACCGTTATGGATATTTCTATGTTCGCCCTGGCGAACGGCCCAAGCCGTTGGGCGGTCTATCTTACTACGAAAATATCGAGCAGGTTTTGCCGGGTGACGGAAACCAACTGGCCGTGGTGTATTGGCCGAGAGTATTCCCGGCCTCGGCGAGGGGCGAAATCCACGTTGGCACCCCTGAAGCCTTGGGTCCCACGTTATTTCTGGGCGGACCGGTGAGTTCGTCTTCAGACCTGCCGCAACTCTTGCAGCTCTACGGGCCGGATCGGCTGGCCTTTCGCAATGGCGCGCGTATTTATCGCACTCAACCTGGGACAAACCAGCAAATCATCGGTCCCGATGTGACGTTGCCCAACGTTCCGGCGTTGACTGGATTCTATAGTTATTCCTTAAGCCAGATGGCGGCAGACGGGCGGGCGGTAATCAATGCGAAGTTGTCGCGTGGAGGCTATGAGGTCGGAAGCATGAGTTGGTGGGTGGATAACGGCATTCCAGCCACTTACCACCTGATTCATCTTGATGACGGTGGCTATATGGGGGGGACGCCGAACAAGATATTTACTCCCGATCCATCGAGATCAGGCTGGGGGCTTTACGTTTCGCCCGGGGCGGCCAACCGGACGGGTTTATATGGGGCGACCGGGGTGCGCGTCAATCTGAACGCAACAGGTTCCGAGTATTGGGTAGGCGTTCAGTCAATCGGCGGATCTCCCCAAATTCTCTCTGACCCGCAAGCCACAGGCGGCGGCGACTTCGACTGGTTCAATAATTTCGGTTCCATTCCGAATAGCGCGCTTGGCAACGTGCAGATGGACGCCCAGGGCGTGCTCTTTACGCGCGGCCCCGGCGTCTTCAGCCAGCCTCCAACCCAGCGAAACGTGATGGCCTTCTTCAACGCAAACCACTGGCAAAGGCTCGTCACCGAAGGGGACGCTCTCCCCGGTCTGCCCGCCAATGTGCTGGTCGGACCCAACCATAGCTTCACTCTGGAAAACGGTGGATTGTTTGTCTTCAGATCAAATCTGACCGGCCCCGGCGTGACCAGCACCAACAACACGGCCTGGTGGCTGGGGCGCAAGACTGGAGACTCGGTCACGTTCGATTTGCTCGTGCGCGCCGGTCAGGCCCTGAGTTTCACGGGCGCACTTACTGCCCCTCTATCCTTAAGCCCGCCCACCGGCGAGGACGATTATTGGGCGCCCATCGGTAATCCTGATGCCGGACGGCGGCGCACCATGAGTTCCGCCGGCTGGATGGCGCAGCGTTTCTCCACCACTGGTGCAGGCAATCCTGGCGGCCTGTTTCTCCTCCGGCCTGATTCGCAACCCGTCGTGCGCATGCAGACGATCAAAGTGTCGAATGGGTCGGTGGTCCTCAAATTGTCGGGAGTCGTCGGCACCCAGTATGACGTCCAGCGGGCGATTGCTGCGAACGGACCGTGGACGAACCTGACCACGATCACCGCTCCGGCGGGGGGACAGTTTGGTTACACCAACAACCTGCCGCCGCAGCCCAAGGCGTTTTATCGGTTGCAGCAACATTAAAGTCCCGATTTCGAATGCAGCGAGCACTGTCACGCCGGAACATTTCAACTCGCCCTGCCCCCAGGGCGGATTCAAGAACCTGCAAAATCGTAGCCACCGACGGCAGTCGGCGCACTTTTGCTCGATTATCGGAGTGTTAGCGCCGACTGCCGTCGGCGGCTACGATTTCTTGAAACCACCCTGCCATGCCCCGGACGTTCCGGCTAATCTTCGCGCCTTGTCGCGGCAATTCGGGGTTTTGAGTTTTGCATTTTTGATTTTGAATTGAAGTGATGACCAGCACGCAAATCCGCCAGTCGTTTCTCGACGTCGCGCCGTTTCGCTCACCCGCGCAGCGCCAAGTACAAGGGGGAGCGCCCAAAACCAAATTCTTGGCAGTTAACAGTTAGTTTCAGTAAGATATTTCGAGCTTTCACACCATGATACAAAAACATGTTCCGGCACTTTATTTCCTGGGACTGGCAGCGATGCTGGTCGGCAATCCCAGTCTCGGTCAAACCACCTACACCACCATTTTGCAGACGGGGGAAAATGTTCCCGCGCTAGGCGGGGCGGTCGGCAGTTTTAATCTGTCACCGCGGATCAATGCCGGCGGCGGCGTGGCGGTGGCGGTGTCAGTGAGTGCCAGCGCCACCCGGGCCGTGCTGCAAGGCGGCGCAAGCAACTGGCGATTGGCGGTGAAGAGCGGGCAGAGCACGCCGGGAGTGGCTGGCTCAATCATTGCCATTCTTAATTCCGTTCCCCTCATTGAATCGGATCAAGGTTACATCCTCTGCACCGGGATCGAGGGGCCGAATATAGACACCTGGCGGAAAGATTGCCTGTGGGCCGAGGAGGCGGGCGGATTGAAGCTTGTGGCCATCAGTGATGGCACGCCCACCAACGGCATTGACATGCGCTGGACCAGCGATGTGAGCGTCGCTGCCGACAAGGTTTTCAGCAATGACAGCGAAGTCGGCATGAGCGTGAACGTCACGCTGCCAGGCAACGCCAGCAGCGGAGGCGACAGTTTGTGGGTCGGCCCGCCCACGTCGTTACAATTTCTCGCGCGGCGATTGCAGGCGCCCATCGGCGTGCCCAACTTCTTTACCGCTGGGGGCCAGCCAACCCGAGGATGGTCCTCGTTTTCACAACTGCGCCTCGGCACCTCGGGTCATTTGGCGTTCTTTGGGCAGGTGGCCGTGAATGCAACGTCCGTGTTTTATGGCGAGGGCGTCTGGGAACGGCCCGGTCTGAATGAACTGGCCGTTTTGTATTATGAACCCGAGATCGTGCCCGTCCCCAACGGCGGAACGCCTTACAGCATCCGCCTCGCCGGTGCGGGAGGGAACGGCCCGGTGCTGGTGTTTCAAAGTGTAAATTCGTCTGCGGGCAATGGCGGAGCGTTGTTTGCCAATGTGGACGGCCCGCTGGCTTTCGCCTTTGGCTGGCCCGCGCCCGTGACTGGTTTGCCGGACCTGCGTGTCAACGCGATCCCGGACTACAGCGTCATGAGCGGGAGCGGTCGCATCGCAGCGTTGGTGACCGCGCCCAGCACCGATCAACTCCGCACCAACGGTCAGAACATCATCAAGCTGGAGGGTTACACCATGGTTACTGGTCAGGGTGGCAACTTCTCGGCTCTGGCCGTGAACAACGCGCAGACGCCCGGCCTGCCGGCGGGCGTCAAGTTCAAGCTCAACGGTGACGACTCTATCCTCAGCAACGACGCCTACAAACCGGCAATGACTCCCCTGGGCCGGCTGATGTTCATCACCAAACTGCAGGGCACCGGCGTTGGCACCACAAACAACAAGGCGCTCTGGCTCTCGCAGCCAGCGGGCAGCCTCGATCTTGTGCTCCGCACTGGACAAATCATCTCCACTCCAACGGGAAATCGCACCGTCAGCGACTTTTTCGTCACCACCGGTTCGAGCGGCGATGACGGTTTGCCCCGCGGTCACAACGACGCCGGCCAGGTCGCCATCTGGATCACCTTCACCACCGGGCCGCACGTCATCGCCATCGCTTCAACCGGCGCCACCGTGCCCATCGTTACTGTCCAACACCCGGTGCTTGCCGTCGGGCGCGGACCGGCCGCCAACCAGGTCACGTTGAGTTGGACCACGGCTGAAGGCGGTTGGATACCGCAGCAAAAGTCTTCGCTCGTTCCCGCTTTCTGGCAAACTGTCCCCGGCACGCCGGTCCAAAATGGACAGGCCTTCAGCATTACGCTCACGCCGGCAACGACGCCCATGTTCTTTCGCCTGCAGCGGGGGACCGGGGCGAGGCTGTCGAACTTGTTGTCGAAACAGGGGCGGAAAGGGCAATAGGAAAGGGGTCTTGACATTGATACATGAGACGGCGCAGTACACTCTCCTACAGCCTGGCCCGCTCCGAACAGACGGTGCGGTTGAAGCTGCGGCCACAGCGCGCCGCCTGAAAAGCGAGGATCAAAACCCGAAACGACCGAAAACCAAGCAACCACGAAGGATCAAACTCCGGAGGTTCCCCACTCTATGACAATTCAGAACAATCCAATCCTATGAAAACTCCAAGCAACAACAACACTCTTCCACTCGCTCTGGCACTGACCGCTCTGGCGCTCAGTTCGTCTATTATTCAATCGGCGGGGGCCGATTCTTTCGCCATCACCGATCCGATGAAGACCGTACGCTCTGGTCACACGGCGACGTTGCTGACCAATGGGCAAGTACTCGTGGCGGGCGGCTCTCCCGGTTATCCTAACGCCTATTCCAGCACGGAACTGTACAATCCGACCACCGGAACCTGGACGGAGATCAACGCGATGAATATCGCGCGCACTACTCACACCGCGACCTTGCTGACCAACGGACAGGTGATGGTCGTCGGTGGTCGCGGCAACGTCAACATCGTTCTTTCCAGCGCGGAACTGTACAATCCCGTTACCGGAACGTGGACGAATACCGGCGCGATGACGACGGCCCGATCGGATTACACGGCGACATTGTTGAACAACGGGAAGGTGCTGATCGCGGGCGGCTATAGCGGCAGCTATCTTTCCAGCGCAGAGCTGTACGATCCGGCCAGCGGGGCATGGACGCCGACACCCGGCGCGATGCACACCGGGCGCTCTGCACACACGGCAACATTGCTGCCCAATGGGAAGGTGCTGGTAACCGGAGGACAGGGTTTTGTCTCTCCCTACAATGTTTATCTTTCCAGTGCGGAGCTGTACGATCCGGCCAGCGGGACATGGACGACGAACAACAACTTGATGCATACCACGCGCGCTTACCACACGGCGATAGTGCTGAAAAACGGGAAAGTGCTGGTCATGGGCGGCCAGGTCGACTCAACTCAATATACGTCCACCGCCGAGCTTTATAATCCGGCCACTGGGACATGGACCGATACCGGCTCGTCCGGCGCCGGATTCGATGATTACCATGGTTGTCCGGCGACGTTGTTGACCGATGGGCAGGTGCTGATCGCGGGTGGCAACTACCGTAATTTTTCCGGTGGTCTCTCCATCTTCTTTTCCAGCGCGCAGCTATACAATCCGACAAACGGGACGTGGACGACGACGACCGCCGTGCTGAACACCGCACGGTACGTTCATACCGCAACATTGCTGGCTAATGGAAAAGTGCTGATTGCAGGCGGTTCCGCCACCAATGGCCTTCTTGCCAGCGCGGAGCTGTACAATCCGGCAAATGGGCCGGCGTCACCGATCATCTTGAGCAACCCGACAAAACTGCCGAGCGGCGCGTTTCAATTCGGCTTCAACTACACGCCAGGCGTAACCTTCACAGCGCTGGCCACGACCAACGCATCATTGTCCTCAAGCAACTGGACACTGCTCGGCGGCGTCACGGAAATGTCGCCCGGCCAGTTCCGCTTCACCGACCCGCAGGCAACGAACAATCCGCGGCGTTTTTACCGCATCCGCTCGCCGTAACCCCAGACCGCAAAACTCACAAAGATAATTTAACATTGGCCAGATTCTTTTCCTTTCAATTCATGTCTCCACTGTTCCCCCGGCGACTGGCTGGTAGGAGTGGATCGGTGGGCCGCTGCCGAACTGAATGGTTCGCAACTGGTCGAGGCGATTTGTGGACCGGTTGGATCGAAATCGGTTTTGGTCTATGTGCGCGGTAATGCCGCGCCCGTGTCGGCGACGGTGACCCGCGCCTTGTTGGGTGCGACCCGGCGAGAGATGCAATCCCTTCGGGATTGGCTCTCCTTAAGTCTGCAGAATGTCCAAACTTCAGAGCCCTTATGAGGAACTCCCCATAAGGGCTATTGTCGGCCATCCCTCCGGGAGAGGAGGGTCAAATCCTAGCGGGATTGGACAAGAATGTTCGCGCTCCAATCCGAATGAGAATTGCTGCTCGGAATGCACTGATTGTTGACAACTTCCACCTTGTCCAGCATAATAGGAACGAATGAAAGATAGCAAAAATCAATTCTGCCTCAGCCGCGCAGCGCAAAGTGCGAGCGGCGCGCCAAAGAGCCAATTCCCATCAGTTCCTATGAGTAAATTGTCAGCAAGAAGTATTGGGCTTGCATGTTTGTTCGCGACTGTCGTCTTGGTCTTGACGGGGTCGGTTTCGAGAGCAAATGTACTCGTCGCATTTGATGACTTGGGGCTTCTTCCATTGGATGACGTTACGAACCAGTACGCCTCAAGTGGTGTTATTTTCCAAGGATTCACGGACGCAGGCGGACTGACCAACATCGAGGTGGCGGGCAACAGCGTGTTTTCGGACCTCCACCCGCCGTCACCACCTTATTGCCTGTCAAATTTCTACAACCACAATTCCGGGCAACGGGCGCGGGTCATGCGGATACTGTTCACCACTCCCGTAAGTAGCATAAGTTTCATGTACGACGGAGCCGGCTCCCTGGGCGCCACCACGACATTTAACGTGTACAGTCCCGCTGGGGTCCTGCTTAACAGCTTCCATGTGGCGACAGCAACTGACAATGCCTATCACTCGGTGAATGTGCCTGACGTTAATGTGGGCTATTTGGACATCGTGAATCCCCAGGCCGGGTGGGGTCATTACATTGACAACCTCCAGTTTGACGCCAACTGTTCGTGTGGGGGAGGCATAGCATTTGATAACTTGGGACTTCCTGCATTGGGCGACGTGACCACCCAGTACGGCACGAGGGGCGTTAATTTTGTGGGTTTCACAGACGCAGGCAGCGAGGTCAATGTCGAGGTGGCTGGCAACAGTGTGTTTGCGGACATCAACCCGCCATCACCACCTTATTGCTTGTCCAATTTCTACAACCATGATTCCGGGCACCGGGCGCGGATCATCCGGATGTTCTTTTCCACTCCAGCAAGCGGCATAGGTTTCATGTATAACGGAGCCGGCTCCCGCGGTGCGAGCACCACATTTAACGTGTACAGTCCCGCCGGGGTCCTGCTTAGCAGCTTCCATGTGGCGGCAGCAACTGACGGTGCCTTCCATGCGGTGAGCGTGCCTGACGTCAATGTCGGCTACTTGGATATCGTGAATCCCCAGGCCGGGTGGGGTCATTACATTGACAACCTCCAGTTCCTGTGTACAGGGCCACCTGCGCTTTCCATCCAGCCCGCTGCGGCGATTAGATGGCCGTCGGTTCTCAATACTCCTTACCAAGTTCAGTGGGCACCGCGAGTGAACACAAACATTTGGTACAATTTGGGGCCCCCAGTGAAAGGGAGTGGCGCCTGCTTGACAGCCTACGATATGGTTGATGGCGGGGCTCGGTTTTATCGTGTTGTGGTGAATCCGAATCCAGCTAAATCGAGTTTGTCGCCGGTCCTGGTGTCTTCGGGTTCCTCGACAAGCGGATCCGGGGAGACAACAAACGGAGGAATTTCCTCCCAACCCACTCCGGCGCCGTCCCTTCCGTTGGCCTTTGTTCCAGCCACGTCCTCACCAGCAACTGCGTCCGGGGAGAAGACCAACCGAGAGGACTGAGGCGCGCAGCGCCCAGAAGGCAAATTGCCATCAGTTCTGGGAAAGTCATCCGGTGACTGGTTGTAGTCAATCCGGCAGATGATCTTGCAGGTTGCGGCATTGCCGCAATTGTGGCTGGCTAATGTCCAGGGCTGGAAATGAACCGCAGCCGGGTTTCTTCCACCCAGCCCGAACCAGCGCTGCTGGTGCGAACGAAAAAGTAATTCCCGCGACGATAACGGCTATGGATCGCCTCGCCCGCAGGAAGCCGAGCGAGTGTCTGAGCATGATGCGTGGGAACCTGAAGCAACGGCGTGCCCCCCGACCAAACCACGCCCAAAGCAGTGCGCGTGTGGATGCCTGCCGCTCCGGTGATCGTCAACAGCAACCCTCCGAATGCGATTGCCGCGAGCGACTGCGTCCAGGCCGTTCTGCGCCGACCGAGAATAATCGGCAGCACAAATCCCAGGGCGATCGTCAGCCACAGGCTACCCACTGCCAACCAGGCCCACGCGTTGGCGGGCAGGCAGGTGGAAAAGGTCTCCCACCATCGCAACGGCAGTTCGGCGAGTTGCGCTGATTGGCGGGCGAAACGCAAGCTGGCGGCGGCGTCCGCATCGTACGGATTAATCCACAAAGCCCGTTCCCAGGCGAGGATTGCCGGCCCGGGATGCCCGGCTTGCCACTTGGCATTTCCCAGATTACGCCATGCCTCGGCGGAAGGCGCCCGTTTGATCTCGTCACCAAACAACTGCGCCGCCCCGGCGAAATCCCGCGTGTCGTAAGCCGAGCAGGCTCTTTCGAAGTCATTCGTTTCGCCGCGCGCGGCGGAGGCAGAAGCCAGCCAGATAACCCCGGCGGACAACAGCGCGAGACTCCGGAGGAAAAATGCAGAGCGGATCAACATAGCCGCCTCCGCAATTCCGCCATCAGGGTCTCCAGCGCGGGCTGGAGCGACCAGAGGGTTTCCGGGTGGGGTGACTTGTCTTTGAAAGCCAGCTCATCAGCGAACAAGAACAACTGGCGCAGCAACTTCCCGGTTTCGCCGTTTTGCTCCTCGGGCGGGAGCGCGCGCAGGACATCGTCGCAGACCAATGCCTCCGGACGAGCGGACAAATGCGGCGCGCAGGCTACGCGCAACGACGCCACTGCCGCCCTGGCATAAGCCACCGCGTCGCGCTCGGCAGCGGCGCGATGTCGGCGACGATCCTGCCAACGTAATTCGCGTCGTGCCCTGGCCATGCGCACAACTTCCGGGTGCGCGGCGAGAAAGCGGCGGCGGCGACTCCATCCATACCACCCTGCCAGCCCG
>Ga0194052_1002209_pt1 | contig 10794 bp, 2 predicted proteins | sample SepL226m_MetaG_FD_160117 | JGI IMG/M metagenome (GOLD analysis project Ga0194052, IMG submission 160117) | Anoxic zone freshwater microbial communities from boreal shield lake in IISD Experimental Lakes Area, Ontario, Canada - Sep2016-L227-6m | ecosystem: Environmental > Aquatic > Freshwater >... | reverse complement strand
TTCTTCAGCAGCGCCCGCATCACCAGCTTCGCGCCAGCCGACGTGGTGGTGACGTTGGCGGCGGTCACCGTCTTGGTCAGCTTGCGCTTGCCGATCTTCGTGCCGTTCTGCATCGAGATACGGTTGCTGCCGGATGCCTGCTCCCGGCTCATCTCATTCGAGGTGACCTTCTCGAAGATGAAGGTGTACTTGCCGATCTCGTCCAGCTGCAGCGAGAGCGTGACCGCGACGTCGCCGTTGCTGTTGGCAGTGCTCGACTGCGTCGGTGCGCTCAGCACCGTGGCGGTCGGAGCGGTATTCGGCGCCGGGGTCGGCGCGGGCGCCGGGGTCGGCGCGGGCGCCGGGGTCGGAGCGGGCGTGCCCTCGCCGGTGACTGCGATGGACGACGGGTACTTCGTCAACCCGGTGATGAAGTTCGGGTTCTGGTCGCTCCCGTCGAGTTTCATGCGTCCGATCGTGAATGGGCCAGACGGGCGGCTGCCCGCGCTCCAGTAGATATAGGTTCCGTTCACAGCGATGCCGTCACCGACATTCGACAGACCCGTCACGAAGGAGGGCTGCGTCGTCGCCCCGTCAATCGTCGCCCGGCCGATACCACCGGTTGCCGTCCAGTACAGGTACGAACTCGACGCGGCCAGCCCCTTGACACTCGGGGAAATGCCGCTGACGAAGGATGTGCTGTCCACTGTGCCCGACGTGGTGACGCGGGCAAGCGAGGAACCCTGGTTCAGCGGGTAGACGTACGAACCGACTCCCGCAAGACGGCTAAAAGTCATCCCGCCCATAAAGACTGCGGGCGAGACGACGGTCTTTCCGGTGCCATCGGTGCCGACGCGCCCGACGGCCGAGGTAGGTCCAAAGCCACCCACTTGCGTCGGGCTCGGGAAGTAGATGACGTCACCGAGCAGCGCTGCCTGGTAGACCCCCGTGTTCCCGAGCGAGCCCCCGGCAATGTCCATGCTCGCGCTGGATCCGTCGGTATTCGCTTTTGCCAAAGTCTTGCCGTTCAACCCATTGAGCCAGAAGATGCTGCTCGAATTGGCCATCACGCCATCCGGCTGGTCGACGCCCGCGGAACCGGGGACGAGATTCTCGTTCGCACCCGTCCCGTCAAGGTTTGCCCGCCCGATGCTCTGCAGACCCTGACCCGCACCCTGCGCGGTCCAGAAGATGTAGTCGGCTGCGCTTGCGGCAGTCACGCTTGCGCTCAACCCAACGACAAGGGTTGCGGTCGCCGCCATGACGATGCGCTTCTTCACAAGATCTCCTCCCGAGGGTCTCGGCGGGCTCCACGCCACGCCGGGGGACACGAGCAACGTGACAGACGCGCCCCAAACGCCCCTGAGCGCGATGGTGAAAACACCATTGCCCGGGCTGTGGGGGCCCGCACGGAAGTAGGGTTTTCCCTATGGACCCCCAATGGATGCGGCGTCTGCTGCTCATCGACGACGATCCCCTCATGACCCGCCTCCTGCGCGAAGTGCTCCAGCCGAAGGGGTTCGAGGTGACAGCGGCCAGCTCGGCGGCGGAGGCACGCGGCGCCCTCCTGGCGTTCGACCCCGACATCGCGCTGGTCGATCTGGAGTTGGGCGACGGCCCCTCCGGCGCGGACATGGCGCATCTGATCCATGAGCGACACCCCGGCGTGGTGATCATCATCCTCACCCGCTACCCCGACCTGGCCACCGCGGGCTTCCCCGACGCCAACCTCCCTCCCGGGGCGGGCTTCATCCGCAAGGACCTGGTCGAGGATCCCGACCAGATCGTCGCTGCCATCGACGCCGTGGTGGGCGAGCGCGCCGACGACGTGCGCGACGACCGCGATGGTGCGCGCCCGTTCGACATGCTCACCACGGCACAGCTTGAGGTGCTCACGCTCATGGCCCAGGGGTTCGACAACGATGCCATCGCGTCGCGGCGCGGGTGCAGCGTGTCGTCGGTGGCCAACCTGATCGCGGAGATCTACCGACGCGTCGGCATCGATCCGCGGGGCGAGCTCAACCCGCGCGTCGAAGCGGTGCGGCAATTCGCACAGACATCCGGGCTGCCCGAGCGCACCTCGTGATTAGCCGGCGCATCGGCGGACCCAACGCCATCAGCTGGGCTGCGTTCTGGGCATGCCTGGGGGTGTCTGTCGCCGGGAACCTGGCCGACCGCTTCACGGACCAGTCGGGCGTCAACGCGCTGCTCAACCTGACCATCGTCACGGTCGCCGTGGCAGCGATGTTCGCAGTGATGCTGGCGCTCCGGCCGCTGCTGCTTCCCGACGCCGACGTTCAGCCCCGCCCGGGTCGCGCCATCGCGATGTTCGTGATCGGCTCGGTTGCCCGGGGACTCGTGCTTGCCCTGTTGCTCGGGGCGATGGGGACAGGCGAACCCCAGCCTGCATTCAGGGTGATCGCATCGGTGATCACCCTCCCGCTGGTGATGGCCATCACCGCGACGATTGTGGACCTCGCCCGCACCGGGGCAGCGAGGCGCAGCGAACTGGGCGCCGAGGCCGATCGACTGCAGCGGGCAGAGAAGGAGGCGCTGGCGCAGGTGGCGAGCATTCAGGAGCGGGGCACCGCTCAGGTGCGCGACCTGCTGCTGAGTCGCCTCGCGGCACTCAGGGACGGCCGGGTGGACGACCTGGCACCCGGGCTGCGCGATGACGCCGAGCAGGTGATCCGGCCAATGAGTCACGAGGTGGTGGCGCTGATGCCCCCCGCGCCCCGGGCCACCGACGACCCTGCGGGAAGCCGCATCCGGTGGAGCGACCTGTGGCACGCGGCGTCGCTGGGCCAGCCATTCCGCCCGGTGCTGGCAGCCGTAATCCTCATGGTGATGAGCCTTTCCCTGCTCAGCGCCTCCAGCGGCGGCGTGGTGCGAGGCCTCACGTACGCGGTGATCGGAGGCGTGCTGGTCATCCTGGGGCTCCGACTGCTCGGCTGGCTGGTATCGCCCCGGCTTCGTGCGATGGGGCTTAAGGGACGCACCACCGTGCTCATCATCAGCGCGGTGGTCGGCATGGCGGCAATAGTGACTACTTGGGCGCTGCTCATGAGTGCCATGGGCAGCAACCACCCCTGGCACGTGCCCATCGGACTGATGATCGTCGGACCCCTGGTGGTGCTCGCGCTCGCACTGGAGCAGGGGTTTCGTCAGCAGGTGGGGAGCGCCAACGCCCAGCTGATGGCCACAAACGTGCGCCTGCAGTACTCCGCCGCGGTGGCTGGGGCGGCGGCGTGGCACGAGGAGCGCCGCATGTCTCGGGCGCTCCACGGGCCGGTGCAGACCGCCGTGCGGGCGGCGGCCATGCGCATTGATCAGGGCGACCTCGCCGGGGCTGAGCAGATGCTGGTGGAGGGCCTCGGGCACCTCGAGCCCGAACAGCCACGAACCGGGGTGCGGGACGCGCTCGTGGGGGTCGCCCGTGTGTGGGATGGCCTGTGCACCGTGGGGCTCGAGATGCCAGACGACGTGGCAGCACGCATCGACGAGAACCCGCAACTGGCATCGTCGGTGATCGACATCTGCACCGACGCCTGCTCGAACGCCGTGCGCCACGGGGGAGCGACAAGCGTGGTCATGCGCGCCCTTCCCGTGGACGACACCCTCGAGCTGGTGGTGTCTGACGACGGCGCCCCCGATGCAGCGATCGGACTGCCGGGCCTGGGCTCGGCGATGCTCGACGACGTGAGCCTCACGTGGCTGCGCCGCCGGGAGGGCGGACGTACCGTGCTGCGGGCCACCCTGCCCCTCGGCAAAGTGCACGCAACGACCGTCTGATCCCCGGCGCTTTGCCCGCAGCCCTACGGCCAGAGCCCGGTGGCCTTCGGCACCGCGATGCCGTGGGGCTTGCCCGCCCGGGCGAGCAGCGCGACCAACTTCTCCTTGGTGCCGGTGGCACTCATGCTCAGGTGCCACGCGCGGGTATCGGCCGGTTGGCCCGATCGCAACCACTCCACGTAGGCGCGATTTGCCGCCAGTGACTGGTCGAAGGCCCGCACCAGCAGCGTGGCGATGGGATGCATCGATGCATCTGGTGCCGGAAGGGCCACTGCGCGGGCGCGGGCGCGTTGGCGCGCGGGAATGATCTGCTGCTCGATCTGGTCTGCAGCCGCCGCGCGCGACACCTGACGGGCCTTCACCTGGTCGAGCAGACGGTTGAGGTCGGCGCGGGGAGTACCGCCCACGCGAAGGGTGGCGAGGGCGCGACGGAGCCACCCCGCGCGGTCCATTTCCGAGATGACGAACGAGGGCAGTGTTCGCTGAACCTTCGTTGAGCCGTTGGCGCGCACGGTGGGCGTGACGCGAATGGCGCCCGACTTGCGAAGCAGTCGGACACCCGCGGCGCTCAGGCGCGCCCTGCCCGACAGCGCCCTGCCCGCGGGGCCGGCGAGCACGGCGCGGGCCACCACCACGCGCCGGGCGCTGCCAGCCAACTCGCTCCTCACGCGAGCGGGCGTTCCATAGAACGTGACAGTGCCATCACAGCGCGATACAGCGGGGCCACGGCACACTCCGCTGAGCAGCATGCCGTGGCTGGCAACCGGCGTCGCGCGCGGGCGCCACATCAGCGTGGCCGGCGGAGCCGTGAGGTCAATCGTCGACTCCACGCGCACGGTCGATCCATCGATCTCGATGACCATGAGTACCCGGGCCTTCAACACGCCCTGCGCGGCGAGACGGCGCTGCACGGCGGGTGGCAGAGCCATGGCGATGCGCTCGGTGCGCCCGGCGGCGATCTCCACACGCGAGGGGCCGATGCGGGCATGCCCCACGGACAGCGTGACGGTGGCGGTACACGCCCGGGCGCTGGCGGCGCATCCCACCTGCACCGTCGCAGAGCCATCCGGGCGTACGGCGGCCTCATCCGGCGCGCCGTGCTCGGCCGCGGACGGCAGTTGGGATGCAGCAGGGGTGATGGACGCCGAGGCATCTGACGCCGGGCCCTGGCCGACGGCGTTGATCGCTCGCACGCGGAATGCATAGGAGGTGCCATTGGCGAGACCGGTGACCGCGCACTCCATGGGCCCACTGACCCACGTGCACGATGGGCCGCCCGGCTCAGCGGTCGCCACGTACCCGGTGATCGCCGAGCCCCCGGTGAACACGGCAGGAGACCACTGCACGGTGGCCCGGCCGCCCCCCGCCGTGGCGACGACCCCCGTCGGGGCACCCGGCACCACGGCGTTGATGGACGCGCGAGCCTGCGGCTGCGTGATGTCGTAGTTGGCCCCGTGCGTGCCACTGAGCTGGAGTCCGCCGATGGCGACCGGCCGGCCGGTGCCGGGCTCGGGCGAGTCGAAGGACCCGGTCACCAGAGAGGTGTCGAGGCGCACGACATCCGAGCCCACCACGCCCGCCAGCGACGCCGACCCGAAGCCCACCCGCGCAGTGGTGGTGCCGTCGTAGTCCTTGTCGGCGGCGATGACCCCGGTCACCGTCACCCCCTTGCGCGCCACCTCCAGGACGGCCTGCGACGTCGCCGTTGAGTACGTAACCCCGTCGGTTGGCGTGAACGTGGCGGTGAGGAGGTGGCTGCCAGCCGGCAGCAGGGTGCCCACCCACACGGCCGTGCCCGCACGTGAATACGCCACGGTGCCCGCCACCGGGTTTCCGTCATACGACGCCGTGGCGCTCAGCTGTGTCCCCGACAGCGCCGTGCCGTAGGTGATGCCTGCAGGCGGCGTCCACGCGACAACCGGCACGTCGCGATCGCGGATGGTGAACGTGCCAGGCACGTAGTGGAACACGTAGTTTGCAGCAGCGGCACCGGACGCCGTGATGGCGTAGGTGCCGAGGGTCTCGCCCGCGGCCCGAGAGACCACGACGGGCGCGGTCAGCACCGCCGCGGTGTCGGTGTGCCGGTACCCGGTGATGTCGGCCGTGAGGATGGGATCGGCCGTCATGATGCGCTTGGAGGCATCCGCCGCGGTGACCGTGAGGGTGGCCGGGCTGATGACGATGTCGAGCACGGCAGAGGTGGCTGCCACGTAATTGGCGTCCTGGTCAATGGCCGCGCGCACCTTGCACGTCCCGACCCCCGTGGTGGTGACCGTGGCCCCCGACAGCGTGCACGGCCCGGAATCACGCGAGTAGGTGATGCCGCCGCCGCCGGTGTACCCGCTGGTGCTGAGGGTCACCGCCTGCCCGTAGGTCGGCGTGGTGGAGGTGGCCCCGATGGTGATCGACTGGCTCGCCCGCTGCACGGTCAGCGACACCGTGGTGAAACCGGTGACGTAGTCGCCGGCGACCGCGCCTGTGGGAGTGAAGTCAACGCGCAGGGTGTACGCACCGGCGCCGAGAAGGCTGCCATCGCTCAGCACATTGCCCGCGCGCGAGTACGAGTACGAGCCCGATACCGCCTGTCCGGTGGTGGCGTCGGTGGCCGCCGCATTCAGCTGCCCCGCGCTGCTCAGCACCGCCGGGTACGTGATGGCGGCGGGGTTCGACCAGGTGATGAGGGGTGCCTCGGGCGAGCCGGTGATCGACACCTGGTACGAGGCGGTGCCCAGCAGGCTCCCGTCACTCGTGGTCACCTGAAAGGCATCAGTTGCGTTGGCCGTGCGCAGGTTGATGGCCGAGCGACTCGGCGTGTATGTGAAGGCCCCGGAGGCGTTGGTGACCACCAGAGTTCCGTAAGTCCCCTCCTTCGTGGTGGTGGTGCCGTTGCTGCTGCCTCCCGTCACGCCGTACGCCAGCGTCTGGCCTGTATCGCGATCGGTGCCGCTCAGCGTGCCCGAGTCGTTGGCAAAGGTGTCGTTGCCCGTGGTGTCGGTGTACGCGCCCGCAGCGGGGGTGGCAAGTGACGGGGTGTCGTTGGCCGCCACCACGCTGACGACGAGCGTGGCCGTGCCGCTGCCCCCGGCGTCGGCGGCGCTGAGGGTGACGTTCTCGGTGGCATTGATGGTGCGGGCGTTCACCGCCGCGGCGTCGGCGACAAAGCGATAGGCGCCGCTGGCCGCCACCACGTAGAGAGTTCCGTAGGTGCCGACCCGGCGCACGGTGTAGGTGATGCCGGCTACGTCCCACGATCCACTGGTGCCCCCGGTGATGCCGAAGGTGACCGCGTCGTTCTCATTGTCGGTGGCAGAGAGCGTGCCTGTCGCACCAGGGAAGGCGTCATTGACCGCTGTGTCGGTCAGCGTGATGCCGGCAGGTGCGGTCAGCACAGGTGCCTGGTTGGGCGGCGCGGCGGTCACCACGGCACTGGTCGACGCCGCGGTGTAGGTCACGTTGCTGCCGTACTCACGCAGCGTCTGCGTGCTCGCCTCTGAGGTGTCGGTCCATAGCCATGACGCGCCGAACAGCACATACGAGAGCGAGGTCTCCCCTGTGACGTTGGACGGCTGCGCCGTGTACCACGGGGCCCAACCGATCTGCGACGCGGCCCCGGCGGGTGCCACCAGCGCCGTATCGGCGTCGGGCGCGTTGGCCCCGGGCGTCCACACGAAGCCCGTGGGCGGCGAGGCTCCGGCGCACAGCACGCCCGTAGATGGCACTGCGGCGCAGCGACGCGCGCCGAGGCGCAGCTGGGGGTCCCCCGTGCGCCCGGGCGCCACGGTGGATCGCACGAAGTCGTGCTCGGCCTGGTCGCTCACGACGGCCAGATAGCCCCCTGCACCTGCCACCACATCGGTGCGTGCAAGGCCATCAGCATCCGCATAGGTGCGGTCAGCGGTGTCCACGCGGTAGTAGTGGCCGTTGCCGCTGTTGAAGAACGTGCTCACTCCACCGAGAGCATGCGTGGCCGATGGGCGCACGGTGACGGTCACCGTGGTTGTGCCCACCCCAGACTGCGTGATCTGGGCGTAGGCGGTGCCCTGACTGTTCAGCACCTTCTTGACGTTGTCCATCGATCCCGTCACGGTCACGACGTTCGACGCCACCTGAACTGCCGAGCCGGAGTCGCCCGCGCCCGCGGCCAGGGTGCCGGCCGTCGTGGTGACCGTGGCAGTAACGCTTGACCAGCCCACCGACGCGGCGTCGGTGATGTCGAAGCCCGATCCGATGGCGGTGGCCACGCCGGGGGCGGCACTCACCGCCACCCCGCCCGTGACGCCCGGATACCTGGGCGTGGCACCGGTTGAGCGATTGACATCCACACTGGCCGGTGAACCGCTGGAGATTGCGGTCTGGGCCATACCGTTGGCGTCCGACACCGAAAACGTGCCAGCACGGGTGAGTGTGCTGGACAGGCGCTCGCCCACGGTGGTGGCGGAGGAGGCGGCGATCGTGCACCGGGTGGCCGTGCTCTGCGTGACCGAGGTGATGGCAGTGATGCCAGTGAGCGTGAAGTCCACCCCGGACGCGGCGGACACTGTTGTGCAGTCGATGGGCTCGTCGCCGTCGAGCCGGAAGATGAGGGCCGCGCCAGTGGCCGTGGCGCTGGACGCCGACAGCGTGAGCACGGGTGCCACGCCATCAACCAAGACCGTCCTGGTGCCCGCGATGTTGCTCGCCCCCGTGGGCACCGTGGTGGATGTCATGGCGTTGCCTGCCGCGTCGGCCACGGTGCCGATGGTGAAGCTCGACACCGTGAGGGCCGAGGCGGTGTCGCCCGCCTGCACGGTGTAGGTACCCGTAAGGCTGCTCCCGGCCGAGCCGGCGGTGAGCGTGACGGTGCGGGTGGGGCTGGTGTTGAGCGTGGCCGTGATGGAGTTACCCGCCTGAACGGCTTCGCTCGCGGTGGCGGTGATGTTCACCGTGCCGCCGGCCGTGTAGGAGCCTGCGGTGGTGGTTGACGTGAACGAACTGATGGTGGGCGGTGTGGTGTCGAGGTTGGCCACTTCCGACGTGGACGTGGGCCACTCGCTCGACATCGGGCCGGTCGCGCCCGACGCATCGGTCACGGCGCCTGCCGCGAGGTTGACCGTGACCGTGCCCTCAGTCGACCCCGACACCGCGGTGGACACCGTGTAGGGCCCGCTGCCCGACCCGCTCACGGACGTCACGGTCACGCCGCTGGCCGTGCCACCCACGGTGAGGTCACCGGTCGTGAGGCCCGTCACCGCCCTGTCGAACTGCAGGGTGAACGTCGGGGCAGTGCGCGTGAGCCCAGACGGTGTGGTGAACGATGAGGCCACCAGGCGAGGCGTCATGAGCACCACCTGGGATGTATTTGGCCCGCTGGGGCTCGTCGGAATCGACACACCTCCGGGCGACAGTGCAGATGGCGTTCCGTCAGGCGCCAGGGCACCCTGCACCACGCCCAAACCGCCGGCCCCGGCGTAGGTGCGCGAGTTGTCCGCGGAGATCACCGGGTAGTAGTGGGCGGAGGTGTTCTGCAGCGCAGCGCGACCGACGCGCGTGAGCACGCCGGTGGAGGCACTCACCATGAACGACGTGATGCCCCCGGTGGTCCCGTCGGCCGAGCTCACCTCCCCGGCGACCAGGCGCGTGCCATCGGGGCTGATGCCCATGCTGTGGATGCCCGACATCAGACTGTCCACCCACGGAGCGGACAGCGCGCTCAGCGACGCCCCTGCGCCTATGGCGAACTGATACACACGCCCGCTGGAGAGGGTATTCGCGTACAGGTAATCGGAGACCGGCGACGCCACGACGGTGAGCGGCGTTGTGGTGGCCAATGCCGTCGCGGCCCCGGCACTGGTGATCTGCCCCGTCGCCTGGTTGATGGTGAAGCGACCGATCTGGCTCGAGATCTGGTAGCTGACGAACAGCATCGTGCTGTCGCGGGACACGGTCAACTCCCGGGGGCCCGTGCCTGTGCCCGTGCTCACCGTCCCGTTGGCCTGCAGGCTGCCATCTGCGAGCACCCGGTACTGCGAGATGGAGTTTGCGTCGAGGTTGGCCACGTACGCCCACCTGCCGTTGGGCGACACCGTGATGCCGTGGGGCCGTGCGCCCGTGGCGATGGAACCGAGGAGGGTGCGGTCGCCCGTGGGGCCAACCCGCAACTGCGTGACCGTGTTATTCGTGTTCAGACCGGGGCTGCCGTCCCCCGAGTTGGTGACGTAGAGGGTGTGGCCGTCCGGGCTGGCCGCGTTGAAGTACGGGCCGCCACCCACCGCGGAACTGAGCGGCGATGTGGCCACCAGCTTGCCCCCGTCGCCCACGATGAACATGGATGTGTTGTTGCCGAAGTTGTTGGCCGTGGCCAGCAGGGTGGGCGGGGTGACCACGGCCGACGCCACGGAGGTCGCGGTGGTGCTCCCGTTGGCGTTGGTGACGGTCACCTGCACCCGCAGGCACTTCCAGAGGTCGACTGCCGCGACCGTGTACGACGCCGTGGTGCTGCCCGATCCCGCCGCGCTGACCCAGCCGGTGGCGCCATCGTCGGACACCTGCCACTGGTACGTGGTGCTGGTGGTGATCTCGCTGGCCCAGGTGCCGGCGTCGGCGGTTCGCACCGCCCCAACCACGGCTCGGCCTGACGTGGTGGGCAACGCCGTGTTGATGGGCGCGGGCGCCACGAATCGCACGAACACGGTGCCGTCCGTGCCCGCGGCACCCGTGCCACCGGGTGGCACCGGCGGGCGCCCGGCGTCGGCGGTGCCACCGCCTCCGCCGCCGCCGCCGCCAGGGGTGGAGTTGGTGGCACCCGCAGCGATGAACGTGTACCCGGACCCGCCGCCGCCGCCCGTGGCGTACGTGACCGAGGCGCCGCTGATGGTGCTTGCGACGCCAGCGCCTCCGGTGGCGCCAAAGGTCGATGTTGATATGCCACCCGCTGCGCTCGCGCCGCCGCCGCCGCCACCACCGCCGCCAAGGACCGATGCGCGGTCGCCACCGCTCTGCCCCGATCCCGAGTTGGTTCCGTAGCCGCCGTAGCTCTGGTTGGCC
>Ga0194052_1002206_pt1 | contig 10810 bp, 4 predicted proteins | sample SepL226m_MetaG_FD_160117 | JGI IMG/M metagenome (GOLD analysis project Ga0194052, IMG submission 160117) | Anoxic zone freshwater microbial communities from boreal shield lake in IISD Experimental Lakes Area, Ontario, Canada - Sep2016-L227-6m | ecosystem: Environmental > Aquatic > Freshwater >... | reverse complement strand
GTTTGAGGGTTGCTTCGAGGAGGAATGTAAGGTTGATAATGACAATCTGATCATCAAGGTCAAGTGTAAATGCTGGATTACCAGCATTCAGATCATCCGTGCCGCTCATCAGTAAAGTGCACGTATCATGCTTTGTTGGTCTCTTGGTTTATTCATTCATTCACACTCCCGCCGCAGTCAGCAAAATTTCTTTGGAGTTTTGATGCGGCGTCCGAAGGAAGAATATTTTTCGATTTCTTCTTCCTCTTCTTCTTCATCTTCCTCAGTGGCGAAAATCAGAACTTCATCTTGGATTTCATTTTCTTTTTCTTTCTCTTTCTCTCCCGCCGATTTCGCCGATTTTGAAGGATCATCAATCTTCAAAATATTGGAACGATGAACAAACGATCTCGATCCATCCGCGATTTTCTTGACTTCGTAAGTAAAATTTTCCCTGTCCTTCACAATCTCAAAGCCGTGATGCCAAATCGGTTTCAGTTTATTTGCCTTTTTCCCCAAACAAGCGACGACATCTCCTTTTTTCAAGACTGTGATTTTTTCGAATCTCTCAGCCAGTTCATCTTGCAGTTTTTCCTTGCGTTCAGCCCAAATCAGCAAATACTCCTTCATGATCCTCGAACGTGACTTTTCGATTTCAACAGGATCAGCGAGGACTTCACGACATGTTGATTCGACAATTTTCCTGGCATCTCCAAGATCGAAGTTTTCCCAAGGATGATTCGATCTTCTCGCAAAGAAAACAGAATAAGGCGAAAGAGCAGGCGCATCAGAAAGTGGACTCGAGTTGAAAAGCGAAATTCCCTCGTAAAAACTGTTTTTCGTTAATCCCAATTTCCTCATCGCTCCATGCACAACCTTGTGCGACGCCTCGAACCATCCGCTCAAGAAAGGAGTTCTGACCGGCAGCATAAACTGCAAGGCTCCGAGCTCTCGAAAATAAGCCTTCATCTCTTTTGATTTAAAAATGCTCCCTGAATCGGTAACTATGCATTTCGGGCGACCAAGCGTAGCAAAGATTTCCACAAGAGCTTGAATCGTCTTCTCAGCAGATGCGTTTGGAATCAAGCGACCAGACAGAAAATGCGAAACAAAATCGGACACAACAACACCATAAAACTTGACGTCAGGACATTCAGCAAACAGATAGGGACCAGTAAGATCAATTGCCACAATCTGAAAACACTCAAGTGACGAAATATCACGCGCATGACCAGAAAACACTGAAAATGAACGACGCTGTAAATTCATCAAACACGTCAAACAAGCCGAAAAGATGGAAGCAACCGTAGATGCCAAACTTTTCCACCACCAGTAAGTTCTCATCACTCTCAGTTGAAAGTTTTTGGTGGGGTGAGCGAGCTTATCGTGCACAAAGGTCGCCAGCCGAAACTGCAATTGCGCGTCGGGAACAACGATGATTTCGGCCTGAGCGGGCAAAATTGCAGCGCGCTTAAAAAGCACACTGTCACGAACGTAAAAGCGAAAAGAAACACTCGAAATTACTCCTTTCCTCGCATCATCCTCGACAATTTGAATCAATTTTTGAGTCCCCTGATCAATTTTTTGCGTTTCGACAATTTCTCGGAAAAATTCGTTTCCCACGGAATCGACCACCTCAAGCAATTCCACATTATTTATTTGAACAAAATGTTCTCTCTGAACATATTCGCGATTTTTCAGTTCAAGCATCTCAGGCGAAAAAACCAAATTGTCGGAAAAAAATTTCCCACTCAAATCTCGGCATACTGATTTGATGCGACCCAGACACCATTCCTTGCTCTCCGAACTCAACAATTCTCCTCTCATGCGGGTCGGAGCATCTGCAGGGTTGCGATTCCCCGCCACGTGGATCACAACGCAACTCCGTCTCTCACAAAAACTTTTGAATTTCTCAATTCGCGTGGCCTCAAAAGCCGGTAGAGCCGATGTCTGTTTGAATTTCCTCAACCTCGAAATATTTACTGAAGAATCCGAAAAAATGAACACTGGCAACGAAGATAAGGCTGAAATCTCTGTCTCAGCCAAAATCCTGAGAGCCTTCGACGCGAGAATCAATCCCATAAGCTCTTTCCTTGGAATCGTAAACAAACTCTCATTTTTCGCAAAAACATGCAACTTTCCTAAAACCTTGTTGAAGCGAGAATCATAGACACTCGCGCAGCAAAGCTTCGCGGAGGCGTCGACGAAGACAATCAGGAAATCCTCAAGGCGCAAGATCCGGGCGAAAGGCGCGACGACTTGTTTCAATTCCGCGACTCTGGAATGCACCCGTTTGGACAAATCTTCGGAAAGTGAATCATCCCAACCCAAGGGGGAACCTGAAACCTCAGCTGCGAGCAACCGATTGACGGCCATGATGCCGCTGTCCAAGTAAAGGGGATCATACCATTTCTGCATCGCCCCAAGAGCTTGGCGCTTGGATAGAATATCCGGCAACGGCTCGTCCTCATTCTTGTAACACGGAAAGATCTTATCAGACCCGACGTCCCAGCGATATCCGAGAAAACGACCTGACTCGCACTTCTTCACTGAGGCAATATTCGTAAGAACCTTTTCCTCTTCAACAGGGAATCCGTAACGTTTGAAGACCTCAATCAGTTTCTGCATTCTCTCAATGACGATTTCCTCGGCCTGCTTAGCATCATCACTGCAGATGAGAATATCGTCGTAATAAATCGACAGCCAAGAAGGAAACTCGCCAAACTCCCTCCGAACGATTCGTGTTAAGGACTCGGCAAGAAACTGAGGAGAACAGCAAACTCCAAATGGCATTCTCAAAAATACCACTGGAACTCCGCAGATGTAAGTTCCCAGATAAGGAACGTCTCTTTCATCCACAAACACGCGAAGAAACGCTTTCGACAAATCAATGCATGCCAAACTCAACGCCAGTCGAAAATTGATTAAACAGTGAAGTAACGAGCCTTTTCCGGTGCCGATAGGCTCTCCTACCCAGACAAAGTAATTCAAGTCAATGGCCGACGAAACCAGCCTGCACTTTGAAGTAACTGAACTTGACCGGAAAACCGCTTTTGTTGGAAAGAAATGTAGAGGAAAATATTCATCAACCACCGCAATGAACTGATTGTCCAGCATCATGTTCATCGTCTCTTGGTACATGGTCAGTTGCAAATCATTCAGCCGGGATCTTGCGCGGTGCTCGATGTTTTTCGCTTTCAACCTATTGAGCGGAGGCCTAGCCCCCGTTAACCATGGCAAGCGGATGTAAACGTCAAATCCATTTGCATTATCGACAAATTCAATATCCAGCTCTCTCTTGGATGACGTGACCTGAGGGGCAAACGGGATGATGGCCTGCTGCTGCGCGAACTCCTGACCTTCCGCGTCGACGAACACTTCTTCCTCGACGTTGACATTGCAGCAAGTGATTTGACCTGTTGCTTGACCGAACGCTTGGCAAAAACAAGGCACAGAAACATCTCCGACCCTCAAGGAATCGCCTCTTGCGTTAAAACACCAAACTGAACCAATCGAACGCAGAACCTCGGCAGACAACGCTCCGTCGAAGGTTAAATCATCCACATACACATCGATAACAGCGGATTCCGAACGACCTTGATCAGCAAACTCAACTCTCACCTCCGGAACGAACAATAACGCCTTCTTTTGCGCCCAACCGAACATATTCGTCAACTCGACCTCAACGACGCGAGACTCCATTTTCACTCCGTTTCTGACCAGATTCTCGAAGAAGCTCTTTTTCATGACTGACTTCTCCACTCCTGGATCGACCAGCACATTCCAATCGTGACCTGCAACCATCAGACGCACAAACCTCAAATTCTCAGAGACTCCTCCTGAACCAACCACTGCTTGATTGACCGCGGCTTGCTGCTGCTGAGGCAAGGGAGGGGGAACGGGACCTGGAGCGGCCGGGACAATCTGCTGTTGCTCATTCGCCTGCCGGACTCCTTTCGCAATCTGATTCTGAACGCAAATCACCCACGCAGTACCACAGACACAGCAATTATGACCAGGAATGAAACAACGCGCACAAGCCACATGCGGATTGGCGTCGTAAAAACAAATCTCCCCAGGTGGATGTTGACGATTCCCACATTTGTTGCACCGGTCTCGAGCTGCTGGGGCCTGGGCTTCACACCAACGGGCTTCATGCTCTCCAGTGAAACAGCGAAAACACAACCGATTGCCGCCTCCTCCTTTCCCTTTGCCGCGGCCTCTGAATCCTCCGCGACCTCGAAATCCACGAAATCCTCCGAAATGCGGCTGCTGCTGCGGTGGCGGTGAGGCGGGAACAGGCAGATTCACCTGATTCATCGCAATCTTCTTTTTCTCCTCGAGGTCGTAATCTTTAGCATCCCTCCTGAAACGAGCGATAAACTGATCCAAAGGAAGATCCGCATAAGCCTTCGAATCTCTGACGAGCTCCTTCTCATTCACACCTGCTTTGAGATAAAACTTGACCTCCTTTTCGTCGATCTCATGGTAGATGCCGAGCGCTTTGCCAACTCTGAAATGGTCGAGGCAACGCTGCACATATTCCACGCAGCTTTCTGTCGCCGTCCTCTGCAAGCTGGCACGATCCCTGAAATACTCCTCCTCAGGGGCGCTTCCCAGACAGGAATCGCGCAAACTTTTCATCATACTCTCAGCACGACGCGCAAAATCCCCCGCCGTGGCCAGCCGACCCGCGAACTCGCCAAAGACATCCTCGTATAGACGGGTGTCACAATTCTCCAAAATTAGGAAATATTTCTCGATCGGACTCATGGCTGCAAACTTGACCTTTTTGTCGATGAATTCCGCAAATGCTCCGTACCCTCTTTCATCCGACACGCCCACAAACGGACCTCCAGCCATTTTGCAGGAACTACCACTCTTTTGCGCCTCTCTCCTTTCTTTGGCGCTGATCTCCACCTCTTCCGGCACTCTTACCGGGCTGCTGACCACATCCTTGGCCGACTCGGGTGTGCTTCCGTCAAGCTCTTTCTTGACCGACGAGGGGTTGCCAAGCTCTTTCTTGGCGTCTGGCTGATCTTCTTCATCATCCTCCTCCTCCTTCTTCTTCTCCACCCCGGCAGCCTGCTTCACTGACTCGATCGATTGGATAGATTCGGTCAATAACGCCTTCGACTCTGCGGCGTCCTTCATGCTCTGCTTCAGAAACTGCATCAACTCAGCCTTCGTGAGTTTATCCCAATCGCTCTCGGGCGTTTCCCGGAACAGTGTAAATGCTGGATTACCAGCATTCAGATCATCCGTGCCGCTCATCAGTAAAGTGCACGTATCATGCTTTGTTGGTCTCTTGGTTTATTCATTCATTCACAATGATGATGCCAAAAGAGCTAGAAACAGCGTTGTGCGCGATTTTGTTAAAAAGTTTGAGTTAAAGGAGTTTAATCGATTTCCCAAGGATTCTTTCTTTGGAGTCTACAAGTCCATTGTGCGTGTATTTGATAATCTTGACCTTTACGTGTCCATTGAGGTCTCATTCCTTCCGAGACACTCGTCCGTCAAATTCCAATTCAGTGATCACAAAGAGGAATTCGAGTTTCCCGATCAACTGGAGGATCATGTGACATTGAGGGATTTTCAGGCGCTTCCTCGATTCGGATCCGATCTTTTCGGAGCAACTCTCAAAATTGGGGAAAGGAGAAAAGTCGCTATTTTTTCCAAAAAGGTTGATTTTTATCAAGGAAGTGGTCAAAAACTGGTTTATCCGACTTTACAGCATCAGGAGTTTCATTTAATCCAGGAGACCGAGAATCATCAACATTTCCTTCCTGGTCGTTATCGTGCTCTTGTTGAGGGTCCTAACGAAGGCATCTTCTTGGACGTCACTTTCGAATTCTTCGCTCACAAACCAGACGTCTTCCTTTCCCGCGTCTTTTTCATCGACCGTTGCAAAGATGGAGTGATTTATCGTGACACCGATTTAGCCGCCTTTTCCTTCAAGAATTTAAAAATGGTTTCATCTCATTGCGTGTTTGCTGACGTCACTTACGGTGATCAATGTTTCGCATTTGCTAAGCTCGTCAAGATATCCGCGTCTGAAGATGATTTTCAACCAGGCGAGGACGATGATGCCCGATGCAAAGTCTCTCGTCACCCAGTCTTGCCGGCCTATTTTCTGGAGGTTCCTCCGGATAGTGAGCTGATGAAGCCGATGCCAGGTACATACGCGACTGTTGGGAAGTTGACTGAGGAGGATGATGACGTGGCATTTGGGATGGGGTTGACTCTTTACCCGGATTCCGAGATCTTGAGTCTTCGCTACTCTGACGACCTTTTGAACAAGAAGATCGCGTTTGATGCGAATTTGCTGTTTACCGTTGAAGGAGGTTGGATGGTGGTGAAGGATGACATGTCGAAGAGGTTGATGCCGGAAAAGATGATTTCGTTCAAATCACTCACTTTCGGAAAGGACTGGATCTCGGGGGTTTTCAAGATTAATGGCAAAAATCGTTTGCTGATGCTGTCAAAAGTAAATGAGGAAAATGCGGCCTGATGTTTCCACCTGCGCCCGGATCTTGATAAGTCGCGCGCTCGGTTTGATCGATGGCGACATCTGTATTTGTTCTGTGCGTGTTCGAAATTGCTTTCGGAAGCAGCAGTTTGTTCAGAGGCTCTCTGAAGACGTTGCTAACTTCATTTTCGAAGTTTGGTTTGACGAGGAAGCCAGCGATTTCTCGTTTGTATGATCGCGTCATGGGTTATGGAGGCAGTAATGGTGTGGTTGTGCGTGATTTTGAAAGAAAGTTCGAGATTAAGGATTTTAATAGATTTCCCGTGGATAGGTTCATTGGCGTTTACACGTCCGTTGTGCGTGTTTCTGCTGATCATGATGTTTTCGTGTCAATGGAAGTCACTTTCCATCCGAAACATTCTTCCGTCAAATTTAAATTAACTGACCGGAACGGGGAAATTGATTTTCCCGAGAGATTGGATGATTTGGTGAAATTGAGTGATTTCCAGACGCTTCCAAAATTCGGATCCGATCTTTTCGGAGCAACACTCAAAATGGGTGACAGGAGAAAAGTCGCGATTTTTTCCAAGAAGGATTTTTTTAAAGGAAGCGATGAAAAGCAGATTTATCCGACATTTAGTCATGTTGGAGTTCATACGCTTTTGGACGAATCAGAGCATTTTGTGTCTGGTCGCTATCGTGCTGTCATTGAAGGTCCGAATCCAGGTATGTTCTTGGACGTTACTTTCGAGTTTTTTGATCATACTCCGGATTTAATGTTTTTTCGCGCTTTTTTCATCGACCGCAGTAAAAACAAAGGCATTCTTGACGAAACTGATTTGGCCGCGATCTCCTTCGAAAACTTGAAAATGGATTCATCGGGATCTTGCGTGATTGCGGATGTGTTTTTCGGCGAAAGGGGTTCATTTGTCAAGTTTGAAAAATTATCCTCGGACGAGGGGAGTGATTATCAGCCAGGCTATGAGGATACGAGGTTTGAGATGTCTGTTAATCCTTTCGGTCTTGTATTGGAGGTGCCTCCCGTCAGTGAGTTGCCGAAACCCGAACCAGGCTTGTACGGAACCGTCGATCAATTTGAAGGAGAAGCCGCATTTGGTCTTGCGTTGACTCTTCACCCGGATTCCGAGACGATGTTGCGTTTGCGCTATTCTGCTGACTTGGATAAGAAGGATGCGATTGATGCGAATTTGCTGTTTACGGTTGAAGGAGGGTGGATGGTGGTGAGGGATGACATGTCGAAGAGGTTGATGCCCGAAAAGATGATTTCATTCAAATCACTCACTTTCGGGAAGGACTGGATTTCTGGGGTTTTCAAAATCAATGGCAAAAACCGTTTGCTGATGTTGACAAAAGTAAATGAATGAGTGAGGAGGAAGGATGTGTATGCACAACTGTGGCGTATCTTGATAAGTCGCTCGCTCGCTTGATCGATTAATGGGGATATTGTTTGTGTTGTGTCTGTTTGGTGAGTTTGCTTTCGGAAGCAGCAGTTTGTTCAAACGCACTCTGAGAGCCATGTTAACTTCATCATCTTCGAAGTTTGGTTTGACGAGGAAGCCAGTCATCTCTCGTTTGTACAATCGCGTGCTGGGTGAGGTGTAGGTGTAGGTGCGCTTGCGGCGCCAAAACAAAAAATCATTCTTCAATCAATTAATCGTGAAAAAAAAGAGAGGAAAACCGCAAGCGTTAAGGCGTTGCACCTCGCCCGAAAGGGCGTGCTGGGTGGAGGCAGTAAGGTCGTTGTTCGCGATTTTAATAGATTGCCTACGGACACCTTCTTTGGTGTCTACCGTCTGTTGAGCGTGTGTTTGCTGATCATGATCTTTTCGTGTCGATGGAGGTCACTTTCCATCCGAAGCATTCCGCGGTCAAATTTACATTAACTGACCGGAACGGGGAATTTGAACTTTCCGAGAAAAGATTTGGTGAAACTGAGCGATTTTAAGGCGCTTCCGAATTTCGGATCCGACCTCTTCATCGCGATTCTCAAAGTTGGCGAAAAAAGAAAACCCGTTATCTTTTCCAAAAAAGATTTTAATCAACAAAACCAGGTTTACCCGACTTTTAGTCATGTTGGAGTTCACGCGCCTCTTGACCCATCCGAGCATTTTGCTCCTGGAAGGTATCGTGCTGTCGTCCATGGCCCGATCTCCGGAATGTTTTTGGACGTCACTTTCGAATTTTTCGATCACAAGCCGGAATTACTGATTTTCCGCGCCTTGTTCATCGACCGCAGTAAAAACAAAGGCATTCTTGACGAACCTGATTTGGCCGCGATCGCATTCGACAACCTGTCACGCGCCCGGCAGGAACATGAACCCCAACCCAACCCCAACCAATTAAATAACTCAAGATACGTCCACGTTTGTCCTTGACGGTTTCATCGCGTAATATGGCTCCGTTACAGTGGTCACCCCTTATCTCGAGGGATTGTTTTGATTTTGTTTTTGATATGTTTGAGTATGTGAAGGATAACGTGTCCGTGACTGGGAAACTCCTTTCCTGGGACGACTCGTTAAAGCGTTTGTTCGGTTGTTTTGGTACTGAGGTTACTGAACATGTGAACTCTCCGGAGTTTAAGGTAGAAGAATCGGTTGCAGAGATTGAGCAATCGATGGCGAGTTTGCGGTCTGATGCATTTCAGGAATCTTTCCCTTACTGCATCACTGACAAAACGGTGTTTGACGTCAGATTCACCAAACTGATGTGTGTCTCACTTCCCAAAGCATTTGCTTTGTCCATCATCGGCAACTTTTGTGAGTCCTCATCAGTCAAAAAGTTCGTGAGAAGAGAAATCAAGGAATCGCGTGGGGAACTCCTCAACGACCCATGCTCCCCTTTTCTGAAAAGAAAGGTTTCTTTGGCTTTTTTGCGTTCTCAAGACGAGTTGCAGGTTGACGAAGATTGTTTTCCTGATGACAGCGCTTCGGTGGCGAGTCTCGCCAAGTCCCACTGCAGTGTCGGTCGCGCCAATGCGGCACCTCAGGAAGTCCCTCAAGTCGCCCCTCAGGCAACTGCGCAGGATCCGGGCAATTTTGTTGGTTCTCAAAAAAAGATTCAAAAAAATGACCAGCATGCCCCGCCTGCCCCCTTTTGTATTTTTGGTCCTCAAGCTGGTTATCAGAATCAGCAAGTTACATCTAATGGTGTTTTTGGTTTTAATGGTGTTAATAATGGCGGATTTTCTCATGGTATTTTTTCTCAAGGTGTTTACGGCGTTGGCTCCGGTAATGTCGCTCAGGACATTCCAGTCAATCATTTTGGTTTTTCTTCTTCGAGTTTTTCGGACAGGAGCTGCGGATATCCTAATTCGGGTATTTTTGGTCAAAGCGGCTCCGATTTTTCGGCAAATCCATTTTCTGGTCAATCAGGTTTTCAGGGCGCTCATGCGCATTTCGGTTCAGGAAATAATGTTGGTGGATTTTCAGGTGGTCATTCGGTTTCGGCGAATAATGGGCAAAATCAGAATTGCGGCAATTTTGGTGTTACGGGTAATTTTCAGAATCAAGTTTTTTCGGGAAATAATTCGAATTTTGGTGTTTTTGGATCTTCTGGTGTTCCTGTTCAGGTTTCTGGTCAAGGTTTTGATCGTGTTGTTGGCGAATTAGAGCGTATGACGATTACGCAAAAAACGGAAGCAATGGCATCGAAGTTTGAAAAGTTTCAGGGGATTGGTGACAAACGTCCTCTGGCTGATCTCATGGCCTTCTGTCAAACAAAAAAGGCTGCTTGTGCGATGACTCCCGTCGGTGAATATTTTTTGCTTCAGGCGACAGTTTCTGAGAGACTGACTCAACGCGCCATTGGTATGCCTCATTTGGTTACGGTTGCAGATTTTTGGAAAGCAGTTAACGCGATTTGGGCATTTCTCAAGATGGAAGTCGAAGATTTTTCTGTCAAGGCGGTTTTGAGAAAAAGACTCGAAATGGTCAGGCGTGAAGGTGAAACTCAATTTCAGTTTTGTGTTCGATTTAATGAATGGGTTGATGAAAGATTTCGCGTCGGTCATCCGATTGACGAAATTGAAGCAAAGGCATTATTGAGAGATGGCTTGGGTGATGATCGCACGGCAGGCTTGCTCGCTGTTTTCGAATCTTTCCCGTTTCCTGAGTTCATGAAGCAAGCAAGACATCTTACCGCTGACGCGCAAAATCGTGATGCGGAAAAAAGCGTTCAATTTCAAGCTCATCAGTTTCGCGGCAGACCCGGTACGCATGACTCGTCGGCAAAACGCCGCAGCTGCAGTCGATGTGGTCGAGATAATCATGGCTCGTCGAGATGCGAAGCTGAAGCTCCGATGGTCTTTGCTGGAGGAAAAATGGCGTGTGTTCATTGTGGCAG
>Ga0194052_1002205_pt1 | contig 10810 bp, 7 predicted proteins | sample SepL226m_MetaG_FD_160117 | JGI IMG/M metagenome (GOLD analysis project Ga0194052, IMG submission 160117) | Anoxic zone freshwater microbial communities from boreal shield lake in IISD Experimental Lakes Area, Ontario, Canada - Sep2016-L227-6m | ecosystem: Environmental > Aquatic > Freshwater >... | reverse complement strand
GACAAAAGGGGTGTTTGCACAATAATAAAAAATCAAAAAAGTTACGTTCAGATAAAAAGAAAATCACCTGAAAACTATGTGTTCTCAGGTGATATGGGATGACTGTGAATCTTTTTTATTACCTGTCACATTACATTCTTCAAGAGCATTGTAATAAACCATTCTATTTTCAGCATCACCAGATATATTTACAATTGGGTATCCATGACTGAGCAATATCATATTCATAATCAAGCGTGCTGTTCTGCCATTGCCGTCAATAAAAGGATGAATGGTAGCAATTCGTTCATGTATTTCTGCAGCTAAAATAATTGGATGTATATCTGCTTTATTTTCTTCATACCAAGCAAACATATTTTCCATTAAAATTGGCACTTGCCATGGCTGTGGAGGAATATGTTTACTGCCGGAAATCATAACCGGTACACCACGATATTTACCAGCATTATCACGATCTATCCCATGAAGAACTAAGCTATGTATTTGTCTCACGATAGATTCAGTTAAAGCCAATTGATTAGTTGCAATATCACGCAGAAAAACAACGGCATCATAATGATTTATAGCTTCAAGATGTTCTCGCATAGGTTTCCCGCTTATGGTCAGACCTTTATCAATTACCATTTGAGTTTCGCGCAGTGTTAATGTGTTGCCTTCAATACGATTGCTGTCATAAGTATATTCAATATCCAATGCATGCAGTACTGATTGATTTTCAAGTGGACGCACAGAATCTAACCGAGATTTTAAAGTATCAATCTCGTTAATTATTTCTAAATAATTATTCATGTGCTCCCCCCTTAGATATTTTTACGCTTCAATCCCCAAATCCCGAACTGTAAAGAGCGGTATAAACTTGTAACCGCGACTTTCCAAAGCTTCACGAGCACCTTCCATGCGGTCAACTAAAGACAATACCGCCACAACCTTACACCCGAGTGCTTCAACAGCTTCTATGGCCTTCAGGGGAGAACCACCGGTGGTTACAGTATCTTCAACTATGACCACATTGGCATTTTCCGGCAATGGCCCTTCAACTTGCTTGCCTTTGCCGTGCCCTTTTGCTTCTTTGCGTACCAGAAACGCAGGAATTGGCTTGCCTTCCAGGTAACTTACTATTGATATTGCACTGGCTACCGGGTCGGCACCCATAGTTAAACCGCCAACCCCTTGTACATCCATATCTTTGATTATATCAAACATCAACTTGCCAATCAGATATGCGCCATCTGGCGACAAGGTGACTAATCTGCCATCTAAATAATAGCTGCTCTCGCGACCAGACGCTAAAATAAAACTACCGCGCGATAATGCACGGTCTATCACCATTTGACGTAAAAGTTCTCGATTGTCAGACATTTTACCCTCCAAACTAACTGTATTTTATATAATTTCTACTTTCCTATCATCTTTCCTCTTGACATATTAGTCCTTTAAGGCGAAAATATGGTAGTACATAAAGGAGAATCTATGCAGGAAATCACTAAAAACACTGAAGCGCAAGCAAATGCGAAAGCAATTATCATCGCAATTACTGTTGGCATTATCGCTGGCGGCATATCATGGATGATGTATAAAAGACCTGCTTGGCGTCAAAATATTTTATCATTAACCCGTCAGGCGTTAAGCGTCGTTGAAACAATGCACAACGATCAATGAATATTGCATCTGGCTGTTGGCGGATGTAAAAAACGACGCTGTTGAACAACCGGACACTTGCGATTTGCTATTTTGCCGGATTGTACACAAATTGATACCACTGCTCCGCCATCAGTACTATTATCATCGGCGGCAGGAATAGCGTCGGATGATGAATGGTCCATACAATATGTTGTTGGTGCCTCGGATGCCAGCATTAATGTTACGCGTCGTTCAGGACACCATCGCGTCGATAAATTGCCGGATTCGGTACAAATAGAAATCCTGACCTTCTTTTCGCCAGGTGTGTTAGTTGTTAATTTATCATTCTGAGCGCTGCCAACTTCTCCAACATCTTTACCGCGAACTTTTAAAATATATGGCGAGGTAGCGAGACTGAATGTTGAATCGTCCAATTGCTGGTAAATTGCCAACTCGCTCATATTGTCGATATGCTCTACTGCCATAATTGGCTGCGCAGACAACATATATTTCTTCCAAATTGGTGCCGGCACAGTACCGCCAAAAGTGCGGTTCATCGGCGTATTATCACGATTCCCTACCCAAACTGCGGTGACAAGGTCATCAGTATAGCCGATAAACCAGGCATCTTTATATGAGTTAGTAGTACCAGTTTTACCGGAGACTTTAAATGGACACTGCGCTGCCCTACCTGTACCACGTTCAACAACGCCCCGCATCATCTCTTTCATAGTATTCGCGACAATCATAGGTAAAACACGCTCCGGTTTTATTCGGCGTTCGTAAATTACCTCGTCTGACCCGGAATAACATATTCTTGAGATACAGGAAGGATTAGTCTTAATGCCATTATTTGCCAAAGTACAATATGCGGAACAAATTTCCAACGGGGTAACGACTGACGAACCTAATGCAGTGGAGAGATTTGATTCTATCTTGCTTTTTATTCCCATTCGGTTTGCGACTGAAATGATATTATCGATGCCGATATCATTTGCCATGAATACTGCGGCACAGTTGCGACTTCCCCATAATGCTCTTTCCATGGGAATCCTACCCTGATATCTGCCGTCAGAATTCTGTGGACGCCACATCTTGCCATTCCCCATAGGGAATGATTGTGGTCTGTCTTCAACTTTTGTCTTTGGTGTATACCCGCTGAGAAGAGCCGAGGTATAATCGAATGGTTTAAATGATGAACCCGGCTGGCGCTTGCCTTTAGTCACGATATTAAACTGGTCTTTTTTGAAATCAATCCCGCCTACCATAGCTTTCACATAACCGGTTATCGGGTCTATTGAAATCAGCGCACCGTCTGAAAGGTTTCGACTGCGATTATTATTCACGCCATCAACAACTGCATCTTCAGCGATTTTTTGCATTCTCGGGTCAAGACTTGTATATATATCAATGCCATAATTCAAGTAATTCTCGGCATCTTCGCCTAAAACATCTGGTGATGACAACTCATCGTTCTGGACATATTGAACAAAATATGGAGCATGGTCATTTCTGAATGCTGATGGCTTTCTTTCTTCTGCTAATTTCACCGGTTTGTTTTTGGCGGCTTTCCATGCTGCTTTATCTATTTTCCCATTAATAAACATCGCATCAAGGACAATGTTTCGTCTGGATTTTGCCTTTTTCGCGTTGCGATACGGGTTATAGTCAATCGGACTTTTGGGCAAACCCGCGATTAAAGCAGCTTCTTCCAATGATAAATCTTTCGCGTCTTTATTAAAGTAACTCCGCGCCGCCATTTGAACGCCGTAACACTGCAAACCGTATTTGTTAGTACCAAAAAATACCATATTAAGATATGTTTCCAATATCTCCTGCTTGGTATATTTGCGTTCCAACTCAAGCGCCATCACCATTTCCTGCAATTTTCTACGCACATCCTTGCCGCGATTTAAATTATACATATTGCGTACTAACTGCTGGGTGATGGTACTCGCACCTTCTTTTGCTCTGCTGTGGGTGACATTTTTCACTATTGCGCGTGCTATTCCCCACGGGTCAATTCCCGGGTGACTGTAAAATCGTTCATCTTCCGTCGCCTGGATGGCATCAACAACTTTACCCATATCTTTCAAAGATATTAATTGGCGGTTTTGTTCTGCCAGTGATATTTTCGCCAACAATGTACCATCAGATGCTAAAATACGGCTGGGGATAGACGGACGAATATCTGATAATTCGCCAACATCTGGAAGATTTTGCGATACATAAATAAAAATACCCGCGACAGTTCCTACGAAAAATGCGAATCCAACGAAAATTGCAATTGTTATTACACGGCAAAAGATATACCATTTCTGCCTGCCATTCAATGGTTGTTTTTTGCCAGTATTACTATTCGGGTTTGATATGTAATTATTAACTTTATACATTCACACTACCTGATTTTCTCTTCGGCTAATATATTCCAGAATCCGCCAATAATATCCATATAACTGCCAACTGCTGTTGTATATCTTTTCCATGCAGTTGTTAACGCGATATCCATATCCAGCTTTTCTTTTTCTGTTTTTAATTTATCTACCAATGATATCGCGCCGGCATTGTATTTAGTTTCAGCTATATCAACTCGCTGTTTTGCAATTCCACAGCGTTTACGACTGATATCCAACCGTTTTTCTTCATTTTCCACCAGGCTTTTTGCAGCGGCTATTTCCTGTTGAATTTCTCTTTGCCGTCTGATAATCTTTGCATTAATACTATCATATTCGACTTTGGCTGTCTTTACCCCGGATTCCGCTGATGGTGATAGCGGTATTTCAAGGTTAACCGAGGTGCGCCATCCCTTGCCATATAAAAACATTGCCGGGTCATATAATGAAGGATATCCAAAGGTGAAGTTCGCGCTGCGGGTTCGCGTAGATACTGTGGTTATCACCTGAATATCACCGCCGTATTTGCTTAAATCCAATGACAAGCCAATTTGTGATTCACGGTTTGCAGCCCGATATCTTCCTTTTGCGGCTATTGCGGACGATGATAACGATTTCATTTCAGGTGTATTTGCAGCATTTACAGTTGCCGGAATATATCGTGGAAAAATAAATTCCGGGTCGCCGGTAAAATTATATAATTTCGCTTTATTGATAGTATCGTTTAAATCATTTTCTGCGGCTTTCAATGAAATATCGGCATCATCCAACTCCAATTGCGCCTGCTGCAAATCGATTGCTGCTAATGCGCCGATTTTATTTTTCCTGTCCGCTTCTGTCCAATTAACTTTTACAATTTCTAACTGTAATTTCGCTGATTTCACTTGCGATAATGCTGCTAAATGATCGGCGTAAAGATTCATTCCCTTTAAAGTACAAGAGCGTGCTTCTGCATCTAATGCATTCTTTGCATCTATTAATGCCGCCTCTGCGTCAGTAACATTTTCCGGTTTGAATTGATACGTTACTCCCAGATTATATCCAGTTTCTGTTTGCTGACTGGCACGATTTATTTTCAGCGAGCCATCCAGACCCATCTTCATCACTCGCAGTTTCTGTTCCTGAACAATCACTTTTTCTTTCAATATATTATATTCCTGCGACCGGTAATTTGCCGCTTGCTGCGGTCCATAACCATAAACCGTTAATGCCAGAAATATTAATAATATTGATAAAATATGCTTCATGCCGTCACTTCTTTTCAGGACTGCCTAAAGGAATAATTTCGCTGACTATTGAATCTATCCCCTCGCCCGGGGTGTAATTGATTGTCAGATGTGCAATATTTACCGCGTATGGTTCTACCGATGCAAACCAGGCGTGCCCATGTTTCTCTGCCGGCATCACCTGTTTATGGGTATGACCGCCTAAAACGAGGTCAATATCTTCGCATTGCGCTAATTGAATATCGCGATCGTAACCGATATGAGTTAATGCTATTACCAGGTCGGCATCGTAACTTAATTTATGTGCCAGGCCCGGACCGGTTTTCAACGGGTCGTCGAAAACGTAATCTGTAACCTTTGCCCAGAAAGAATCCGGCGCGGTGATAACAGGACATAATCCAAATACTGCTATTACCGGCACATCATCTTCGCTTTCATCGCCAACCGCAAATTCCAGGTATTCATTCACACATCGCGGCGGACGCTTATCCTGACGGGCACGCAAATTTGCTGCCAATATCGGCAGTTTTGCCCCACCAAGTTTCTTATGCATTGCCGACTGGGTCGGATGAGTCTCACGGTTCCCCATCGCCATAGCGTCGTAACCCGCGATATCCATCAACTCAAAAATAGGTTCTTTCGAGTTTGCGCCTAAATTGCCGGAAGCAATAGCATCGCCGGCATCAAGAAGCAGCACATCAGGAGAAAACTTTTTCTTCAATTCCCGAATGATAACAGCCTTCTCTTTCGTCAGCTTATTGTGCATGTCTGCAGTAAATAATATATGTAATGTAGTCATAATCTGCCTAATAATAGCAAAATTCGGAGAGTTTGTGAAAGATAGTTTTCAGTTTTCGGTTTTCAGTTTTCAGTATAATATAGAATAACATGGATAAGCAGGATAAATATAATCTTGTTAATCCTGTTTAAAATTTATATTTCAGGTTTTTAACTTAATATCACTGTCCACTTTCCACTGTCAACTATCAACTGACTTTCACTCTCCAAAACGTCGTGTATCCGGTCCAAAACGTCTGGAAACCTGTAGTTTTGGCACTACTTTTGGCGCGTTGGCTATTTCGTCTTCAATTACCCGCAGGCGTCCAGCTATTTCTTCCAGCATTTGCAATTGGGTTTCTTTATCTGTGTTGTGAGTATACAAGGTGACTTTTTCCTGGTTGAACGCGGGGGCTGGCAATCCGCGTTTTCGCCAGTCATATCCTTCCAGTGACAGGCTCTTCACTGCCTGCGGCGACAAGGTGCGGTTGCTTGCCAGACGGATTGCTATCGCATCGCGTTCCGGAGTGATGTGGGTTACACCGGTTTCGATACATAATATTTTAACGCCGATTAAGCGGAATAGATTATTAACCGGTTCCGGTAATGGTTTGCCATAACGGTCAAGGATTTCATTTTTCAAATCTTCCGCCACACTTGCCATCCTGACAGACGCCAACCGGCGGTACATATCAATGCGCTGGTTTAAATCCGGCACGTAATCATCCGGCAGGTAGGCATCCATTGGAAGGTCAATTTGAATGTCGTGTTTTTCCTCGACGTATTCACCCTTAACCATACGCACCGCTTCTTCCAGCATTTGGCAATACAGGTCGAAACCGACTGAGGCTAAGATGCCGCTTTGTTCGGAACCCAGCAGGTTGCCGGCGCCGCGTATTTCCAGGTCGCGAAGTGCAATCTGATATCCAGCACCCAAGTGGCTGAACTCTTTTATCGCCGCAATGCGTTCCTGGGCGGTTTCGGTGAGTTTCTTGCGCGGCCGCCAGGTAAGATAAGCATAAGCCTGCCGGTCGCTGCGCCCTACCCGCCCGCGCAACTGGTAAAGCTGAGATAACCCGAAGGTTTCCGCGTTATCAACTATCAGGGTATTAACGTTGGGGAAATCGACGCCGTTTTCGATAATTGCAGTGCATATCAATACGTCGAATTCGCGGTTAAAAAAGTCATACATTACCTGATCTAATTCACCCTCTGCCATTTGCCCGTGAGCAACCGCAATCCTTGCCTGCGGGGCAACCTTGCGAATATGTTCGGCATAGTGGTAAATAGACGAAATGCGGTTATGCAATATAAACACCTGACCATCGCGGTCAAGTTCGCGTAGGATAGCCTCGCGCAACACTTCATCATCCGCTTCAATAGCCATGGTGCGTACCGGCATGCGTCCTTCCGGCGGGGTGGTTATCAGACTCATCTCGCGCAGACCCGCCAACGCCATGTGTAATGTACGCGGGATAGGCGTTGCGGACATGGTGAGGATATCAACGTTCGCTTTCTGTTCTTTAAATCTTTCTTTCTGTTTCACGCCAAAACGCTGTTCCTCATCAATTACTACCATCCCCAAATCTTTGTAAATGATATCTTTTGATAAAATGCGATGAGTGCCAATTACAATATCAACGGCGCCGCCGGTAATTTCACCGGCAATACGATTTTGCTCGCGCTTTGGCACTGACCGGGACATCAGTGCTACCCGCACCGGGAATGCCGCCATTCTTTCGCGAAAGTTGCGATAATGCTGGGCTGCCAATACCGTGGTTGGCGCTAATATTGCGACTTGTTTGCCGTCCATGACCGCCTTGAATGCCGCACGGATTGCCACTTCAGTCTTTCCATAGCCTACGTCGCCGCAAATCAATCTGTCAGTCGGATTCTCCGACTCCATGTCGCCTTTTACATCTTCTATTGCTTTCAGCTGGTCTATGGTCTCGCGCCAGGGGAAACCTTCTTCCATTTCACGCTGCCACGGAGTATCGACACTATATTGATGCCCGCGCTGGCGTACCCGCATCGCTTGCAATTTCATCAACTGCATCGCCAAATCTTCGGTGGATTTCTTTGTTCTCTTCTTTATTCGTTCCCATTCGCCAGTGCCCAGGCGATTTATTCGCGGTGGTTCCTCGCCAATGGTAGAATATTTCTGAACGCGATCAAGCTGGTCTACCGGCACGAATAATTTATCGGCTTCGGCATAATTTATCTGTAGAAATTCGCGTTCTACCCCACCCGCTTCGCGCCGAACCATACCGACATACTGGCCGATACCGTGGTTAATATGAACTACCATATCGCCGACGGTAAGCTGGTTGACGTTTATTAATACCTGTCCCGGTGCCTGCCGCCACTTCTTGGTGCTGCGGCGCTGTTTTTGCCACCCCAGCAATTCGCCATCGGTGAGGACAGCTATCTTTAAATCAGGTAAAATGGTTCCTTCATTCAACTCGACCCGTTTTACCAGCACCCCAATTTCATCAACTGCCTTAACTGCCGGAAATCCCAGGTCGCCCAAAACCTCTGCCATGCGGATTTCCTGGTGAGTGGCAGCTACGACAGTATAACCGCTTTTCAGCCATGACGTTATATCCGGCTGCAGCTTTTCGCTGGTAATTCCGTAATTATCCGGTGGCCGCGAATCCATCTGCAGATTATAATCGGCCATCCCTTGCCCCAGTAAAGTAAACTCCGCAAGCTGGCGGGTGTATAACGTGGAAAAAGATTCTTCAAATGACTGGTATAGCGAATATGGCAGCGGCAGCAATGCGCCGCGCACCAATCGGCTGGATTCTACCCCAGCCAACCCCTCGCAGAACTTGCCGAAATTTTCCTCAATATGTACCGGTTCATCAATAATAATGCCGGCTGAAGATGGCAGGTAATCCAATAAAGTCGCCGGTTCGGCATAAAAATATGGCAGGTAATACTCCACGCCGTTGAAATAATTCCCCTGCTCCAACTGCATTATTTCATTTTCAATCTTTGCGGTCAGACGTTCGGCGGGTGACAATAACTCTTCTATGCCGCTTTCGCCGGGAACCCGCACCGGATCCCGGGATATCGAACTCATCCTTATTTTATATCCGTGACGGATTTTCTCGATGGCTTTTTCTGTCGATTCCGGCGTGATGATTATTTCGCGCGCCGGGAATATCTCAATCTGGCTGATATTTTCTTTTGACCGCTGCGACCCGGGGTCGAAAATGCGCATCGAATCAATTTCATCATCGAAGAACTCCAGACGAACCGGGTATTGATATGTTGATGGGAAAATATCCACCAACCCGCCGCGGCGGTTAAACTGCCCCGGGTTCTCTACCGACGCGCTGTATTGATACCCGATAGCAGTCAAATATTGCGCCAGCTCCAGCGGGTTATAGATATCATTTACTTTAATCACCTGGCGGCATTTGTTTATCTCTGCCAATGGCAAAGTGCGGTGAAAAGCAGCATCCGCGGTTGCTACCACGACGATTTCCTCGCCGTTGGCAAGCCGCGATAATACCGTCATCCGGTCGCGCATTAACTGCAGGTCAGGACTGGTTTCTTCGTATAACAGAGTTTCCAGCGAAGGAAAAAATACCGGAGCCAGCGGATTATCAACGCCAAAAATAGCGGTAAGGTCGTTAACGATATTCTCCGCGCGTTCCGTACCGCTGGTTAATATGAATTGCACCGGGCATGCCGCCGACCTTTCCAGCAAAACCGCCGCCATCGCCAGGCTCTTGCCGGTTCCCCGGGTACCATGCACATTCAACCGCCCGCCCGAGGAATGCCACTGGCGCACGACAGCAAATGAATCCGCAGATATTATTTTTTGAATTAAATCAGTAAGCATATTAAAGCGGGGATATTATAGCAAAATTTGAGGTGGATTTGGTGAGAATGAGTCTGGTATTTGATTTTTGATTTTTATTGAAAAAATTATAAATTTAAAACTAAAGTGACCGATTTTGACACTATTAATGAAATAAAATGGATTTATCTTGAATAAATAGGTGAAATAGTTATATCAAACATCATAATAAGTTGATATAATAAATGCCAGTATATGAATACTGAAACTGGTTATGTAAAAATAATGGAGAAAGTTAAAATTAAAAAGGCCTGCCATAGGCAAGCCTTGATCCACACAGTGGAAGTCTAAAAAGACGATTTGAATAAATTTTTATTTGAACTTAAGGTGTAATCTTATAGGGTTAAGATCGCTTAAAGTTTATCAATATTAAAGGGAGATGTCAAGAGGTATGAAAAAGAAATTTAGCGATTATTTATTAGGCGTTGATATTGGAACTGATTCTGTTGGTTTCGCGATTACTGATTTAAACTATAACCTGATGAAACTTAATGGCAAATCAATATGGGGTGTCCGATTATTTGATTCCGGCAATCCAGCGGCAGAACGGCGTTTATTCAGGTGCGCACGTCGAAGACTTGAAAGAAGAGTGCAACGAATCAAATTACTGCAGGAATTAATGGCAGTTGAGATTTGCAAAACCGACCCGGCGTTTTTTCATCGCCTGAATGAAAGCATGTATCATCTTGATGATAAAACCGGATATGCGGTATCACTGAATACTTTATTCAATGATAAAAACTACACTGACAAAGATTATCATAAAGAATTTCCTACAATATTCCACCTTAGAAAAGCATTGATAGACGGCAGGCAACTTGATGTCAGGTTTGTTTATTTAGCACTTGCACATATTATCAAACATCGGGGTCATTTTTTATTTGAAGGACAGAAGTTCGACACTACCCCATCATTTGAATTAA
>Ga0194052_1002204_pt1 | contig 10811 bp, 9 predicted proteins | sample SepL226m_MetaG_FD_160117 | JGI IMG/M metagenome (GOLD analysis project Ga0194052, IMG submission 160117) | Anoxic zone freshwater microbial communities from boreal shield lake in IISD Experimental Lakes Area, Ontario, Canada - Sep2016-L227-6m | ecosystem: Environmental > Aquatic > Freshwater >... | reverse complement strand
GGCACCACCGTGACCATCACGACGAACAACGCCTACTACGGCAACGTCACCACGGGCTCAAGCGTGACGATCGCCGGCGTCGCCGTGGCGGGTTACAACGGCACCTTCACGGTGACCGGCACGCCGTCCGCGACGCAGTTCACCTACACCACCACCTCGGGCCTCGCGGCCTCGGGTGGCGGTACTGTGACCAGCGTCGATGTCAATGCCCTCGCGAAGTCTCGCCTCAACGCGTTCTTCGCGCACGGCGGCGGCTACATCGCCACCAGCACGTCCAGCACTGGCTTCACGTTCCTCTCGTCGGCCAGTCCGGCTCTCATCGCGGGCAGCCTCACGCAGAACAGCACCTCAGGCCAAAGCGCCTACGGCGGCATCGCCCAGTGGGTCAATACCGGAGCCGCCAGTCCGATCTCGGGTGCGTACCCGAGCACGGACAACATGTTCTTGCCGCAGTACGTGACCTACTTCTCGGCGGTCCCCAGTAGCAATGTGACTGTCGACGCTACGTACCCGAGCGGCATCGCCACCATGGGCGCCGCCAACGGCTTCATCTCCGGCATGTGGCTTAGCCGTGACGCCGCCGCCAACAGCGCGGCAGTGCTCGTCCACGGAACCACCACGGCCAGCAGCCGCTATGTGGCCTATGCCACGAACCCCTTCTCGCGCTACGACGCCGAGAGGGTGTGGCCGCTCATCGCTCAGGCCGCATTCTGGACCGACCTCACCGACCAGGGCGACATCGCCTTCACCATCACCGCCACGGCGGGCGCCAACGGCTCCCTGACGCCGAGCGGCGCCAAGATGGTCGCCGTCGGCAACGACGAGGCCTACACGGTCAAGCCCGATGCCGGCTATCACGTGGCCGACGTACTCGTCGACGGTGCCTCCATCGGCGCCAAGACGACCTACACCTTCAACAACGTCGCCGACGCTCACAAGATCTCGGCGAGCTTCGCCTGGACGCCGGTGCCGTGGAACGTCGCGCTGACGCTCTCCAAGTCATCGGTCAAGTCCGGCCACAAGGTCAAGTTCTCCGGCTCGGTGGCCAGCACCCTGAAGGCGCCGGGGACCGGGACGGTCACGATCCAGCGCAAGAAGGGCAACGGATCGTGGGGCAACTGGAAGACCGTGAGACTCAACAGCAAGGGGAAGTACTCGGTCACGGTCAAGATGTCCAAGAAGGGCAGCTGGTACTTCCGCACCAAGATGGCTGCCGGGTCCGGTCAGCTCCTGGGATACAGCGCCAGCAAGAAGCTGAAGGTGCGCTGAGTCCCAAGCGAACGTGACGCGCCGCGGGCAGACCGCGAGCGCAAGACAGACGAGGCCGGCTCCCGATCCTGGGAGCCGGCCTCGTCCTCGTGGCCCGTCCCCGTGCCCCCGCGCGGCCTCCGTCACTCAGCGGCGCGCCGGAGATCAGGGCCGACCGCAGGCGATCTGCAGTCGCCCCGCAATGCAGCTCAGGCTACCTGCACGCTCGGAGCCCGCAAGACCGAAGCGCTAGAACGATCGGACGGCACGCACTCTACTGATGTAGCCCTTGCTGCTGTTGTACACTGCGCCAGTTCCGAAGTCTTGGCTCCATGCCTCGTCCGACCCGAACTCGGACGAACTCCAGTAGACGCGGCCGGCGGACCACTCGGTCACGAATCCACCTATCAGCGCCTGGTTGGCGTACAGCTTGCTGAGCTCGTCCTGGCTGGGTAGGTACCAGTCGCTGTGGCCGCCCTCCTTCAGCTGGACGCAGAGCAACGCAGCGGCACTCAGACACCCTGGCTGAGCGACGATTGCGGCGGTGTTCGAACGGCCGGTCCCTATGGCCGTCCCGAGAGATCCGACTTTGGTCGATTGAATGTTGCTCCATGCGATCCCCGGGCTTTGGTCGGCCAGGGCAGCGATCAGTCCATGCGTCTCCCCCGCCACGTAGCCAAGGTCTCGAGGTTGAAAGATGTAGGCCACCTTGCCGCCCTGGTAGGTATCGCCGATCTTGACCGCGGGGGCGATCGTCACCGTGAACGCGAGGCTGGTGCTCCAGGCGCCGCTGCCGCCGGCGTTGCCGGCGCGGACCTTCCAGGTGAGGCCGACGTCCGCGGGCAGCGCCTTGCTGCTCGTCCACGAGAGCTTCTTGAGGCCGACCTGCTTGAGCACCTGTGCGCTTCCCTTGTAGACGCGGACCTCGTACTTGGTGGCGCGGGCCGCTTTGCTCCAGGTGAAGGTCGGCCTCGTGGTGGAGATGGTGCCCGTGGGTGCCTTGGCGACGGGCTTGCCGGGTTTGCCGGCGGCCGAGGCGGCCGCCGGCAACCAGAGCATGCCGAGCAGAACGACCATGAACGCGAGCGTGATCCGTTTCATCTGAGCTCCCCCGCCGAGCGTCACTGGCCAGTCCATGTCCGACCGGCCGCTGCAGTATGGAACCGCTTCACCGTATCAGAGTCGCCGGCTGGATCGCCTCAGCCGAGCGGTGCTGCGGCCACCCGCGCCGCGAACGCGCGCAGCGCCGGCGCCGCGTAGCGGCCGACGAACGGCGTGCCGTGGCCAGTCGCCAGCACCCACGGATCGAGGTCGGCTAGGGCGACGACCGACGCGGCCGCGTCGCGCCAATCGCAGGTGACGATGGTCGGGGGGCCCGAGAGCCGCGGCTCGCGGCGCGCCAGGTCCCAGAGCCAGCCGGCGCCGCCGCCGCCAAGGCGGCTCGACCAGGCCATGGTCAGGACGGCGTCGCCGGCGATCAGCGTCTTGTCGGCAGGCCGGAAGAAGGCGACGTGGCCGGGCGTGTGCCCCGGCGTGGGCACGCAGACCCAGTCCGGCAGCCCGGGCACTCCCGCCTCGGGGTCGAAGGGCCGGACGGCATCGCCGAGATCGCTGTCGCGCACGAGCGCCTCCATGGCGCGCCGTGGCAGCACCCGGGTCAACCAGGCGACCAGCGGCTCTGGGTAGAGGGCCGTGCCGTCCATGAACGGCAACTCTCCCGCCGGGGCCAGGATCGGCACGCTCCATGCGGCGGCAAGGCGCACCGCGCTGCCGACGTGATCGGGATGACCATGCGTGACGAGGATCGACTCCGGCCGGCCGCCGGCGCCGCACAACCCTCCGGCGGCCTCGGCGATGGCCCTGAAGGAGCCCGGGAAGCCGGCGTCGATCAGCACCCAGGACTCCCCCGAGCGCACGAAGTAGGCGTTGGCGCCGCGCAGCGGCAGCCAGTGCACTCCGGGGGAGATCTCGAGGATCGCCATGGCAGAAGGATACACGCCATGCCCTTGGTGAGCGTCGGACGTTCCGAACCGGCGCCCGCCCGTTGGCCCTCCGACCGCCGCCTTGTGGAGGCGGGGGACCGCCGCGGCATCGAACCGCCGACCTCCTCCGTGCAGGCGCATCAAGTTCAGGCCGTCGTTGGCGCCATACGCGGGCGGCTCGTGCGCCGGCAGCCTCAGGCCTGCAGGACTGCCTCGACCTCGAGCGTGATCTTGATCTCCTTGCCCACGACCCAACCCCCGGCCTCGAGCGCCTGGTTGTAGGTGAGGCCCCAGTCCTCGCGTTCGATCTTGGTCTCGGCGCTGAAGAACGCGCGCTGGCCGCCCCACGGATCGGCCGTCTGGCCGTTGTACTCGATCGCGAGCGTGACCGGCTTTGTCACGCCGTGGATGGTCAAGTCGCCGCGGATCTTCCAGTCGTCGCCGTGCTCGTGCTCGACGGCCGTGCTCGTGAAGCTGAGCTCCGGATACTTGTCCACGTCGAAGAACTCGGGTGAGCGCAGATGATCGTCGCGCTGCTGGGTGCGTGTGTCGATGGAAGCGGCCCTGATCTTCAGGTCCACTGACGAGTGCGCGGGATCGTCCGCGATCGTGAGGGCGCCCTCGAAGTCCGCGAAGCGGCCTTTGACCTTGGCGATCATGAGGTGCTTCACCTGGAACTCGATCGCCGTGTGAGCAGGGTCGACGGTCCACGTTCCGGCGGTGGGGAACTGCACGCCCTGCCACTCTCTCGTTGCTACGCCTGCGATTGCCATCAGGGACCTCCCGGGATCTCCGACCGGTAAGTCCTATGGACCGGCAGGATGTACTTGCACTTGCAAATGTCGCACGTGTGACCTTCCCGACCCCGCCGCATCTCACACAAGAGTCACGTCGTGGCGAATCTGATCACCGTGAGCACGAGAAGCTACTCGCTTGTCGGACTCTCGACCCGGCGCAGCGCGAGAGCCACTCCGGCCGGCTGCCGCAGATCGCCGGGCGTTCAGCGTGAGTCCATGACTGGCGGTTGCCGCCGAGGACGCCCGAGAACTATCGTAGAGCAAGAAGCAGTGTCGGCTTCCTGCTTGCTGGTCTGCTCGGCACGGCCGCTCAGCTGCGCCGCACCCCCCCCACCAGAAGGTCTTCAAGCATGGTAGTCGACGAGCGACAGGCGCACCGCGGCGGCGCAGCGAGCGAAGCCCGGCACGTGCCGAAGACGGCGGAACCTCAGCCGGAGCCCGAGCCGCGCCTGATGTACAGAGTCATCGCTGCTGCGCTCCGCGGCCCCAGCCATCGCCCAGCAGCAGTGCTCTTCATCGCCGTCGCCTTCGAGACCGTCTTCCTTGTGGCTCTCGGCGACGTGGGCCCAACGAGGTACACCCTCGGCATCCCCGGTTCTCTGATGGCGCTGACGGCCGTGGTCGCCGGCGCCGCCGGCGGCGCCGGCGTGGGGTGTCTCACCGTCCTCATCGGGGCGATCGTCTACTACGCGACGGTGGCCGGATTCGGAGGCCGAGGAGGGCTGCTGCCGACCCTGGTCTCCGCGAGTATCTGGGTCGCAGCGGCGCTGATCGCGGCATTTCTCTCCCAAGCCCTGCGCCGCCAGGCTGAGCGTCGACGCGAGGCAGCGGTCGCTCTCGTGCGGGCCGAGACGGCCCAGCGAGCCGAGGATGAGGTCACCCGCCTGCACGAAGCGCTCGAGCTGCAACTGGTGCCTCCGGCCTGCATCGAGAGATCCGATCTCGAGGTGATCACGCGGTATCTGCCGAGCGAGGATCGGCTACGTCTTGGCGGCGACTTTCTCGACGTCATGAGCCTGCCGCGCCAGGGCCTGGCCCTCATCATCGGCGATGTCAGCGGCCACGGCCCCGCCGCCGCGGCGCTGGGGGCTACGCTGCGCGCCACCTGGCAGGCACTGGTCATGAGTGGCGCGGACCGCTCCACGGTGAGAACGACGCTCGATGCGACCATGGTCCGCGAGCGCCGCGACGAAGATGCCTTCGCCACAGCGAGTCTCGCGTGGATCGACCGCGTCGGCGACCGGGACCGGCTGCACTTCCTCAATATCGCCCACCCGCTGCCGCTGCTCCTGACGGACGCGGTCAAGCCGCTTGCCGCTCCGCCATCGCTCCCCATGGGCGTGGGCGGCGAAGCCCGCTTGAAGCTCCAGCCCGTCATCGTCACGCTCACGCCGCCGTGGACGCTCGTCTTCTACACCGACGGGCTCATCGAGGGCCGTGCGGCTCCGGGCTCATCTGATCGAGTCGGCGAGGAGGGCCTGGTTGCGCTTCTGAGTCGCCACGGGCCGATGGACGAGACGGCTGTCGACGAGCTGCTGGCTCAGGTGGTGTCGGCAAACGCTGGCCCCATGAGCGATGACGTGGCCCTGGTCGTCATCTCGCGCCGCGCCTGAGAGCACGCCGCCGCGCGCCCGATTGGCGATGGTGCGCAAGAGCACGACCGCCTCAACCAGCAGGCGCAAGCACGAGAGGTCCTTTGACCTGCACAGCACCTCGCTGCGCGGCGATGGGCCGGACACGCGCAGGAGCCGGCATCACCTGCGCGAGTGCCACTGCGTGTACCGCCGCGAGGCGCGTCTACCGGAGGCCATTTCGCGCGATTCAAGCAAGCCTCAGGCCGTGCAAAACCCCTGCTCTCGAGCGCAGAAGGGGTGGTGGACCGCAGCGGGATCGAACCGCTGACCTCCTCCGTGCAAGGGAGGCGCTCTCCCAGCTGAGCTAGCGGCCCACGAGAGCGTAAGTATAGCGCGAGATCACGGACCGAACCCGCCGGGACCCGGCGGGTTGCAGCGCTGGTTGCAAACGTTGGGCGGCTCCGGGAAGACCTTGAAGACCATGCGGACGCAGGGGACGTGAGATCGGCCTTCGTCTCGTTCGTCGCTTTGGTCGCCTCCGCGCCATATCGGGCGCCAGCGACTCGCGCACGCTGACAAGCATGCGCGAGGCGGATCCTGAGCGTGAAGCCCGTCCGGGTCTGGACCTTATTCGAGCCTGTAGACCACCGTCAGCTGCGTCGTCGCCTCGACCAGGCCCGGCTGCACCGGCGGCACCGCTCCGGGTCCTTTGGCAGACCCGGACGCGGCCGCGAGTGGGGCGAACTGGTTCGCGTCCACTTCCTTCACGCTGATGACGGGACCGAGCTTCCGACCGGCCGCGTTCGCCATGGCCGTCGCGCGCGCCTTGGCATCCGCCATCGCCTTGTCGATGGCGTCGATGCGCGCCGCGTTCGCGTCCGCGAGCGAGAACTGAGGTCCGGAGACGTTAGTGGCGCCAGCGCCGGTCGCCGCCGCGACTATCGCGCCGACCTTGTCGATCAGCTTCGTCGTGACGTCGATGCTCTGGGTTGCCGAATAGCCGGTCACCGTTTGGCCGGTCGTGTCGAACACCTGATTGAGCGAGATCTGACCGGTCTGGATGTCCTTGGCGTCGAGGCCGGCCGCCTTGACCGCGACGATGATCGCGGCAGCCTTCTTTGAGGCGCCGTCTTGCGCGGCCGTGCGGTCCTTGGCCGTGAACGTCACGCCCAGAGAGACCTGCGCCGTGTCGGGCGCAGCGCTGCCGGTGCCGGCGCCGATCGCAGTGATCGTGCCGGTGGCGGACCCGCTGCCGGAGGAGGCCGTCCCGCAGCCCCCGAGCACGAGCACCGAGCCGACGGCGAGCAACACCGGCACCGCGAGGATCTTCCAGTTCCGCATCGTCCCTGCCTCCTGAACGCCGGGGGAGCAAGACTGGCGTCGCTCCCGCTCTCGCTGCTACCTACCCATAGACGTAGCACCAGTGCGCGCGGTTCACGGGACCCCAGGGAAGCCCGAGCCGGTGCCGGCGCTGCAGATTGGCGGCCGCCTGCCAGACGTTCACGTGGTCGACCTCGACCCCGTGAGCCGCGACTCCATTGCCCGTTCCAGACGATCGAGTACGGGATGGTGCGGAGCCAGCAGAAGTGAAGCCGGCCGTCGGCCGGCACCGGGACTGACGGGAGGGACGGCATGAGTGCAGATGCGGACAAGGTGCTCGAGGTCATGGCGGAGGCGGGTGAGCCGCTCAACGCCGGCGCGGTCGCGGAGCGGTCCGGCATGGACCGCAAGGCCGTGGACAAGGCGATGGCCGAGCTCAAGAAGGACGGCCGCATCGAGTCGCCGAAGCGCTGCTACTGGGCGCCGAAGGGCTGAGCTCAGCCGGGCCCCGCCCGGCCGCTCACAGCCCCCGGGCGGCGGTGGTCCAGAGCGCTGCGGGGATGGTCGCCGGGCGGCCCTGGACGCCGGCGGCGATGAGCCTCCGGGAGAGGCTCTGCGTCAGATAGGAGGCAGAGCCCGGCATGATGCGGTTGCCCACGTAAGTGAGGTTCGTCGGGTGCGAGACGCCCTCGGCGTCGGTGTACTGACCGATGTCGAAGAACCCTTGGTCCGAGTACGCAGCGAAGCCCAACGCGGCCTTGTACAGCGCGTTGTACAGGCCCACGTTCTCGAGGAACGGGTCCTGGAGCCAGGTGTTGCCGACGAAGCGGATGTCGCCGTAGGTCCGGCAACCGCCCAGGTCGCTCCCGTATGGCATCAAGTTGCCCGCGCTCGGCAGGCTCGGGTAAGGCAAGGGGTCGTTCGCCTTGGGTGGCGGTCCAAGGTATATGGTGCCGACGGGGTCGTCGAAGGACACGTTGCCGCGCAGCGTGATGTAGCGGCTGCCGCCGTCGGTGTAGAAGGTGTTGCCGCCGGAGATCCCGAGCGAGCCGTCAGCTCGCGCGATGATCCCCTTGCCCGAGGCCACGTTGCCCTCGATCACCAGTCCATCCTTGGCCGAGGTGCCCTGCTGACCGGTGGTGTAGACGGCGCCGCCATCCCACAGCACCTGGAGGAACCGGTCGATCCGGTTGTCGCGGATCACGCAGTCGCGGTTGGGCGTGGGCTGGCTGAAGGTCCCCCACATCGCTTCGGTCGCGCCCGGTATCCCGGGGTAGCCGCTGGGATCCAGCAGGCCCCACCCCCAGCCCACCGCGATGCCGGACCACGGGACGTTGACGATGGTGTTGCCGGTGATCAGCGAGTGTCGCGTGAAGCCCACGTAGATGCCGGCCGCATCGACGAACTCCACGCCAACCGTGCTGATGAGGTTGTCACGGACGACGTTGCCACGGGTGACCTGGTCGGCACGGGTCGGGTGGGCCTCGACCGGCGAGATGCCTCCGAGCTGCACAGCGGCGGACGAGACGTCGGTGAAGAGATTGTCCTCGACGACACAGTCCTGGCAACCGGTCACCAGGTCCAGGGCGGCGGCGCCGAGGTGCTCGAAGACGTTGCCGCGGAACGTGATGCGGCGCCCGTAGCTGAAGCTGACGTTGCCGGGTGTCCGCACGTCTCCTTGCACGTGGCCGATGATGTTCGGCTGGTAGCCCTCGCCGACGAGGTGGAAGCCGCTCTGGTCCGACACGTAGCCGTTGGGTCCGCTCGGCTGCAGCCACGTGGCGTAGGCGAAGTCCAGACCCTCGAAGCGCAGGTCAGTCACGGGGTGGCCTTGCCTGCCCCGACCGGCTACGAGGGTCTGGCCGAGCGGTAGTTCCGCGTCCGCGGTGTGGAGCAGGTCCTCGCCGGGCCGCGGGATGTAGTAGAGATAGCCCGCGTCCTGGTCCAGGTACCACTCGCCGGGCTGGTCGAGGAACTGCAGGGCGTTCTCGAACCACGTGACCTGCCAGAAGCTCCAGATGCCCGGCTGGTTCGTGGTGGCGTCGAGGAAGACGTTGGCGTTCTTCCAGGCGGGTTGCTGCATCGTGATCAGGCCGGGCGTCGATCCGGAGGACGGGGAGACGGAGGCGACGGGGACGCTCATCATCTTCCACTGGGTCTGGAGCACGGCCTCGATGCGGTCGACGTTGGTCCAGGTGGCCGGGTCGCCCCACGCCGGGGGAGTCAGACCCTGCGCGATGGCGGGAATGAAGGCGATGCCGCTGCCGGCGCCTCCCCCGTTCCACTCGGGGCGAAAGCCGGCAGGCCAGGCGGTCGTCCTCGCACGCGTGGCGCGGACGCCGTCCACGTAGAACTGCCGGGACTCGACCTGCCCGACCTGCGCGCGCCAGACGCCGTCCCGCCAGGGCGACCAGGCGCCGTTGGGTACCTTCATCGAGGCGCTGAGCACGGGATGCGCGCCGGGCGCGGCGCGGTAGACCACCTCGTGGCCGCCGCGGCCCGAATCCTGCGGTTCGAGGACGAGGGGACGGCTGAGCCTGTATTGCCCGCCGCGCACGAAGACGGTGATGTCATGAGAGTGGCGCACGCCGGCGGGCAGGGCGCGCACCGCGTCGCGCGCCCGCTGCAGGGTGGCGAAAGGCTTGCCCGCCGTGCCGGGCCAGGCATCGCTTCCACCCGGCGCCACCCAGAAGGAGGTGGGCGAGTGTGCCGCGCGGCCGGCGGCGGGGCCGGCCGACGCGCTCCAGGCGGCGGCCGCGAGGACGGCTGCGCCCAGCGCGATGACGCAGATGCAGCGTCGCGTCCAGCTTGGTGTGGTTCGCCGCACAGGCCTCCCCTCGGTCTCTTCGTCTATCGACCGGCCGGGGCGAAGACTTGAGGCTGCGGCGCAGCCGGCCATGGCGGCGCCATCCCACCTCGCCGAGAACGTCTTCTGGGTGCCGCGCGAGGTGCGCTGGGAGCACCTGCGGGCGAACCCGCGTCAGCCCGAGATCGGCAAGCTCATCGACGACGCCATGGTGGCCATCGAGCGCGAGAACCCGCAGCTCAAGGGCGCGCCGAGCAAAGACTACGCCCGCCCGACCATCGACAAGACGCAGCTCGGCGAGCCCATTGACCTCATCGGCACCATCACGATGGGCGAAGCCGAAAGCCGCTCCAAGGACATCCCCGGGCGCGTCTACGAGTACTTCCTCGGGCGCTTCGCCGGCGCCGAGGGCAAGGGCGGCGGTGAGTTCTACACGGCGCGCTGCGTGGTCAGGCTGCTGGTCGAGATGCTAGAACCGTTCAAGGGCCGCGTCTGCGACCCCTGCAGCGGTTCCGGCGGCATGTTCGTGCACAACCCCGAAGCGGCGGCGCGCGACGTGCGCGTCCGCGAGAACCTCGTCCGCTACCTCGAGGAGCAGATCGCGGGCTCCGACTCCTGACGGCAGCGCCGGCGCGACGAGCTCGTCGGCACGCTGCGCACGAGGCCCGGCCTTGCCCGCCTCCTGCGCGCCTCGACGGCAAGTGGCTGCTGCGCACCTCGGATGAGACGCTCACGGCCGCGGACCTGGCACGCGACCTCCGACCACCAAGGCCTTCGCAGCCGTCGGCCAGAGAATCCAGTGGACGACGATCAACTTCAAGTTCCGCGTCAACGACCCGCTGCCGAGCTGCAGCCATGCCGTCGTGACGATCCTGATCAAGAAGGGTACCGAGGTCGTGAGGACGGTCTTCGTCGGCGCAAGGCAGACCAACGTGACCTCGACCTACCTCGCCAAGATCCTGCGCATCACGAAGGGCCGCTTCACCTACCGCGTCCTGGCGACCGACGTGGTCGGCCACAACGCGACGAAGATCGGTTCGGCCACTCTGGTCATCAAGCAGAAGCACTGAACTCCGGCTGACGC
>Ga0194052_1002202_pt1 | contig 10816 bp, 11 predicted proteins | sample SepL226m_MetaG_FD_160117 | JGI IMG/M metagenome (GOLD analysis project Ga0194052, IMG submission 160117) | Anoxic zone freshwater microbial communities from boreal shield lake in IISD Experimental Lakes Area, Ontario, Canada - Sep2016-L227-6m | ecosystem: Environmental > Aquatic > Freshwater >... | reverse complement strand
GGCTTATGTTGGCACCCATGGAACTAACCCTGCGGTACGAAGACTCCCTTACGACGCAATCAAAGATTTCACCCCCATTGGCATGATTGGCGCTACTCCAAATGTTCTTGTAATAAACCCAGATTTGCCAATTAAAAACTTTAAAGAATTTATTGATTTTGCGAAAAAGAATCCTGCAAAACTAAGTTATGGCTCAGCTGGCCCTGGAACACTAACCCACCTAGGTATGGAGCAATTGAAGTTGGCTGCAGGCATTTTCATGGTGCACGTTCCCTATCGTGGTGTTGGCCCTGCCTATACAGACTTGCTAGCTGGTCAAACTCAGGCAATGTTCCCAACGCTTTTTGCAGCGCTCCCTTATATCAATACCAATCGAGTGCGTGGTCTGGCTGTGACAGGTGCAAAACGCAGTAGTGCAGCGCCAACTATCCCCACCTTTAAAGAACTCGGGTTCAATGGCTTTGACGGACAGCAGTGGTACGGTATTGTTGGCCCAGCCAACCTCCCGCCAGCAATTACAGCGAAGCTAAATGCTGATCTAAATAAAGTATTAGCGCTTCCAGAGTTCTCTGAAAAGATGACTAGCGAAGCAATGACTTTAATGCCAATGACACCACAGCAATTTGGCAACTACATCAAAGAAGATATTGCACGCTGGGCCAAAGTAGCCAAAGATCGCAATATCGAAATCGAATAATCCAATACCAGAAATAGGAAATCATATGTCACACGCTATTGCAGCAGCAGCCGATCTCAATGCGCCACCAGTTACCAAAATATTGGCCGAGTTTGTTACCTCACATCCAAGTCAAGGGTGGACTCCAGAGGTTGAACATGAAGCCCATCGCACATTTTTAAATTGGCTTGGCTGTGCTATTGGCGCAGCCAATCATGAAAGCGTTGAATCTTCCTTGGCTGCTATCCGTGAATTTCAACCCGCTCCACAAGCTAGTATTCTAGGGCGCAAAGATAAAGTCGATATGGGTGGTGCTGCCTTAATTAATGGCATTAGCTCACACACTTTTGACTTTGATGACACCCACCTTAAGACTGTTATTCACCCTGCAGGACCAGTAGCCTCAGCAATCTTGGCCTTAGGTGAGCATGGAAATGCAAATGGCCGCCAAATGATTGACGCACTCATTCTGGGAATTGATGTTGCTTGCCGTGTAGGTAACGCAATGTACCCCGATCACTATCATCGCGGTTGGCACATTACAGGCTCCACAGGCATGTTAGGTTCAGCTGCTGCTTGCTCACGCTTGATGGGTCTTGACTTGCAAAAAACCACCATGGCTTTAGGCATTGCAGCCTCCCAACCAATTGGTATGCGTGAACAATTTGGCACGATGACTAAGCCATTTCATCCCGGTGGCGCAGCCCGTGCAGGCCAACTCTCCGCACTTTTGGCTAAGCACGGCTTTACTGCAAGCCCTAAAGCACTGGAAGCGGGTCGTGGATATATGCAAACTGTTTCTACCAAATGCGACTGGTCAGAAATTGATCGCGCACTCGGAAAATCCTTTGAAATTTCTTTGAATACTTACAAGCCTTTTGCTTGCGGCATTGTGATTCACCCTGCCATTGATGCTTGCGCCCAATTGCGTGCCCAAGGTGTTAAGGCGGAAGATGTTGAGCGTATTGAATTGCGTGTACATCCACTGGTCCTGGAATTAACTGGCAAGAAAACACCAAAAGATGGTTTGGAAGGTAAGTTCAGCGTCTATCACGGCTGCGCTGTTGGATTGATCTTTGGTCAAGCTGGTGAAGGTGAATATGCTGACGATATTGTCAATCGCGCTGATGTTGTAGCACTACGCGGAAAAGTAAATGCGACAACCGATACATCAATTAGTGAAGCATCCGTAGATGTCAAAGCATTCCTGAAAGATGGCAAAGAAGTTCATGTATTTGTGAAGAATGCGATTGGCTCCGTTGAAAATCCAATGAGCGATGCCAACCTTGAGCAAAAGTTTACTAGCCTTGCTGAGCCAATTATTGGCAAAGAAAAGACGCGTCAACTGATTTCAGCGCTTTGGCAATTGGGACAAGCGTCCGATCTAAAACACATCATTAGCCTTTGCACTCCAGACTAAGTAGTCAGAAAGCGCATAACTATGACTCTGCCTAATATCGTCATTCTGGGAGATTACGAGCGCGCACTTCGACGCTTCTCTAGCTGGGACAAGCTTGATGCATTAGGGAAGCTCACCATTCATCACGAGCCCCTTCGTGATGAGGCTTTGTATGAGGCGGTAAAAGACGCGGATGCCATTGCGATTGTGCGCGATCGATCACCATTTAACGAAGCGATGATTGCACGTTTACCTAAGCTGAAGTTTTTGATGTTTACCGGCGAGCGTAACGGCACTCTAGATTCTGGGGCATTAATTGCTCGCAACATTCCAATAGGCGTAACTCCTGGTGGCCCCTCTAAAGAGACTACTGCTGAACTGACTTGGGCTCTAATTCTGGGGGCTTCTAAACGCCTTGTTGAAGAAAACCAACTTATCTCATCTGGTGGATGGCGCGATGAGTTGTCAGTGCTACCCATGCTTTCTGGAGAGCGTCTTGGTGTCATGGGTTTAGGATCCATTGGCAGTCGTGTTGCACGCGTTGGCGCAGCATTTGGCATGGAAGTAGTTACCTGGAGTCCGCGTATGACGCCTGAACGTGCTGCAGCAGAAAATGCCAAATCCGTCAGCCTAGAAGAATTACTTAAAACTTCTAAGATCATCACAATGCACTTGGTTGCCGGGCCTGGCACCAAGGGCCTGATCTCCGCCGAACAACTTGCGCTCATGCGACCAGATTCAATTTTGGTAAACACCTCACGATCAGCCCTGATTAATATGGCGGATCTTCAAATAGCATTAAAGGTTGGACGACCAGGACAAGCAGCGGTAGACGTATTTGATGTTGAGCCACTCCCCGCAAATGATCCGCTACGCAATACACCCCATTTACTAGTGACACCACACCTAGGATTTATTGCTGAGCCTATTTTTGAAATATTCTCTAAAGGCATTACTGAGAGCCTTGAGGCATGGCTAGAAAATAGGCCTATTCCACATCCTTTTAAGCCCCAATAAGAAAAGCCTCATCCCATCTTGACTCAGCTAACCCCCCTACAGCTCTTCATCAGCTTTAGCAAAATTGGTATGTCTGGTTTTGGCGGAGTGTTGCCATGGGCAAGACGTACCTTGGTTGAGCGCGACAAAATTCTGAGCTCAGAAGAATTTAGCGCAATCTTAGGTATCTGCCAAATCGTTCCAGGACCCAACATCATGAACTTGGCAGTGTGCGTTGGCTCCCGCTTTGCTGGTGCAAAAGGCGCAATAGCCTCAATATTGGGGTTAACAATAGGTCCAGTATTGCTGGTCTTGGTATTGGCTGTTTTATATGATCATTACAGTTATTTAGAGTCAGTTAAAGGGGTGTTGCGCGGCATCTCCGCTGTAGGCGTTGGTTTAATTGCCTCAACTGGCCTCAAAATGCTTCGCGATGAATTTCAGTACCCAGCAATGCTTTTAGTGGTGATTGTGACTGTTTTGTGTGCGAGCTACTTTCATCTTGGTTTAGGTTGGGTAGTCTTGATTGCATCACCTCTAGCACTTTTTTTGGCCTGGAACAAAGCACATAAAGTATGAGCATCCTCCTCAGCCTATTTCTAAAGCTTTCCGCTTTCTCGCTCGTTGCTTTTGGTGGGGTTAGTGCCCTCCTACCTGTACTTCTCAATCTCGCAGTCAATCAAGAACATTGGATCGACCTACAAACGTTTTCAGATTACTTTGCGATAGCGCAAGCAGCGCCTGGCCCAAACTTTATGACAGTCACTTTATTGGGCTGGCACATTTATGGAGTAATAGGGGCCTTTGTAGCCACCTTTGCAATTGCTTGGCCCTCATCTATTTTGATTTATTACTTGCAGCGCTTCATTCTAGGCATTAAAGATCCCCATAAAAAGCAATCCATCCAATATGCAGCTGCAGCTCTGGCAATCGGCCTAGTTCTGTCCTCCGCTTGGGAAATTGCCTTACAAATTAATCATGGAGTCGCTGCTTATGCCTTGACCCTGGCGACAATTGCTTTTACATTATTCACACGCTGGCACCCCTTATACTTCATTGCATTGGGCGCTGTTTTAGGCTTATTTGGCTTTATCTAAATTGGATCACTTATGAAACTCACCAAATCATTTGCACCCGCTCTGCTCGCACTAGGCATCTTGAGCATCTTCCATAGCGCAGCACAGGCTCAAGATAGCTATCCTAATAAGCCCATTAACTTTATTGTTCCCTATGGTGCTGGTGGAGGGGCTGATTCACGAAGCCGTCAAATTGCTCAAAAAATGAGTGTGATTCTTAAGCAACCCATCATCGTAGATAACAAACCTGGCGCTGGCGGAAATATTGGAACTGAATATATTTCGCGAGCTGCTCCAGATGGTTACACCATTGGCATGGGCAACTTTGCTCCCATGGCAGTCAATAAAACTCTTTTTGGTAATTTGCGTTACGACCCTGAAGTTGATTTAACGCCAATTGTGTTAATTGAAAAAGGTCCGTTAGTTCTAGTTGTTAACCCAAACTCTCCCTATAAAACAGTAAAAGATATTGTGGATGCAGCTAAAGCAAAACCAGGCATATTGACCTTCTCTTCAGGCGGTATTGGTGGCAGTCATCAATTATCAGCAGAGATTTTTGAACAAAATGCTGGTATTGAAATGATTCATGTGCCATATAAGAGTGGCTCAGCTGGTCTAACTGATTTAATGGCGGGTAACGTCACGATGATGTTTGATCAAATGTACTCTGCAATGCCCAGCATTAAGGCGGACAAACTTCGGCCTATTGCGATTACTAGCAAGAAACGCTCACCGTTATTGCCGAATGTACCCAGCTTTACGGAGGTGGGATACCCTAAGGTCGAGGTACTAAATTGGCAAGGCCTGATTGCTCCTAAAGGAACGCCAAAAGCCATCATTGATAAACTCAATGCAGCCGCTAATGAAGCATTAAAAGATCCACAACTACGTGAACTCATGCTCTCTCAGGGCAATGAAATTGGTGGAGGTACACCTGCTGACTTTGCTGCACTCATCAAATCAGAGTCAAGTAAATGGGGAGCTGTGGTTAAGACTGCCAATATCAAACCAGAGTAAATTTTTCTGAGGTCGATAGCGGGAAAACTCTGGCGAGGATTCCCGTTTTTTATTTCAGGGCTTGATAGGTCAAGATACCTAAGAAAGTCAGCACCAAAGATCCAACGAGATGTAAGAGCGCAGTTCCTAGTGCCCACGTGAATTCTCCACGTTGCATGAAGCTCACCACTTCAGCCGAAAAGCTAGAGAAAGTGGTGAGGCCCCCTAAAAATCCAGTGATCACAAATAACTTCCACTCCGGAGATAGGCTGGGGTTACTGCCAAAGAAAGCAACGGCAATTCCCACGAAATAGCCTCCAACCATATTAGACAAAAGCGTTCCAAGCGGAACAACTGAGGCAGCACCTACGGTGAGAAAATTAAAGCCGGCCCTTAATAAAGCGCCAAGCCCCGCACCACAAAATATCGCTAGAAAGGATAGCCACATATTGAGCGCTCTATTGAATTAAAAAACCGAGCATGCCAATGGAGCTCATCTCTATGCCATCAATATAAATCTTGGCTCGCTCATCTTCCTCTTGGAGTGCCAGGGTATATAAAGCTGGCCAGTAGTGTTCTGGTGTTGGAATCGATAAGTGAGCAGCATCACCATAAGCCTCCCAATTGATGAGAGACTCATGATGATTGGCAAGCATCTCTGAACTAAAAAATGCATTGAAGTCTTTAGCCCAATGAGCAGGCTCTACATTGTCATGCCAATCAATCGTGCGCAGGTTATGCACTACATTACCGCTAGCAAGAATCAAAATATTTTCATCACGCAATGGGCGCAGTAACTTGGCTAACTCGTAATGCTCTCGAGCAGACTTTGAGCCATCTAGACTCAGTTGCACGATCGGAATATCAGCTTCAGGGTAGAGATATTTCAACACCGACCAAGCACCATGATCGATGCCCCATTCATTCTCTTCAAGAACTACTGGAACATTTAACAACTCACTAACACGATCAGCTAGCGCAGGACTGCCAGACGCTGGATATTGAATATCAAAAAGCGCTTGCGGAAATCCGCCAAAGTCGTGAATCGTTTTAGGTTTGGTCATTGCAGTAACCCATACTCCACGGGTTACCCAATGTGCCGAGATGACTAGCACTGCATCTGGGCGTTTTAATGATTTACCTAACTCAGCCCATGCCGCGGTATAGCGATTGGGCTCTAAGGCATACATTGGACTGCCATGGCCAGCAAATACTGCAGGTTGGCGATGGCTAGTCATGAATTCAAATCAACCGAATACGTAACCAGTATGAGCTGCCACCAAAGCAAACAAAATAGCCAAGCTAGTAGCTGCGGCCAACATGACGATCAAAGTAATGATCTTTTTATTGATTTCTTCTTTAGGTTCGTTGTGCCATTCGTTCATACTCAATCCTCTTTAAACACATTAATTAATAGGGTAATTATCCACTATCGACCGCGGCCGGCCTTGCGCAGCATGCCTTTTCCGCCGCCAAAGCCTGCCTGAGGCCGTCCGGCTGGGCCAGATGGCCCCTTGGGGACTGGAGGACGTGCTGGCGGCTTAGCAACTACAGGCTTAGCCGGGTTCTTTGGATCGGGTTTTTTATCGTCAGTCAATTTTTGCTCCTATGGATATCATATTGCCATGATTACTGACTATTCTATCCAAGCCGTTGCAATTAATGCTATTCCTTTGATTTTCGCCATCACTATCCATGAGGCGGCCCATGGATATGTCGCACGCAAGTTTGGGGATAACACTGCCTATATGCTCGGCCGCGTCACCCTGAACCCTGCTAAACATATAGACCCAGTAGGCACTATTTTGATCCCCTTGGCCCTGCTTCTCACCGGATCACCATTTTTAGTGGGCTATGCCAAGCCGGTTCCCGTCAACTTTGGGCGCCTGAGAAACCCCAGAATTGACTCCATTTGGGTTGCCTTAGCCGGACCGGGTTCAAACTTTATCCAGGCAATCATTTGGGCAATATTACTCATCTGCCTACTTGGTTTTGGGGTGGATGAAAAGTTTTTGGTTTCCATGGCACAAGCTGGCATCACCTGGAATCTTGGCCTACTTGTCTTTAATCTCTTTCCGCTGCCACCCTTAGATGGTGGACGCATCTTGTCGAGCCTGCTTCCGGCGCGCCAGTCTATTGCCTTAGGAAAACTCGAGCCATGGGGATTTTTCATTGTGCTCGCTCTTGTATTTACAGGCGTTATCGGCAGCCTTTGGATGGAGCCGCTCATGGCATTTTTTAAGTGGCTTCTCTACCTGATTACGCTACCTTTGCAAATGATTCTCTAGTTTGGTGCAAGAGCAAAAGACATCATTCTGGGGTATGCTCATTGTCAGTTGGATTTACCCTTTCTCAACCGCTCAATAAATAGAGGTCAACTATGAAACTACAAAAAATTATTCTTGCTGCTACCGCTACAGTTTTAGCGGTTGGAACAGGTTTCGCATTTGCTCAATTCCAAAAATCAGAAGACGCCATTAAATATCGCCAAAGTGTGTATACCGTAATGTCGAATTCTTTTGGAAAAATAGGTGCTGTTGTAAAAGGTGAAGCTCCTTACAACAAAGATGAAGTTGCCAAGAACGCGGCACTTGTTGCGACCCTCTCAACACTGCCATGGCAAGCATTTGGTCCGGGCACTGAAGGTGGTAAGGCACAGCCAGAAATTTGGTCAGAAAACGCAAAGTTCAAAGCAGCAGCCGAAAAGATGCAGCTCGCAGTAGCCAATTTAAATACTGCCGCTCAATCAGGTGATCTTGAAAACATTAAGAAAACTTTTGCTGCCGCAGGACAAACCTGCAAAGGCTGTCACGACGACTTCAAGAAGAAGTAATCAAGTAACCCACCCCTACTGCGATCACGCTTAGAAGAATTAACGCGAGCGTGCGCTGAATAAAGCCATCCTTAGATGGTCGACCCAAGTCAGCTGGCGAATAACTCGCCTCTTCACTTGGGTCAATTTCTTTATCGCCACTCAGCATTGGCTTAATGAGATCTTCACCCTTAAACTTTTTATAGTAAAGAATGGCTGCAATATGAATAGTAATTAAGGTGTAAATCAACACCTGATTTCCTTCATGAATTTCTGAGAAGAATGAAACCAAAAAGTTGGGGATATATTTTGCTAATGGGCCCTGAAAAGTTACCTCATCATCCACAAATAAACCAGTAAATACCTGAACACATAAAACAAACAGCAAAGCAAAAACAGAGACGGCTCCCAGTGGGTTATGTCCCAGTACCCGAGGAGACTTTCCGCTTAGGTAATTGAGGATCCCTGCCTTTGAAGGAAAGAAGGTAGAAAAGCGCGCATGAGTAGATCCTATAAAACCCCAAACAATGCGGAAAATTAATAAGACTAAAACGCTGTAACCAAAATAGGCATGCCATTTAATTGCATAGTCACCTAGGTTGGCGCTCACTAAGCTGCCAACGATACAAAGGACCAATAGCCAATGAAATACCCGAATTGGCAGGTCCCAGACGCGAATGATTTTCTTCATACCATAAGGATAAAGCACGATTTGTCTTAAACTAAGCAAAATTTATGAACACCAGTAAAGCCTTTAGAACCCTACTGCTCTACCGCATTGGCGCAACGCTCAGTTATCAAATCACGATGGTGGCGGTAGGCTGGCATCTATACGAAATCACCAATAGCGTTGTCTCTCTCGGCTTAATTGGTCTTGCCGAGCTTATTCCCTACTTTACGCTTGCCTTGTATTCAGGGCATGCGGTAGATCACTACTCCAGAAAAAAAATTGCCGCTTTAGCCTGCATCATCCACATGATGGTGGGCTTATTTCTTGCAGCGGTTGCTATGGGATATCTCACACCACCTGTGCCACTGATTTATAGCGCAGTGGCTTTTATCGGCGTCGGCCGTGCCTTATTGCGCCCCTCTTATCAGGCATTGTTTGGTCAAATTATTCCCAGAGATCAACTTCCACGCTACACCGCGTACGCCTCATCAGCCTTTCAGATCTGTGTAGTAGCAGGACCGGGGCTGGGCGGACTGATGATTGGATTTGCAGGCCTCGAGTGGACTTATTTATTTGCAGCATTCTGTGGAGCCTTTGGTCTTTACGGCATTACCTTTATTAAAGTTGCTCAAGAAAAGAGCGGCGCCTTATCCAAGCATTTTTTAAAGAGCTTTCTGGAAGGGTTTCATTACGTCAGAAAACATGAACTAATTTTGAGCGTCATGGCGCTCGATATGTTTGCAGTACTTTTTGGTGGCGCAGTTTCTATCCTCCCCGCCTTTGTCAAAGAGGTACTGAATGCAGGACCAGAAACGCTCGGCATCTTACGGGCCGCCCCAGCGGCTGGGGCTGTACTCACAGGGATTTATCTTGCAAGACGTCCTTTACTCACTGATTCAGGGAAGCACCTTCTCCTATCGGTGGCGGGATTTGGTCTTGCCATCATTGCCTTTGGTATTTCAAGCAATCTTTGGTTGTGTGCCTTTTTCTTATTTATCTCTGGATGCTGCGACTCTATCTCGGTTGTGATTCGGGGTAGCGTCATGCAATTGACTACGCCAGATCATATGCGCGGCAGAATTAGCGCCATCAACGGTATTTTCATAGGATCTTCTAATGAATTAGGCGCACTCGAATCAGGCATTGCTGCAAGCATCATGGGCTTAGTACCCTCGATTGTCTTTGGCGGGGCCGCAACGATTGCCGTTGTTATCTTGACCTATCGACTCGCGCCCCACCTGAGTAAATTACACCTGAAAGATATTTCTTAAAACCCTAGAGTTATTTAATCTTCGGAAGATCTTTCTGAATAATTTTTAAGCCGTCCCGCAAAGCGTCTTGATAGCGTTTACGTTCCACCTTAATTGTTTCTGCGGTCCAAGGATAGAATCCTTCCCCTGTTTTCATACCAAACTTTCCACTAGCAACCCGCTCACTTAAGCACTTAGCAATTGCTGGGGAATTGTTTAAAGATGGGTAAATTGTGGCGCCCCCTGCGGCATGGATTTCAAGGCCGGCATGATCGCGCTGCATCGCAGGACCTGCGGCAATATATCGGAAGCCAAATCCGAATCGAACGGCTTTATCTATATCTTCTGGAGTGCAAATGCCAGCATCGACCATAGCAAAGGCTTCTCTTGATAAAGCATGTTGCAAGCGGTTTGCCAAAAAGCCTGGCAAATCTTTTTTGACGGTTACTGGCACCATGCCACATGCAGTCATTAATCTAGTGAGGCTTTCGGCAACCATCGGTGATGTTTTTTCTCCATAAACAACTTCCACACAGGGAATTAAATGGGCTGGCATAAAAAAATGAAGACCAATCATTCGGGCGGCTGTTTTTAGGCCGCTCGCAATTTGGCTAATCGGGAAGCTTGTACTGTTACTCGCCAAAACTGCTTCTGGTTTTGCATACTGCTCGAGCTTTGCAAATAATTCTTGCTTGATATCAAGACGCTCTGGTACGCATTCAATCACCAGGTCTATATCTGACCAATCTACTTCTTCTAGAGATCTGGCAACACTCAATAGGTGAATGCGATTTTCATAGCCGAGCTCAGTTAGTGTATTTGCAAAGTAATCAGGCAAAAGAGCGCGACGCTCAGTAGTAGGCTCCACTACTTGAACGGCACAACCGCCGCGCGCACATACGGCTGCAACGTCTGCACCCATCGTGCCACCTCCAACAATG
>Ga0194052_1002196_pt1 | contig 10833 bp, 10 predicted proteins | sample SepL226m_MetaG_FD_160117 | JGI IMG/M metagenome (GOLD analysis project Ga0194052, IMG submission 160117) | Anoxic zone freshwater microbial communities from boreal shield lake in IISD Experimental Lakes Area, Ontario, Canada - Sep2016-L227-6m | ecosystem: Environmental > Aquatic > Freshwater >... | reverse complement strand
CTTGGAGCAGGTGGCTCTTGTCACTTTTCACAACGGAGATAAATTTGAATTCACTTGCTATATCTACATTGCTTCCGATTTGAAAGGGTTTCCAACTGAGACGGATGAGATGGGTGAACCTACATGGTTTCCAATCGACAGAATTCCTCCCAAGGAAGATTTCATGGAATCAGATTATTTCTGGATTCCGAGAGTTCTGAGTGGGGAAAAACTCTTAGGTGACATTTGGTACGACGGAGAATTCCATTTGACCAAGCGCGGAGTTGAATTACAAACAGTTGATCACTTTTAGTGGTCGGCTTTTTATTTTGGTCGGTTTTTGAAATAAAAAACCTCTCAAGTTAAGTCCTAAAAGACTTTACTTGAGAAGTTACCACAGTCTTTGTAAACCGCGAACTGGGAATGCATAAGGTAAGCCTTCGAGGTAGGCTACCCACCCCACAGGTTTTCCGCGAGAGTTTAGTGTGTCTATGAAACGCACGTCGGTTACAATTCTGTCACTTACAACTGAAGAGCTTAGGATGTCACCGTCATATGCGAAAAAGTAAGTTCCAAATTCCATATATATCCTAGCTCCTCTGACTATAGTAATAGGAGGGTCATTTATGTCGTTTTGCATACTTGATGTTGTTGTTTAAGAGTGCAGGTAAATCTGTCTAAAGAATATGTCTAAATATGTTTTGGGTCAAGGTTATTTTTTATAAAAGAAAAGCCCCGAAATGAAAACTGATGCTTTTCATTTCGGGGTGTAAGGTTCAGGTTAGAGGACAAGCCTAGGGAGGGGTTTTTCACCTTTCAACATGTTTTCCAAGCGAAAAACTTGGGTTTGCTGAATGTAGGCGACCGTTTGTGCTTTGGGGGGTGAACTCGGAGATGAGATTCTCACGTATTCATGGTTGAAGTGCGGAATTAAAGCCAGTGCAACTTTTTTGTTTGGCTCAAGTTGTTTGACGATTTCGCCCATTCTTTCATCGGAGCAATCAGCTTGAGTTGCCTCTCGGATTAACGTGACAACTCCATTTATATTTTCTCCTTGTGGCGCCTGGATGATTTCTAGCAAATAGATTGCCACTTGTCTTTCCTCTGGCCACTTTTCGCCAGTCATTTTTATCCAAGTCTTATCTGAATCCAGAACAAAATCAGGTCGCTCGAGCAACTTGAGGATGTTCTCTATTGGAATAATCTTCATTATCGAATCCTTTTATAGAACTTTTTGTAGGTAAGGAACGTCTGTTCCACGAGAATACCTCTTTATTTATTTTAGCATAAAAAATAAGATTAGTCAATACGAGAAAATAATCAAATAAAATAAAACCCCAAAATATATTTTTTTTGGGGTAGAACACTAAAACGGTGGAGGGGGGATTGAGCATTTAACCAACTCACTCACAAGTTCAATTAGTAAAATAACGAGACTGCATGCTAAACCAATAAAGAAACCTTCTTTAGAAGGTTTTTCCTTGAAATAAATGGGAACGATTAGCCAATTTAAAAGAATGGAAACAATGGCCATTGTTAGTATTATTTTCATAAAGAGTTTTTTCTTTTTGTGAGATTATAGTTTTTATTTTATTTGTCAATTTTTTATTTTGTGGAGATGCGCGGAGTATCTCCTTCGACTAATAATTTTCCGTCGAAAATTATTGTCTAGGCACCGGCTCGCTCCCAAGCAGGCTTGCTCGGGTCCCGCTCCGCCGTTCGATTCCGCACGGAAGCTCTCCCAGAGCTTCCTCCATCTCCACATAACAAAAATCGCTCGCGTAAAGCTAGCTGATTTTTGAAATGTGGAGATGCGCGGAATCGAACCGCGGTGCAAAAGATTTTTCTCAATGAGTCTACAAGGTTTATCGTGATTCGGATGTTTTAGGTTGATAATGCTCTACATCACGCGACATGCATTATCCGCCGATCTCTTATTTTAGTTTAAGCTCTTCAAAAGAGAAGTGAAGTGCCGAGTCTCACATTATTACACCAATCGTTTTCCGTGAGGCATTGAAAACGTTGACGTCGTTTTAGCTTACGCTAGAGCGAATTGAAGATCTGCCACACTGTAGTATGGAGATTTCACTGCTGTTTTTGCAGTTAGGGTTTGTGACCTTTTAAAGAGTTATCACAGCTCTACCTTGCACAAAGAAAAAAGGTTCCTTTGTCTATGCCGATCATCCCCAATATTATCGTTTCAAAGTTCTACCAAGCTCACGCTCTGTATCTCGTTTTTTTATTGTCTGGCGTTTGTCGAATTTCTTTTTGCCACGACCTATTGCGATTTCAAGCTTAAGCTTTCGTCCTTTATTATACAACGAAACAGGTACAATAGTCAAACCCTTTTCAGAGGTTTTTCTTTCGATTTCATAGATTTCCTTTTTGGTGATTATGAGCTTTCTGGTGCGAAGTGGTTGGTATTCTGTAGTAAGGTTGTTTGGCTGATATGGACGGATTTCAAAACCTACAATAAATGCTTCGCCACCACGCAAAAGTATGTGAGCGCCAGCCAATTCACCTTGCTTGTTTCTAAGGCTTTTTACTTCAGTCCCTGTAAGCTCAATACCGACCTCATATTTATCTATGATTTCGTAGTCAAATGTGGCTTTTTTGTTGAAAATAAGAGACACAAAGAAAGTGTAACATGGAGTGAAGAGCTTGTAACGTGAAGAAATGGCTACATTGAGTCCTGTGTTTAATCTGATATACTTCATAATATATATGGCAAATAAACCCCAACAACCTAATAAAAAATCACCACTAGGAAAAGTACCTAAACCGGGGAAGGGTTTTACTTCAAACTTAGTAACTCTCATTCTCATTTTTCTTTTTATTGGTGCTTTGTATTCATATATAAGTGAATCAAACAAGAGTAATCCACAAATACCTATTTCACAGCTTGCGCAGGATATAACTAACGGCAAAATATCTTCTATTACTGTTTCTGGTGATGAAGTACAAGCTACATATAAAGCCGAGCAAGGAAAAACAGCAGAAACAAAGAAATCAAAAAAAGAAACAGGAGTAGCTCTTACTGAAACTTTGGCAAAATATGGAATTGCCTCAAGCACTCTTCAGGCAGTGTCTATCGATGTTAAAGACGAAACAGGATTCATGTATTGGTTTATTACCCTCGCTCCATTTCTACTTCCACTCCTTTTTGTGATATTTTTTCTTTGGTATCTTTCAAGACAAGTAAAGGGTGCTGGTATGCAAGCGTTTACATTTGGTCAGTCAAAGGCTCGTATTATTCCACCAAACGATAAAGGTCAAAGAGTAACATTCAAAGATGTTGCAGGTGCGAAAGAGGCCAAAGAAGAACTTAAAGAAATTGTAGAATTTTTGCGAAGTCCAAAGAAATTTTTTGATATTGGTGCGCGTATTCCAAAAGGTATTTTACTAATGGGAGCCCCAGGTACAGGAAAAACTTTACTTGCTCGTGCTGTGGCAGGGGAGGCAAATGTAGCATTCTTTTCCATTTCAGGTTCTGAGTTCGTGGAAATGTTTGTGGGTGTAGGTGCTTCACGTGTACGAGATTTATTTTCGATGGCAAAAGCTGCTTCACCAGCAATTATTTTTATTGATGAAATAGACGCTGTAGGCCGAACGCGAGGTGCTGGTATGGGTGGTGGAAATGATGAGCGTGAACAAACACTAAACCAGATTCTTGTTGAAATGGATGGATTCGAACCTACTGAAAAGGTGATTGTGATGGCAGCAACAAACAGACCGGATGTGCTTGATCCGGCTATCTTGCGACCAGGAAGGTTTGATAGACGGGTTGTGATTGACTTGCCTGACAGAAGTGATCGTGAAGAAATTCTAAAAATACATTCAAGAGGTAAGCCACTTGCTGAAGATGTGAATGTTGCTGTACTTGCTGAACGCACACCTGGTTTTTCTGGAGCTGATTTATATTCTCTTATGAACGAAGGTGCAATCCTTGCGGCTAGAGAAGGTCGCACTAAAGTTGCTCAATTTGATTTGATTCGTGCAATTGAAAAAGTGATGCTAGGTCCAGAAAGAAAAAGTCATTTGCTCTCTGTTAAAGAAAAAGAAATTACTGCATACCACGAAGCTGGACATGCACTCGTTGCATCTGTGCTTCCGTTTGCAGATCCTGTTCATAAAATTTCTATAATCTCACGTGGACGTGCTGCTGGATACACTCTTAAACTTCCACTCGAAGACCGAAAGCTTCAATCCAAAAATGAATTCATGGATGATATTGCAATGTCTTTAGGTGGTTATATTACAGAGAAAATGGTGTTTGGAGATGTGACAACTGGTCCATCAAATGATCTTCAAGTTTCAACTGCTCTTGCACGAGATATGGTGACTCGCTATGGAATGTCAGACAAAATTGGTGCGATGGCACTTGAGAGCGCTGGTGGGAAACCACTCTTTGGACAGGGAATGGAAGGAAAAGAATATTCTGAACAAATGGGTGCGGAGATTGATTCCGAAGTTACTTATATAATGAAAACTGCATATGGAAGAGCGGAAAAGATTTTGGTTGAATATAGAGTAGTTCTTAATGCGATTGCAAAAAAACTTATAGAAGTTGAAACTATTGAAAGGGAAGAGTACGAAGCTCTGATTTCTGCTCACGGAATACCTCTTAAGAAAAAGAAAACTATTGAGTCTGAGGGGTTGGAAGTGATGGGGTAATTCTAGAATTAAAATAAAAAAACTGCTCACAAAATTGTGAGCGGTTTTTTTATTACATCCACTCTCTATCTGTAAAATATGTGAGTGCGTGGATTTTTGGAGGTGTCACATTCTTCCTTACCTCTTTAATTTGATCCACAAAAAGATTTGTAATCAAAAAACGCAATATTCCAGAGAGTATAAAAATGAGGAAGAATTCATTAACAAATGTAGGTAAGTGTATCCGAGTTATAAGTAGTCCACCAATTGACGCTCCAATAAAGGCTCCAATTCCACTTAGTATATTGTGGTATGTAACACATATTGCTCTTCGTTCTGGAGTTACGGCATCATAGATGAAATTGGATGTTGCAAGAGTGAATGCTCCCCATCCTAGTCCAAAAAGAAGTTGTGGGACGAGAGCAAGATAAAATACGTTGCTCGAGAAAATCCAGAAAATTGGTGCGGCTATAATAAGAATTGAACCAATACGTAAAAGCTCTTTGTTTCCATAGTGTTTTGAAAATTTGCCCCAGACACTCATTGATATTGTAAGAAAAAGTCCAGATGCAAGACTTACGATTGAAAAAGAGATTGGATCAAATTTCAGTTCTTTCCACATATACACTGCTAAATATGGATTGGCTATATTGATGGTAAGTTGTATTGCTGCAACATAAAGAGAAAACCTTCCAAAGTTGTTGAATGGAGCACTTCTCATAAAATCGAACAATGAGAAATGATAATTGGGAGACATTGTAATACCAGGGTCATAGTGTTTAGAAAGGAAGTATCCAGAAATAAGTCGAGACAGACCTGCGATAGAGAAAAGAATTATAAAAGTGCCAATAAAATTCCAACTCTTTCCGTAATAAAGAGCTATTGAGGCTAATAGGGAGGTGCTCAAACTGAAAATGTTTGAAATTTTGTTACGTCTAGAAAAATATGAATCACGAATATTTTGTGGTACTAAATCTCCCAAAAGGGAAAACCATGCTGGTCCACCAACCGCGCCAAAAGATGAGTAGATAATATAAGAAAAAATGATCGCCGGAATTAAAAAGGTTGATGGACCATTTTGAATAAACCACCAGCCAATATATGCAAAAACAAACCACATTGCTGCTTGAAATGGTACGGTGTAGGCGATGATTTTCCTTCTACTGTATTTTTCTATAAGTCTGCTTCCAAAGAGTTGTGATAGGGGAGAAAGAAGACTTCCTAAAGTTCCTAAAAGACCAGCTTGTAAATTGCTTGCCTGAAGTTCTATGGCAAATGGTGTAATGTATGAGTCACCAGCACCAGACATTATCGAAGCTGTTGCGCCATCAAATATGGAATACTTACGAGATTTTTCTTTTTGAGGATTGTCCATTGAAAGTGTATTTTCACATAATTCATGTAAATATAAAAGAGATAAGAAAAAGCCGCTTGCGAGAAATGTCGTAAGCGACTTGAAGTTTATCCTTCGATTATGGTTCTGGCTGGTTGGTTTGTGACCAGTGGAGAGAAGGCGCGTTTGATTTTCTGAAGTCTTTTCCTCAATGCCTTCAATTGTTTTTTTGTAGTTTTCAGAAAGGCATATCCTTTGAGGTGGACACAAACCACAGTCATGTGATTCGGATGTTTCCCTTTTTTTTGTTTAATATCATCATAGCGGAAGGTGTCTCTGCATTTTGAAACCACTGCTATGTAAAAAGGATCAGGACATATTTGTACCCACCTTAGGACTCTTTGTCGGTATTGCTCACTTCTTTTCTCGTGAACAACAGCTCCTCTTCCGAAGAGTTCGTATCCTCTTGTAAACTCAATGGGTAAAGTTTCCGATTTTAAATGGAGTGGAATGGTGGGAGGATTGAGCTCTGTGTCGTCCCAATTTATTTCTCCTCCAAATATTTCTTCAACTGCATTTTTGAACGGTTCCCAAGATTTAATGTGCGTTTTTTTGGAATTTTCTGTGACTGGTTTTTTGTATTTTCTAGAGGTGGTCATGGTTGGTTATCTCCAAAGTTTTTTCTGGTGACCATATTCCCACTTTTTAAATAAAAGTCAAGGGTTGGGGTGTGATAATAAAAAGTATTAGGAATCTCTTGACTTACAGGACATATTCAGTAATGTTTATTTTGTGGTCACGCACTAGGATCTCCCTCCTTACAGGAGCTGCAGTCAGATATAATTTTCTGATGAAAATTTATTCGACCCAAACTCGCGCCGCCGCGCTCCGTTTCTAAATTGTTCCACGTATTCACAATTCAGCCTTTCGTATCGTACTCGCTTTGCTCCGTGCGATATACTCATTTTCGACCCCAGTGCCTAGGTGCGCACATTTTTTTGTGGTCACAAGTATTTTCTTACTAGAAAATCTCGCGACCCCTCCTCGCGCCGTCGCGCTCCGGCTCGCACTAAAATAAAAACACCCACCCGGGTGTTTTTATTTTAGTGCGCGCACTAGGACTCGAACCTAGGACCACCGAGGTATAAGCTCGGCGCTCTACCAACTGAGCTATGCGCGCATGTCTTATTTTTCAAAACCTGATTGCTCGCATAGTCGATTTTGCTTTATCTACCAAAACAACTATGCGCGCATCTGTGGCATCTACTATATCAGAAAATCGGCATGAATCAATTTATGGGCGAGGGAAGATATCTAGAAGCTCCTTTGAATTATAGATATTGTAAGTTAAGCCACCAAAAGAATATTTCACTCCATTTATCTCAATTTCTGCACCACCTACCTGAGGTTCAGCTTTTGGTTCAAAGTGAGCAAAGCCAATATTATAAAGTGTACCGATTATTTCAGGTTTTTTACTGATATCTTCGTATCCAGCTTTTTTCCAACCTTCAATAAATTCTTTTATGTACAATGCACCATAAAGGTATGCGTAATATCTGTCGTGTTCATCTGTAATGCGAGCGAATCTCTCTTGGTCAGGGTCTGTGGTTTTAAAATCTAATTTATTTTCAAAATCTTTTCCAAGATAGTATGGTGATGTCGAGCTCGCTAAATTATTTTCTATTTGTTTTGCTGTATCTGGCTTAATTCCCATTACACCCCAAGAAAACTGGGTTTGTGTACCTAATATTTTAAGAGGAAAGAAGGCTTGTTTGTAAACTTCTCGTTCACTTGTGAAAAGACGAAGTTGTTCAACTGCCAGAACAGAAACAATGAGTCGTGCTGGTATTCCAGTTTCATTTTCTACTCTAAGCAAAACATTCTTATCTTTTTTGATGGCTTCAGAAAAAGTCTTCCATTCCTCTGTCTGAGACCACAAGGTATCTATTGTTGTATTTGTGGATGAGCTAGTGAGGGTGTTTTTATAAAAAGACTCAGTTTGAACATCAATTACTCCTTTTGTGTTTGTTAGTCCAAATTTTACAGCAAAAAAACCAACTACTAGACCAAATCCTATTATGGCAAATCCATAAAGAAAGATATTGAAAATTATGCGTGGTATTTTTTGCATGTGTGTGCAAAACATATCACAATAGACTGTATGTGCCAAGTTTGTGATTATTCAAAATGTATCTCTTTTCTTGAGGAAATTTTTTGAAGAAGATTAGGGTAGGAGACTAGTTCTGGGTCGATAGATATAATATGGGAAGCTTCATTGCGAGCTGCCTCCACCATTTTTATATTTTTAATTGCTTCCATACCTATATCGGAAATACCCCATTGTTTTTTTCCATAAAGTTCTCCAGCACCACGTTGAGCAAAATCAAATTCTGCAAGTTCAAAACCATTTTTTGCAGTTTTCAAAGCTTTTAATCTGTCTCTGGTTTTTTCACTATTACTTTCTGTGAATACATAACAATATGCTTGGTGGTTTCCACGGATAACCCTTCCACGAAGCTGGTGAAGCTGTGCTAGACCAAATCTTTCTCCACCCTCAATGAGCATTACCGTAGCGTTTGGATTATTTACACCTACTTCCACCACAGAAGTCGAAACCAGAATTTGGATTTTATTTTCCATAAAATCTTTCATAACTTCATCTTTTTCTTTGGGATTCATTTTGCTGTGAAGTATTCCAATCATGAATTCAGGAAAAACATATTTATCAAGTCTCTTTGCTTCTGCTATGACAGATTTGGCAATTACAGCCATTTCTTTAGTTGGGTCTGGTTCTTCAATACGCGGGCAAAGTATATATATCTGTCTTCCAGCTTTTAATTCATCACGAATTTTTTCATAAGTTTTTTCTCTGTCGTGAGGCATTACAATTTCTGTAATAATTGGTTTTCTACCAGAGGGCATTTGGTCTAGAAGTGACAAGTCTAAGTCTCCATAGATTGTTAGTGCAAGGGTACGGGGTATAGGTGTTGCTGTCATGGAAAGTAGATGTGGAGCAAAGTCATCTTTTCTGGAAAGTTTTTGTCGTTGTGCTGTCCCGAAGCGGTGTTGCTCATCTATTATAACCAGTCCTAAGTTTTTAAACTTTACATTTTTGGAAATAAGGGCATGTGTACCAATGACGATAGGAATATCACCAGAGGCTACCCATTTCAAAAGCTGGTTTTTGGAGATTGGGGTGGACTCCGTTGGGCGGACTTTAGAAGGGAATTTTCTACACTCACTTCCTGTTACAAGTCCAACTGAAATTCCTAGATATGTAAAATATTTTATAAAAGATTCAAAATGTTGCTTCGCTAAGATTTCTGTCGGTGCCATATAGGCAGTTTGTAAGTGCGCATAAATATTGCTTGTGGGGGATGATGCTGTTGCTGCATAAACCAAAGCTGCTGCTACAGCAGTTTTTCCACTACCAACATCTCCTTCAAGCAGCCTCGACATCGGCTTTCCACTTTTCATATCTTTGACTGCGTCCGTGATAGATTTTATCTGTGCATCTGTTGCAGTGAAAGGGAATCGGTCTATGAATTTTTGGATTTCTTTATCTTCAGTGTGGACTATGAAAGATTTTTTATTATTTATAGAATGACGGTCACGCATTTTCTGAAGCTGTATGAAAAATATTTCTTCAAATGCAAAGCGTTTGCGCGCTGCTTGAGCATCGCTTTCTTTTTGCGGGGAATGTATCCATACAAGGGATGTTGTTAGTTTCGGCAGATTATATTTTTTTAATATTTCTTCTGGAATAGGGTCTGTTATTTTATCTAAAAGACCAGATGAAAATATTTTTTGTTCTGCGTGGTATATCCACTTACTTGTAATTCCTTTTGTTTCAGGATATACAGGAAAGCCAAATTTTTCTAAATTATCTGCAGTTTCTCCCCACAATGAATCACCGACACCAATAGGTAATTCTTTGATGGTTTCATATTCAGGGTTTGTAAGATATAGGGTTCCTTTTCTTTCTGATACGACTCCAGAGAGTTTGACTAACGCACCGTCAAAAAGCATCTTGGCTACATATGGTTGTCGAAACCAAACTGCCTTTATTTTATTGTTGTTTATGTCCGTAACTTCACCCTCCGCCATAGCAATATTTGTTTTGAAACTTTTACCAGTCTTGAGTTTTCCAATTTTTCCATATACAGTGACGAATTCTCCTTTTTCAAAAGAAGAAATGTTTTTTATTTCAGCGATGTTTCCATATTTTGAAGGGAAATAATACAGTAGATCTAAAATGGTATGAAGACCTAGATTTTTTAGGGCTTTTTTTTGCGTATCGACAAGTCGGAAAGCGTCTTCTATTTTTGTTTCCGCTGAAAATTCTTTCATTTACCTATATTAGATTGTCTTACTTTTGACTGCAAGCGCTAATGCTGAAAGTATAATAACTATGTCTTTGTAGAAAATATCAAATGATGGAGTGCCCCAGCGAGCGTTCAGGAAAACTATAAGTCCCAAGTAAACTGCTGCAATCATGGGTGGAACAAAAGGTCTTCTTTCAAAAATTATAAATGCTGCAACTATCATCCAAAGGGCAGAAATAATCCAGACAAGTGCATTGTGAGAAATAAATTGAGTTAAAAAATTTGGTATGTAAACTGCAAAATATTTTGGACGCAAGTAAATTCCCCAGGCCATATAAAGGAGAGGGAAGGCGACTGCAAGTTTTAAAAGTAAATAAGAAAGTTTTTCTTTGCTCATGGGCTTTATTATGACACAAGCGAGATTTTTTTGTAATTGAACTTTTGCAATTGATCTTCAATATCTGAATATTTTTTCCCGCAAATCATTCCTCCCGCTATGAATTCTTCTTGTGTTACATCAGCCAAGCACCACGCTGGAGGAGT
>Ga0194052_1002195_pt1 | contig 10834 bp, 8 predicted proteins | sample SepL226m_MetaG_FD_160117 | JGI IMG/M metagenome (GOLD analysis project Ga0194052, IMG submission 160117) | Anoxic zone freshwater microbial communities from boreal shield lake in IISD Experimental Lakes Area, Ontario, Canada - Sep2016-L227-6m | ecosystem: Environmental > Aquatic > Freshwater >... | reverse complement strand
GGACTGTTGTGATGTTGTAAAGTTATTACATAAATCATGCAGATCAGCTAAAGGTAGTGTAAAATATTCATCCAAAAGGATAGTATCACCAGGATTAACGCCCGGGCGAAAGAATCACTTTCCGATACAGTATAAATTCTTATCTCCCCTGAGGAAAATATGACGGTTTGTAAAAGCGGGAGTGCAGAATGATCCTTCACCCAGCGGGCATTGGCTGATCATTGAAAATTCTTTATCGGCTTTGATAATATACATCATGCCTTTCTTATCCAGGATATAGACCCTGTTTTCGGCCAGCATGGGGGATGAGTAAACGGGGTTGCCAAAATCATGTTCCCAGTATTTTGTTCCGTTCAGGGCATCATAGCAAACGGCTGTGCCGTAAGAAGTCAGCAGGAAAAGGTATTTGTCGCTTGCAAGCGGGCTGGGCACATCGGAAAGGAATTCGTTGTTTTCCCACAGCACTTTCGGGCTGATGCCGGTCTGTATTGCCGATAATGTGGAGTAATCATTGACAGAAAATACAATGCCTGCGCCATAGGCCAGCGACGGCCCCACTTCCCCTGAGATGCAGTCGATGCTCCACAACTCTTTGCCTGTCAGGGGATCATAAGCGGTTACGCTGGGTTCGGCCGCGAGTAAAAGTTCCATACGTTTGCCGGTATTGATAAGGGAAGGGGAGGACCATGAAATTTTTACATTTCTTGCGGTTTTCCATACCTCTTTCCCTGTCTTTGCCGAAAGCCCTATCACTGCCGGTGAATTGCGCTGGTCGAACTGTACGATAAGGATATCGCGATACATAATGAGTGATGAGGAATGCCCGTAATGGTTGGCCGGCAAACCGAGGTTCTTCGACCATACCGTCTTGCCCTCCATATCCAGGGCGATAAGATCGCCGTTGGCAAAGATGGCAAATACCGAGCGGCCGTCGGTGGTGAGGGTAGGGGCAGCCAGGCCTGTTTCCTTGCTTACGCCTGGCACACCTGAAGGTGAACCGGGGATTTTCACCACCGGCGTTTGCCAGAGAATCTTACCGCTGATCGCATCGAGGCAATAAACTTCCCGTTTGGTTTCACTGGCCCCGCTCAGGAAGAGTTTATCATTCCAGATCACCGGTGAATTATATCCCGGCAGCGGTATGGGGGTTTTCCACCTGACGTTCTTCCCGCTTTTTCCGTCCCAGCTGGCAGGAATGCCTGTACGCTCTGTAACCCCGATTCCTCCTGGTCCCCTGAACGAAGGGAAATTGTCTTTGACTTCTTTCCAGGAAGGGAAGGCAGTTGCCGAATCGTGACTGGTGACTGGTGACTGGTGACTGGTGAAGGTAGTATCGCTGACCACGGTTGCTGAATCGGGGTTCACGGCTCCCGGTTCCCGGTTCCCTGATCCCTGCTCCTTGCTCGCTGCGTTCCTCAGGTCCTTCCCAAGGTCATTATGAGTAAGCCACGCGAGCAGGAGGGTCAGCACAACCAGGGCTATACCTGAATATACCAGCCAATGCCGTTTGAGGATCCTCGTTTCCCAAAACATGAGAGGCTTGGCTGCCGGTTCTTCAGGCAGCTTGGACCTGATGAGTTCTATAGCCTTGATGCAGGATACCAGTACCAGGATGCTGATGAAAAGAAGATAGCCGCCGGTTCTCACCTGCCATTGGGCGGTAAAGAATGCCTTTCGCGCAATCAGGTCCAGGGTGCGTATCTCCTGCCTGAGCTGGTCGTTGGAGGGATCATTCTGGAGTTTTTCAACAAGTACGGTCATGGCCGGTGAGTTCAGGGGATCGGCCCGCCTGACCTGGATGAAATTCACAATGATCAGTACGCAAAGGACTACAGCAAATACAGCGCTTCCAAGAGAAATATTCTCAAGGAGTTTTATAGTGTTCAGTGGTGGCTTGCCGGTCTTCATATTTTTCAGCAATTTCAGGATTTCACGGGACAATAATCAACGCACCTCAGGCAGCTGAAGCATCGTCCTTTATTGGTAACATAATCGGTCCTGTACACCGGTATCATCCGCCCGCCTATCATCAGGGCAATGGCAAGCCCTATGAAACCGCCGAACAGCCATCCGCCGATATAAAACTTCTTTAAAACGGCAGAGGCTTCAGAGTATACCTGGCTTTCGGTTTTACCCGAGGCTTTATAGGCCTTTATTTCAAATGAATCATCCTGGATACTGTTTCCTGCATCCTGCATCACCGAAAGTGCCATGACTTCCTTTGCCAGCTTCACCCTTGAGTCAGCCCCTGCAAGAGTATCCTGCATCCTGGATCCTGCGTAACCGGAAATAAGCACCATAAAGGGGACGAGAATGGTTAGAAGCATCATTTTCTTTACCATGGCAGGCCGGCTTTCAGGGCTTTTTGAAGTGACCGGGATCTCGATAGCGTCGTACGGGCAGGAATGTTCGCAAAGCCGGCACTGAATGCATTCTTTTGGGGTGATGGTAATATGCCTGCGTGAAAACCGGCTGGTCCAGTTGAGCAGGACCCCATACGGGCAAAGGAAGCGGCAGTAAGGACGGGCAATGAATACACCTGAAAGAAGGAGTATGCCGCCGAATATAAACATTCCGAAGGAGGCGTTGAATCGGAAGATCCCAACAAATGGGTCGTAACGGCATATAATGAAATCGGTGCCGGTGGCGGCAAACAATACAGCAAGGCCCAGGTAACAATAGGGAAGGATGCCCAGAACAGTATTTAAACGGGAACCCAGCGCCTGTGGTTTAAAAGCGAAAAGATCCTGCAAGGCGCCGAAGGGGCAAACCGCTGCGCAGAAAGTACGTCCGAAAAAAGCGGTAAAAACGAGCGGAAGAATAAAAAAGAGCAGGACACTGAGCGGTAAAGCGAAAGTGTTATCAAATAAGGCAAGGCTGACATTCTGGATTGCCCCGATCGAACAAACGCAGCCCTCCCTGTAAAACCCGAAGTAGGCAAGTGAAAATACACTCATCGCGAATACCAGTAGCCTGGAGCGTTTTTTCAATACAAGCCAGGTGACAATGCTCAGCGAGACAACAAGAACGAATACATCCATCCAGGCGAGGAATTCCCCCCTGGGAAGAGGTACCAGGGTTTGAGGCTGGGTATAGGTCGATTCAAATTCAGGTTTCGGGAATCGCTGGACCGCCATGGCGGCGGTTGATAATGTAGCAGAGACAAGAGTGAGGATAACGGTTGTGGCAGTCTTGCCTGCAGGAGTCTTTAACGCTTTGGCCGGCAATGGTTTTATCTTACGCATTTCGGACTCCTTTCCTGCCGGCTTCCTCCAGGGGTTCTTTTCCAAAGCTTTTCAAAAGTGACGGCTTGTTGGCCGGCACCCTGGTAAAGGCCTGGGACGGGCAGTTTCTCGCGATGGAACATTCATTGCAGTTCTTGCAACGGTCGTAGCGCACCTGAAGCTGCAATGAGCCATTTCCGAAAGCGGAACATCCTTTAACGCATTTGCCGCATCCGATGCAGAGTTCTTCCTCAACGGTATATTCGAAAAATGGATCTTCAATGAATTTGCGTTTGAGGGCGTTGGTGGGGCAGAGCTGGTGCTCGGCGGCAGTGTCGAGGGTTTTGGTACCTGGTTTGAGGTAACCCCCGCAAAGGTCACAATAGCCGCACATGGCGTAGGCATGGGTGCATTTAACTGCGCTTGGTGTCATCACGCAGTTTGTTGCGCAACGGCCGCATTGAATACATTTTGACGGGTCGAGCTGCCATACCATCTGCCTGGCCGCAAGAGCAGCGGGCAGGCTGCAGCTCTGCGATTTGCCGCAGCTGCTGCATGCAAAGCCACCGGAACAGGCGTTTTTATCGCGGGAACGCAATATCACCGAGCCGCTGATCAGGCCCAGGGCGGCTAATATTCCGCCGCGCATCAGTGTATTCAGGAATTCACGCCTGTTTGGCATTTTACTTTTTTACAAAGATCCTTAGCTGTTTTTTTTCCGGGTCAAGGACAATGATCCGGTCTTTTGAATCTGCCGCTAGATCAAGCCCCTTTGTGCCTTCAATGAAAGCTGATGGCGGTGCAACCATACATAGATATTTTCCCTGGGGGGAATAAACCTTGACCCTTTCAATACCTTTTTCACTGGTCACAAATGAACCATCCGACAGAAAGGCAAAGTGGGAGGGGTTACAGCAGCCACAGAACCCGTCGCTACTCATGGATGCCTCGCCCCAGGCTGACTGCAGGCTGCCGTCGTCACCAAATTGTTCAAGGGAATGCCTGCCGGTATTCGCTACCCATAGCTCTCCCTTCTTCCCGATCCCCAGGTCGAAATACGGACTGGGAACTATAAATCCCGGGACATTTTTCTGCGGATCTTTTTCGCCAATGCGGTTGATGAGACGGCCGTTAAGGTCATAACGGTACACTATCTTTTTCCCGGCATCGGCCACATAAGCATAGGAATCGGTAACGGCTATGCTGGTAAGCATTGATTCAGGCGAAACGCTATTCCATTTGCCACAGGGTTTCCCAAGCTGGTCAAAAACCTCCACATGATCCTGTATGCCTATGAAGATCCTGCCTTTTTTATCAAGGGCCATGCAGCTTGCAAGGCCTTCGAACCTGAAATTCCCGTCGGGTTTCCCATCCTTCTGATAAATTTCGAGCCCGTTCTTCCCTGCAACAAAGATTCGGTCCCCCGCCCCGCAGGCGACTGCATGAATTTCTTCAAGGGCCGGCCTGATCGTCAGCTGTTCAATATACCCGTTGCAGGTGCTGTCAGTTTTTCGGAGCTCCCCCATTTTATAATCATAGGGATTTGCCTTGTCGGCTTTCCTGGAAGAGAAGAAGTCGGCAAGCATGATCGCAATTACCCCTGCAAGCATTACAAGCCCTGCAATAATAAATATCTTTTGTTTCATGTTTTTACTGTTTAGCCCTGATGTCGAGGCAGACCAGGGTTTTTGAATCCCTCATAAGCAGGTATCCTCCCGTTATTGCTATAGGGCCCCAGGAATCCTGCCCGTCTATGATCCTTGTTTTATCGAGCACCGTAAACCCTGCCGGTGAAGCTTTCGCGATAGTCAATTCCCCGTCATCATTCAGAATAAAAAATTTTCCATCTGCAAAAATATAAGGCCCCAATCCGAATCTTTCGGTCTTTCCGCTGTTCATCAAAATACTTTTGCAGTCATTTCCCTTGCAGCACACAAACTGGTTTCGTAATGCTCCTGCATCTTTCGGCAGTATGCCGTAGAGGTATCCACCGTAATAAACCGGTGTTTGCTGTTCCGATGCGAGTCCTTCCTGGGGCTTCAGTTTCTGTAACACCTTAACCGTAAATTTACCGTTTGAACCTGTAACCTGGAGCAGGGCCGAGCCTGCCCCGTATCCTGCGCTTACAAATATACGTCCTTCGTCCATAACCACAGGGCTGGGTGCGACAACTGAAGGCGCAAAGGCTGTGGTTTCCCATAAGATCTTCCCGGGACCGGGGCCGCCGGCTGCGATTCCGCAAACACCGCCGATTGCGCAATAGACATACATCTTCTGGCCGGCGAGTGTCATAGGGATGAGGGAGGCATGCGACATTTTCCAGTTATGGGGGTTTGGTGTCTCCCAGGCTTTTTTCCCGGTTTTACAATCCACTCCGATGACCAGTGATTTGCCTCCAACGGCAATGACCGCCGTGTCGTTATCGATAAGGGGGCATTGTCCGGTATACCAGAATGGCACTTCAGCCTGGAATTCCCTGCCAAGGTCAAATCCCCAGAGAAAGGCGCCGGAGCTGCGGCTGCAGCACATTACCTGGCAACGGGGCCCGATCGTAAGAACATAATCTTTTGTAACTGCCGGTATTGTTCTCGAAAGTCCATGGTTGCGTTTCAGATGCACATGGTACCCACGTCTCCAAAGTTCTTCGCCCTTAAGCAGGGAAAAGCACCGCAGTGCGTCTTCCTTTTTCACTTCGTCGTAATCGAGAAGGTATACACGGCCGTCATAAACGGCAGGAGCGGCATGGCCTTCGCCCAGGTTCAGCTTCCATAAAATATGTGTTGAAGGATCCCCCAGCTTCGATACCAGGCGAACATTCTCCTTATTGATATTATCGAACTGCTCACCCCTGAAACGCGGCCAGTTTGTGCCCGGCAAACCGGGTATGGATTTGAACAGAATGAAATCTTCGCCTATGTTCACTTTCTCGGTGGATGCCACAGGTCCTTTCTTCCTGTTGTCCATGCCCGGAACCGATAAGCTGAATGAAGACACGGGATCATGAAAAAACCAGGCTGCCATCAGGCCGAGGCCGAGGATTACAAGGAATGCAAGAATATATCCCTGGTATTTTTTCACTTTATTTTTTCCGGATGTCGTATACCATCAGGGAATTACCATGCCTTACATAGAGCCGGCCGTTCTTTATCACAAGGTGGGACCAATGCTGGGCAGTCCCGAAAGGTACTTTAAAGGCAGAGATTTTTCCGAAATCGAATGGAGTAGGCTGTGCAAGCACAATTTCACCGTTATCCCCGTAAAGATAAAGCAATCCTTCGGCAGAGATGATGTTCCCCTTGCCGGTGACCTTCCCTGAATACATATCGGTCCCGGTTTTCCAGTCGGTGCAGTACCAGGCTTTGCCCGAATCATCAGAGCCGAATATTTTACCGTTAAGGACCACAAATCCGCCCATCCTGTTACCGATAGAGGTGCTTCTCCAGGTCTCGGTGACACTGTTCCCGTCGGCACTCAGTTTAAGCATTACCCCGCCCTTGCCGTAGCCCGATACGCAATATACCGAACCGTCAATGTATTCAGGGGTATTCGCATGAACCGACCAGGTGTTGGGCTGATCAACGCTCCAGAGGAATTTCCCGCTTCCGGCATCAATGCCCAGAATCGAACTGGCTGTTTGGGTAACCAATATCCTCCGGTTATTGTGTGTGAAGATGGCCGGTGAGCAGTAAGCGCTGGCTTCGCCTTTTGCAGCGCATTTCCATAGGAGTTTGCCTGTATTACGGTCAAGGGCGATCACATTGGCGTCGGGCCCCCCGGGCGTGCAAAATAATTTATTGCCATCGGCCAGGAGGTTCTCGGTAACACCCCATTTAATATTTGGTGCATTGAATTCTTTAAGCAGATCGATTGTCCAGATGAGATCGCCATTATCGGCTTTGCGGCAAACGACTTTCCCGAAACCGCTCATAAGGAATATTTTCCCGTCGCAGATAAGGGGGGTGCTGCGCACACCGGGCCAGCTTTCTGTCCATTCCTCCCCGTAAGGAAGTTTCCAGAGCAGTTTGCCATCCAGGTCAAAAGAGTAAAGATAACCTATGCCGTTGAGTTCGCCGTTGATATAAATCCTGTCGGCAGTGACAGCGGCCGAAGAATGTCCCTCGCCAAGCTCGTCATAATGCCATAGCAGGACGGGGCCGGTTTCGGGCCATGATTTCAGCAGGCCGGTTTCGGGATAGATACCGTCGCGGTTGGGCCCTCTCCATTGTGCAACAGTCTGGGCAGGCGACGAATAGCCTATAAGGCTCATAAGGCAGATAACAAGAATACTTCGTTTCATATCAGCAGGAGTTTGAAAAGTGGATCGTACTTCAAAAGTACAATTATTTTTCGTTCAAAGGACCTTAATACCTTGTTTATCAATATCAAAAAAAATGTCGTACCTTTGCGGCCTTATTAATCCGTGTTTCCGGCCAAAGCATTTTTCCCCCCTTAAGAGATTCACACCAAGGACCGGAAAGTCCGTTAGCACATAAATTTTATCATCATGATCACATTTGAAGAATTAGGCATTTCGCAGGAATACGTGAGGGCCGTAAAGGAACTCGGCTTCGAAACCGCAATGCCCGTCCAGGAAAAAGTCATCCCGCTGGTCCTGGCCGAAAACCAGGATATGATAGTTTTGGCCCAGACAGGGACCGGAAAAACTGCAGCTTACGGCCTCCCGCTGATCCAGATGATAGACCCTGAAGTCAACAATCCCCAGGTGCTGGTCCTTTGCCCCACAAGGGAACTTTGCATGCAGATCGCCGATGACCTCAACGATTTTGCAAAATTCAACAATGACCTCACCACCCTTCCTGTTTTCGGTGGAAGCAGCATAGATGTTCAGATAAAAGCCCTCAGGAAAGGGATTCAGATCGTTGTGGCCACGCCGGGGAGGCTCCTTGACCTCATCCGCCGTAAGGCGATAAAATTAAACCAGATCAGGACCGTGGTTCTGGATGAAGCGGATGAGATGCTCAACATGGGTTTCAGTGAAGACCTGAGGGACATCCTTGAAACCGTTCCTCCCCAGAGAAGGGCCCTGCTGTTTTCAGCAACGATGCCAACGGAAGTGGCTTCAATTGCAAGAAAATACATGAAGGATCCTATCGAAGTGACCGTAGGAACAAAGAATTCAGGCGCCGAAAACATCAAGCATGTTTATTACACCGTACATGCAAAAGACAAATACCCGGCATTAAAACGCATCGTGGATTTCTATCCTGCCGTATACGGCATAGTGTTTTGCCGCACCCGTAAGGAAACACAGGAGATTGCCGATAAGCTGATCCAGGACGGGTACAATGCCGAATCGCTTCACGGCGACCTTTCGCAGATACAGAGGGATACCGTGATGAACAAGTTCAGGATAGGCCATATCCGCCTTCTCGTTGCCACCGATGTGGCTGCCCGCGGCCTCGACGTTGACAACCTCACGCATATCATCAATTATAACCTGCCTGAAGACCTGGATTCCTATACCCACAGGAGCGGCAGGACAGGCAGGGCAGGCAGGTTCGGGACTTCCATCATACTGCTCAACCTGAAAGAGAAATACCTGATCAAGAAAATAGAGAAGAAGATCAATAAAACTTTCACTTCCAAAACCGTTCCCACCGGCCACCAGATATGTGAGAAACAATTGTTCAGCCTGGTCGATAAAATGGAGAAAGTCGAGATTGACAATGAAGAGATTGATACTTACCTGCCCCAGATCTACCGTAAGCTTGAGTGGCTCGACAAGGAAGGTATCATCAAACGCTTTGTTGCCCTTGAATTCAACCGCTTTCTTGAATATTACAAAAATGCCCAGGACCTGAATGTCCCTGAAGACAATTTCAAGGGGGGAAGGAATGAGAATTCAGGCAAAAAAGACTGGAAAGACAGGAAGCATGGACGCGATGAGGGGGGGAAGCCCGACTGGAAGGAAAGGAACCAGGGTGACGAAGCCGGGTTCACTAAGCTGATCATCAACAAAGGCAGGCAGGATGGCATGTTTGCCGCCGAGCTGATGGAACTGATCAACAGGAACACTCATGGAAAAAAAATAAGGCTTGGAAAAATCGAGCTCACGAAAAAAGCTGCGATTTTTGAAGTCCCCGATTCAGAAACCGGCCAGCTCATTAAGGCATTGAAAAATGCACGTTTCGGTGAAGCCGCCGTTAAGGTTGATTTTCTGAATGAAAAAAAGAGCCCGAATAAAAAGTTCTTCAGGGGCTAGGCTTTGATCTCTGTTCCTTCTTTTGGGCATTCATGCGTTTACCCTCAAGCCTTTTTTCCCTGGCTGCTGCAGTTGGTCTTGTAGGTTTCCTCTTTTTACGCGGCTTAAGTGCTTTGGTAAGCAGGGCGTAAAATTTTTCAATTACCGTTTCTTTGTTTTTCAACTGGGTCCGTTCGCTTTGTGAGACCATAACAAGCTCTCCCTCCTTATTGATCCTTGATCCGAGTTTTTCCATCAGGAGTTTCTTTTCATCTTCGCTGAGAAGTGCAGAATTCACAACATGAAAGCGCAGTTCCATTTTCGTGCTGACTTTATTGACGTTCTGCCCGCCCGGACCGCTGCTGCGGGAAGCAGAAAAAACCAGTTCGCCTGTATAGTCGCGCCCGCTTAACGAGAAACTGCCCATGTGTTCCAATTTCCGGTAAAATTATTATATATTTGTTGAAGGCAGTATTGAAACATCATGAAAGAGATCAGAAGGCCGGTTTCAGGTAAAATCCTTGCGTTGTTTTGCCTGTTATTGATTGCCATTGAGCCGTTGATGGCCCAGGCCGTCCCCGCCCAGGGTAAAAGGCCCTCCGTTGGGCTTGTGCTCAGCGGAGGAGGTGCAAAAGGCTTCGCTTATGTGGGCCTTCTCAGGGTGATACAGGAAGTGGGGCTGCCCATAGACTATATAGGCGGTTCCAGTATAGGAAGCATCATTGGGGGGCTGTACGCCCTGGGTTACCATCCCGATTCCATTGAAAAAATGATACGGACCCAAAACTGGAACGATCTCCTGAAAGATAACATAGACCGCAGGTTTGTCGCATTCGAAGAAAAAGAATACGGAGAAAAGGCCATTGTAAAACTCCCGATAAGAAATAAAAAACTAGGGCTGGGATCTTCGATGTACCAGGGTCAGGAGGTCAACCTCCTGCTGAACAAATATTTCTCCCCGGCTTATAAGACTAATGATTTTAACAAGCTCCAGACCCCGTTTCTCTGTATCGGGACCGACCTGCTGAACGGAGAAGCAATCATTCTCAATAAGGGGTACCTTCCCATGGCGATCAGGGCCAGCATGTCAATCCCGGGGTATTTCTCACCTACCGATTACATGGGATATTATCTTGTAGATGGCGGGGTTGTCAATAATTACCCGGTGAAGGAAGTCAAGGACCTTGGGGCAAAGATCATCGTGGGAGGGGATGTACAATCGGGCCTTTACAATCGCGAGGAACTCAATTCGATAACGGCTATTGCCGACCAGGTCACTTCGTTTGCACGCATACAATCCAACAAGATTGGCGACAGCCTTACCGATCTCAAAGTCAGATTCAAGATGACATACGGCATGATGGACTTTGAAGATTATGATTCCATTATTGCCTTTGGCGAAAGAGTG
>Ga0194052_1002189_pt1 | contig 10841 bp, 8 predicted proteins | sample SepL226m_MetaG_FD_160117 | JGI IMG/M metagenome (GOLD analysis project Ga0194052, IMG submission 160117) | Anoxic zone freshwater microbial communities from boreal shield lake in IISD Experimental Lakes Area, Ontario, Canada - Sep2016-L227-6m | ecosystem: Environmental > Aquatic > Freshwater >... | reverse complement strand
GTGAACTCCAGCTCCACGCCGTCCATGTCGAACAGCCGGGTGTACTGCTTGACGAGCGCATTCTTGGGCTCGGAGAGGATCTTGACCAGAGATTCCTTGTCGAGGTTGGTCACCGACGCGACGACCGGCAACCGGCCGATGAACTCCGGGATCAGACCGAACTTGATCAGATCCTCGGGCATCACCTCGGCGAAGTGGTCCTGGGTGTCGATCTCGGCCTTGGACTTCACCTCGGCCCCGAATCCCAAGCCGCGCTTGCCGATTCGGTCGGCCACGATCTTCTCCAGACCGGCGAACGCACCCGCGACGATGAACAGCACGTTGGTGGTGTCGATCTGGATGAACTCCTGGTGCGGGTGCTTGCGGCCGCCCTGCGGCGGTACCGACGCCTGCGTGCCCTCAAGGATCTTCAACAGGGCCTGCTGCACGCCCTCGCCGGAGACGTCGCGGGTGATCGACGGGTTCTCGCTCTTGCGGGCGATCTTGTCGACCTCATCGATGTAGATGATGCCGGTCTCGGCGCGCTTCACGTCGTAGTCGGCGGCCTGAATCAGCTTGAGCAGAATGTTCTCGACGTCCTCGCCCACATAGCCCGCCTCGGTCAGCGCGGTGGCATCGGCGATGGCGAACGGCACGTTGAGCATCTTGGCAAGCGTCTGCGCCAGGTAGGTCTTACCGCAACCGGTGGGCCCGAGCATCAGGATGTTGGACTTGGCCAGTTCGACGGGCTCGGAGCGGGAATCCCGCTTCTCGCCGGCCTGGATGCGCTTGTAGTGGTTGTAGACCGCGACCGCCAGGGTGCGCTTGGCGGTGTCCTGGCCGATGACGTAGCTCTCCAGGAACTCGCGGATCTCAACCGGCTTGGGCAGCTCGTCGAGCTTGACCTCGTCGCTGTCGGCGAGCTCCTCTTCGATGATCTCGTTGCACAGGTCGATGCACTCGTCGCAGATGTACACCCCGGGGCCTGCGATGAGCTTCTTGACCTGCTTCTGACTCTTCCCGCAGAACGAGCATTTCAGCAGGTCACCGCCGTCTCCAATGCGTGCCATGGTGGTGGTGTCCCTACTTCCTCAGCGCGTGCGGTCCGGGTTCGCATCCGACGCTACCTGCTCCATCCGTCGGGGTGCGACCGATAAAGGCGAATAGCGTCGGTGGCATTAGCTGCCGGTGTTTCTGGTGTGTCGTGTGGTGAACATAACGCCAATCGGGGTCCTCGGCGGCGCGCCGCGCATAGCGTGGCTCGGGCGTGTCGCGGCCGTTACCCAACCGAGAACGGCCCTAGGGCGCCTTCGCCGACAGCTTCCGGTAACTCAGCACGGTGTCGATGATTCCGTACTCCTTGGCCTGCTCGGCGGTCAGGATCTTGTCCCGGTCGGTGTCCTTGCGGATGACGGCCGCGTCCCTGCCGGTGTGGCGGGCCAGGGTCTCCTCCATCAGGGTCCGCATCCGCTCGATCTCGGCGGCCTGGATCTCCAGGTCGGAGAACTGGCCCTGGATGACCCCGCCGAGGGACGGCTGATGGATCAGCACCCGGGCGTTGGGCAGCGCGAGACGCTTTCCGGGAGTGCCGGCGGCCAGCAGCACGGCCGCCGCCGAGGCGGCCTGACCCAGACAGACCGTCTGAATGTCGGCGCGCACGTACTGCATGGTGTCGTAGATCGCCATCAGCGAGGTGAACGAGCCGCCCGGGGAATTGATGTACATGGTGATGTCGCGGTCGGGGTCCAGGGACTCCAGCACCAACAGCTGCGCCATGATGTCGTTCGCCGACGCGTCGTCCACCTGCACGCCGAGGAAGATGATCCGCTCCTCGAACAACTTGTTGTAGGGGTTTGACTCCTTGACGCCCCAGCTGGAGTGCTCGATGAACGAGGGCAGGATGTAGCGCGCCTGCGGTGAAAGATCAGACGGCGAAAGATCAGACGGTGAAAGATCAGACATTGGACGCTCCAGAGATGTGCGCGCGGGTGATGATGTGGTCGACGAAGCCGTACTCGAGTGCTTCCTGGGCGGTGAACCAGCGGTCGCGGTCGGAGTCGGCCTCGATGCGCTCGATCGGCTGGCCGGTGAACTCGGCGTTGAGCCGGAACATCTCCTTCTTGATCACCGCGAACTGCTCAGCCTGGATCGCGATGTCGGCAGCCCCACCGGTGATGCCGCCGAGGGGCTGGTGCATGAGGATCCGGGCGTGCGGAAGCGCGTAACGCTTGCCCTTGGTGCCCGCCGCGAGCAGGAACTCGCCCATCGAGGCGGCCATGCCCATCGCGTAGGTGGCCACGTCACAGGGAGCGAGCACCATGGTGTCGTAGATGGCCATGCCGGCGCTGATCGAACCGCCCGGGGAGTTGATGTAGAGCGAGATGTCCTTGATGGGGTCCTCGGCGGCGAGCAGCAGGATCTGCGCGCACAACCGGTTGGCGATGTCGTCGTCGACCTGGGATCCGAGGAAGATGATGCGCTCAGCGAGCAACCGCTCGTAGACCGAGTCCTGGAGATTGAGCCCAATACCGGAACGCATATCAGTCACGGCTACCTGCTTTCTTTCATCACGTCTTCTCGTTGACCCTAACCAACGCGGCGTGCCCGGCACTTCCCGCCATGGCACACGTTCGCTGTCGGCGTTAGGCGTCCTGATCTTCGGTCTCGGCGGTCTCCTCCTCGGGGTCCTCCTCGGGGTCCTCCTCGGGCGTGCCGAAGAACTCGGTGGTGTCCACCACGTTGCCGTCGGTGTCGGTGACGGTGGAGGCCTCCACCACGGCGGCGACCGTCAGGCCGCGACGGACGTCGGCGAAGATGGCCGGCAGCTGGTTCTGCTGCTGCAGCAGACCCAGCAGCTGCTGGGGTTCGATGCCGTACTGACGCGACATCAGCACGAGGCGCTCGGTGAGGTCATCCTGGCCGACCTGGATGTCGAGATGATCGGCGATGGCATCCATCAGCAGCTGGGTCTTCACCGCCTTCTCGGCGGCCTCCCGGGTCTCGGCGTCGAACTTCTCCCGTGAGCTGCCCTGCTCCTCCAGTACCGCGGCCAGCCGGGACTCGTCGTGGTCGAGACCGTGGATCGCATTGTGCAGGGCCGCGTCGACCTGGGCCGCGACGATGGCCTCCGGCAGCGGCACGTCGATCATCTCCAGCAGCGTCTCGAGGGTGTTGTCGCGGATCTTCTCCGCCTGGTGGATGCGCTTGACCCGCTCGACCTGTTCGGTGAGGCTCGCGCGCAGCTCGTCGAGGGTGTCGAATTCGCTTGCCAGCTGGGCGAATTCATCGTCGGCCTCGGGCAGTTCGCGTTCCTTGACGGACTTCACCGTCACCGTGACCTCGGCGTCCTCGCCGGCATGTTCGCCGGCGACGAGCTTGGTGGTGAAGGAGGCCGACTCACCCTCGGAGAGTCCGATGATCGCCTCGTCGAGACCCTCGATCAGCTGACCCGACCCGATCTCGTGCGACATGCCCTCGGAGCGTCCGTCGGGGATCTCCTCGCCGTTGACCGTGGCCGATAGGTCGATGGAGACGAAGTCGCCGGACTGCGCAGGCCGGTCGATGCCCTTGAGGGTGCCGAAACGTGCACGCAGGGACTGCAGTTCGGCGTCGACGTCGGAATCGGTCACCTCGAAGGAGTCCACCGAGATCTTCAGGTCGTTGAAGTCGGGGATGTCGATGTCGGGGCGGACGTCGACCTCGGCGGTGAAGACGAGTTCCTCGCCGTCCTCCATCCTGGTGACCTCGATGTCCGGCTGGCCCAGCGGACGCAGTTCGGTGGTGGTGACCGCCTCGCTGTAGCGGGCCGGCAACGCGTCGTTGACCACCTGCTGCAGCACCGCGCCGCGGCCGACTCGGGCCTCGAGCAGCTTGGCCGGGGCCTTCCCGGGCCGGAAACCGGGCAGCCGCACCTGCTGGGCGAGCTGCTTGTACGCACGGTCGAAATCGGCCTGCAGTTCGGTGAACGGCACCTCCACATTGATGCGAACCCGGGTGGGGCTCAACTTCTCGACGGTGCTCTTCACTGCGGTGCTCCTCGTTCCTTCTTCGCTCGGGCCTGCTTCGCTCGGGCCTGCTTCGCTCGGGCCTGTTTCACTCGGGTCGGGCGCGTCGGGGTGACAGGATTTGAACCTGCGGCCTTCCGCTCCCAAAGCGGATGCGCTACCAAGCTGCGCTACACCCCGCCTGCTGTGCTTCTCGCGCTCGCGATCCTACGGCCCCGCCACCCGCGCAGCAGACTCCGATCCGAGTGGATCACAGCGAGTGGACGCCGGTACATTGGGCTCGCGCAAGCATGCGGGCGTAGCTCAATGGTAGAGCCCTAGTCTTCCAAACTAGCTACGCGGGTTCGATTCCCGTCGCCCGCTCCACCCTCGCGGTTCGCCGTTTTGCCTGGTAACGACACGGTCGCGGTTGGGTCGCGATCACGCTCACCCCTTCTTCGGCCACCTCGACGCCCGTAAATTCGGGTTCGGTCCGCTTCCCGCCGGGTAGCTGGATCGTTCGCCGATCGAGAGGCCCGGACATGACGCTCAGCGAGCGAACTCCCCCGGTCGGCGGGTTCTGCGCTCCTCGGTTCGAGCCGGTGGCGCAGGCCTTTTCCCGCAACTTCCGCGAACGCGGCGAGGTGGGCGCCGCCGTCGCCGTCTGGGTCGACGGCGACCTCGTGGTCAACCTGTGGGGCGGGCACGCCGACGCCCGTCGCCGCCGCCCCTGGCGGGAGAACACCCTGGCGAGCGTCTTCTCCGGATCCAAGGGACTGACGAGCACCTGCGTGCACCTGCTCGCCGACCGCGGCGAGATCGACCTTCAGGCGCCGGTGGCACGGTACTGGCCGGAGTTCGGCCGGGCCGGCAAAGAGCGCATCACCATCGCCGACGTGCTCGGGCACCGCTCCGGAGTGATCGGCCCCCGCACCCGGCTGCACCACGAGGACACCGCCGACTGGGATCTGGTGTGCGAGGCGCTGGCGGCATCGGCGCCGTGGTGGGAGCCGGGAACCGCCCAGGGCTACCACATGGTGAGCTTCGGCTTCATCCTCGGCGAGGTGGTCCGCCGGGTGACCGGCCGCACTCTCGGGCAGTACCTGCGCACCGAGATCGCCGAACCGATGGGCATAGACGTCCACATCGGACTGCCGCAGCGCGAGCATTCCCGCTGCGCCGAGATGATCGACAAGCCGCACATCCGCGAGGTGCTGGCAGCCGGCGGCGCCCCCGGGCAACCGACATCACTGCAGGAACATCCGATGGCCGCGCTGTCGGTGGCCGTGGGGTTCATCCCCGACGACGAGCTCGGCTGCGAGGACATCGCACGGTGGCGTGCCCGTGAGTTCCCGGGCACCAACGCGCACGTCTCGGCGCTGGGTCTGGCGACGTTTTACAACGGCCTCGCGCAGGAGAAGGTCCTCAGCCGCGAGCACCTGGAGAAGGTGCGGGTCTGTCAGGGCGGCTTCGATCCCGACGTCGTCCTCGGTCCCCGCGTCGCCGATCACGGCTGGGGCCTGGGCTACATGCTCAATCAGCGCAAAGTCGCCGGTCCCAACCCGCTCAGCTTCGGCCACGGCGGATCCGGCGGCTCCTACGGCTTCGTCGACCTGGAACACCGGATCGGCTACGCGTACGTGATGAACCTCTTCGACGCCACCAAGTGCAACGCCGACCCGCGCAGCAGGGCGCTGTCCGACGAGGTCTACCGCGCACTCGGGGTGCGCTGATCCGACCGTCGCCCTGACCGGCCCGAAAAGGCGAACTCGCATTCGCGGTCCGCAGGTACGCTGGGCGCTATGAACAGTGCCCTGCTGCTGCTTTTGGTCGTGGTCCTCGGTGTGGTCGCCCTGGCCATGTTCAGCTCGTCCCGCGCGTCGGGTAACCGCAACGCGGCCAGCCTGGCCGACGCCAAGGCCGACGCCCGCCGGGCGATCGAGCGCCTCGGCGGACAGGTGCTCAACCTCAACGGCACCGACGAGGCCTCCAAGCAGGCGATGGCGGATGCCTCCGAGCGGTTCACGGCGGCCTCCTCGCAGATCGACCAGGCCACCACCGCCAAGCAGGCCATGCTGGCCAAGGAGAGCGCACTGGAGGGGCTGTACTACGTGCGTGCCGCGCGTCTGGCGATGGGAATGGACCCCGGCCCGGAGCTGGAGACCATCGCCGGGCAGCGCTCCGCCGGGGCGGTCACCGAGGACCGCCGCATCGAGTTCGACGGCCGCCAGATCGAGGCCTCCCCCGTGCCGTCACAGAACACCCCGAACTACTACCCCGGCGGCCGGGTGGCCGGCCGCCCGGTGCCGGCCGGCTGGTATTCCGAACCGTGGTGGAAGCCGGCCCTGCGCGCCGGTGCGTGGGGCGTCGGGTCGGTGCTGCTGTTCGATGCGCTCTTCTCCGGCATGGGCGGCGTGGGATACAACGCCGCCGCGTTCGAGAACGGCTACGGGTCCGGGTTCGACCAGGGCTTCGACTCCGGATTCGACCAGGGCTATGACGCCGGTATGGACCAGGGCACTGACGTCGGTGGCACTGACGTCGGTGGCGCCGATGGCGGCTGGGTCGGCGACGGCGGGGGCTGGGACGGCGGCGGCTTCGGAGGCGCAGACGGCGGCGGCGGAGACTTCGGCGGCGGCGGAGACTTCGGCGGCTTCGACTTCTAGCTGACTTCTAGCTGACTTCTAGCTCTGACAGTCTGGACACCAGAAGAGGTTTCGCCCCTCCATCACCGCGGTCCTGATCGTCGCTCCGCATAGCCGGCACGGCTCACCGGAGCGGCGGTAGACGTAGGTGCGCGGGCGTTTGGGGCCGTAGGACGGCGCGCCGAGATCATGCTCGGGACGCACCACGATGATCCTGCCGCGGCGCACACCGACCTTCATCAGCTCCACCAGATCCGCCCACGCCACCCGGAATTCCATTTCGTCGACGTCGCGGCCGGGGCGGTACGGATCGATCTGGTGACGGAACAGCAGTTCGCTGCGGTAGATGTTGCCCACCCCCGCGATCACCGACTGATCCATCAGCAGAGCCCCGATGGCCTTGCGGGACTTCGTGATCCGCGCCCACGCCGCCTCGGGGTCGGCGTCGGTGCGCAGCGGGTCCGGACCGAGCCGGTCGAGGATCGCCGACATCTGCGCGGCGTCCATCACCTCGCACGCCGTCGGCCCGCGCAGATCGGTCCCGTAGTCGGCGCCGACGATGCGCATACGCACCTGGCCCACCGGTTCGGGCATCGGCGTGCGGGCCTCCCGGAACGTCCCGTACAGCCCGAGGTGGATGTGCACGATGGCTGTCCCCCCGCCATCGACCGGGGCGTAGTGGTGGAACAGATGCTTGCCCCATGCCGACGCCTTCGTCAGCACCCGGCCGTCGAGTGTCGCCGCGTCGGTGAAGCGGCCCTGCGGGCTGGACACCCGCACCGGGGCGCCGGCGTAGCGACGGTGGTGCAACCGCGCGAGGCGGTGCAGGGTGTGGCCCTCAGGCACCGGGCACGGGTGGCGCGATGTGGGTGCGCTCGTAGCCGGCGAGGATGTCGATGCGGCGCTGATGGCGGGCGGCTTGCGACCACGGCGTGCTCACGAATGCGTCGACGATCGCCAGTGCTTCATCCAGCGAGTGCATGCGGCCGCCGATGCCGATCAGCTGTGCGTTGTTGTGCTCGCGGGCCAGCGTGGCCGTCTCGACGCTCCAGGCCAGTGCGCAGCGGGCGCCCGGCACCTTGTTGGCCGCGATCTGTTCGCCGTTGCCCGAACCGCCCAGGACGATGCCCAGGCTGCCCGGGTCGGCGACGGTGCGCTCGGCGGCGGCGATGCAGAAGGCCGGATAGTCGTCCTCGGCGTCATAGGTGAAGGCGCCGCAGTCGATCGGCTCGTGGCCCGCCGTGCGGAGATGGTCGATGATGGCCTGCTTGAGCTCGTAGCCGGCGTGGTCACTGCCGAGATAGACGCGCATGCCGGTCACCCTAGCTGTAATCGGGCGCCTCGGTACGGGTGCGCTTGAGTTCCCAGAAGTGCGGATACGCCGCCAGTGCCACCGAGGCGTCCCACAGTTTTCCGGCCTCCTCGCCACGGGGGATGCGCGACAACACCGGACCGAAGAACGCGACTCCGTCGATGTGGATGGTGGGCGTACCGACGTCGGCCCCCACCGGATCCATCCCGGCGTGGTGGCTGGCGCGCAGGGCATCGTCGTAGGAGCCGTCCTGGGCCGCGGCGGCCAACTCGGCGGGCAGTCCCGCCTCGGCCAGCGACTCGGCGATGACCTGCGGCAGATTCTTGTTGTCCCGGTTGTGAATTCGGGTGCCCATCGCTGTGTAGATCGGCCCGAGGACGGCCGCGCCGTGCGCCTGCTCGGCGGCGATTGCGACCCGCACCGGACCCCACGCCTGCTTCATCAATTCCCGGTACTGCTCGGGAAGGTCGCGGCCCTCGTTGAGCACCGCCAGACTCATCACGTGGAAGTGCACGTCGATGGACCGAACCTTCTCCACCTCGAGGATCCACCGCGAGGTGATCCAGGCCCAGGGGCACAGCGGGTCGAACCAGAAGTCAGCGCGGGATTCCTCAGCCATGACCCCAGAATAGGGCGGAGGATAGGTTGGTTCTCGTGCTCCCCAACCTGACCCGTGACGAGGCCGTCGAGCGGGCCGCCCTGGTGACCGTCGAGAGCTACCGGATCGACCTGGACCTGACGACGTCGGACAAGACCTTCCGGTCGGTCACCGAGGTCCGCTTCGAGGCCACCCCCGGCGCCGACACCTACATCGACCTCGCCGCCCACAGCGTCGCCAGCGCGACCCTCAACGGGCATGCCATCGACGTCTCGGGCTACGACGAGTCGCGCGGTATCGCGCTGATCGGTTGCGAACGCGACAACGTCCTGGTGGTGGAAGCCGACTGCTACTACTCCAACACCGGTGAGGGGCTGCACCGTTTCGTCGACCCCGTCGACGGCGAGGTGTACCTCTACTCACAGTTCGAGACCGCCGACGCCAAACGGATGTTCGCCTGCTTCGACCAGCCCGATCTCAAGGCCACCTTCGACGTCGTCGTGACCGCACCGTCGCACTGGGAGGTGATCTCCAACGGGGCGTCGCTGTCGGCGCAGCCCAGCGGCGACACCACCGTGCACACCTTCGCCACCACGGCGAGGATGAGCACCTACCTGGTCGCGCTGATCGCCGGGCCGTACGCCGTCTGGCGGGAGGTCTACACCGACTCGCACACCGAGATTCCGCTGGGCATCTTCTGCCGTAAATCCCTGGCGCAGTTCATGGACGCCGACCGGTTGTTCGCCGAGACCAAACAGGGCTTCGACTTCTATCACCGCAACTTCGGCGTGCCCTACGCATTCGGCAAGTACGACCAGTTGTTCGTCCCGGAGTTCAACGCCGGCGCCATGGAGAACGCCGGCGCGGTGACGTTCCTGGAGGATTACGTCTTCCGCAGCAAGGTGACCCGGGCGTCCTATGAGCGGCGCGCCGAAACGGTGCTGCACGAGATGGCGCACATGTGGTTCGGCGATCTGGTGACCATGCGGTGGTGGGACGACCTCTGGCTCAACGAGTCCTTCGCGACGTTCGCCTCGGTGCTCTGCCAGGCCGACGCCACCGAGTACACCCAGGCCTGGACCACCTTCGCCAACGTGGAGAAGTCCTGGGCCTACCGGCAGGACCAGTTGCCGTCCACACACCCGGTGGCCGCCGACATTCCGGATCTGCACGCCGTGGAGGTGAACTTCGACGGCATCACCTACGCCAAGGGCGCCAGTGTGCTCAAGCAGCTGGTGGCCTACGTTGGACTTGAGCACTTCCTGGCCGGACTGCGGGACTACTTCACCGCGCACGCCTTCGGCAATGCGACCTTCGACGATCTGCTCAGCGCGCTGGAGAAGGCCTCGGGCCGGGACCTGTCGGACTGGGGCCGGCAGTGGCTCAAGACCACCGGTCTGAACAGCCTGCGGCCGGAGTTCGACATCGACGCCGACGGCAGGTTCACCCGGTTCGCCGTCCGGCAGGGCGGTGCGGCGCCGGGCGCCGGCGAGACCCGGGTGCACCGGCTCGCGGTCGGCATCTACGACGACGCCGAGGGCAAGCTGGTGCGGGTGCACCGCGAGGAGATCGACGTCGACGGCGAGCTGACCGACGTGCCTGCGCTGCAGGGTGTGTCCCGCGGGAAGCTGATCCTGGTCAACGACGACGACCTGACCTACTGCTCGATGCGGCTGGACCCCGAGTCCCTGCGGATCGCGCTGGAACGCACCGCGGACATCTCCGAGCCGCTGCCCCGCACCCTGGTCTGGTCGGCGGCCTGGGAGATGACGCGCGATGCGGAGTTGCGGGCCCGGGACTTCGTCGGCCTGGTGATGCGCGGCGTGCACGCGGAGACCGAGGTCGGGGTGGCCCAGCGACTGCTGCTGCAGGCGCAGACCGCACTGAACTCCTATGCCGACCCCTCCTGGGCCGCCAGGAGCGGGTGGCCGGCCTTCGCCGACCGGCTGCTGGATCTGGCGCGGGCGGCGGACTCCGGTTCGGATCATCAGCTCGCCTACGTCAACGCGCTGTGCGCATCGTCGCTGTCCGCGCCGCACCTGGTGCTGCTGGCCGATCTGCTCGACAACGACCCCACCCGTTTCGGCCTCACCGGCCTGCAGGTCGACACCGATCTGCGGTGGCGCATCGTGACCGCACTGGCTGCCGGCGGCCGCATCGACGCCGACGGACCGCAGACGCCGTTCATCGACGCCGAACTGGGGCGCGATCCGACTGCCGCGGGCCGCCGCCATGCCGCCGCCGCGGCAGCAGCACGCCCGCAGGCCGACGTGAAGGCCCACGCCTGGCGGGAGGTGATCGAGGACGACACCCTGCCCAACATC
>Ga0194052_1002187_pt1 | contig 10844 bp, 8 predicted proteins | sample SepL226m_MetaG_FD_160117 | JGI IMG/M metagenome (GOLD analysis project Ga0194052, IMG submission 160117) | Anoxic zone freshwater microbial communities from boreal shield lake in IISD Experimental Lakes Area, Ontario, Canada - Sep2016-L227-6m | ecosystem: Environmental > Aquatic > Freshwater >... | reverse complement strand
GTGGTGGCCTGGGCATAGGCGGCGATGGGCAGCACAACGGCGAGCAACAAACAGGCGAGGATGCGGGTGTTCAAAGCGCAACCCCCTTCGCAGAGTGACGTCGCTTACGGCTGCAGATATCGACGGGGATTATAGTGGGAAACCGGGGAAGTGGGAAGGAGAAAGTGACGGGTGCGCCCCTGGGCCTGTGGCGGCGCGGTCAGAGCGTTGAGCTCGCAGGGGCGGCCCTTGGCAGGGCGCCCCTGCGAACTGTCTCACTGCGTCTTACTCGCGGCACTTGATGAGGGTGCCGGGCTTGTTGGGGTCGAAACCGTCGCGAATCCAGATGTCCACGCCACGCTCGACGGCGTACTGGACTGCTTCCTTCTGGATGACCTGAGGGAAGGGGTCCCACGAGAACAGCTCAGTGGCCGTGATTTCGCTCAGCTTGACGGCGTCGTCGTACTTGTTGGGGTCCTTGGTGTAGATGCCATCGACGTTGCTGAACATCGTGCATTCAGTCTGGTTGAGGGCGTCGGCGAGGGCAACTGCGGTGAGGTTCGAACCGCCGCGACCGAGGATCGAGACCTCGTCGCGCTGCTCGGCATCGTCCCAGTAGTACCCCTGGAAACCCGCTACCACCGGCACGATCTGGCGGTCGAGAAGGCTGCGGACATGCCCGATCTCCACGCGCTCGACGAGGGCCTTGACGTGACGTTTGTCGGTGATGATCCCCGCCTCGCGGCCCGTGAGTGAGCGGGCGGCAAAGCCCGCTTCGTCGAGCGCGATGGCCAGCGCGGCGTTCGCGCGCAGCTCGCCGGACATCAGCAGCCGGGCGTACTCGCGCGGGTCCGGATCGGGAGACAGGGAAGCGGCCAGTTCCGCCAGCTTGTCGGTCGCCCAGTCAAAGGCCGAAACGACAACGACCGGCGTACAGTCCTCGCTGCACAGTGGCTTGACGAAGTCCTCGGCGACCTCCTGCAGCCGCTGCGCCCGGGCCAGGTTGCGGCGCTGGGCCAGCAGGCGGTACATGTCATTGAGGTTCCGCTGGCGATGGCACTCGTCGAGCAGGCGCTCCTCATCGGGACCGAAGCGGTGGAGACCCTGCAGGGTGACGCCGCCGAATTTCATGACGGGAATATTGGGCATACTGACCTCCGGAACTGAGAAGGGTTGGGCAAAGTTTGAACGCGGCAGGGGACGCCGACGAGACAACTGCCCTTCCCGACGGCAAGCGCACGCCGGAAGTTGGCATTCTACAGGGGGAGCCTTGCCACGGCAAGCACAACTTCACCGGCTACGCCCCTTAACAGGCCTATTCGGGCTGCACGGTTCCCACAATGATGCGCACCGGGCCAAGCAGCCCGCTGCGCAGGTCCTCCTTCATCATCGGGACCGCGCGCTGCAGGTAGCTGTTGCACCACCCGCGCTCACGCGCCTCCTGTAGCACAGATTCCTCGCAGGCCTGGTTGGCGAGGGTGTTGCCCACCACCACGCGTAGCCGGTTGCTGCCCGCTATGACTTGCCCGCTGATGTCCAGCGTGTGCGGCATCCACAGGCTGTCCCCGAGGTGATGGTCGTTGACAAAGACCGAGGCGGTCCAGTAGAGGGCGCCCAGGTCCAGCAGCAGCGGCTTGTCCACAAAGTGCGGGGAGACCGCAAAGTCGAAGGTGTACTCAACATGTCCGGAGAACTCCGGCATCCCCCAGTCGCTCCAGGGCATCAGTTCGGCCGCGCCGTCCACATACGGGTGGCGTGGCTCGGCATTTTCCACGACGTCAACGTCGCCCTCCACGATCACATACTCATCCACGATGCGCACCGCGTCGGCCTGTAGGAACTCCACCAGCACATCGGCATGGGGGACGCGGCCCTGGCGCTGCTGCGGGTCGGCCAGCCACAGCGCGAACTCGCGCTCCGCCGCGGTCTCGACGCCCATGCCCAGGTCGGGTTCGTCGTCCGTCGGCGGGCGCAGGCACAGGATGAAGCTGGACCAGGCCGGAAGCACGGGGCGCAGTTCGGCGGTGATGCCCGCCTCGGTCTTCAGCAGCGGTATGATCTCGCCATCGCGGGCATCCCACGCCTCCAGCACCATCGGCGCCGGGGTCTGGAGTACCAGGAAGGGCTCCAGACCCGGTCGCTGTCATTGGTGAGCAGATATAGGCGCGCCGCCCCGAACTCCCTCGCCGACAGCAGCAGGGCGGGCGCGGGGTCGGCGAGGCGGACGAGACGATCGGCCAGTCCAGCGCTCGCCAACGCTCCCTCCAGCGCGTCCTGCGGAACCGGTGTGACCCCGCATTCTTGCAGGGCAGTGAGGGCCTGGTCGAGGGCCGGACTACCGATCATCTCCGCTGCATGCAGGGGCCAGTGCTCCAGGAAGCGCACCGTGACCCCGCCCTGGGCCAGTTCCGCCAGCTTGCCCAGCGACCGCGCCGAGATGGCCAGCGTCGCCGGTACGATGATCTCCCGGTAGGCCGCCTGACCGCCGCACGCGCGTCCGTCCTGTGCCTGGAGTTCCGGCAGGAAGTCACCGTCGAGGAAATCAAAGCCGATTTGCAGGTTGGTCAGGGTCAGACAGGTCTCCCGCAGACTCGTCCAGGCCTCCTGCGTGCCATCGAGGGTCCACAGCGCCTCGACAGGGTAGTAGACGGCCACGGGGGCGTGCTCGACGGTCTCCCGGGTGACGGCGCACATCCGCCCGACATACTCAGCGAAAGCCCCATAGACGGGCCAGAGCGGGTTGCCGGGGCCGAGGTGGCTCATCGTGCAGTACAGGCGCCCACCGCAGCAGGTATAGTGCGTGGCCATCGGCGCGTACAGCCCGATGCCGCCCTGGAACTGGTAGTCGGCCAGCCAGCGCATCTGCTCGTAGTGGAATCCGAAGCCGTAGACTGCGTTGCTCTCGGTAATCGCGAGGTTGGACCAGTCCCCCTCGGCCTGTCGGGGGTGCTGTTTGAGGGCCGAAGACGCCAGGCGCGGGAACGGGAAGTTCTCCTCCTGGCCGGGGAATAGTTGACGCCAGATCACGTCCACACCGGGCGCGTGCAGCGCCCCGGCGGTGCGGAAGAAGTGACCGAACGAGAGGTTGTCGGGCAGGTTGTCCTCCCCGCCGACGTGTCCCGTGTGGATCAGTCCACGCTTGCCGCACCAATCGGTGATCTGCTTCCAGTAGGCCTCACTGAAGCGCGCGGTGAGCAGGTTATTGTACTCGCAGCGCGCCGCGGTGATCTCATGCTCGGAATAGCGGCCGACGACATCCCGGCCCACGGCCTCCGCGGAGAATAGCAGAGGGAGGTACACTCTGGCATCGCGGCCCATCTGCGCGCTGAGGTCCTCCATGAAGTCGCGGGTCCAGGGAATCGCGGAGGCGCCCACTTGGCCGCCCAGGGACGTTTCGTCGGTGAACATGCCGGGGATTGTGTTGCCGAAGAACTCACCGACGGTCGCCGCATAGCGCTCGTGGGTGACGTCAATGAAGCGTCGGATCGCCTCCGGGTTGAGCACGTCCACCGGGTAACCGTCCGCCTCGAGCGTGAAGATCAGCATCTCGGGGTACGGCCACAACGACTGCGCGATCTGCCGCAGGTCCACGGGCTCCGGGACGCCCATCTCCGGCAGGCCCAGTGCGGCGATGACGTTGCTGGGCAGGGCGTCGCTTTGCTCGACCCCCAGCCGCTGGACATGCAGGCGCTTGCCGGCGAACTCCGGGTGGCCCTCCACCACTTGCCCCTGTGCCGACCCGCTCGGCCAGCCCCCCTCGTCATACAGCCAGGCATACAGGCCATGGTCGCGCGCACATTCGACCGCATAGCGCACTAGCGCGAGATACTCATCCGACAGGTACGGGGGACTGATTCCCTCCAGGAAGTCTCCGAGGCGGAAGTTCTCGCCCATCGGGTGGAAGAAGAACCCGCCCGCACCCTTGGCTGCAAAGTCCGCGATCTGCTCCGCAATCGCCTCGCGGGTGATCGCGCCGTTCCACAGCCAGAACAGCATTGGCCGGTACGAAGCGGTCGGGCTGGCGAAGCGTTCGGCGAGGGTGGTGTAGTCCATTCCAGGTCTCCTGTACGGCGAGTTGTGAGGCCGGCTGGCTAAGTGGCAAAGCGTACTTGCGATATGCGCTTGGTGAGCTAACGGCAGAAGTTCCTGGTCCCTGGAGGGGCCGCATGGACGACGGCCTTATCGTCGGCCATCCGGCCCCCGTACCCTACTGGTACAGCTGGAAGGTATCCACCACCAGCCGGAAGCTTGGCGTGGCGGTGGTCATCTGGTCTGCCGGAGCGATCATGCCGATGGCGAAGCCCTTGTCCCGCCAGATCGACAGCAGGTACAGCTTGTCGAGGCCGTTTTCCGCGAGGGCCAGCATACGTCCCGGCTTGTCGCACAGTGTGGCGGGCTTGCTGGTGAGCAAGGCCTGGTTCCAGCGGGCGCTGTACTGCTTGGTGAAGTCGTCGAGTGTGGTGCCGCTGCGCAGCGGGTAGACATCGATGCCGACCACCATCTGGCCGCCGGTGATTTTCGGTCCGAGCAGGAAGAGCTTGGTGCCCGGCCCGTTGTCCTCCCAGTCCTTACGTCTTTGCCACCCCGGTGGAACGACGACCTGAAAGTCGTCGAGGTTCACCAGACCCGGCTGTTTGGACGGGGTGAGGGCGCCCGGCAGCTGCGGGCCTCCCGAGGATTCCCCAGTCAGAGCGAGGCGCTCGGCGGTCGCTCCCCACTCGCGCAGGCGCGGCCCCGCCAGTACCCCCACCAGCGCCAGCCCCGCGAGAATGATCAACACTCGCGGCAGGGGACCTCGCTGCCAGAGCCCGCACAACGCGTTGGCGGCCCGTTCGAAATATGCCTTCATATCTTCAGCACCAGTTGGTTGACGATGTTGGCGACCCAAAAGCCCAGAATGATCGCGAGGAGCACGTTGAAGAAATACTTGCTGCGTGCAAAACGTGGGATCCAGTCGCGCCCGGTCAGCAGGCCCCACAGTCCCAGGAGGGCGATGACTGCCGTCAGGACGAACGCTCCCGGCGCCATTAGATTCGCCTGCACTGCCTGCCGGACGTGCCCGCGCGCCATCTGCGCATACCCGGTGGTCATTCCGCAAAACGGACAGGGCACGTGCGTGAGCAGGCGGAAAAAGCACGGCGGCATCAGCAGTTGGCGGTGCGTCCCAAAGCCCCGGGGGTCCGGGTGCAGGACGAACGATAGCCCAATCAGGACCGTTCCGATGACGAACGCCTGCAGCGACTCGTTATGTCGCAAGCGCCGCGCGTGGGCGACGGGGTCTGGCACAGTATACCTGATTGGGGGACTGGCGTTGTCGTTGGTCATGGTGTGAGCTTCGGCGGACGCCACTTTCCCGGTCGAACCGGCGCTCTGGCCCTCTGCTCGTGGGTATTCCCCCTGTTTGCCCCGCATTCCTGCCTTCGGATGGCCTGCCGGAAGGTTCCCGGCGACACCCCGGGGAAACCTCACCCACATTCGCTAGGCCGGAGGCCCTCTATGCGCACCACTATCCCGCTGCTCGCGATGCTTGCTCTGGCTTGCAGCGTTGGCCATGCCGCGGACGCCGTGAAGAACGGTTCCTTCGCCCTCGCCGGCGACAAGCCCGCTCAGGCCGCGGACTGGGATTACCCTGAGACTCCGGGCTGGCAGCGCTCCGCCGACCAGGGGCCGGAGACCAAGCCCTGCCTGATCTTCAGCGCCACCAAGCCCGCCGGCATGGTCGCCAAGCAGCGCGCCGATTTCCTCACCCCCCAGACCACCTGCGTCCTGCGCGTGGTCAGCAAGAGCGACGGTCATCTGTTGCCCACGATCCGTCTCGTGGATCGCCACACGAACGAGGAACTCCTCCCCCCGGTCGAACTCTCCTCCAGCCGCGAGTGGCAGGCCCGGCGCCTCGAATTCAAGACGGCCTCGGCGGACCTGAATATTGAGCTGTACCCCGATGCCAGTCTCCTGCGAGACGGCAAAGGCGTAACCGGGCAGATCTGGATTGCCTCGATCGAGATCACGCCGCTGGCCGAGCAGAAGCCGCGCCAGACGATCCCGAACCTGGGCGAGAACCTCGCCCTCACGCGCCCCTACACCCTCGCTCCCAAGCCCAGCTACAGCCTGTGCGCCGACCCCGATGACAAGGTGCAGCTCACCGATGGCGTCTACACCCAGGGGCACTTCTGGACCCGCCCCAGTACGGTCGGCTGGAACGGGGCGGACCCCAAGTTTATCACCATCGACCTCGGCCACGACTACCCGATCAAGGGCCTTTCCTTCAGCACTGCCGCAGGCGTGGCGCAGGTGACGTGGCCGCAGCAAATCTACATTTTCGTCAGCCCCGACGGCCAGGAGTGGCACAAACTTGGCGATCTGGTGCCACTGGCCGCCGCGCATGACCCGTTGCCGCTCTACGGCGAGTACAGCACCTACCGTTTCTGGACCGACCAGCTCAAGACCCATGCCCGCTACGTCCAGATTGTCCCGATCGGCGAGAGTTACGTCTTCGTGGATGAGATCGAGGTCTACCGTGGCGACGATAGCTTCATGGCGCAGGCCTACCCGGGGGACAACGTCGGCGACGTGCGCCAGTACATGGGCACTCTCCTGACCGACACCCTCGTCGCCCAGCAACTGCGCAAGGACCTCAAAGCGGTCGAGGGGGACGTAGCGGCCTTGCCTGCGGAGACGCGCGCTGACTTCGCGGCGCAGGTCGCTGAACTGACGCAGAAGATCGCCACGATGCCCTCGGTGCCGATGGCAGGCTTCAAGGCAATCCTGCCGATGCTGCCGCTGGAGCGCGACATCTTCGCGCTGCAGGCGAAGGTCTGGCGCGCGCAGGGCAAGCCGGCCCTGCGAGTGTGGACGAACCACCGTTGGGACCCGCTGGAGCCGTCGCAAGAGCCGCCCACCGGCGCGACACCGCCCGCGCTAACGGTGCCGATGATGGCCAACGAGCATCGCGCGGCGGTCTTCAACCTCACCAATGCCTCTGACAAACCCCTGCAGGTGAAGGTGCGGATTACCGGTCTGCCCGGTGGAACTGACCCTGACTATGTGAGGGTCTTCCGGGTGGAGCATGTCGGGACGCGCTGGTTTGATTCGGTTGCGGCGGCGCTCCCTGAGGTGCCGAAGACCGCCGACGGTTACGCTATCGACGTTCCCGTGGGCATGACCCGGCAGGTCTGGCTGAGCTTCAACCCCACGACCGTCAAGCCCGGCAACTACCTCGGCATCGTAGAGGTTAACGGCCAGCGTACGGTGCCCGTTAAGCTGGTAGTCTACCCGCTGCGCCTGCCCGACCAGCAAACCCTCCGCCTCGGTGGCTGGGACTACACCAACGTCCCGAGCACCTATGGCATCAAGCCGGGGAACTACCAGGCAGTGGTCAAGTACCTTCAGGAGTACGGTGTGAACATGCCGTGGGCGGCGGGTGGCGCGACGCCTTTTGGCAAGTTCGACGCCGACGGCAACATGGCCCCCCCGGACACGACAAACTTTGACCACTGGCTCGAGGTCTGGCCGGCGGCGAAGCTCTATGCGGTGTTCCTCAACGCCCCCGACAACCTCGGGGGCGAGAAGATGGGCACCGCGCGCTTCAACACCATGGTCGGTAACTGGGCGCACTTCTGGGCGGCGCACCTGCGCGAGAAGGGCCTGAAGGCCTCCCAACTGGCGCTGCTGGTGTACGACGAGCCGAGCAGCAAGCCGCAGTATGACATCATCGTCGCCTGGGCGAAGGCGATCAAGGCCGCCGAACCGGAACTGCTGATCTGGGAGGACCCCCAGCCTCAGGAAGCCACCGACCCCGTCGCGATGCTCGAGGCCTGTGACATCATCGCGCCGTACCGGGGGCAGTATATGAGCGGTCTCAGCGGTTTCCTGCCCAAGCTGTTTGAGGACGCAAGGCAGAAGGGTAAAAACCTCTGGTTCTACAATGCCGACGGTCCCGCCCGCACCTTCGATCCTTACGCCTTCTACCTGCTCCAAGAGTGGCATGTGTTCGCCAATGGCGGCACCGGCTCGTGCTTTTGGGCCTTTAGCGACGACGGCGGCGTGAGCAACTGGAACGAGTATCCGGCCAAGGGCAACGGGCCATATTGCCCGTACTATCTCGATGACACGAGCCTCACCGGGGCCAAGTACATGGAGGCGATCCGCGAGGGCGTACAGGATTACGAGTACCTGACGATGCTCAAGCAGCGGGTGGCCGAACTGGAGCGCAAGGGCGTTGCCCCGGCCAAGCTTGCGGCGGCGAAGACCCTGCTCACGACTGGCCCACAGCGCGTACTCGCCCAGGAGACGGGGAAGGTCTACCGCTGGGACGAACCCAAGCACCGTGAAGTGCAAGATCAGGTGCGGGTGGAGATACTGAACGCACTCGTGGAGTTGCACAAGTTCTGAATCCGCGTGGGCGCGGCCGTCTCGGACGCGCTGACTGGCGATGCCCCGCCGCCCGGGACGGTCGGCACCACGCGGACCCGACGCATAGGAGACACCCATGAAGACACTCATCACGCTCGCCGCTGTGTTGGCCGTTAGCCTCAGCCTCGCCGCCGACGCGCCCCCCCTTATCATGGGCGACTATGACGCCGAGCTCCGCCTCGCCAATGGCCATGTCGACAACGCCCTGCTCTTGCAGCGGCTGCAGGACATGCACGCCAACACCTACTACTACCTGATCTGGCATGCCGCCACCGATTGGGAAGACTTGCAGGCTTTCCTGCCCCTGGCTGACAAGGCCGGGATCAAGGTCTGGGTCTACCTCTGCCCGCCCAGTGAATCCGGCGGTCAGTACCCTTATTCAGAGCCCTTCAAGCTCGACTACGTCCGGTGGGGGCAGGAGATCGGGAAGCTCTCGCTGACCCACCCCAACCTCGTCGGCTGGGTGATCGACGACTTCTGGGCCAACGTCCGCCCGAAGGTCTTCACCGTGGATGGCATCCGCGCGTTCGTTCAGGCCGGGAAGACTGTCAACCCCAGGCTGAAGTTCTACGCCCTCATGTACTTCCCGGAAATCAACGAGCGCTTCACCGACGTGATGGTCGGCGTGATCGACGGGGTCGTCGGTGCCTATCCGGCGGACAAGGCCGGGATGGAGAAGGCTGTGGGCTTCCTGAGTGATGACCTGCTCGTGCCGGGCGGTTGCTGGACGGTCTTCCCAGCCGATACCCCCTCTCAGGCAGGAGACTTCTCGGCCCTCAGTCAGGTCGCCAAGGTCGTGAACCCGAACACCACCTCGATCAGCTTCCATTACGAGGATGACTTTGAGGGCCCCACGAAGGGCTATCACACGATGCAACTGCGCGTGGACAATGAGGTGGTCTGGTCCGAAGACGTTGAGGGCTCAGACAACAACACGGTGCTGCTGAACCTGAACGATTACGTCCGCGGCAAGCCGTCTGTCCGCCTCACCCTTGGCGTCTGGGACCTCAAGCCAGTCTCTCAGTTCCCGCTCCAGGTCGCCTACTCCGAACTCAAGGTCACCGGCCTCGACCTGCACAACAGCGACCTCGGCAGTCAGCCGGGCTGGGAGACGGGTGCCTCGGGCGCCTTCCGCATGGAGTGCCGCCCGGAGCGCAAGCCGCAGCATGCCTTCAAGCTGCCGCTGGTCGTGATGCCCTGCGGCAGCCGGGGCGAGTACGTCCACCGCTACAAGGACGCGGCCACTCCTGAGAACATCGCCCGGCGCACCGCTGAGGCGCTGGAACTGGCGAAGGCGGGGAAGGTCGAGGGCGTCGTCATGTACTGCCTCGACAAGACCGCCGCCAGCCCGGACTGCGCCGCTGTTGGGGCCTTGTACCAGCAGTTCGGCCAGTGACGCGTAGGTCGGACTTCCAAGTCCGACTCTCGGACAGTCCGACTTCCGAACGAGGGCGGACTTGGAAGTCCGCCCTACGCGGCAGAGCGGCACGTTCGACCGATGCCAGATCAGGAGCTTAACATGAAAATCCATATCATCACCGACCTCGAAGGTCCCGCGATGATCAACCGCTTCACTCAGACGCGGGATGTCACGCCCGAGGAGAAGCGGCGCGCGGAGTGGTTCCTGACCGGCGAAGTCAACGCCTGCGTGGACGGCATTCTCGACGCCGACCCAGCGGCTGAGGTCATCGTTTGGGACGGGCACGGCGGGGGCGGCATCCAGGAGGAGCGGTTCCACGCCCGGGCCAAGCTCATCGCCCGGGGGCCGATCCGCGCCCCGTACTACCTCGATGAGACCTTCTCGGGCTTGATGTTCGTCGGGCAACACGCGAAGATGGGGGATAGGGGAGTGCTGTGCCACACGTACTCCTCCAAGTCCATCGAGTACTACAAGATCAACGGGATCGAGATGGGAGAGTTCGGTTGCCGGGCGCTGATGGCGGGGACGATGGGGGTGCCCAGCATCTTCGTCGCGGGCGACGATGCGGCGGTCGAGGAGGCGCAGGAGTTGGTCCCCAACCTCGTCGGCGCGGCGGTCAAGCAGGCTCTCGCGCGGGAGTTGGCGATCCATCTCAGCCACGAGGCCGCGTGCGCGCTGATCCGCCAGCAGGCCGCCGAGGCCGTGCGGATGATCCCGCAGATCGCCCCCTACTACTTCCCCGGCCCCTACACTCAGGAGATCCGCGTCCTCGAGGGCATCGGCATTCAGGGGTATCTGGAGGCCGGGTGGGAGTTCGTGGACAAGCGGACGGTGCGCAAGACGCGCGAGAATATCTGCGAACTGAGCATCTAATTCGCTGCCAGTTTCGCCAGGGATGTGACCGATGAGCTCTCTTCGCGTCGCGGCCGGCCTCGCCATGCTCCTGCATGCTTCGCTGAGCTTTGCCCAGCCGTCGCTGTGGTTCGGCAAGCCCGACCTGCCGCGCTTGAAGCAGGTGGCCGCCGCTGAGCCC
>Ga0194052_1002185_pt1 | contig 10850 bp, 9 predicted proteins | sample SepL226m_MetaG_FD_160117 | JGI IMG/M metagenome (GOLD analysis project Ga0194052, IMG submission 160117) | Anoxic zone freshwater microbial communities from boreal shield lake in IISD Experimental Lakes Area, Ontario, Canada - Sep2016-L227-6m | ecosystem: Environmental > Aquatic > Freshwater >... | reverse complement strand
AGTGGCCGAGGAATGCGACCGTGCCACGCGCAGCGGCCAATTCGAGAAAGACCATGAACAGCGCCAGCAGCACCGTGACGATGGACCGATAGACGAACAGCAGCATGAGTGTGATCACGCCGAACGTCAGCCCGGTGATCAACTTCAAGCTTCGGTCACCGGCGATATGGGTGTCCGCGATCAGTGCCGACGGCCCGGTGACATAAGTCTTGACGCCCGGCGGGGCGGGCACGCTGTCCACGATCTTCTTGGCGGCTTCCACCGATTCGTTGGACAGACCTTCACCCATATTGCCGGCGAGATAGACCTGAACATATGCCGCTTTGCTATCAGCGCTCTGCGATCCTGCCGCAGTGAGCGGATCACTCCAGAAGTCCTGGACGTGCTCGACGTGGGTGGTGTCGGCCTCGAGTTTCTTGACGACCTGGTTGTAGTACTGGTGAGCAGAATCGCCGAGTGGCTGATCGGATTCGAGCACGATCATCACCGAGGTGTTCGAGTTGAACTCCTGAAACGTCTTGCCGATCTTGTTCATCGCGATTGTCGACGGAGCGTCGGGCGCGGCCATCGGAACCGACTGTTCCTGGCCCACCACCTCGACCTGGGGCACAACGGTGTTGGTGATGAACGTCAGGGCCAACCAACCCAGGATGATCGGTATCGACAACCAGCGGATCCAGTGCGCGATGTGTGGCCGAGCCGGGCGCTCACTGGGTTCCGGCTGCAGCTTCCTCGACAGCGTGATCATCCGGATTTGACGATGCAGAAGGTTTGAGCGTTGACGCCGGTCGAGGTCTTCTCATCCTTGATCACGCCGTCGACGGTGATCCGGCAGCCGATGGTGTCGCTATCACCCTGGGCCACGATGTTGGCGGCCGCCGCTGGCGCGGTGGTGCTCAACTCGAGGGTCCACGGCAGCGTCACGTCACGGGCGATCTGCGGTTCGGCGTCGAGGTCGAGGTAATTCACGGTGGCCACAGTGCCCGGGGGGCCGAAGATCTCGTAGACGACGGTCTTGGGGTTGAACGGCGCGGGGTCATCGGCCAGCCCACTGCCGGGACGGGTCAGTTCGGATTTCCCGAAGATCCCGTGCAGCCGGTCCACGGCGAAGGCCGCCACCACCACCACGAGCAGGATGACCAGTGGCATCCAAGCGCGGCGCAGGCCCCGCACCAGCCAGTAGGCGAGGCTGCGACGCGGGGTTTTACGGTCGACGGAGCGAGCTCGTGATTTTCTCGACGTCGCCACCGGAGGCTGTACCGCCCCGGTCCCCTGCGTGGCCGGTTGGTGCGTCGATGCGCCGGCCGGGCTGTCCACAGTCACGGCCTGCTCCCCTCCGCACTGAACGCTCCCGCGCGGTGGATCCCCGCGACCAAGACCAGCACTTCTACATAGTAGTGCTAACAGTCCCAGGACATGAACCCTGTGTGACGAGTGTCATGAGATCGCCGCAGGTTACTCGACGGTCCCCGATAGCCCCAGGTCGTCGAGGGTGCGCCGGACGGTGTCCATCAACTGCTCGCGCGTTGTGGATGCCTCGGCATTGGAGTAGCCGATGGTCATGAAAACCCGGCCGTTGATGCGGCCCGCGACTACCGGGTAGAACACCCCGTCCGCATGCCGCAGATCAGCAGCGGTGAGACGCTCGGCCATCCGTGCGGCAAACCATTCCGCATCCGTGCCATCGGGTCGGTTGGCCATGGGGTCCATGTCGGCGACGTTCGAGGACCCGACGACCCGGTCCCCACGAACCAGACCCTCCAGCCGTCGGGCCAAACCTTTGGGCACAAGCGGTGTCAGCGGCAGCGGCGCGAGCAACTCATGACGGGCTTCACCGAGCCCTGCCAACGCGGTCTTGAATGCGGCGCGCACACCCGTCAGGTCAGCGGTGACCTGCTCAGGATCGACGGCCATCGTCACACCGGTGAGTGCGTTTCCCCGATTGTCGTCGTGCGGCCGCCTCTCGTTGACGGGGACCACGAGGTTCACCGAACCGCCAGCGGCCACCCAACCCAGGTTGTGCCCCAACCGCGCGGTGAAACCGTGAAACAGTGAGTTTGGTGTCCCCCCGAGCAGGTCAGCTCGTCGGTCCCACTGATCCACATCAATGTGAACGGTGACCGCAGGCACGGTGACCACACGGTCGGGATCACCCAGCTGGGGACCGGCGGCTTTTCGGGGGCTCGGCGCAAGCGAGTCACGATTGTTGCGAGCCACCTGAATCGCCGCGGCCGCCGACCGCGCCATCTCCGGAACACATCGCCAGAAGGCTCGCCAATCCTCTTTGAGCGCTTGACGTTTCGCACGTGACTCAGCCGGAGGATAGGGCAGATCGCGGGTAACACCACCGGCAGCCTCGGTGACGGCGATCACCAGACCCACCCCGTCGACCACTGTGTGCGAGGCCACCAGTGTGACCGCAGCACCGCCCTCGGTCAGTGGCTGCACGGACAGGCGGAAGGCCGGACCGCGTTCAGGGTCGATCGACAGCAATGCCCGCGCATCGAGCCAGCCCGGGACGTCTGCACGCGGTATGGCATCCGGGGCGATCTCGATGTCACCAGGTTGGGGGTCGGCGATCCATCGGTGTCTACCGAACGGCAACGGCGAGACCTCGATCCGCCGCCCGAGCAGACCCCGACCCAGGTTGTGGTGGAACCGGCGCAGTCCGTCGAAGTCAAGTTCGTGGCTGTAGATCCAGATCCACTGGATCACCGGACCATGGCCGAGCGCCCGCAGGCCCAGAAAGGAAGCCTGGTCCATGTAATCGATCGTGTTGTCCACCTGCGTCATGTTAGGTAACGCCAGGATGTATTCGCGCGGACACAGCTGAAGTCGGCCATCATTCGATGCGGGCGGTGAGCCCGAAATCCTCGAGCGTCTCGCGGACCCACTTCGTCACATCCGCCCGAGTGGTTGTGTCGTCGGCGTTGGTGTAGCCGACGCTGATGAAGATCCGTCCATTGACACGACCGGTGACCACCGGGAAGAAGGATCCCCCGGTGCGGCGCACATCCGCCCGTGTCAGAGCCTCGGCCATGCGGACGGCAAACAAGTCTGCGTCGGTACCGTCCGGACGGTTGGCCGCGGGGTCGAACTGGCCGAGATTGGAACTGCCGATGACGCCGGTGCTGATGATCATGCCTTCCAATCGCCGGGCAACGGCTTTGGGCACCAGTGGAACCAGTGGCAACGGCGTCAGCAGTTCGTGGCGGACGTCGCCGAGGGTGGTCAGCGCAGTCTTGAGGTCGGCGCGGACCATGCTCAGATCGGTGTAAACCTCGGCGGGGTCGACTGTCATTGAGACCTGTGTCAGTGCGTTGCCTCGGGTATCGCCTTCGGTCCGGTCGTTAACCGGAACGGTGATCTCCACGACTCCCTGGTCGTTGAGCCAGCCCAACCGCCAACCCAGCCGGCAGGTTAGACCGATGAACAGCGACGTCGGAGTGCCACCGAGTTCGGCCGCCCGGCTGTCCCACAGTTCGGCATCGGCGTAGACGGTGACCATCGAGATAGTGACCGGCTGGTCTGATCCGGCTTCCTTGATTTTCGAATCCCGAACAGAAGTGGAGATTGCGTCCCCCTGGCTTCGGACAACACGGGCAGCGGCAATCGCCGCTCTGAACATCGATGGGATATCACGGACGAAAATACGCGAATCAGCAAGCAGTGCTGCAATTTTCGATGATCGGACAGCGGCGGGATAACCGAGATTCCGGTTCGCTCCGTTGGCCGCCTCCACCACGGCGATGGTTGCCCCCACTCCGTCTGCCACGGTGTGCGAGAGTACGAGGCTCACGGCGGCGCCGCCTCCGGTAATCGGCTGCACCGTCAGGCGCCACGGCGGCCCGAACTCGGGGTCGATTGGCAGCGCGGCCTGCTCATCGAGCCATATCTGGACCTCACTGCGCGGTCGCGCCGATGAGGCCACGTCGATATCGGCCGGACCCGGCCAGGCGATCCACCGATGCCTGCCGAACGGTAACGGCGATCGTTCGATACGGCGGCCTAGCAAACCATGTCCGAGGTTGCGGTGAAACCGCCGGAGCCCGTCGAGATCGACGTCGCGGGTGTAGATCCAGGTGAACTGGATCACCGGGCCGTGGCCGAGTGCACGCAAGCCAAGGAAGGACGCTTGGTCGATGTAGTCGAGCGTGTTATCCACGCTTCCAATGGTAAGCGTGGGCGCCTTACCTCTCGGGCCGGTGATCCATCCCGGATTCTTTGCGCTGCTGCGCGGTGATCGGTGCGGGGGCATCGGTAAGCGGATCCACACCACCGCCGGACTTCGGGAATGCGATCACGTCCCGGATCGAGTCGGCGCCGAACAGCAACGCGGTGATGCGATCCCAGCCGAACGCGATGCCACCGTGCGGCGGGGCACCGAAGGTGAAGGCGTCGAGCAGGAACCCGAACTTCTCGGCGGCCTCGCCCGAGCCGATGCCCATCACCGAGAAGACCCTCTCCTGGGTGTCCCGACGATGGATGCGGATCGAACCGCCACCGATTTCGTGACCGTTGCAGACGATGTCGTAGGCATCGGCGAGCACCGCACCGGGATCGGTGTCGATGATGTCGGCATGTTCGGGCTTGGGCGCGGTGAACGCGTGGTGCACGGCCGTCCACACCCCGGATCCGACGGCGACATCGCCGGCCGCAGTCGCGTCGTCCGCCGGCTCGAACAGCGGCGGGTCCACAATCCACACGAACGCCCATGCGCCCGCGTCGATCATGTCCAGGCGCCGGGCGATCTCACCACGCGCGGCACCCAGCAGTGCCCGCGACTGCCTGGCGGGACCCGCCGAAAAGAACACGCAGTCACCAGGTACGGCGCCCACGTGCGCCGCAAGCCCGGCACGCTCGGCATCGGAGAGGTTCTTGGCCACCGGCCCACCCAACGTGCCGTCCTCCTCGATGAGCACGTAGGCCAGTCCGCGGTGCCCACGCTGCTTGGCCCAGTCCTGCCAGCCGTCCAAAGTCCGTCGCGGCTGTGACGCACCGCCCGGCATCACCACCGCCCCCACGTACGGCGCCTGGAAAACGCGGAACGGCGTATCTGCGAAATACTCGGTGCATTCGACGAGTTCGACGCCGAACCGCAGATCGGGCTTATCCGAACCGAATCGACGCATCGCGTCGGCATAGGTCATCCGCGAGATCGGCCGCGGCAGTTCGTAACCGATCAGCGCCCACAGTGCGGTCAGGATCTCTTCGGCGACGGTCATCACATCGTCGGTGTCTACGAAGCTCATTTCCACATCGAGCTGGGTGAACTCCGGCTGACGGTCAGCGCGAAAATCCTCATCGCGATAGCAGCGGGCAATCTGGTAGTACCGTTCCATCCCGCCCACCATGAGCAGCTGCTTGAACAGCTGTGGGCTCTGTGGCAACGCGTAGAACGAGCCGGGTTGCAGCCGGGCCGGCACCAGAAAGTCCCGTGCACCTTCCGGTGTGGAACGGGTCAGCGTGGGTGTCTCGATCTCTACGAAGTCGCGCGCCGCCAGTACTGACCGGGCGGCCGCGTTGACCCGCGACCGCAGCCGGAGTGCGTCACCGGGCCCACCTTCGCGGCGCATATCCAAATAACGATATTTCAGCCGCGCTTCCTCGCCGGCCACCTCATCGAGCTGGAAGGGCAGCGGCGCGCTCTCCCCCAGCACCGTCAACGACGTCGCATTGACCTCGATTTCGCCGGTGGCGATATCGGCATTTGCGTTGCCCTCGGGCCGGATCTCGACAACGCCCTCGACAGCGATGCAGAACTCCGCACGTAAGTGGTGCGCCTGATCCAGCACGTCGGTGTCCCGGAAAACCACCTGGGCAATGCTCGGCGCATTTCCCGTGTCGCTGCGCTCGCTGGAAGCTGAATCACGTAGGTCAATGAAGATCACCCCGCCATGATCGCGGCGGCGCGCCACCCAGCCCGCCAGGGTGACCTGACGACCGGCATCGGAGGCCCGCAACGATCCGGCGGCATGACTGCGCAGCACTGACACTCCTAGGAAACGGGGAACGGACAGGGCGAGTCTATGGACTGCGCCGAATGGGGCGACGACCAACACCGGCAAAGGCAGTTGTGGCAAGCTTGACGGGGCGGTTCACCGGCGGGCAGCGGCAGCATCAAGGAGCGCAGATGACCTTCAACGAAGGTATGCGGATCGACACGAGCAACACCTCGAGTACCGGTGGCGGTGGCGGTCGCGGCATCGCGATCGGAGGTGGCGTCGGTGGCCTGGTGGTGATACTGCTGGCGCTATTCCTCGGGGTCGACCCCGGCCCGATGCTCAACCAGCAACCGATGGGGCCCGCCACCGCGTCGCAACCCGGCTTCGACCTGACCAAGTGTCGGACCGGGGCTGATGCCAACAATTTCGTTGAATGCCGGGTGGTGGCCACCGGCAACTCTGTCGACGGGGTGTGGCAGCAGCTGCTGCGCGGGTACAAGCCCCCCAAGCTCCGGTTGTTCAAGGGCCAGGTACAGACCGGCTGCGGCCCGGCGAGCAGTGATGTCGGTCCGTTCTACTGTCCGCCGGATCAGACCGCTTACTTCGACACTGATTTTTTCAAGGTGCTCCAGACTCAGTTCGGGTCCAGCGGCGGGCCGCTGGCCCAGGAATACGTGGTGGCCCATGAGTATGGCCACCATGTCCAGAACCTGCTCGGTGATCTCGGCCGCGCCCAGCAGGGCGCGCAAGGCGCGACCGGCGGCGGGGTGCGCTCCGAACTTCAGGCCGACTGCTACGCCGGGGTGTGGGCGCACTATGCGGCAATCACCAAGCAGCAGGGAACCGATGTGACGTTCTTGGAGCCGTTGAGCGACAAGGACATCGCCGACGCGCTGTCCGCGGCGTCATCGGTCGGCGATGACCGGATCCAGAAAGAGGCCACCGGTCGGGTCAACCCCGAGAAGTGGACACACGGCTCCTCTGAGCAACGTCAAAAATGGTTCACCGTGGGCTACCAGACCGGTGACCCCAACAAGTGCGACACCTTCAACGCAGCTAATCTGAACTAGAAACCAACCTCAGGCTGACACGTTCACCACGGGCGCAGGGAACACTGCACGCCGCTGCCGCCCTGCTGGGAGACCACGACCTGACCATCGACGGCGATCTCGCAGTGAAACTCAGGGTTCACCCGCAATCCTCCGCTGGCACTGATGAACGCCCACTGGGTGGGATTGTTCAGGGTGGTCTGGAAAACCCACGGCGCGCCCGGTCCCACGCCGGTTCGGGCCAGTGGCATGTACTGGGGATCGTTGGCTGATGTCTGGCTGGGCGGATCCGCGGTCACGTAGTAGATGTTGGCGGTCAGATCGCTGGTGGTGGTCACCGTATAGGTGACCTGGTGCGGGCCGGTCGGGTCGGCCCCAGCCGACCACACGGCTGTGGCGGCGCCAGCCAGCACCGCCACGCCCAAAGCTGTCAGGTGTCGCATATTCGGCATATCGAACGAGGTCGTTGCGGCGTTACTCGCCGACGTCAGCCCGCGTCACGCAACATTTCGGGTCCCTCCCGGGCTGGCAGCACCTCGGCGGTGACCTGCTCGAACAACTCGATTGACGAGGCGATCGACTGGTCCACGAAGTAGGCCAGGCCCGCACCGCTGGTCGGGCGGAACCGGTCCACAACGGTGATCCCGACCAGCGTCGGATCAGATGAGTCGTGCACCACCGCCTCGGCACCGCCACTGCCGGCCGTCCATCGGGTCGACAGACTGGTGAACAGGTCACGCTTATCCGCCGGATAGAAACGATCCGGGGTGATGCTCAGCAGTACGTTGTCGCGCAGCAAACCACTGACCTCAAGGTGCACGTGAAGACGGCCGTGACTTGAATCCAGAGAGAAGTCCGCCAGGAAATCAACGAGGAAGAAGTACTCGTCATCGTGATGGCCGCGGAAATACCGCACACCCCTGGCGCGGAGATACTCCTCAATCAACGTGTTCATGATCGGACAACGCCTCGACGTCGACGAGCGGTTCCCCGGCAAGGTTAAGAATTCAGTGAGCCTTCGCGTCGCGCCAGCAAACCCATTCAGGACAGCCGGGCCACGACCTCGGCAACTACCGAACTGATCGGCACATCGTCCTGCTCACCATTCGACAGATCCTTGACGCCGACGGTGCCTGCTTCGATATCGCGGTCCCCGGCGACCAGGGCGATCCGCGCGCCGGAGCGGTCGGCTGCTCGCAGCGCGGGCTTGATTCCGCGGTCACCGTAGGCGAGGTCGACCCGGATGCCGGCTGCCCGAAGTTGTGCGGCCACCCGGGCGATCTCGATCTTGGCCTGCTCTCCGAGCGGTACCCCGAATACCTCGCAGCGGCTGGCGTCACCCACGGTCTTGCCTTCGGCGCGCAGCGCCAGCAGGGTGCGGTCGACCCCGAGGCCGAAGCCGATACCGGAGAGGTCCTGGCCGCCGAGTTGAGCCATGAGTCCGTCGTAGCGACCACCGCCGCCGATACCGGACTGCGCGCCGAGCCCATCGTGGACGAACTCGAAGGTTGTCTTGGTGTAGTAGTCCAAGCCGCGCACAAGTCGTGGGTTGATCACATACGGCACGCCTATTGCGTCGAGGTGGGCCAGTACCGTATCGAAGTGCTGCTTGGCGCCGTCGGAGAGATGATCCAGCATCACCGGCGCAGCGGCGGTCAGCTCACGCACCTGTGGGCGCTTATCGTCGAGCACCCTCAGCGGATTGAGTGTTGCGCGCGCCCGGGTCGCCTCGTCGAGATCCAGGCCAAAGAGGAACTCCTGCAGTAACTCCCGGTAATGCGCACGGCAGGTGTCATCGCCCAGCGAGGTGATCTCCAACCGGAAATCGTTCAGGCCCAGTGCGCGGAAACCCGCATCAGCGATCGAGATGACCTCAGCGTCCAGCGCCGGATCGTCCACGCCGATGGCCTCGACACCAACCTGCTGAAGCTGGCGGTACCGTCCGGCCTGTGGCCGCTCGTACCGGAAGAACGGTCCGGCGTAACAGAGCTTGACGGGCAGCGCGCCGCGATCAAGACCGTGCTCAATCACCGCACGCATCACCGGCGCGGTTCCCTCCGGGCGCAGCGTCACCGATCGGTCACCGCGGTCGGCGAAGGTGTACATCTCCTTGGACACGACGTCGGTGGACTCCCCCACCCCGCGGGCGAACAACGCGGTGTCCTCGAAGATCGGCAACTCGATGTCGCCGTACCCGGCCAGCCGGGCAGCCGCCAGCAGTCCCTCGCGTACCGCGACGAAGGCGATGGAATCCGGCGGCAGATAGTCCGGCACCCCCTTGGGGGCCTGGAAATCGCTCACAGCCGAAGACCCTGAAGAAATGGATTGGTTCTGCGTTCGAGACCGATCGTGCTGGACTCGCCGTGGCCGGGGAGGACCCGGGTGTCGTCATCGAGCACCAGAAGTTTGGTGATGATCGAATCCATCAGATCTCGCCCACTTCCACCGGGCAGGTCGGTGCGGCCGACGGATTGTTTGAACAATGTATCGCCGGTGAAGGCCAATTCGCCGCGCCCCGACTCCCCGTTGGCGGCGGAAACATCGGTGTCGGACACTCGGAAGACCACCGATCCGCGCGTGTGCCCCGGGGTGTGATCCACCGCGACGACAATGCCACCGAGATCGAGTTTGTCGCCGTCCCGGTCGAGTTCGATGACCTGCCTGGGTTCGCGGAACATCGCACCGAAGGCAAGTTGACCGATCCGCGGCCCGAAGCCCTTGATTGGGTCAGCCAACATGAAACGGTCCGCGGGGTGTATGAAACTCGGACACCCGTAGGTGTCGGCCACCTTCTGCGCCGACCAGATGTGGTCGATGTGCCCATGGGTGAGTAGCACTGCCGCCGGGGTCAGGCGATTCTCGTCGAGAATCCGGCGCAGGGTTCCCATCGCCCGCTGACCGGGGTCGATGATGATCGCGTCAGCCCCCGCATGCGGCGCCAGCACGTAGCAGTTACAGGCCAGCAATCCGGCTGGGAACCCGGTGAGTAACACGATCACCAGTGTCCCATCCGATAACTCGGGAGGGTCGCAGCCCCCGCTCACATGTTCGGCTGGCACACTCGATTAGCGACTGAGTTGGCTTCGCCGACGGTAATCCGCCCGGCAAGTGACGACGTAATACCTTGGAGGAACACCGCGGTGCCCAGCAATGAAGAACGACGCGAGACAGCCAAACGCAAGCTCGAGCAGCAGCTGGAGAGCCGCGCTCAGAAAGACAAGCAGCGGCGAATCTTCACCGTGGCGGGAGCGCTTGTCGCCATTGCCGCCGCAGCCGCGGCGATCTTCACGTTTGTGATCAACGACAAGGGTTCGACCACCAGCAGCGCTACCTCGACATCGGCGGCGCCAACGGCCCCGCCGCCCCGCGGCGGCGAAGGTCAACTGCCCGTGTTCAAGGCTGCCGCCGATCTAGGAGCGAACTGCCAGTACCCGGCTGCACAGAAAGCCAGCAGGGGTGTCGACGCCCCCAAATCCGGCAAGGTGCCCACCGACCCGGCCACGATCAGCGTCAGCATGTCCACCGACCAGGGCAACGTCGGGCTGATCCTCAACAACGCCGAGGCACCCTGCACCGTCAACAGCTTCGCGAGCCTGGCCCAGAAGGGGTTCTTCAACGACACGATCTGCCACCGCCTGACTACCGCCGGGTCGCTCGGTGTCCTGCAGTGTGGTGATCCGACCGGATCCGGCTCTGGCGGCCCGGGGTACCAGTTCGCCAACGAGTACCCGACCAACCAGTACCCCAAGAATGATCCAGCCCTGCAGAAGCCGGTGCTCTACCCCCGCGGAACGCTGGCAATGGCCAACGCCGGGCCGGACACCAACGGCAGTCAGTTCTTCCTGGTGTACAAGGA
>Ga0194052_1002181_pt1 | contig 10864 bp, 9 predicted proteins | sample SepL226m_MetaG_FD_160117 | JGI IMG/M metagenome (GOLD analysis project Ga0194052, IMG submission 160117) | Anoxic zone freshwater microbial communities from boreal shield lake in IISD Experimental Lakes Area, Ontario, Canada - Sep2016-L227-6m | ecosystem: Environmental > Aquatic > Freshwater >... | reverse complement strand
CGGTCATACCGACGGCAGTCTGGCTCTCTGGCGACCACGAGATCGCGTCCTGATCTCCGGCGACGCGCTGCTGACTGAGGAGGCCGACTGTGAAGAGGATCACGCGGCGGCGGTTCTTGATCGTCATGGTGGCCGCCGTGGCCGCCTTGGGGCTTGGCGCCTATCTCGCTCAAGCCGCTCCGTCGCACTCCCCAAGTGCCCCGACCTGGCTGCAAAACTTGGCCGCCCACGCGACTCGCGACAAGGGAGATGCCTCACCGACGTCGGCGCAGTGGGTGCTGACGACCGAGAGGGCGGCGGCTCCGCTCGTGGGCCTCACCGCGGCGACTGCTCCAGATGACGCCCCTGAGTACGTCGTCGTCATGATCGGGCAGTTCGCCGAGTACATGACCTTCGCGCCATCGGGGTCGTCTCCGTCGAGGGGCACCTGTCTCACCTTCACGGTCGATCCGTCGAGTCACATGATCAGGGACTTCGGGATAGCACTGCACCCCCCGGACACCTCAGCGCTTGGAGAGATGCACTCCCTCGCGCTCACCTGGGTCGCACCCGGTCAGGTCTCTCTACTTCTCCGCGAATACCAGCCCCGCGATCAAGGCAGCAGCCTCTTCTTGCATAGCTGGGATCGCGTGCGAGTGGGTGTCAAGCGTGATCGCGATGGTCGCATGCCCAAGGCGCTCTGAGTCGACCTCGATCTCGGCCCCGTCGGCGGCGTCACAGTGCGCCGTCGCAGTGGCCTAGTTGCGAGCGGCCGCAGGTTCCGGTGGGTATACTCGGCACTTGCCTTGGCCCCATCGCAGCAGAGGTCTCACATGGCACAGGTCTACCCCAAGGCGTACTTCGGATCCGGCATCATCCCGGTTGCAGACGCGCAGCTAAGCATCACGAGCGCGGCGGTGCTCTACGGCCTCAGCGTCTACACGGTCTTGCCCGTCACGATCACGCGCGGTCAGGGCGCCGTCGCCTTCCGCCTCGCCGACCACTACCGCCGCCTCGTGAACTCCGCGCGCATCATCGGCATCGATACCTTCGAACCGGCCTGGAGCGAGGAGCGCTTCGAGGCGGCGGTCAAGGACGTCGTCCTTGCGAACGACATCTCCGAAGACGTCTTCGTGCGCGTGAGCGTGCACGTCGACGAGCAGCTGCCGGGGACGCGCTCGCGTGGCATCTCCACGCTGCTCAGCATCTTCATCTACGCCGCGGAGCCAATCCTGCCGCTCGAGGGCGCGCGCCTCAAGACCAGCGTCTGGCGGCGCATCCCCGACTACGCCATCCCCTCGCGCGCCAAGGTCAACGGTGCCTACGTGAACTCGGTGCTCGCCAAGCAGGACGCGATCGACTCGGGCTACGACGACTGCATCTTCCTCGACGCCTCCGGGCACGTCTGCGAGCTCAGCGCCGCCAACCTCTTCATCGTGCGCAGCGGGGTGCTGATCACGCCGAGCACCGCGAGCGACCTTCTCGAGGGCATCAACCGCAGTACGGTGCTGCTCATCGCGGAGCGCCTCGGTGTGCCGGTCCACGAACGCGAGGTGGACCTGACCGAGCTCTACATCGCCGACGAGGTCTTCGCCTGCGGGACCTCGACCTACATTGCACCCGTGATCGAGGTCGACGCGCGCGTCGTCAACGGCGGCACCATCGGTCCGGTCACGGCGCGCATCAAGGAGCGATACCTGGCCGTCTTGAGGGGCGAGGATCCTGACTACCCGCAGTTCGTAACGCGCATGAGCTGAACACGAGCTCGGCGATCAACGCCGCCGCCTCTTCCTGCAGCGCTGGGATGGCGTGCGAGTAGGTGTCGAGCGTGATCGAGACGGTGGCGTGCCCGAGGCGCTCGGAGACGACCTTGGGATGGATGCCGGCCTGGAGCGCGAGAGTAGCGTGCGTGTGCCTCAGGTCGTGCAGGCGGATGCTGGGCAGCATCGACCCCTTCGCCGCGTGGCGGAAGCAGCGCGTCACCGACTCGGGGTCGAGGGCGGCGCCGTTCTCGGCCGTGAAGAAGAGGCCGGTCTCGGCCCACGCGTCATCCCGCTCATGCTGGTCTTCGAGCCGGCGCGCTGCCCGCCCTTTGAGAGTCTCGATGGTGCCCGGGTCGACAGAGACCGGCCGCTTCTCGACGGCAGGAGGTATGAGGCCAGCGTGCTCCCGGGTATCAACGGGGAGCGACGCGTCGGAGAGAGTGGTTCTTCCTCATGGGAAGCCGCTCTTCGACTCGGCTCTGGTCCTACAGGGAGTGGATCAATGACAGGCGATCCGTCTCGAAGCATCGGATACGTTCACGCGGCACCGGGCGCCTCGTCTGACGGGGCCGCCCCACCCGCAAGCACGGTCCTGTCAGTGGCGCCCTGCGCTACGGGAGACCTTCCAGATGTGGTCGATGCGATCGCCGGCGCCTTCCACGACGATCCGACCTGGTCGTGGGCGTTTCCGGATCCCCTGATGCGGAAGCGCTGGTGGCGGTTCTGTATCGAGAACGCGCTTCGCTATCCCTGGACGTTCAAGACCGGCGGCCTCGAGGCCGTCTCAGTGTGGATCCCCGCGGCGGGGACGGAGTTCTCCTCTGAGGACGAGGAGAAGATCCCGAGCGTTCTGGCGGAACTCGTGGGCGATAGAGTGGATGTCGTGACTGAGCTCCTTCGGCGCTTCGAGGCTGCGCACCCCCGAGAAGAGCCGCACTACTACCTGAGTCTCCTGGGGACGCACGAGGCGCACAGGGGACGCGGTCTCGGCATGGCGCTCCTCGAAGAGAACCTTGCGCGGATCGACATGGAGCGGATGCCGGCCTACCTCGAATCTAGCAACCCGGCCAACGACCATCGCTACGAGGCCGTGGGCTTTTTGCCTGTCGTCACCTTCCAGGCACCCGGGAACGGTCCTTCTGTGACAGGCATGTGGCGGATGCGGAGGTAGTGTCGAGCGCGGTGCGCGGGGGGGCGCTCCGTGCGTCTGAAGCGCAGTGCGCTCGTCATTGCGGTCAGAGAGTCTTCACATGCCGACACGCTGCCGACGAGATGCCCCGCGCGGCCCAACGCGGCCAGGCACCGCCTGATACCGAGCTCGCGCAGAACCCTTGACTGTGCAGCACCTTCGCGCACCGGGCGCTACCGCCAATCATGGCTTCGTGGTGTTTCCTGGACCTGGTATCGCTGGTTCGATTCCAGCCCGGGGCGCCACTCTGATGCCGCACTGGTCGCTCTCGTCTTGGAGCGTTCGGCAGCGAACTTGCCCACCTGGCCAAGACCGCCGACATCTTGCCGACGAGAAGAGGCAGCATTCGTGTGTACTGCCAGGCACGCCTCGGCACGAATCCCCAGTCCCGCCTCCCTGCGCCCCTTCGTGAGAACGCAGATCGGCGGTAGAGTGGGCGCAAGAAGATCCGAGGGGTTGGTCGAAGGCGGTCGCAGGAGCCAGAGGTCGGGCGGCACGCCGGGCGTCGAAGATGATCGCCTGCCCCAGGTGCGGTACGCCTGCGATGGCCAGTGCTGGACGAAGACGGCCTGAGGCTGTCGAACCCGGAGAGGAACGGTAGAAGTGACGGAGTCGATGCGGACCGAGGCGCCCTTCATCGAGGCGATGCGCGCCTACCGCGAAGGGCACACCACGGCCTTTCACACGCCGGGCCACAAGCTCGGCGCCGGCGCGCCTGCCGACCTGATCGAGGCGCTCGGCGAGCGCTTCCTGTCGAGCGACGTCGCCATCGCCGGCGGCCTTGACGACACCCAGGCATCAGGCGGCGTGCTGCGCCGCGCCGAGGAGCTGGCGGCACGCGCCTGGGGAGCCGAGCGGGCGTTCTTCACGGCCAACGGCTCGAGCAGTGGCCTGCAGGCGCTGGTCATGACGCTTGCCGGACTCGGCGAAGAGGTCATCGTGCCGCGCAACGCGCACAAGGCGCTGCTCGCCGGCCTGATCCTCTCGGGAGCGCGACCAGTCTGGGTCGAGCCGCACATCGACGAGGTCTGGCAGATCGCCGTAGGTGTGCCGCTGGAGACCTACGCGACGGCGATCGAGGCCCACCCCCGAGCGCGCGCCGTCTTTGTCACCTCGCCGAGCTACAACGGCGATTGTGCCGACCTTGCCGGACTCGCGACGCAGGCGCACGCCGCCGGCATGCCGCTCGTGGTCGATCAGGCATGGGGCGCTCACCTGAGGTTCTCGCCCGACCTGCCGCTCGACGCCATGGCGGCGGGCGCCGACGCCGCCGTGATCAGCGTCCACAAGCTGCTCGCCGCCCTTTCGGGGGCCTCGGTCGTGCTCGCCGCCGGCGAGCGGATCGACGCCGAACGCCTGCGCACCATGGTCACGATGCTGTGCACCACCAGCCCGCTCTCCTCGATGTACCTCTCGATCGATGCCACCCGGCGGCAGATGGTCGAGGACGGCGAGGCGCTCTGGGGGGAGGCGCTGCGACTCGCCGCCCTGGCCCGCGAGCGTCTGTCGGCGATCTCCGGGCTCAGCGTGCTCGAGCGCGACGAGGCACTGCGGCCGGGCTCGGTCGACTTCGACCCCGTGCGTCTCACGATCTCGGCCGCGGGCCTTGGCCTCTCGGGCTACGAGCTCGAGCGTCTCCTGCGCAGCGATCATGCCATCGCCGTCGAAGCCGCCGATCCCCACAACATCGTCGCCAACATCACCTTCGGCGACTCCGAGGCTACCGTCGACCGTCTGGTCATCGCGCTCGAAACGATCTGTTCGCGCGAGGCAGCGAAGGGCGAGGGCGCAGCGACGATAGAGTCGCCCAAGTTGCCCCGCTTCACAGGCCTTGCTTGCAGCCCGCGTGAGGCGTTCTTCGGACCCTCCGAAGCGCTGCCGCTGCGCGCCTGCGTCGGGCGGGTCAGCGCCGAGATGGTCGTGCCCTACCCGCCCGGCATCCCCGTGCTCGGTCCCGGAGAGGAGATCTCATCTGAGACGGTGGATTACCTGATAGAAGCGGCGGCGCGAGGCGCCTACGTCCACGGTCCGCGCGACCTTTCGCTGGCGACGCTGCTCGTCGTCTCGAACGTCTAGGCGCTCCGCGACAGCCAGCGGGCGACGCTCTCCGGGCTGCGTGAGGTGATCCATGCGGCAGATCCCGACATCGTCGAAGCATCTGACGCACCAGTCTTCTCGCGGGCGCTCTGGCGATGATTAGATCGTCCGCGCTGCGGACAGAGTGCGCTGCGGACCGTCTCTTGCGAGCTGTGAGAGGCAGCCGCCATCGCCGGGCCGTTCACGCGCACTCGGTGCCAGGCGGCAAGCTCTTGGCTCCCAGTCCGCGGCCGGCAGACCATGCTCGAGGCGCAGGTCGGCCCTGCTGGCGCGCCATTCGCCAACGTCGCTCCCCAAGGAAGGGGAAGAGATCCATGCCCACAGACCAGGCCAAGACCCGTGAACTCGCGACTCGCTCCGCACTCGCTTTTGTCCCAGACAGGGCCGCTGGGGCGGGCATGCTCGCCGCGGCAGGGGCCTTGACGCCCCAGCTCAGGCGCCTGCCGCACAACCCGATCATCTCGCCCAGATGCGACAACGCCTGGGAGTCGTTCGCGACCTTCAACACGGCCGCGATCCATCTGGATGGTCGTGTGCACTTCCTCTACCGCGCCATGGGGGAACTGGGCATCTCGGTGCTTGGCTACGCTTCGAGCGCCGACGGCATCCACGTCGACGAGCGCGCGGACGAGCCGGCCTACGTACCCCGGGAGTCTTTTGAGATGACGCCGGCGCCGCCCAGGCAGCACGCGCATCCCAATCCCTATGCCCGACAGTACATGTCGGGCGGTGGCTACGGTGGTTGCGAGGACCCGCGGCTCACGCTGATCGACGACACGCTCTACATGACCTACGTGGCCTTCAACGGCTTCGCTCCGCCGCGCGTCGCCTTGACCTCGATCGCCGTGAACGACTTCCTCGCCCAGCGCTGGACGTGGCGGCGCCCCGTGCTGATCTCGCGGCCGGGGATCGTCGACAAGAACGCCGTGCTCTTCCCGGAGCGCATCGGCGGCGAGTACGTCTTCTTCCACCGGGTCTTCCCGGAGATGCTCGTCAGCCGGCGAGAGAGTCTCGAGTTCGGCGAAGACGACTACCTCAGCGGAAAGTTCTCCATCGCACCCCGTCCGGGATTCTGGGACAGCCGCAAGGTGGGTGCCGGTCCGCCGCCGATCAGGACAAAAGACGGCTGGCTGCTCATCTATCACGCCGTCGACGACCGCCACGACTCGAAGTACAAGGTCGGCGCCATGCTCCTCGACCTGGTGGAACCAAAAAGGGTGCTCCACCGCTCGCCGGCGCCCATCCTCGCGCCCGACGCGCCGGCCGAGAACGAGGGCCACAAGGCCGGCGTCGTCTATCCTTGCGGCGCCGTGGTCATGGGCGACGAGCTCATCGTCTACTACGGCGGCGCCGACAAGTTCGTCTGCGCGGCCACCTACGGGTTGTCCGAGTTCCTGGAGAAACTCGAGCAGGCAGCGGTGTCCGCATGCTGACCCTCGAGCGAAGCGCCGAGAACCCCCTTCTGCGGCCGCGCTACGAAGAGGTCTGGGAGAGCCGCGGTAGCTTCAACGCCAGCGTCGTCCGCGAAGACGGCGCGTTCCATATGGTCTACCGCGGCCAGTCGGCCGAACAGGCCCACCGCGGCGTCAGCCTCAGCCTCTCGACCGTCGGCTACGCGGCGAGCGAGGACGGCGTGCACTTCCACGATCGCCGTCAGCTCATCGTGCCCGAGCACGCCTGGGAGGCGTTCGGCTGCGAGGACCCTCGCGTCACGTATCTCGACGGCAAGTACTACATCTTCTACACGGCGCTCTCGGCGTACCCGTTCTCGCCGCCGGCCATCAAGCTGGGAGTCGCGCTCACGCGCGACTTTCAGACCATCGAGGAGAAGCACCCGGTCACCACCTTCAACTCGAAAGCCATGGCGCTCTTCCCGCGGCGCATCGACGGCAAGCTGGCGGCGGTGTTGTCTGTGCACACGGACCTGCCGCCGGCGAAGATCGCGCTGGCGCTGTTCGAGCGCGAGTCCGACCTGTGGTCGCCGGACTACTGGGAGGACTGGTACGCACATCTCGACTCGCACGTGCTGCCGTTGCTGCGCTCCTCGGCGGACCAGGTGGAGGTGGGCGCCGCGCCGGTCGAGACGGATGCCGGCTGGCTGCTCATCTACTCCGACATCCAGAACTACCTGCGCGGTGCCGGCCGCGTCTTCGGCATCCACGCCGCCCTGCTAGATCACGACGACCCCTCGCGGGTCATCGCCAGGACGCAGCAGCCGCTGTTGCAGGCGGAGGCTCCCTACGAGATGAACGGATTCGTCCCAGACGTGGCTTTTCCCTCGGGTGCCCTGGTGCGCGACGGCCGGCTCGATGTCTACTACGGTGCCGCCGACACGGGGGTCGGCTTGGCGTCCGTCGATCTCAAGCATCTGCTCCGCGAGCTGCGCGCCAAACGGTCTCGCCCTGTGTCCGCCGTGCCCGGGAAGAAAGCCCTGTTCGTCCGCTACGAAGGCAACCCGATCGTCGCCCCGCGGCCGGAGCTCGGCTGGGAGGCGAGGGGCACCTTCAACCCCGCCGCCGTGCTGCTCGACGACCAGGTCCACCTCGTCTACAGGGCGCTCGGCGAGAACGACACCTCGGTGCTCGGCTACGCGCTGAGCCGCGACGGCCTGACCGTGGACGAGCGGCCCAGCGAACCCATCTACCTGCCGCGTGAGCCGATCGAGCTGGCCGCGAACGGCGGCGGCTCCGGCTGCGAGGACCCGCGCCTGACGCTGATCGACGGTCGCCTCTACCTGCTCTACACGGCCTACAACGGGCACGACGCCCGCATCGCCCTGAGCTCGATCGCGCCGGAGGACTTCCTCGCCCGCCGCTGGGAGACCTGGGAGCGGCCGATCGCCGTCTCGGCGCCGGAGATCTGGGACAAGGACGCCTGCCTGTTCCCGCGCAAGGTGGACGGCAAGTTCGTCGTCGTCCATCGCCTCAGCGTCGGCATCTGGATCGACCTCGTGGAGGACCTGCGTGACCTCGAGCAGCACTGGCTCGGGGGCAAGGTGCTGCTCACCCCCCGGCCCGACCGCTGGGACAACCGCAAGGTCGGCGCCTGCGGCCCGCCCATCGAGACGGAGGCGGGCTGGCTCTTCCTCTATCACGGGATCACCGACCCCGGGAGCATCTACAGCGTCGGCGCCACGCTGCTCGACCTGGACGACCCGACCAAGGTCCTGGCGCGCACCGAGGGCCCGATCTTCGAACCCGAGGAGGACTACGAGAACCGCGGCGTGGTCAACAACGTGGTCTTCCCGTGCGGCACCGTGGTCAGGGACCAGAAGGTGTACGTCTACTACGGCGGCGCCGACAGGGTCGTGGGCGTCGCCGTGGCCGACCTCGGCGAGCTCGTGAGCCACGTGCGCGCATCGCCTGCGGGGGCGGGTGGATGAGAGCTGGACCGGCGCCTCGCCCGTCGTTGCCGGCGCCGCCGCGCTGCACCCAGGCGGTGATCCTCGTCGGCGGGGAGGGGAAGCGCATGCGCCCCATCACGTCGCGCACGCCGAAACCCGTGACCCCGCTCGTCGAGCGCCCGTTCATCGCCTACATCCTCGACAACCTCGTGCGCCACGGCGTCGAACGGGCGATCTTCTCGAGCGGCTATCTTGCCGAGGCGATCGAGGCCGCGATCGGCGACGGATCGGCCTACGGCCTGCGCATCGACTACGTGCGTGAGGCGGAGCCGCTGGGCACGGCCGGCGCCATCGCCAACTGCGCCGACGTGCTGGACGACGGTCCGCTCTTCGTCTTCAACGGCGACGTCCTGAGCGACGTCGACCTGACGGCGATGGCGGCGGCGCATGCCGCTCGCCGCGCCGCCGCCACCATCTGCCTCACCGAGGTCGAGGAGCCGAGCCGGTACGGCCTCGTGCGCCTGAACGAAGACCACCTGGTCGCCGAGTTCATCGAGAAGCCGGAGACGGGGGCCGGGCGGGCCCTCATCAACGCCGGGGTCTACGTGCTTGATCGAGAGGTGCTGGACCTGGTGCCGCGCGGTGTCGAGTTCAGCATCGAGCGCGGCGTCTTTCCGCGCCTCGCCGGCGACGAAGCGCTCTACGGCTTCACCGACGCGGGGTACTGGCGCGACATCGGCACGCCGGAGAGCTACCTGCAGGCCCACTTCGACGTGCTCGCAGGCGCCGTGCGCACCGTCGTCGGCGAGCAGCTCGACGATCGCGGCCGGTTCGTGGCGCCGACCGCGGCGATCGCGCCCGAGGCGCGGCTCGTGGCGCCCGTCTACGTGGGAGATGGAGCGGTGGTCGAGGCCGGCGCGCGCGTTGGTCCGCGCTGCGTCCTGGGCGCCGGCGCCCGCGTACGTGCAGGCGCCAGGGTAAGTGAGTCGGTGATCCAGGCCGACGGCGTGATCGGGGCGCACGCCGAGGTCGAGCGGAGCGTCCTCGTGCGAGGTGCGCGGATCGGGGCTGGTGCACGTGTCACCGACGCGGTGCTCGGTGAGGCGTGCGAAGTCGGTGCCCGGGAGCGGCCGGCCGCCGGGATCCGCCTCTACCCGGGGGAGGCGGTGACCGATGGTGCGCTCGTCCTCTAGGGGAGCTCGTTTTGGGGAGGCACGCGCTCCATCCCTTCCCGGACGGACTGTCATTCCTGCGGTCCGGCGCCTGAGAGCCGGCCGGGTCTGGGGCTCGGGGCTGCGCGCATCCACAGTCTCCGCTTGGCTACCTGGAGGTGATCGGTATGGCGCCAGATGAGTCATCTCGCGACGACCAGCGGCCGTGGGGTTTCTTCCGGGTGCTGGAAGACGAGCCCGTCCACAAGGTCAAACGCATCGTGGTACGGCCCGGCAGTCGCTTGAGCCTGCAGCGTCACCGGCGCCGGTCTGAGCACTGGCACGTGGTCTCCGGCCGGGCGATCGTCACTCGCGACGGTGAAGACCTTCCGCTTGCCGCAGGTGATTCGGTCGACATCGCCACCGGCGTCGTTCACCGGGTGGCAAACCCGGGGCCGGAGCTCCTCGCCTTCATCGAAGTGCAGCGTGGCAGCTACTTCGGCGAAGACGACATCGAGCGCCTGCAGGACGACTTCGGGCGAGCCTGAGAACGCCGCTTGGACCTCACGGGGCCCCTGCGACCAGGTGCGCGAACTTCACTACGAGGCAGCGGCCAGGGGAACAGTAGAACCGACGAAGACTGCTGTCCCGGCCGGGAGGCGCCGATAACAGGGTCAGCAGAGCGGGACGCGTGATCGTCTGGCGCGACGCAGAGCGTCGCACCTTGATCGAGGGGGATCGCATGAGGCAGTTCGCGACAGTCATCGACGCGTCGGCCGCTGGGCGGCGCCTCTACAGGCTCCTCGGCCTGGCACTCGCCCTTCTCGGCTTTGCCTTGGCGCTGCCCGCCGGCGCCTCCGCCTTGGTCTCCACCGGCGACGGCGGCTGGGCGTGGCAGAACCCGCTGACGCAGGGCGACAGTCTCAACGCGGTCACCTTCAGCGACTCCAGTCACGGCTGGGCCGTAGGCGACGGCGGCGCGATCCTCGCGACCACGGACGGCGGCGCCAGCTGGAGCGGGCAGACTGCGGGCACCGGGCTGCGGTGGCTCGCCTCGGTGACCTTCGTCAACGCCAGCGACGGCTGGGCGGTGGGCGCCGCCGGCACCATCCTCGCCACCACCGACGGCGGCGCCAGCTGGAAGGCGCAGACATCGGGTGCCACGGCCGACCTTCGCGGGGTGGCCTTCGCCAACGCCGGCGACGGCTGGGCCGTGGGCGCCGCCGGCACGATCCTCGCCACCACAAATGGCGGCGCCACCTGGAGCGCGCAGGTCTCGGGGACGACCGCGGACCTCACAGGCGTCTCCTTCCCCAACGCCGCTCACGGCTGGGCGGCAGGC
>Ga0194052_1002180_pt1 | contig 10876 bp, 1 predicted proteins | sample SepL226m_MetaG_FD_160117 | JGI IMG/M metagenome (GOLD analysis project Ga0194052, IMG submission 160117) | Anoxic zone freshwater microbial communities from boreal shield lake in IISD Experimental Lakes Area, Ontario, Canada - Sep2016-L227-6m | ecosystem: Environmental > Aquatic > Freshwater >... | reverse complement strand
AGTCTAGCATACGCATCGATCTGATAATCAAATCATTCCAGCGGAGCTTCTTTTGTCTTGGTCGTGAGATTGAAGAAATCAAATACCGGGACATTCCATTTTCTCTGAGTGAGCTGTTCGATTTTTCACTTTACTCCCAATTCTCCTACGAGTCCAATTCATCACTTCACGATACAGAATACTTGTCCAATAAATTTTGCAACCTTCAATACGCCATTAATCTCAGGGAGAATTTTGGGTATCTTGGGTGCCGGTGGCAAGATAGGTAATTGCAGGTTCACATCAGGGATGAATGATGGCAACTCTGGTAACTGTGGTGGCGATGGAATCACAGGAATGGTAGGCAATGACATATCTTTGAAAATTTTGAGATTGAGATTGAGTAAGACATCTCGATTGACCTCCACCGTGGGTGGCTCTGGTAATTGAGGCAATGTAGGCAAAGGCACCTTGATGGGAACAAAATTAAATTTGGGCAATACGATATCCATACCTAGTTCCAAGTGTGAGAGGTCGAGATGAATATCTGGTATCTTGAATGCAGGAATATGGAAGATAGGCAACTGTGGACACAAGAAGGAAAGACTACAAGAGAATCATCCATAATTATCATTGGAACATTTACTACATTTTTCAGATCGATCTACCGAGAAATTGATAATGGCTTGCCATGTTTTAATTGCTCAGATGATCAAGGTAATCGCATCCACATACTGAGAAAATCTATTTGCATTCGTACTAAGCCGATATGTGAGATTACCTACAAATTCAGAGGTAATAGATGAAATCTCTCAGAGATATCTATCAGTAATATGGATCCGACTATAGAGTTGGGTGGGGAATTGTTTGTACTGATCGAGCACCTTCATATTTTCTTGTACAGAGCCAATCAGCCCTGCTGAGTTTTCTCTGAAAGTAATGAAAGAACCAATACCCTCAGTAATGCCACTACATTTTTCGAGGCTAGCCACGACGGTAGTGATAGTAGCAAGTCTTGCTGCACCTGTTGCAGAGAAATTATCTCCCTCTTTCTTCTGCTGAGCGAGTAGTCATTGTTGCAATAATTTCCGATATGGTAGCTTAGTGATCTTAGTAGTAGTATTCTTTAGATTGATTCAGATATTTTTAGCATCTGATCATAACTGCTGTCGTGTGGTATTTTGAGGTAATGCGATGATGGCATTCATATCCTTGATCTCACTCGTAATTCGTGTATTCAATTTATTTTTATCAGCTTGAGTAAGATTGGTGTTCCCTGCAATAGCTATTTTTTCCTTCTCAAGAGTTGCCTTGGTCGTTTTAGCCTCTGTCTTATCTGTTGTCCCACATAATGCCAGCATCTTATTGATCACATCAGTCCAGTCTTCTAGGATCTGTGCATTTTGTGCTATCCAAGATTTCAGATAGCTATAATATTTGTCTACTTCATCGCTTGTAAGCGCTGGTATTTTGACATTAATATCTTTACTCGACAGATTGATAAGTGGCACATCTTTGAACATCATCATCAATGCTTCAAATGGATTTTGCCCAATCTTATTGGATATGCTAGACCATTGCTGGCGAGAAAATGCTTGCTTGAAGGTGCTGAGCGTACCAGTAAGTGTAGCAGTAGTAGTGGATTGTGCAGGGAGATCAGTAATAAGTCATGCAGAGGTATCTTCAGCATTAATCTTCTTGTAGATATCAGAGAATCCTTCCATCTTATCAAACCCTTGAGCTATCTGTGAAATATTTGGCAAGTCTACTTGGATAGTCATCTTGGTAATATTATTGACGATATATTTCAATTGTCTCGTGACTCGATCTTTGACGACACATTTGATCAGTCACTTAGTTTTGCCTCAGACTATTTTGAGATTAATTTTTTCCCCAGGTTCCAACGCAATACCTTCCTCGGCATTTGCTGCCTCGTCAGTAGTTTCGATAATAGGATCCTGATCCATTTGGATGATTCATCAGAAATTTCCTTGAGGGATAAGTGGTGTCACTGGTTCATTATTTCCGACGGTGATATTGAGATCATCAGAAAGGGTAGTCAGTGGTTTTTCTACAATTTGAAGCGGAGATGAAGTGCCTAGATTACTAGCATTCACACTACCATCATCTTCGGCAAAGACTATCCTATTACTTACTGCCGGAGGAGTTTCACAGGTGCCATTATCAGCACCCTTTACGATATCATCATCTAGTTCATCTCATCACTTGCTCGTATCGGTATCATTCTGACTACTATCACTATTACATGCAGTCATCAGACCAGGGATAGCAAAGACGATACAGTTTCATCAGAGATCTCTAAATGGTTTAGGTAATTTAGCACTCAGAGAATATGGTCATCCACAGATAGCAATTCACACTCCTAGAGTAAGCGTAGGTGCGATATAGAGCCTAAATTGAGACGTTACTCATCAAAAAATTCATCCTGCTCATCATGGGAAAGGAACTCAAAGGAATGCAACATATGGAACTGCTGATGTGGGAAATGATATGATAGGTAATCCCTTTCCTAATGTCTTATTGATCAAGGTAAAGACAGAGGCCAAAGGATTGGGTAGTTTAGGGACACATCAGAAGAGATGATACAATCATGGTGCTAAGAACGCTTGATTAAATGGAACAGGGATACCTTGGCATCCTTTTTTATTCACCTTAAATCATTGGCAGAGTCACTTCAATCATTCATCCAATTTTTTACTCACACCGGCAGTAGCAGTATCAATGAAGTTGAGGTTGAGATTGATATTCATTCATCAGTTGCTAAAGAGGTCCTTCACATTCCAATTTTCCAAGACATCAGCCAGTCACAACAACGAACTAATGCTTTGCTGTGTAGGAGCACTATTGGTAGATGATCATAAAGTATCTAATGTATCGGTGATCGTAGACGTTTGTGTATCATTAGCTCAGGAAGAATAGTCTGCAGTCGTCTTGTCTATATCTTCTAAGACATCTTTATATTCTTTATACTGTTCGCTCGAGTTCTTTGTATTTCGTGCGATCCATCTAGATTTGATACAAGCATCAGCTGTCTGGATAGCAATATCGGGATAGCCATCTTGTGGTCTACCTTGGTCACTCAGATCTTCATCTTGGACCTGGATAGTCGTCAATGGTGGTTGCTGGTAGGTGACAATATATGATATTTTGATTGATTGTTTCGCTTGGAGAGTAATATTATCGACCATGATTTGATAGTCAGGACCTACACCCTGAGAGATAGAGATATTGGCTACTTGTCCAGAAACGCCAAGTGTAGTCATTTCTCCATCAGTATTTTTCAGTAGCTTCCATGGTCATTTGAGCTGATCTAAGTAGGTAATTTTTTTGTTATTTACCAAAGAAAGCAGGGTGGTCGTGATAAGTACTTTATCGTTGTTTACCAGACTACCTCCGTTGAGATCAGTATATTTTTTATACACACTAATATCTTCTCCAGAAAGACTAGAGATAGGAAGATAATAGATATCACTAGCAGCCAGATGCTCATACGCAGGTACTCTATCGAGCGGGTTACTGACGTAAGCCAAATCTTTTTTCGCAGTAGTTACGATATTATCATTATTATTAATCACCACATCTTTCGCCATGGCGATAGCATCATCTTTGGTATAGTCACCACCTCATGATTTCTGAGCGGGGCCATCCGTATCCATATTCGCCTCATCTGTATCAGTAGCACTGGTATCTACACCATCATCGGGCGTCATCATATGTTGTCGATGGACAAGTGACTCATCAGTAATATATCGATCACTCTTGCTTCTCATTGCCAGACTTTTTACTGTCTTATAATTGGCTTTTTGCCTGGTGTATCGTTGATCATCACAAGCTCCGGTAACAGCAGAGAGATAATTACTACCAGCATCGTGTGTATTTTTGCTCGTATCGCCTCCATAAAATATTTTTACATCACCCAAGTCATCATTGGTGATGATATCAGTATTGCCATCTTTATCCATATCCTCAAAGAAAAGTTGATTCACTCCACTCAGACTATTTGGTGTCGTGCTTACTCTTCATGGATCGATATTAGTATTGAGACAGACTGGCGTACCATCTACATCAAATATTCATTGCATATTTTTATACACCAATAGTTTATCCTTCGTGGTCCAGATAATAATATCAGGATAGTGATCTCCGTTGACATCACCGACATGGATTTCTTTGATCGCATCGGCGATGAGCATCAGATTGCCTTCATTTCTATATGGATTTTTACCACCATAATTTTTCAATAACTGGATAGTGCCATCAGTGTATACTATCAGCATATCGAGCATCCCATCATCATTGAAGTCTGCAGGAATCGTTTGCGATATCGTTTTATTCGGGTTGGAGAAAATATTTTCTCCTGGGTTACTATCGTATGGTGTCTTACTCACGTTGATATTATCTGACACTCTGCTCACCAAAGGATCTCCAAAGTTAATCAAAAATGCTGAACCAAATGGGAGGGTGGACTGACCTACGTTTTGTCCCGCCGCGAAATACGTTATGTTTTTGAACTTACTCGTAAATCAGATGCCGAGTAATGGATCAGTACTATCTTCGATAGATTGATATCCATTCTTACTAAAGACAGACGTAGTATCATAGATACCGATACCTTGGGGTCCATTAGTAGATCATTCTAAGAATACGGTAGTCTTGGCATATTTTACCACATCAGCGACAGCAATATCCGCATCACTGATGAGATTTACTTTCTTATATAGTGCTAGCGTTCCTACTTTCGTTCCTGCCCATAGTACATCATACATGACCATACCATGTACTTCTTCACCATTTGCTTGGATGCTAAGAGCGTCTGACATAGATCCATTTTGGAAATCAATCATTTCTTCATGGTTGATAAGCAATTTTTTATTAGCTATGGTATTGCCAGAAATGATGCTGTCAGGAGTTTCAGGGATATAGAGTATCGCATTCCTATCTTGGACCCAAGTATCCAATGATCCAGAAGCAAGCTCGACAATATTGTATTGCGTGAGTGCTCAGAGCTGGATATTCGCCATGTCTTGGATTTCGCTTCGCAGGTGTCCACTCGAAAGTCTTATTGTCTGATTGTTGTCTGTGTAGTTATAGATTTGTCCGTTGGGGTTGACACTGACCTGGACCTGTTTGATTTTTGTGGGGTCGATTAACTGCGTCGTGGTAGTCAGTAATTTGTCTGAGTTTTCTGTCAACGCATTCACCTTTTTATTATTGTCAGAGAAATATCATCGTTGATTTCACCAGTCCGTTCCAAATAAATTAAGATACATCACATTCAGCCCTGTCTCTGGAAGTACATTAGTTTGTACAAAGAAATTCAATTGCCCTGGATCCTGATCAGTCAAAGCAAGTCCAGAAATATACGCAAAAAGATATCATGCTCATCATCATCCCTGTTTAGCTTTGAGGGTGAAAGGAATAGTAGACCCTGTCCACTTCATCACAGCAGTATCGACGCCATTCATCAGTCCGGGACCAATAGTTCACAGCTTAAGTAGAGTCGGTGTAGTTACGAGATTGTTCCAATAATCTAAGACTTTAAGAGTCCCATTCGTCGTTCATAAATTTTTAGTAAACGTGAGCAAGCTGTCTTGTAAAGTAAGTGCAACCTTCTGGGCGGTAGCAGGGAGTACGTTGACAAAGAGATGTATAGGATCCAACCCTGGTACACTAATCACAAGTTCTTCTTGTCCGGCTTTGTAGCTTGGATAAAATGATATATCTAATTTACCATCTTGTATCAAGAAATCATGTTGCTCTTGGAATATCCTTTGTACCTTATTTCACTGCTCTAGCTCAAGGGTTCTATTCTGGACGACTCAAGGAGTCAGGAGATTATTTTTACTCGTAATATTGAGGACGGATTGTAATGCATTGCCATCTTTACCATTGGGCGATACTAGCTGCAGAGAAATCTTTGGGATACTAGTTTCCTGCAATTGAGCAAGCGTATTGGCATCAACCTTCACAATAGCATCAGGAGTGTTGGGCAAGGTGTAATCAAATGCTTTCGATTGAGTAGCATTACTAGAGAAGAGTAATTGGGACTGGTTATAAATATTGAGTATTCATTTGGCTACGATAATTTTTCATTCAGCAGTGACAGGTTTCTTCTCTTGATTCGTCCCAGTGACCTTGATAGTGATAGGCGTATTTTGACTAATAGCATCTGACGATGCTTGATAGATAAAGCTCGCTTTTTCTCAGAAAGCACTGAAGTCTACCTTCGATGCTCCATTGATTGTACCTGTCTGTACGGAAAGCGTATAGGGTTCGACTACTGATCCAATCTGATTGTCAAAGGCATCTCGAGCCCATACCGTGACAGGTACAGATGCTCAGATCATCACCAATTGTGGAGAAGACGCAGTCTTGATTGCTATACGAGCTACCGGTCCAGGGAGGACAGTCACTGATTTACTTTTCTGGATACATATATCTGATGGAGAATATCCTCTTCCTGCAGAAGGTGCTGAGCCGATACAGAAACGTGCGGTGATGGTCATTGTCCCTGCTACATCTGTCGACAAAAAAGTAAACGTTTTGGGATCTCCATTGAGATTGAAACTAATATCTTGTTTGCAAAGTGTCTTGGTATATCCCTGTAGTCAGATACAAGCGTCTCCTGTCGCAGACAGGGTAACATGATTAGCGCCAGGGAGTGCTCTAGGGAGATCTATCGTTAGTGTTTTTTCTTCTGCGCTATGAGCAAATCGGCTACTGGCAGAAGTCTTAATCTCTCACATGTCATCAAACGTCTTTACCGTATCAGCCACTCAAGGAGCAACAGTCGCAAGAGTTTTTTGATTCTGTGCTTCATCTGTACTTGCTTGCCCAGCTCCGTAATCATTCCATTCTTGAGCGAATCCAGTAAAGGTGCTGACGAGTGATTTCAATGAGCCAGCGACTACTGGTCATTGAGCATTCTTGAATGAGACATTGATTTTGAATGGCTCTTTAAGTATCTTCTTATACCAGCATTTCATCGCATCTAGCCATGGTGATTTCATCGTCTTGATATCAAAGATCAATGCACTACCAGCAGGATCCACACCACAATCTGCCTGGACTTCATTCTCTGCTTCACTCTGTGCAATGTCATCAGTGATCTTCATCTGATTACTTACTTGCTCAGCTTTCTGACTCTTGATGGTCTGCAGATTGGTAATAAATGCTGGAGTCTCTTTGCTCTGGATGAGATCAAATCAGTCAGAATTAATATATGCAACTTCATATCCACTATCATTATATGTTGGGGTCAAAAATTGTCCCTGATTGTTGTCAGCGTGCAAATAGGTATTTACGGTATCACTAATTTTCTGATTCACATTGAAACTATCTTGTGCTTCGACTATGTCTCCATCCACTGTCGTGGCTTTACCTCTTTCTGTCCGTGCTAGGTTTTGATAATACAGCAGTTTGGCAATAAGCATCAGTTTATTACTTGGTATGGTGTCTCCATAGACATAGTCATTACCATATTGGGTGACAAGTGCGTCTAGAGATTGCTCCAGTTTCGTAATAAAGAAGTTGGGATCTAGTGGTGTATAGGTACGATTGTGTGGCGTAGCCAAAGGATTCGCTTGTCACAAAAAATTAAATGCATCTGTATGCGTAGCATAATATTGAGCTTCTTTATGTTGTTGTGTAAGCAATGCGTCGTTGTATGCTACCACTTTGTTCGTTAGGTAATCTGTGATAGCAGTCAGTATTTGTGTGGGACTTTTTAATATACGTTTGTCTCCACTCATCATATAGACAGGGACTTCGTACAGGTTAGGATAATTCAGTTGTACCACATCACCACCGATACCTTGGAAGGTAACATTTCTAATACTATCAATCGGTCTATCAGCAGTGGTGACATTCATGCCATTGATCTCTGCAGGAGTCGGAGAAATATTTTGTTGGGTAGTGTTGATAAGTTTGTATTGGTAGATCTGACTATCGGTTTTCCCAGATCCGTTGGTAGTTCCTTTGTGATACAAAGTAATAATCGGTCCAGCAGTATTCGTTCGCTGTGTATCAAATGTAGAGAAAAAATCTACATCGGCATATCAGGTAGTTTCCTTGGCTACAAAAGGTATGCCAAAAATATTGATGGCATTATCATGCTCATTACCAGCTGATTTGATAGCTCTAGGATAGAGATATGGACCAGCTTGATCTGCACTCTTGATCATAGAAGCATATTTCATCAACCCAAGAAATGAGTTTGCCTCAGGCTGACTAGCAGATACTTGCTGTGATCATGCAATATCTCGTACAGGACTAATGGCTTGCTTAGGATTGAAAAAGGTGAGCTTATACAAATCACTTTGGAATGATCCCGTATCTATATTGATAGGTGATGCTCATCATCGTAGTCTGATAGCAAAATCTATTGGTTGTTCTTTGGCACTATCACCCGTAGATCCATATACGGTATCTCATTTATAATCAGTGAAATCATGTGAATCTCACCAGCTGTCGTCCCAGGTTTGTGTCCCTAGACAAATATCGGTAAAAGGAATAAAAATTCATGGGAATCCATCACAGGTTTTTTTGTGCAAGAGATATTGCTTATTATTTTTCCAGTTGGTAAGCTCATCCTGAGTGTTCAACAAATTATATCCTCTATTCGCTTCTACTTGCTGAGAGAGAATATGATAGGATCCACCTACAGATTTTGTAGGATCGGCGAGTGCTACATTTTTTATACCAGAAAGATTTTGATACGTTCATCTATAGATACTAGTATCTTTGATATCAGTAATAGTGATTCACGTCGTACCAAAATAGAAATTAGAAAAAATAGTTTTCTTCTCATAAATGAGCAAATAATAATCAGTATTAATAAATTGTATCGGCATAGGATATTGCATAGCATACTTTTTATTTGCTATCTCTTGATTGAGTCAACTCTCCATAGCGGTATTAAATCCTATGAGGAGCGGAGCTAGATTACTAGCTAAGTCGCCGACAATCCAATTATCTTTTTGTACGATTTTTTCATAGTGGCTATTGATATCATTGAGCCATATACCACTACCAGCATCCCACTGATATCGTCTACCAGCAGAGGAAACATTACTCTGTATCTTGGTCAGAAATTTTGTACTCAACAATCATTCGTACGTTTTGCTCAGCTCTTGAATAGTTTTGCCAAGTACTAAAGTGGGAGTCTTGGTGCTGGATAATGAGTCCATGCTACTGCTTGCCGCATCTTGCTGTTGCTGTATCATATCAGCATAGGTCTTGAGCTCTTGACTATCAGAGTCTGCTACATCAGTTACCAAGCCAGAACCTATTGCTAGTACATTATCATTATGTTGTCCTTTGAGTGTATTGAGTAATAAATTATTAAATCTATGGTATCCTATATCCTCTGCAAAGATCTGAGTATTTGCATAATAATTAGTATTTTCAGGTACATAATATTTTTTCAATCATACAAAATCATCGTACCATATTTTTGGTGCAACAAATTTTGCAGGGTTGGCATCATAATTTTTTAGTTTCTGAAAATAATCATGGTACTGACTTGTAGTATCAAAGGTAATCATTCCATGTCGAATTTCGGCTTGTCCATTGGGATTATTATTTGGCACAAAAAACTTTTTATTCTGATCATAGACAAATTGTTGCTCTTCGAAGTCTACGTATGGATAGATACTCGGATACATAAATCCATTTTCTTGGATGACGGGCAAGGGAATATTTCAGATCAAGATTACTCCGACCAATTTGGATGGGACATCTTTGAGTCCATCAAAATACATATTTTCCAATATTTTTGCAATATCAGGTGCTTTGATAGTCGAGGTATTGATAGGCAAAATGATGGCTTTACTATTTGCCTCTTTCTTCTGGACATACGTGGTCGCATAGTCATCAATATCTTTTTTATTAGTACTATATACATTTTTGTCCACGATGACCGCAATCAAATGAGTGACATTACTTGGTCATGCTGCCATGACTTTCTGTCGGTCCACGAAAAAGACGCTATGAAAAATATAGGACAGCGCATAGAGCGTAATGAAGGTTCGAATGCTGAGTTTCTTGCTTATTCACTCCATAGATACAAAAGTTTTTTCAATTCGATAAAATATTCGAAAAAATATTCGCGTTCATAATACTAAAACGTAGGTGAAAAGAAAGAAAAAGAGCTGTTTTTGCTATTCGCTTATGGATGAATTGTTATATAGATGGGAAGCAAAATCGATGAAGGGTATTTTTTTGAGATAACCATAGAAAGACCTGCAATTAAAGAGAAACACTATACAATCTATACACAAATATTCCTTCATTGGTATCCACCACAGAACCCTCTGTCGCTACGACGTCATTAATCTGAGTAGATATTATTTCTCAGATTTTTTTATATTTAATTTTTTTTAGTTTTCAAACCCCCTAAATCCCCCTTGTCAGGAGGACTTTTAACTTTTCGTATTTTTATATCAAATTCAAGTTCATGGATGAATTGAAGGAGGTCATAATATACACTATCTGGGTCACTAAAAATCTCATTATTTCGATACCTAGCGACAGATATTCCATGATTTGCAAGATAAGTTGTTCTTTCTTGATCGTATTCTTTTCTACTTTTATGAATCTCTCCATCAACTTCCACCGCCAAGAAGAGTTTTGAACAATAAAAATCCAAAATAAAGGAGCCAATGGGTTTCTGTCTAGTAAACTTATAGCCTCAAGGTCTATGTCTAAGAAATTCTTGCCACATTTTATCCTCAGCTGGCGTTGGCTTATTTCTCATCCTCCTAGCATCCAGCACATTGCCAGTATTATAGGGTTTATATCACAATACAAATTCTCTCATACTATTAACAAAAAAGATAAATTAAGCTCCCCGCCCTGACAAGGGAGGGGTTGGGGG
>Ga0194052_1002179_pt1 | contig 10880 bp, 6 predicted proteins | sample SepL226m_MetaG_FD_160117 | JGI IMG/M metagenome (GOLD analysis project Ga0194052, IMG submission 160117) | Anoxic zone freshwater microbial communities from boreal shield lake in IISD Experimental Lakes Area, Ontario, Canada - Sep2016-L227-6m | ecosystem: Environmental > Aquatic > Freshwater >... | reverse complement strand
GGCCATTTCAGAAGGCTCACCCAGGTTTTGTTGATTATACAAAACGAGTGCTTCCGCTTCTTTTATTTTTGCGGGGTCAGCATTCGGCATTTCTTTTAATATCGACAACTCTCGAATTGACTCATATAGGGCATAGTCTTTGGAAGAAAACAATGCCATTGTTCCAATGGAGCCAAGATAACTAAGGTATTGGTTGTATTTAGCGTCGCTGATGATGGGGGCGTGTCCGGCAGATTCATGAATAATATCCGGGGCAGAGGTGTATTCAATATGTTCCAGCTGACGGATATCGGCAGCAATTACCAACACTCTGCATGCCTGATATTCCATGAATGCTGCGGGAGGGATAAATCCATCCACGGTTACGGCTCCCCAACCGATTGCTGCCAGAGCGTCGTTGATTTCCTGAAGGCTTGGGATTTTTTCTATTGTTAATCCCGCTTTTTTTAATCCGGGGATATAGGGGTAGTAAGCGGCATCTTTTAGGTAGCTATAATTCTGGCGCATTACATAACGCCAAACGGCATGGTTCACGGGGGTATATCTATCATAGCCCTGATCAACTATGTATTTTCTCAGGTGAAGCGGTAATTGTGCAACTTGTGGATTATTAAAATCGAAGAATTCCATAACTGCCAAGCATATTGATGGCGCAAAATTAGATAAAGTTGAGTAAGGAAAAGCAGAAGAGTCTATGCATTCCACCATCAATAAATTATATGTTAACGATTAGGAATTGTTTATGATGTTATTAGGCATAGAAAAAAACAATGTAAAACCATTTCAAGAAAACGGCTCATGGATAGTAGTGCCTATTTGAATTTTATTCAAGTAGTTAATTAATAAAAATGTAGTAATTTAAAGTATGAAGTCATTTTTATTGTACGGACCGCAGGATGTGCGGCTAACCGAAAAGGATATGCCGGTTTGCGGACCAATGGAAGTTATCATTCAACCGAGATATACCGGAATATGTGGATCAGATATACACTATTTTAAGGATGGATATTGTGGAAGTTTTCGGCCGAAGTACCCATTTGCTTTGGGCCATGAATTTTCGGGAATTGTACATCAAGTAGGAGCAGCGGTTCAATCTGTCACAGTAGGAGATGCTGTTGCAATCGATCCTTCCATGCCTTGTGGCACTTGTGGTTTTTGCAGGGAAGGCCAATATAATCTTTGTAAAAACATGCGATTCTTTGGTTCAGCAAGCTGTGATCCACATCAGGACGGATCGATGGCCTCGTATGTAGTAGCACCGGCAAGCAACTGCTTTGTTCTGCCGCAAGGGATATCGCTTTCGCAGGCATCTTTACTTGAACCACTATCCGTTGCGATGCATGCTGTGCGCAGGGCCGGACCAATAGCCGGAAAAAAAGTGCTAATAACAGGCGGCGGACCCATTGGTCAACTGATTTTGCGTGTGGTGAAAGCTATGGGGGCATACACGATTACGCTAAGTGATGTAAGCGAATACGCCAGAGCGTTTGCCATAACGAGCGGAGCCAATTGGGCAATCAATCCATTGGAAAACGGGGCTTTACAGCAATTGGATCAAATGGATATTGTTTTGGAAGCATCTGGAAATCCTGCTGCCTTAAATAATGGCATTCAAGCACTAAAAAAAGGTGGAACCCTTGTGTTGGTAGGAACGCTGCCCGAAACTTTTGCTATTAATGGGAATGCAATTATGAGTAAACAATTGCAGGTATTGGGCTCGTTTCGTTTTGCTAATGTTTTTGAGGATGCGATTCGAATGGTGGCAGCCGGCATTATTCAATTAGACGGAATGATAACCAACACATATTTATTTGATGAAATTCCCCAGGCACTTAATTATGCACTTACTCAGCATGAGCGAATGAAAATTCAAATTGTTTCGGATTAATTCAATAATCAAAATGCGAATTGATAGCCACCAACATTTTTGGAAATATCAACAGGAAGACTATCCCTGGATGACAGAAGCACATCAAGCGATTCGGAGAGATTTTCTTCCTGAACAACTGGCATCACTGCTGCAATCTCAAGAGATTTCCGGTTGTATTGCAGTGCAGGCAATGCAGCAAATGCGTGAAACAGACTTTTTATTATCGCTCGCATCTGAAAATAGTTTTATAAAGGGCGTAGTTGGGTGGGTGCCATTCTGTGATATTGAGGTAGAAGCGCATATTGAACGATATTCGAATAATCCTTCACTTGTTGGGTTTCGGCATATTATTCAGGATGAGCGCGACGATAATTTTATGCTTCGTTCCGATTTTAATGCCGGCATTCGATTACTCAAGCGCTATTCCTTGAAATATGATTTGCTGATTTTTGAGCGACACCTTCCTCAAAGCATTCAGTTTGTAGATATGCATCCTGAACTATCAATTGTTTTGGACCATATTGGAAAACCCAATATTCAGCAAGCAGCATTCGATATAAACTGGGCCAAAAATATACAGGAACTAGCGAAAAGAGAACAAGTGTCTTGTAAGCTTTCGGGATTAGTAACAGAAGTGAAAGATTCAGACTGGAATATTGAAACACTTCAACCATATTTTGATACGGTATTGGCTGCGTTTGGTGCACACCGACTACTTTTTGGTTCTGATTGGCCGGTATGTTTATTGCGAAGCGACTACAGTAGGTGGGTAACGACAGTTCGTAGTTTAATTTCCCAACTTTCTCCTTCAGAACAGGCGGCTATTATGGGCCAAAACGCAGAAAGGATTTATCTAAAAAAGTAGCATTCATGTCTAACATATTATTTCTCCTGCACAGAAGAATGGATTTATATCTAAATCAACACAAAAGATTTTTTAGGATACCTTCTATATAGTTTGATTTTTAGTTTTATACACTCAATAATTGGATTCACAATTTTTTCGACCTAAAATAGCTAAATTAAATTGACTACTCAATGTGAGAGATTCATGAGTTGTAATTTACTCTTACCCCCAGGTGCTCATTTGTACTGTTTTCTTGCACATGTTTATTCGTTAATTTTTATTTCCTTAAAAGCCGTTGGTATCCAAACCTGCATGGGATTAGACCCTCGATTGCACCATGTATAGTAGGGAATGGCTCTGATTGTTTGCATTCGGGTGGTAACCTCGTTTTTGGAAGCGTTGATTTCGATATAAGGAACTTTTCCTGTTAAACTGATGACCGACTCCTGCAAAATGTTGAATGGTTCTGCAGAAAACTGAGTTTCCATTGGCGCTATAAAATTCCATGCCTGCCCATGATTGTCGGCCCCTTCTACGCAATACATCAGTGGGCCCCGTTGCAAGGCTGCCCGGCTCACATTTGCCAGTACTTCTTTTCTGGAAATTACTTTCTTAATTTCCATTGGCAGTTGGTAAGTGATCTTATCATTGTTTTTCCAGGTTCTTTTAACCATTACATACCCATTCTCTAGAGAATAGTCTACCTTTTTTCCATTTACCAGTAAAACAAATTCGGGTTGATTGGTAAGCTTCCCTGCAAACAGATATAGGTCTCCCGGAACTGCCTGTTGCATAAACCAGCCGGGCAATCGAAATGCGATAGCAGATTGTATATTATTTTGCATTCCCAGGCTAACCTCAATATTTCCATTCCATGGGTATTGTGTTTTCATCACCAAATTCATATTACCCTGAGTAGTTGAAAGATTGGTTTCACTACCAACAAATAAATTGATGAAGATATTGTCTCCATTTCTCCCGTATATATAATTTCCAAGCGATGCAATCAGTCGGGCGATATTTGATGGGCAGCAAGCCGTTCCGAACCATTCTTTTCTGTTATGCTTTCCGTTGGATGCTAGCGGATTTCCATAAAAAAATCGGTCACCTGATAATGACAATCCATCCAGTGCCGCATTATATAAGCTTTTTTCCAGCACATCAATATACATTGCCTCCCCTGTTAACTGATTCATGCGCTGATTCCAGAATACCATTCCTACAGAGGCACAGGTTTCACAGTAGGCTTGTTCATTGGGTAAGTCATAATCCTTTGTAAATCCTTCGTTTGAGCCAGCGGAACCGATGCCCCCTGTTACATACATATTTCTATATACTACATCCTGCCAAACCCGCTTCATGGCATTTACATAGTCGGTATCACCTGTATGCGCTGCAACATCTGCTGCACCGGTGTACATATACATAGCCCTAACGGCATGACCGGTGATTTCTTTTTGTTCTTTTACGGGAATCAAATCTTGCGTGTAGAGGGTGTCCTTCCATTCTGTCCATGTATAACCCACTGCCAATTTTTTTCCTCTCTCAGCTAACAACCAATCTGCAAGGGCTATGTAATCATTATTATTGGTTACTCTTGCCAGTTTTACTAATGCAAGTTCTAGTTCCTGGTGACCGGTTACCCAGTCGCGTTTTCCAGGACCAAATAAACTGCTAAAGTGATTGGCCCATCGAATGGCAACATCAAGTAAGGTTCTCTTATTTGTTGCATCATAGTAAGCAACAGCAGCTTCTATTAAATGTCCGCCGTTGTAATCTTCATGCATACTCATGTCTGACCAGCGTTTTTCCAATCCTGTTAAGGTGTAATAGGTATTTAGATATCCATCCGGAAGTTGGGCTGCTGCAATTTTATCAATCCATTCATCTGCTTTGGTTTCCAATGTTGGATTCTTTTGCACTTTAATTGAATAAGCCATTGCTTCAATCGCTTTAAAAACGTCTGAGTCGTCGTAAAAAATTCCTTCGTGCTTTTCACCTTTTTTACGTGCAACTTTTTCAAAATTTCTAATGCGGGCAGTTTTATTTTCAGTTTGATAAATACAGGCATCTAGGGTTTTGGTTGCTACCAATTGCATTTTACTATTCCAGAAATCATCCTGAACCCAGACTTTTGAAAAATTTACGGGCTCAATTTTTACTGATGCTTTTTGTGCATTTAATTGTAGAAAACCGAAGACACATCCAGCAAGAATACTATGTTTCATATTGAATTATTGAATAGTTTGTATACATCGAAAACCAACAGTAGCGGTTCTTTCAAATCCCTCATTCACTCTGAAAAGATACTGTGAATAATTCAGCTCTCTGGGCCCACCCTGAACATACCACCACGATCCGCCCGGTTTATAATAACTGCCCCCCTTTAGTATGAGGTACCGGTAGCTTCCTGAATAATATTGATCTTTCATGAGCTGCCAGACAGACCCTACCAAATCTTGTAGTCCAAATGTATTGGCACCTTTTGGATACCGACCAATGGTATCTAATTTGCCATTCCCTGTATTTACTTTCATCGAATCCAATCCTTTGATTTGAATAACATCCAATGTTTCTGTAATGGTAGTTCTTTCCCGAGTAACAGGCTGGTTTTGTTGCCAAGGCCATTCATTATTTTTTGAAGTTTGAGCAGCATATTGCCATTGTGTTTCTGTAGGTAATTCTTTTCCATAAAAATACGCATAGGCCTGGGCATCTTCATAGCTTACAAAAGTTACTGGTTTTTTCTCATCTTCTTTTTTAGGTTTGCCGTGTATCCAATGTTGTAAAAAATGAGCGGTATCTTTTGGTCGGTATTTAGCCTGCCGTATAAATGTGAAGTAATCAGCATTAGTCACCGGAAATACATCCATATAAAAAGAAGGGATTTGAATAAGAGCCGTGTCGGAGTTTTTTGGATATGGAATAAAGTCGTCTCCGTGTGAAGAGGTAAAATGAAATGCTCCCGCTGGTATCAAAACCTGCGGCCTATTATCAGATTTGTAAATAGATATAGGTCTGGATGTTGCCCTATAAACAGGCCTGGGTTCTCCTGCATTCAGGTTGAGATTCCATTCATCTAAACAAATAGCTCGACCTTCAGAAATGCCAAATAATTGTATAATAAGCTTTCCCTCAAATCGACCAAAAAACTTTGCAATTTCAATACTTTGTGTTTTTGCAGCTAGTTTAATTGGCTGATGAGGAGGGTGACTTGCTGTTTGATATATTAAAAAATAAGAAGTCGTATAGGAAGGCTGACTTAATAAAGTTAGTTCGAGTTGATGTTGGTTAATACCCGCAGCAAAATATTTTTTAAATTGTACGATACAATCAACAGCCCCTTCATTATTTGTGCCTAGATATTTTATATGAAAGGGATCGGTTTCTGCTTCAATAAATAAGCCGGAGGGTTTATTGATAGGAGTTAAGTTTTTGTGGTGATATACATATACCCAATGATAACCAGGCTTATCGTCTACCTGAAACAATTCGTTTTTAAAGCCCTGAGGAATCAGGCTGAATATTGTATAAACTTTTTGTTCGATGCCGCTCCATTCGTTTACCCATATACCGTCTTCGGTGGTTGGGATTAGTGGGCGTGCGTGGGGTAGGTGAAAATTGTGTGACAGATTTCTGAGTATCTGAGTGGTTTTTGATAAAAAGGAGTATTGAGTTTCCACCCATTCCGGCTGACCGGGTGCCATGATATTGATTTCGGTTCCATATCCATTAAAAAAACTTGTTGCAAATTCTCGTTGAATAGGTTCCTTGTACAATTCGGCAACCCGAAAAATCGCAAATCCCGGTTGAATGTATCTGTTTAAATTCAGCATAGGTGGGTAATACAGGGCGTTGTGTACTCGACCGGATATTATTCCCTGCATATCTTTTGGAACAGCCATCCCCTCACTATACATAATAACGCCCTTCCGAACACTGTCTGCCGCATTTTGCAGCTCTTTGCTCGAGCTACCCTGCGTATCGAGCACTACGCCATCGGAATTTGTTTGCTGTATCAAAGCCCCGAGTCCTTTGTAATGATCTCTAAATCGGGTATCCTGATCCCAGGGGTTATAGGAAACAAATAAATGCTTCCCTTTAGATATAAGTTGATTACTGATATTTCGTATACCTGTTAATCCTCCGGGCAGTGATTCATATAAGTCGAATTGATTTCGTTGGTCAAGACCGAGAATTGGCCAGGTTGGCCAGAGTGTTATGATATCGTCGCCCCCATATAATTGATTTCCTCTCTCAACAAAATTGGAAATCTGGTTGCGTCCCGAGTCAAAATAAAATTTATCCCAGGCCATCATCAGGTGCATGAGATAGGAATGCCGCATCCAGGAAAGATCTTTTCGATGGTATAGGCTATCATTAAATGAATCAATATCGTATAACTTTCTTTTTTGGAACACTTCCAATAAACCGTTTTGCCATTCACCCGAATAAGTGTTTAGCCATAGTGAATATTGGATTTGTCCGCCCGGGTAAAGTCTGGTTTCAAAACGACTGGCTTTTCCATTTTGCAGACTGGATTTAATTCTTCTGGAAAATCCATATAAGTGGAGTTTATTTTCTGCTGATGCGGAAACCGGAACAGTATTATAACCCAATTCCCAGGCATTATCCGGAACAATCACATTTACTGGTTGTTTGTTCGGTAAAAACAAATGTGTACGGGAAAGCGGGTGCTTGCCTTTTCCGGTAATGTAAACTTGTTGAGGATTTGGCTGAAAGGGCATTACATTTTCGAGAAGAACCGTATCCTTGCTTACATTGCTAAACCGCAAAATTATTTTCCATCCCGAAAGTGGATCTAGTGAAATTGAATCTATTTTCCATGAACCCGACTGCCTAAGCAGGTTAACACTCGCGGAAAGCAATGGAAGTGGGTTTGCAAACTTTTCGATTGTATTCGAAGTTGCATCTTGAATTCCGGTAATAGCAGTTGAGTCGGCATTAATTATTATGCGAAATGACTGCTGTGCTTGCAAGTAATTAAAACCCAGCAGCAATAGAAGTAAACAGCCCTTTTTTCTCATATGTGAATTATAGGAAAGTTACCAAATTATTAGATGAGTAGAATATAAATCCTTTTTTATAGCCGCTCCTACTCCTACATTTACCTCATCAATCTTTGTCTTATCTCTCTGAATAATTAGTATATTCAATAAAAAATGAAGTATGCGTTCCCATATTTTCTGTTTTAGTTTATTAATGGTTTTTTGTTGTAGCAATTTTTTGTATGCACAAACTAATTATGATATTGTGTTATCCAATGGGCGTGTAATTGACCCCGAAACGCATTTGGATGCCATCCGCCATATTGGAATTTTGGGTAATCGTATTGCGGCGATTAGTAGTAAGCCATTGAAGGGTAAGCAGGTAGTTGATGTGTCCGGTCAGGTAGTAGCACCCGGGTTTATTGATTTGCATGTACATGGAAGAACCAATGTTGAGCAGGAGTATCAACTGCATGATGGAATTACTACTGCATTGGAGTTGGAGTGGGGAATAGAAAATATCGGACAATGGTATTCGTCCAGAAAAAATAAGGCCCTTATAAATTATGGGGGTAGTGTGAGTTGGCCTTATGAGAGATTGAAATCAATAGAAAAGTATGCTTCTGTGGTGAATGATCTGACATCTGCTTCAGCAAAAGGTGAATTAGGTTCTGTAGAAAAGCTGATGACGGCAGTGTTGCCTTCCACTTCCGAACAAATTACTACCATTCAAATGGATAAAACGCTCCAAAATATTCGAAATGCTTTGAAAGAAGGCGGTATTGGTATTGGGGCTCCTATTGGATATTTGCCTAATACAAATGCCCGTGAATTGTACCGGGTATTTCAATTGGCGGGAGAATTGAAAACGTTGATATATACCCATGTTCGCGGTGGTGGAATCATATCAGTTCAGGAGGTTATTAATAATGCCATGCTTACTCATGCACCTTTGCATATTGTTCATATCAACAGCTCAACATTGGGTGATATAGGACTCGCTATAGAAATGGTGAACAAGGCAAAAAAGTTGGGAAATGATATCACCACTGAACTATATCCCTACACTGCAGGTTCTACCCTTTTGCAGAGTGCGGTTTTTAATGATGGCTGGCAGGAGAGGAATGGGGGCATTGGTTATGGAGATTTGCAATGGGTAGCAACCGGACAGCGGCTTACACAGGAAACATTTGCTAACTTCAGAAAAACCGGTGGCGTTGTAATCATGCACATGATGAAGCCGCAGTGGATTGCCATGGGAGTGGCTGCGCCCGGTGTATTGATTGCTTCTGATGGGATGCCTTATGCAAAACTGGCACATCCGAGAACTGCAGGAACCTTTTCTCGCGTATTAGGTAAATATGTGCGGGAGGAAAAGGTTTTGGATCTGACAGCTGCGATAGAAAAAATGACCTTACTTCCTGCCAGGAGGCTCGAATCTATTGCGCCCATCATGAAAAGGAAGGGGCGAATACAGGTTGGGGCCGATGCCGATATCACCATATTCTTTCCCCAAACAGTAACTGATAAAGCAACCTTTGAAAAGGGATTGGCATTTTCGGAAGGGATAGAACATGTATTGGTAAACGGGGTGTTTGTTTTGAGGAATGGCAAAACCGTTCCAGATGTGATGCCGGGACAGCCAGTATATGGAAAGTTTAAGAAATAATACTATTGTTTTGGTACTGGCGGAGGTCCATCGGGAAGCATGGCTTTCCAAACTTCTGAACCTTTGCGTTTTTCGAATTCGGCACGTATTTCTTTTCTGAGTGATTCGTTTTCGAATAAATCAACCATCGTAGTTCCCAGTGATTTCGCAGCGAATAACATTCCTTTATGTCCGATACTCATCCCTCCACAGGCTACAACAACCCAGGAGTGCCAAGGTGATTTATAGGGTGCGGTGGTTGCATTCAAAGTAATTTCCGGAACGATATAGCTAACATCTCCTACGTCGGTTGATCCTCCTTCCGGGTCAGCCTTGGTTGCTTCAAGCGGTTTGATACCTCCTGCAATCCCCTGTGGTTCTGCACCATATTCTTTCATGATTTTTTCTGCAAATGCTTTTTCCTGATCGGTATAGCTAATGGGCCCAACCAGCTCCATATTTTTATGTAAAGCTTTTGCGCCTGTTTCGTTTACTAAAATTTCATACAATCCGTTTTCCATTTCAAATTCAACCTGGGTTCTTGTCATGAGTGCTGCACCTCTAGCCACATCTTTCATTCGGTCTTCCATTTCTGCTACTCCGCTTCTTTTCGAATCCCGAATCCAAATCCACACACTGGCAACGTCCGGAATTACATTGGGTACATTGCCTGCTTGTTTATATACATAATGAATTCGGGCGCTGGGTTTAACATGTTCACGCATGAAGTTGATACCGATATTAAAAAGCTCGGCTGCATCCAATGCACTTTTTCCATTCCAGGGATCTGCTGCAGCGTGTGCGCTTTTTCCCTTAAATCGAACCGTATAACTTACTACAGCCTGTGAACTCTGCATACTGGCTTTGTTTTCAGAATCAGGATGCCAGTCTAAACAAACATCTAAATCATTGAAAACATTAGCTCTCGCCATATAAACTTTCCCTGCCAGATCTTCTTCTGCGGGTGTTCCATAAAAGCGAATGGTGCCTTTTAATTTTCCTGATGCAATTAATTCTTTAATGGCAACAGCAGCACCTAAACTGGCTGCTCCAAACATGTTGTGGCCACAACCATGCCCCGCTGCTCCGGGATTCAGGATTTCTTTAGTAGGCGTTGCTTTTTGCGACAATCCGGGGAGGGCATCGAATTCACCAAGTATACCAATGATTGGTTTACCGGAGCCATATTCGGCGATAAAGGCGGTGGGGATTCCTGCAACATTGCGGGTAACCCGGAATCCTTTTTGTTCTGCATAATCGGAAAGTACTTTTGCCGACTGATATTCACGCATTGCGATTTCTGCAAAACCCCAGATTTGATCGCTGAGGGATATGAGGGATTTTTCCTGTTGGGCTATTGAGCTGAGAACGGATTGCTTATTGGCAGGGACACTTGTTTTTTCTTGTGCATGAGCTGCTGATATAACAATAATGAAGAAAATAATAAAATTGGTTACTTTTTTCATAGTACAATTAATTTAAAAACATTTAATTAGGGTATTGAAT
>Ga0194052_1002178_pt1 | contig 10880 bp, 6 predicted proteins | sample SepL226m_MetaG_FD_160117 | JGI IMG/M metagenome (GOLD analysis project Ga0194052, IMG submission 160117) | Anoxic zone freshwater microbial communities from boreal shield lake in IISD Experimental Lakes Area, Ontario, Canada - Sep2016-L227-6m | ecosystem: Environmental > Aquatic > Freshwater >... | reverse complement strand
CTCTCGGCACCAAAGTGCCAAAACAGGATCGCTACTCAATATTTCTCAAATCAGAAAATTATCTTTTGAAAGTTATTGAGGGCATTCTCAAGGCCAGCCAACTTGGTAAGGACGAGAAACTTCCATCTCTGATAGATGCCAGTTCCAACCTCAGCTTGTTAAAGGTTTTTGTCCGTTTGATGAAAGATGTTAAAACAATAGAGCTTAAAACTTATACATCGATTGAAATGGATCTCGACGAAATCGGTCGTATGCTCGGTGGCTGGATTAAATCAACCAAAGAATAGCCACAAAAAGAACAAGAAAATACGCTTGATCCGCTGTTTGGCGGACTGGGCGTATTTTCTTTAATTAAGGAGAGACTTCGGGAGGAAAGCCGAGGCTGAGCCATAGTTGGCGTTGGTATTGCTGACCCAGTTGGTGTTGAACTTGACCTTGCCGTCGTTGAAGTTGAAGTACGGCGCGTTGTCGAAGTCGCCATCGGCTTCCGGTAAATTGCCCTCTGCCCATCTATGTGCACTGAAAATTGAATTTTGCCTTTAGCTCTCCTCGGGAGAACCAAACTATATATTCTCTTTTCTGTATTTTATTTGGCAGCAGTCGCCGAAGCGACACCTGCACCAGGCAAGGGCAAGCAGTATCTCCTCAACACAGATGCACTTTTAGTATCCGTAAACACTAAAATTCCGATCTGTTTTGTTGACTTGAAATTTCGGCGACAGCAATCCTTAGACGACTGTGCATTAGCCTACTTTCGTTTAGAGTATATACCATATTTACTTAATTTTGCAAAAGAAAACGGGCTACCAGTATGGTGACTGGTAGCCCGGATGTGTCGAACCGCCTATCGGCGGTACCCGAGAGACAAGTATCAAGATGCCAAAAGTCTCAAGGGATTTAAGAAACAAGGTACAAACTTCTACTGCGGGAGGAAAGCCGAGGCCGAGCCATAGTGGGCGTGGGCACTGCTGACCCAGTAGGTGCTGAACCGGACCTCGCCGTCGCCGAAGCGTAAGTACGGCGCGTTGACGAAGTCGCCTCCGGCCCCCGGACTGAACTCATCGCCGGCGCAATCCATGTGCAACTGCTCCCAGCGGACAAACCGCTCGGGGTGAGTCAGTACAATGGAGCCGATCATCAGTGAGCCGAGACCGAACTCATTGGCGCTCATCACTTCACGTGCCCGACGAACGGACTTGCCGCGGTGGCGAAGCCCGAGCTGGGCAGCGATGATCAGGATGTCGCCCTTCTGGGTCTCGGTGATCTGGGCCAGCGCCTCGGCTGTGCGGATTGCAACCCGCAACTGTGTCGTCGTGATCTGGCCTTCGCGGTAGTTGTAGAACTTCCGCGATGCCGCGATCTTGGCGTGGATCAGGCTGATTCCGGCGCAGTTCTGCTCGGCGGGGTCTGCCAGATTGGCAAAGTGCTTGGCAGCCAGTGCGACGGGCGACGGGATGGCAAACCATCCTTCGGCACCTTCGGGAAGAGCTGGTAGGTTCATTGCGAACGCGAGGGCGGAGGCCGGGTCGAGGTCGAGCATCTTGGCGAGTGCCGTGATCTGTTCCTCGATCGGCTTCGGGCCCTTGTACTCAGGTGGGTAGGTGTAGTTGGACGCCGTCTCTTCGCTCGCGAACTGGTTGGAAAGCGACAGGCGCTTGACCAACTCGATCATGCCCTGCTGCAATTCGCCAGCGCGGTGCACGATCTGCTGGAGTCCATCCTCGTCCAGTCCGGCCCTATCCAGACCGACTGCGCAGTTGCGCAGCACTTCACGACGTTTTGGGTGCGTCACGGACGGGATCAATGCCTCATTGGACATCGTCATCATCCTTCCACTATGTGATCTGCCTGAAGGCAGGCTGTGTCCCTTGTCTGGAACAAGCATTTTGATAACAAAGTGATTATTAGCAAAATGCTTGTTCCAATCTTGTAAAGGTACATAAATTAACTTTGAATCATACCATATCAGAGAGAAAAAGTCAACATTCGTGTAGGTTTTATCTCTGAGCCTGATTCTGTATCAATATTATCACAATATTACGGATTTCCAGTCAAAAATGTTCTCGGGTTATCAGGCATGGCATATATATTGATCCGAAAATGGAAATGCGGACTCGTTGATCAGCCGATTGAACCACGAGTGCCGATAAAGTCTATCCAAAAAGCGTATATGGGGTTGATAAGTTTAAAGTTCAATAAGGCTCGTTTTCTTCAACTCATTTCGCGACAATCTCGTGCCTCGCTAGACGCTTATTCGTCTTGAAATCTTGCCTTGAAAACAGGAATCAAGGCTTGGTTGGTTGTGCTTCTTCATGCGCTTCGCACACTCTTTCAGAGAGTGCTTGCTTATTCATCCGCACATCATTGCTCACTCAGCAACTTTTACTCCAATTGCATTTACGCAAAAGATACTGGCTCGCGAATACACCAGATAATTATGGAGATTTCTCCCGCCATGTCTTCCAATTGTATAGAACAATGGCTGTTTCGCCTCAAGGTCGTTCATCTCGTGGGGTGCTCCACCTTGACCCGAATTCAGCCATTGTTCTGTTCTATGTCTAGACAGGCGGTAGGTCGAATCGCAGAGGGTATTAATAATAGGAGGATAATATGGAATTAGAGATTGTAAAGAATGCAGAAATAGCAGACAAAAACGATGTGTTTAGAAAGTTAGGCTTCGGGGTTACGATGACTTGCGGAGCAGCTGACTTACCTGATGTCATTGGGTTAATGCAAAAGGTCAGAGATTTTAACGATTTTAGCGAGGCCAATGATCCTTATTTTGAGCACGATATGGGTAAGATAGAATGGCATGGTGAAAAGGTCTTCTGGAAGATTGATTATTACAACGACCAGTTGACCTGTTTTGAGGATCCGCTCTCACCGACCTGCAAGCGTGTGATGACCGTCATGTTAGCCGAAGAGTACTGATCAATTAGGCCTGGGAGCCTTTAAGTTCTCAGGCCTTTTTTGTGGTCAAAGTTCATACTTCATCATACTTCTCTACATAAAACATAGGGCTCGAGATCATTGACTATTTGAGCTTTTTGGAATAAAGTGATTGCGGATAGAACATCACTGACAGGAGGTCGATTAAGGTGCCTCACGCAATATTGATGGACACTACAGGGCTACCATATCTCGATGCCTGTAGAATCATCGAAAATGCGGGCTGTTATGGCCTGCCCAGCGTAGAAGAGTGGTTCTTTCATTTTCTCAGGCGATTCGACCGAGTAGCACTTCGGATCGAATTTACCGAGACTTTGATGAACATCGACCAGATAGAACAATTTCTGGCCGACCTGACGAAGACAGGGATCATGGCGATCCATGGTAAGGAACTTGTCGAATACGAGCTCCTCGACGTCAACGTCGAAGACGAATTCTGGCTCTATCATCGTCACCCAACTAAGGGCCTAGTGAAGCTCTGTAGAACGGAAGATGTCTACACCGGAGAGAAGTTACCCTATCTGCCAAGGCAACGTGCCAAAGAGGAGCCACCTTCAGCGAGTCAGGAAGAAGTGCCGGAACCACATCAGAACTACTAGCGGCAATAACCGCTAGCCCCCATCGTCCGCAGCTTACCCAGCTACGGGCGTTTTTTTATCTTAATTAAAAGTAAAGAGAGCTGATCGGTGCGTTGATCAGCTCTCGGATAGGATAGCAACCGCCTGAGCAGTCGCCTTAAATGATGGCGTGCGCCGACCCCCTATGCGAGGAGCTCAGCGCAGCAGATGCGTCTCTGGTTTTTTCCCACACGCGTGTGAAAACACCAACTTGCACGCTGTGCAACAACTGATTGATCTTGGACTCTAGGGTCCAAATTAGGTCTACTATTTTGGTCAACCCCATGAAGGCGGCGCTTAATAGCAGGTGGCTAAGGTTGCTGATCAATCAGCTTCGCGTGTCAAACGACACTGTCAGCCCAAAGGCTTCTCCCTTCCAGTGCTCGAGCTACATCTGCGACTAATTTCAAACTAGCAAATTATAAAATAAAAGTCAACAAAAAATGGAAACCACTAACAGTTTGTAGGTTTCCATTTAGCTAGAGAACAAAGATTATCCCCAGATCTCAGCGTCTATTCTATCCTCCCGAATATCATCATTGGTTGTCAACCAAGTAAACAGAGCTTTCTCTAGTCAATGGCAGTAATTTACTGTAACAACACGGTAATTTCGGCGATTTCCTTAGCAGGAACATCAAGGAATGAGATCGAACTTAACTTTTTGTCTTTCTTTAGTATTTGCAAAACCAATGCATAACCGAGATCGTAGCCCGACCATTTTCTAATTTTGAGTTTTTCAGAACCTCTTGAAAACCAATCGCTATAAATTTCATCGTCAATTTTTTTGTCTAAAATAGGAGATATTTTCTTTAATAGTTTAATTGCCTCTGTTTTATCAATTTTTGAAACCCAGACGGGAGGTAGCCCATAGGTTTCGTAGACAAATCTATCAGCCAGCCCTTCGCTTATCAGGCATTCCAAAACCGTGTCTTCGCCAGTCTTGATACCGGATTGCCGTCGTGCCAGGTGATAAAGCTCATGAGCTATAGTTAGTTTAATGTAGTCAAAATCCAAATGAGGATTAAGTAAGTCGACAGATATTTCAATAAGCGAACCGGAGGGGCAGTAACCTCTGGCGCCGTTTAAGTCCTCCAACTCTTCTGATTTAGAAACCAAATAGATTCCGATTTTAGCATCCTTAAAATCTATCCGCTCAGAACATGCGTCAACAATTTTTTGAATCCAGTGTTTTGTGTATGGAGCCGATAGTGCCAGATATTCTTCGATTTCAATTTCCATATTAAGCCTTTCTTCTTATAAATATATCAAACCTTCTCCCAGATGTCGCCGGTTAGACCATGCTCCTTAAATTTATCAATTGTAGTTAAGTGAATAATCAAGGATTCCCCGTCCATTTCGATAAACTTTCTTTTCAAATATCGCTTAACATAAATTAAGGTACTAACATCCGGGCAAATCATAATAACTGTGGGAAAATCTTCGCTGGTTTCACCTTCCCATTCGCTGCTGTCGTAAAAATCTAGGTATTTTCTTATTCTTGGCCTCAGTCTCTCAATTGGTACATCGGGAAGAATTTCCAAAAAATAATGCTCCGTGTCTTCGTTACTTTCTTGTTCGATGTAAGCGCTGGGCAAAAGATCCCCGAGGAATTCGCCTAAACTGTGACTCGGGTAATCGCTGGCAATTGCCATTGTAAACTTTGCCTTGTCGTCTTTGCGGTTTGAAAGATCGAGATAAACATCGACCAGCAGTAATGATTGGCTGATAAAATTCTCCGATCGCTTGTTTTCATAATACAATTTATGCAATTGCTTTTGGTCAAATCCTTTTGATTTCAGAAAGTGTACTCCTGCTTTAATCAGATAGTAGACTGCCGGTTTGGTCTTTTCTGGAAATGTTTCAATATAAATGCGACCGATATATTCTTTGTTTGCTAGATCACTTAATAAATCGTTTGTTGCTCTACGATCTTTGTGTTTTAGAAATTGTTGAATTTGGGGACGGTTTAGAAATCTGAATTGAAATAGTAGGTGGAGAATCTGTTGTTGTTTTTTAGTTATGTTTGGTGAGTTGGTCATTTAGTTTGATGATGAAATAGTTTGTAGTTAGTTATATACTTTTTTACCAATCCATACCTACACCATACTTGTATAGGTAGGGATCAAAATATTTAACGATTTTGATCTCAAAAGGTATTGAATTTCTACTCCCGCCGCGGGAGTAAATTACTGCCAGTTTGTTTGGTATCTTTTGATTTGTTTTCTCGCGGTTTCACAACCTTTGCTTTTGCCGTTTCGGGCTTTTTAACAGTTGCCTTTTCTTTAGGTTTTTCTTTGCGTTGCTTTGTCTGGTTAATAATTGTTGCGTATCTTTTTCTTGATTCATTAATCACAAGTTCCGCTGTTTTCTCACTGCCTTTAACGGTAAAGTTGTCCGCTTGTGCTAAAAATGTGTCCTGGGCCTGGCCGACTGATATTTTCATATAGAAGTTATAAAGCGGAAGGTTACCGATCTCGTGTTTTGAGACTTCGGGCGAAAAGATCGGTAAGATAAATTGCTCGTCTTCGGGGTTGGCTGTTTTAAAACAAATGACCGTTGCGACATTGGCCAAGATGACTTTAATAATGTCACGGTCTTCAATTTGAGAAATTGATTGATGGGCCAGGATTGTTGCCAGCCGATACTTTCTGGCTTCGGATACCAGTTCGGAAAAAGACTGGGTGGCAAAGTTTTGAAACTCATCGACATAGAGAAAGAAATCATTCCGCTCTTCTTCGGGCATTTGGGCTCTTTTTAATGCCGCCAGCTGAATCTTGGCAATAACCAGGGAGCCAAAGAAACTTGATTCATCCTCGCCGATTTTCCCCTTGGACAAATCACAAAGCAGAATCTTTCCTTCGTTCATTATTTGATCGAAATTGATGGTGCTTTTCGGTTGTGTCAGTATATTGTAATTGATCGGCGAGCCTAATATCCCACCGATTTTGTTGGTGATTGGAGAAATGACATTGTTTCTTTGCATGCTGCCCAGTTTCTCAAATTCGTTTAACCAGTAATCTTTTAATATCTTGTTTTCCAAGCCCTTAATAATTTCCTTGCGGTAGCTTTTGTTTGTCAGAAGATCCAGAATTGTAGCCAGCGTCGGGTCCGGAGTTTCCAGAGCGGTTAGAATTGTATTCCGTAGGACATATTCCATTCTTGGACCGAAGAACTTTTTATCGTAGAACTTTTGAATAATGGAGATTATACTGCTGGCCACTAATGACTTTTGTTTCTGCAGTTGGCTTGCAGTTAACAAATTATCTTTAGGCAGTTCGAGCAGATTTAAAGCAATCGGATAAGCATCATCATCGGGAGCAAACCAAACCACATCATTGATTCGCTCTTTGGGAATAACCGACAATATTTTTTCGACCAATTGTCCGTGAGGATCAATCACAGCCAGGCCTTTACCGTTTATGATGTCCTGATAAATCATGGTAGATAGCAAGGTGGTTTTACCGGAGCCAGTAGCACCCAAAATATATGTATGGCGTCTTCTCTCATTTAGAGTCTGCCCGACAACAGTTTCCGTTCCACCGTAGCTATTTTTGGCGAAGACATTATCAAATTCCGGATTGGTTTGTTTAAAAGATAATGGAGCCGGCAAAGGCTGGTTCTTGGATTTAACCAGATCCTCAGTCTTGGTTGTTTCGGTATACGGAAAATGATAAATATCGGTCAGCTCCGAAGCGGACAGGATAGGGTTATTTGAGAGCGATATTTGTCTGCTTACTAGAGCCAATTTCGGTTGCTGAATAAGCGAGAATAGGCTTTTACCTTTCAAAACCAAAGCTTGATAAGTACTGCTCAGTGATCCGAATGAAGCCAGGAAACCGGAGACTCTGGAATTGCATCCTTCCTTGTCATCGGAACAGATTAACAGCCGAAGTGAAGTTTCAAACATTGGTTTGTCAATTTTTTCCTTAACTGCAACTTGGAGTTCTTGTTCTCTGGGAGATAGAGAATCTTCGATTACAATCACTTTCGCCTCGTTTTTGAAGAAAGGCACACTCTCACCCCTTGTATCCCAAAGAGCTATTGGCAGGCTAACAAAAAAGACGACAACCGCTTTGATAAAATTCGCAATGGCAATGAATATTATTTGAAAAACTTTAAGCGTATTCAATATGTGATTGACGAAAAGTTTATCGTCTAGAGTTTGCTTATTATAAATTCGCTGTTTGATTTTATTGATATGCCGGACAACCGAGCTATGGCTGGATTTGGTAATTGGAGAGACAACTACTTGAAAAACCATCAGTTCATCGGGCTCCAGTTTGGTCATGTTGCCGGTTAGATACGCAATCGGGTCATGTTCTTTGAGGGTTTTTGATTCCTGCAAGGGCAAAAGATAATCATTGGAGAGTTTAAGTTCGATGATGCGGTGTCTGACAGAATTTTTATTTTTCTTTGGCGGATTAAGGTCAGCCGGTAGATAATCTTTGATTTTGTTGATTTTTAGTCCGGGCAAATATGACAACAAACTTTTCTGAATAGACGAAGAATCGGAATCCGGCACAGTTAGTATATATCTGATTCCTTGTTCTTTGGAGGCGACAATCTCGAGCGCATATTGTTTCTTATGCCCAATTATTTTATGAATAAATTTTTGCTGTGTTGCCAAAGAGTGAAGCAAGGTAAATAATTGCTCAGTTGTGTTAGCGGTTATGGTTGTGATTGAGGGAAAGGTTAATTCCAGAAAAATTAAAGGTTGTTTTTTAACAAGGAATCGCCAGCCGAATTTGCGAAGCAAAAATAAAAGAATCAAAACAATGCAGATGACAGCTAAAATGATAAGAAAATGAGCCAGCGAGTTCGAACTACTGGAACCGGTGGATCCGATCGAACTTATGAAATTGAAAAACGATAGTTTCCAACCAATCGGTCCGGGTATTGTGACTACAACCAAAAAGATCTTTTGTAAAAGAGTTAATGGAGTATGATTCTGGATTGCGTGTAATAGATCTAGAGCAAACTTATTATCATTTGGAGAAGGAGTATAGGCCGTTAAAAAACTGCCTTGAAATGTTGAGATCGAAGGTAGTGTTGAGCTTGCAGGAGGCAAATGAGGATCGATTGGGCCTGTTGGCACATATTCTCCCTCCCCTCCACTTTTAATCAAGCAATTGACGAAATTTACAGCTTGTTTGCGTACAAGCGCAATCTAGCAAATCTAAACTGAAAAAGCAAGGATCCAGTCAGGATTCAATCTGATTTTTCATAACAGCCATAAATTGGTGGACTGGACAAAAAAGTAAAGAAGGAGCTTAATTAAACACAGCGGTAAATCTTTATTTTTACCCTGTAAAGTGGTACGCTGAAAGCAACAAAATCGTAAACAGACAAGGAACAAAGATGGCAAATGCAAATATCATCAACAACAAGGAAAGAAAGCTACGCGATAGAATTTCCGAACTTACTTCTAAGAGCCAGGAGCTTAAATTTCTAGTTGGTTTTTTTTACTTTTCTGGCATTGCTGAACTTTTTGAATGCCTCAAACTTAACCCTAGTATAAAGTTGAATGTACTCGTTGGCCTTAATGTTGATCAGTTAACAGATCAACTGGTAGAACTTGGATTACAAGCCAAAAACGATTCCGAAAGAGCCAATAACTACATTGGTTCTGTAAAAACAGCCACTTCTCACAAAGAACTAGATTCAGAAGCGTACTATGAACAAATTAGATATTTCATAGATTCAATAAAAGAAGGCCGCTTAATAATTAGAAAAACAAAAGAGCCAAATCATTCAAAGTTGTATATATTCAAAATGAATGAAGACTCAAAAATAATCCGAGAATCTATTTTTATTACCGGAAGTAGTAACCTAACCAGGGCTGGTCTTGTCTCTCAAGGAGAATTTAATTTAGAGGTTAGTGATAGCAATTCGAAAGAAGCTGAAGATTTTTTTGATGAACTGTGGGAAAGCTCGGTGAAGATTACAGAAAATGATGTTATAAAAGAAAGACTTATCAAAACACTAGAGCAGGAAAGCATTGTAGCAAAAATTACTCCGTTCGAAGCATTTGCTTTAGTGTTAAGAAATTATGTTGAATATACCAAGCAACAAAAAGCCGAGCAAAGTCTAAAATTGATTTTAGAAGATGCTGGTTACAAACCTTACCAATATCAGGTTGACGCTGTTACTCAGGCTCTTGCCATGATTGAACGATATAACGGTGCTATTATCTGTGATGTTGTTGGTCTTGGCAAAAGTGTAGTTGGTTCTTTGGTTGGCAGAATGATAAACAAAAAAGGCCTAATTCTTTGCCCTCCTGGTCTAATAGGAGACACAAACAACAAGTCTGGTTGGAAAAAGTATCGCAAAGATTTTGGACTGTATTCTTGGGAGATAAAGTCATCAGGGAATTTGGAAGACGCATTTGATTACGTCCAAAACAATGATGTTGATGTAATAATTATTGATGAAGCCCATAGATTTAGGAATCAAGATACTAGAGATCATGAATTATTAAGAGGTATATGCAAAGATAAAGTGGTCATTTTAATGACAGCTACGCCATTTAATAACTCTCCGGCTGATATATATTCACTGCTTAAGCTATTTATTATTTCTGGTAAATCGGAGCTTACTTTAAACGATGATCTTGACGTTGAATTTTCTCATTACAATAAAGTATTCAAAGACTTGTCATATATTAAAAAAAATATCCGGTCTTCAGATGAAAACAAAAGAAAACAGGCGGAAGCAAAGTATCGTTCGCTTTTCGGCGAAAGAGAAATTTCTTTTGAGAAAGTTGACAAAGATGTTCTTGGGAGGGCAAAGAGTTTAGCCGAAAGAATCCGATCTGTGATTGAGCCAGTTACTATACGAAGAAATAGGCTTGATCTAAAAAATGACCCGGTTTACTCTAAAGAAGTAACAGAATTGTCGGAGATAGCTGATCCTCCAGTTGAAGAATTTTATGAGCTTACCGAAGCACAATCTAAATTCTATGATGAAGTTATTGAAGATTATTTTAGTGAAAACGGTAAATTCAAAGGTGCTATTTATCAGCCATTTCGTTATCAAGAAGGGATTGATACCGATGACGTTGAAGCTTTGGGCCAGGAAGGTAATAGACAGTCTTTGATTCAGAAAAACTTGTATGATTTTATGAAAAGGCTTCTTGTAAAACGTTTTGAGAGCTCTTTTGGCGCGTTCGAAAAGAGTATAAATAATTTTGAAAGGGTAACCAAACTTTGCATTGACTTCGTCAATAAAACTGGCGAGTTTATTCTCGACAGAAAACTTATTGAAAAAATATCGCAGGATGATATTGAAGAGGTTCAGAAAAAACTTGACGAATAT
>Ga0194052_1002176_pt1 | contig 10882 bp, 17 predicted proteins | sample SepL226m_MetaG_FD_160117 | JGI IMG/M metagenome (GOLD analysis project Ga0194052, IMG submission 160117) | Anoxic zone freshwater microbial communities from boreal shield lake in IISD Experimental Lakes Area, Ontario, Canada - Sep2016-L227-6m | ecosystem: Environmental > Aquatic > Freshwater >... | reverse complement strand
CCATGAAAAGATATTCGGCGAGTCGCAAGTAACCGGACAGTGGTTCCAAAACGTGCTGCCAAGGTCGTGTAGATTTTGGAGAGCGAACTTTTAATGTTGCTCCGGCATCAATGGCACGCAGAAAGTCGGGTATCAAACGGTCTTCTGCCCAGTCACCGCCGCCGATGACATTGCCTGCACGCGCACTCGCCAAAGCGATGCCGGCAGGCTGAAAAAAAGACCGACGATAAGCGGCAGTGACTAACTCTGCACAACCTTTGCTGCTGGAGTAGGGATCGAATCCGCCCATGGCTTCGTTTTCACGGTAACTCCAAACCCATTCGCGGTTTTCGTAACATTTATCAGTGGTGACGTTGACTACGGCTCGTACACTGTCTGTATTACGAACAGCTTCAAGCACATTTACCGTACCCATAACATTGGTGGAGTAAGTCTCGACCGGGTCAATATAGGAGTGGCGAACCAGCGCCTGCGCAGCCAAATGTATCACTATCTCGGGTTGGTGTTTGGCAACGGCTGCACGTAATGTAGCGAGATCTCTTATGTCGCCGATAATACTGGTCATGTCTGCGCCAATCCGGGCAACTTCAAACAAACTTGGATTAGTGGGTGGAGCAAGTGCATAACCCACGACATGCGCCCCCATCGATTGCAACCAAAGTGCCAGCCAGCCACCTTTAAATCCGGTATGTCCCGTCAGAAAGACGCGCTTGTTGCGCCAGAAATCAGGGTTCACTTCCACACCTTCCAGGGCGCTTTGCCGCTTTGCCAAAGCTCTTCCAAGTGGTTTTTGTCGCGCAAGGTGTCCATGGGTTGCCAAAACCCGCTGTGCTCATAAGCCATTAGTTCACCATCAGAGGCAAGTTTAGTGAGTGGTTCACCTTCCCATGAAGAGCTATCATCAGTAATCAAGTCGATACACTTTGGTGATAAGACAAAAAATCCTCCATTAATCCATCCGCCATCACCTTGTGGTTTCTCAATAAAGCCACAGACGGTTTTTCCATTCATATCAAGCGCACCATAACGTCCCGGTGGTTGTACGGCCGTTATAGTCGCACGCTTGCCGTGCTGCTTATGAAATGCTATCTGTGCACTGATATCGATATCGGCAACCCCGTCACCGTAGGTAAAACAGAATGCCTCCTCGTCTTTCACGTAACTGCTCACGCGTTTCAACCGGCCACCAGTCAGGGTATCTTCTCCGGTATCAACCAGCGTTACCCGCCAAGGCTCAGCATTGCGTTGATGCACTTCCATTTGATTGTTTTGCATATCAAACGTCACATCGGACATGTGCAGAAAGTAGTTGGCAAAATACTCTTTAATGACATAGCCTTTATAGCCACAGCAAATAACAAAGTCTTGTATGCCATGGGCTGAGTAGGTTTTCATGATATGCCAGAGTATCGGCTTACCACCAATTTCAACCATTGGCTTAGGCCGCGTTGATGTTTCTTCACTAATCCGTGTACCTAGTCCACCGGCAAGAATAATTGCTTTCATGCTTGATTGTATCCGAATGTTTTGTAAGTCAAATTAATTCCATTTTTGGAAAACAGGAGTTCAGGGTTTTTAGCTCTGTGTGAATCATAGTGGGTAAATAATATAAGGATATCAATAAATACAAGCCTTAAATAAAAAAAGTGGGCAAAAACCATTCATCCGCTTATCTAATGCTTCTGCCAATACTTTCGCGTGCAAACGGCAATCATCAAGGTAAATGTGCATAAGCTGTTCGGGCGTCATAACCTTACCCCTTCTTTTTTTGCGATACCATAGATGGGCATGTCAAAGCTGGAATTCTATTTTTTATATTTTAAAACATTGTGTTGCAAATTGATCTTACTTCCTCTGCTGCTGGGGAGCCGTTCGCTGAGCAGAGTCGAAGCGAATAACGGACTTCGATTCCGCTTAGCCATCGGGCGTCAATAGACTCCATTGTTTTTGATTCGCCATACTACCGTTACAAAACCGTTAAATAATTGCTACTCTCGGTATGAACCAGATCACCGCTGCGTTGCAAAACAAAATAACCTCGTCTTAACGCTTCTTCTTTGGCATCATCATTGATATGGAAGGCTGCTATGGCACCATATTGTTTGAACGACTTGTAGATGGGGAATAACTGTTTAAAATGCTTCATTTTACGATCTAATTTATCCAGATCATATTTATGAGCCTTGTATTTTACTTCGACAACGGCAATGGCATCACCATTAGTCATGACCAAATCATATTCTTCCTGGATTTGACCACGGTGCTTTTCCATGTTTTTTACCACATCATCAAAGTAAATTTTGCCTAGGTGATTGTCTTTTATCAGGCTTTGAAAAAAAAATTCTTCGGCAACATCGCCTTGGTTTTTACCGATATTTCCCAGGTTAATGCCAATACGTTCCAGCTTCTCATCGGTGCGCTTCATTTGCTCATCAGTCGCCTTTTGCGCTTCGCGCAGCTCTTTACTATCAACTGCAAGACTCGCAACCAATGCCTTCAATTCATCATCAGTCATTTTCTTCTCCAGATATTCTGTTCAATTTTTGATATTTTAGCATGGAATAGCACTTACACTTACTCACACAAAAACAATCCTACATAGTCTGAACTGAGGAAAAAGGATTCATAGCACACCCTACTCAACCAATTACTTCACTCTAGCATGAGGAATGTTAGGGCTAGAGGGATCTACCGTAATCTCACGCCGACTTGGTGATAGCACCAAATCCATATCTTCCATAGGTACTGCTCCCAACAACACTTCATCACCTAATACCAATGCGCCCACATAACAAAAGCGATCCCGAAATCCCACTTTGATCGGCCCCACGTAAGGCACGCTCATTGATCGACCATCTGCCACGGTAACTTCCCGCTTTGACTCCAGTTCAAGATCAAGCTGAATGGCAATATGTTCAGGTATGCATAGCATTAAGGCACCGGCATCAGCCAATGCTTGTGTGGTGACAGGTGCCAAATTCGGATTACGTGGGTTGCTGAGTTTAATTTCTGTAAAGATATGTCCCATTTTACGTTCTCTATTTTAACTGTACTTTAAGAAACCAAGGGGGGCTTTGCAGTGCGGCAAAGTGAGACGGATGCGCCATGGCGTCTCGATCCTCTCACATTCTTGCCAAGTAGTGGCCCGCAAACCTTCGGCTGCAAAATGCAGGTTTTTTTGCATCCTGCAACTTAGTGTAGCGCAGAATAAACTGATCTATATCCTGTACTTGTTCATCAGTAAGATTTATATACGTTTTATCAGTTAATGGCATGAATGTGTGGATAGTGCAACATGGCATGGAAAAGATGATAAATATGCCGCTCACATTCGCGCCAAGCGTCCTGTAGTCGTAACAACGGTATATCATTACTCATAATTGGATGCCTGTTTGCTTGGCAATGGTAAAAATGGGAGGCGTATGGTGACGTGTTGGATAATCAACCAACACATCTATTTTTTGCTCTCCCAGCTTCATTTGTAATTTCGTCAAAAAAACCAGTTCTGCGCGGACAATTTCGGCAACATCTGACTGTCTTGTTTCTATCAGCAAATCAATATCTCCGCCTTGCTTGTTTTCATCTACCCGTGACCCAAAAAGCCAAACATTAACTTCTTCACCAAAGGTTTCGGTCGCTGTGGTACGTATGGCGGATTGTTGTTGTGGGGTTAGGCGCATTTATTGTGACTGCAAATAATTTAAACTGGTTAAAATGATTCGCTATCTTGTATCGCAAGATAACGCGTTTTTATAGCCTGATAAATACTTTCTAAAAGAAAAAAAGGGGGCAGTCTCGATTGAACAACATGGAAGCCAGCCCCTAATACTCCCTATATTGATCAATGCCTCTTCGAAATGAAAGTAAATGCCATCAGATTTTCTATAATTGATTGCTAAAAACTATAAACAAGACATGCCCAAAAGCTTGGCTGCCTTATTCAAACGTAAATCAAAGCAAGCAAAGAATATGGGAGATTGTGAAATGCGACCTGTCTCAAAAGCTGCTGCGAGCTGAACACTGTCGTAGCCACGTAAGGCAAAGGTATCAGCATAGTCTCCTGCACGCTCAACCAACAGTTGGTCAATTTCCAATACTACGAAGTGCGGCCAATCTGCCGCAAGCGCCGTCTTTGCCTGTTCGATGATAACAGCGTCTTCCGGTACTTCCCTGGCACGCCTGGACAATGCAGCATAAGCCTCTGCCCAAGCAATTCGACACACTGCAACTGCCTCGGCTTCTTGAACCTGCAATTTTAATTCATCACTACCCGCTTCTACAATGTACAATTTAACTAACGCTGAGGTGTCGCAAAATAAAATCATCCGCGATCTTCCAGTACCAGCACAGAAACCGGCTTGCCAAAATCTTGTAATTTAAATGCCGCACCCACCGGTTTTCCGCCTTGCCAAGTTGCAATACCCGACGTTAGCAAGCAAGAAATACCCGCACTATCAATAGACGGAACACCAATAAGCCGAGCCACCACTTTGCGATGTGAGGTTAATTCAATCAGCTCTCCGGATTGCGCTTGAGTGACATAACTGGACAAATGAGACTTGAATTCATGCATAGAAACTTGCATTTAAGACCCTTTTTTTATTAGAACGGGTTTATTTTGACCCTTTTTCGCTTTAAAAGTCAAGGGCAAGCCAAAGCGTATTTATTCAGCTCCCCTCTTTGAAGAAGAAAGACTCACCGTTGGTATATTATTTATTGCGAGCTACCTAACGACTCCGGAAGAAGATTATTCATAATCGACAAAAACCATCAAGGTTTTTGAAAATGAAACAGCCCCGCTTTATCTGTTCGCTAAAAACCGGAACCTCCTCCAGCAAATAAATGACACAGTTCTCCTATTACCCAAGGATGAATTAATACCTGTCCAGCCAACAGGGTGGTCATTAGATGAGCATCACCTCGACGCAGATGGTCTATCCAAACCGAGATCCACCAATATCATGGGGCGACGTCTTGACGTCGAGGGATAGCTTGCAATTCTAATTGACTACCTCCCAACTGTGCTAAGCGCTTTGCACTTTCGCGCTGTATTAATGCCAGCAAGGCCTCACGTACTAACTGGGTGCGCTCGGTTAATCCGCTCAATCGTTGTGCTTGCGCCAGTAGTTCATCATCAAGATTAAGTGTAGTACGCATAAAGGCACCATAAAAACATCAAATACAGCATCATTTGATGTACATTCTATGCAAATTAAGGGATCCTTCACTCCTCGGTTTACACTTTTTGCAATTAACATCGCGCAGGTCGGATTAGCGACAGCGTAACCCGACAAATCGAAGTATCTGTGTCGGGTTACGGCTAGCGCCTAACCCGAGATTATTAGCATTTTTTGTGATAAAAAAAGTGTCAACTACTTTTGGGTTTCTATGAAGGATACCCAAATTAAATATTAAATACTATGGAACGAAAAGCGTCAGGCACGATTAAAAGCACTTAACACTCTTGGGAGAGATATGGGCAACAATTTATTGTGTTGAGATCGGTTGACGTAAAAAATCTACGATAAACTGATAGCCTTGTTGTTCTACCAACGCAAATACCATTGCCATATCAACGTTCATATACTCATGCACAATACGGTTGCGCAGGCCAATTGCTGCGTTCCATTGTTGAAGTTGTGCATCGGTTATCTTTTTTTTAGTATGCAGACTGGCAAAGCTGTCGTAGGCCGAAACAGACACTGACTCTCCCGATGCTTTTAATAAATGTTTGGCCTTGCCGATGGCATTCCCAATCAATATTTGCAGTCCGTGTAATGTGCCGTTTTGCTCCAATTTGCTGAGCGATTGTCTGGCGATTATTTTTTGCCTGGCTTCTTGTAACAAGGCACTTTGCTCATCTGCAATACGGCAACATTCTGCATGGTATAAATCAAGCCGCATAACACTGATTCCAGTAAAATTCTTCCAGTTCACGCCAGGTACGCTGTAAAAAATAATGCCATGCCAGTGTATCCTCGCCTTTAAGTACAATGCCTTCTTCTGCTACTACGGCACGCATGGTGAGTCGTGCGTTAGTTAAATCAATCAAATCTACTTTATCTTCAGTTACTTTAAGCAACCGGGCTATGGTTCGCCGTAATGTTTCTGTTTGTGCCAATATTGAAATGACGTTGATTTCAGGTTGACGATGCCAACGAACGGCAATATCCCAATCACTATTTGCATGCGCTTTACCGCTAGCTTGGCTGCCTATCAAGAAAGCCAATTCCAACTGCGGAATTTGTAAGAGACATTGCCTTAACGCGTCCAAGTTATGTTTAACCTGTTTTTAATCATATCACCGCCAACCTTGGCACGACTGTGACGAATTTTGCACCCAATTCTACTAAACGCAGCAATGTGACAATGGGATCAAACTCGATTGATTTGCGTAACTTGCTGTTAGCCATGACTTTCAATTTTTCATGCTCGGTTGCTTAACTCTTTTTTGGCAGCAATGACCTGATTTTTTCCTCATCTAGTCCTGTTAGTTCCATAATAGTTTGCATGGGCAAGCCTATCCGGTCGGCATTTTCTATAATTTTCATTTTTTCCTTCCATTCGCCTTGCTCTAAGCCTTGTTCTAATCCTTGCTCTAGGCCTTGTTGCAGTCCCGTCTTTGTCGCAAATTCGATTGAACTTTTTTGAATATAAATCCAGTCCCTCTTTTTATGCTGAAGCTCCAGCTCTTCTTCGCTAAGATTTGCTTCGTTGGCAATATTAAAGGCTTTTTCCAATTCTTGACTAAGATTTTTAGGAATGTAATCCAGGTTGCCGGCGTTTTTAATAAAATAAAGCCATTTATCCTGAATGCTGGTTAGTTCTTGTTCTGTTTTATTGTATTTTGGAAGTTCGATAAAAATCAGTTCAATATCGTCACTGTATTGAATGAAGCGCTTTTTTTCGAGTAATTTAAACCGGTTAATGAGTTCATCACTGTTTTTAAATAGGGTAAAGTCGGTGATCGTTAAGGCAATGACTGGATTTAGCAAGTGATAAGCATCACCTTTTTTTAACTGTATGGAGTAGTTTTTTGCGGCATTATACAGAATTCTTTTCTCCAGGCCCTCATGATTCAGGACCTGCATTTCTATAATGACACGCGTGTTATCACTGAGTTCTGCTTTAACATCAACGAATGTGTCTTTCATGCCCTTCAATAAAGGGATGCTGTAAGGGTCAACGATGGTTAAATCGGTGATTGTTTGCTGGTTGTCAAACTCTATCACTGAATTTAAAAAGCTGATCAGCAGATCTTTTGAATCGGCACTGCCAAAGACTTTTTTAAAAGCAAAGTCTGTTTTTATATCGAGAAATTTCATTTAATTAAGCTTAATGTGATCAAGAGTTATAGGGTGAAATCAATTTATCAAAAGGTAACAATGAGAGCGCATAGTCGGATGCCTCCAGTACAAACCAAAATTTTCTTGCATGGCAGGCAATCACATTGGCTTATCTAAAGATGCGCTACAAAAAATTATAGTTGTCCTATTGTCTTCGCATAATCAGCCATGCGACTTTGTGTTTCTGTCAATATAGGTACGCATTGTAAGGCTTGCTTTAATGCGCTTAGAAGAGCGTTTGGCGATTCTATATATTCATGAACCAGCCGATTTCTGAGCTCACGTAGTTCAATCCAGGTTTGAGTCGATTCGATCCAGCCAAGCTTTTCTGCACGGAGCAAATTATCCAGTTGTGAGCCGGTCTTTTCAAGGCTGCTACGCAACATTGCAGGTAAAAGTTTGTCACCCAGAGTATCTTGCAATCGTCCATAACGAGAAACAAAGGCATCAAGCATTTCACTGTGCTCATCGTTGTTATCAAGCGATTCAACCCAAAGCAGATCAATATTAAGTGCCCGAAGTCGATCTGCGGTGCGCTCCAGATAACGCGCTTCTTTTGCGGTAACCCGTATTAATTGGGCTACGATAAACAGGTTATTCTCCTCTCTTGTCATAATACAATTCCATTTTGCAAAGCTTGTTCATAGATAGCTAACGGTGGTTCAAGCGGATCTTTTATCAATACATCGACCTTGCGACCACCCAACTTAATGTAAAGGCGTGCTGCCAATTGGCATTCGGCTTGGATGCGTTGTGCCAAGGCACGACCCGGCTCGACAAGTAAATCTATGTCCCCGCCGCGCTGACTATCATCAATACGACTTCCAAACAGACGAACCGTGGCGTCAGGCCCAAATTGACTGGCGACCTCGTTTTTAATAATCTCGCGGGTTTTATCATCAAGTCGCATGACTCTCTCCTGGCTGGTGCAATTTGTACAGCCCAATTTAATCATCTACCCGCAATAGGGTATTTATCTCAAGACAATCAGGATGTAAACGCAAGCTGAAGTGCCAGTCAATAGCGTCAGAATTCATGGTGATACGCTATCACGCATCGAAATATAACAAGTTTTTATTATTTGATAGATACTTTCTAAAGTCGGCTTTACTGCATAAATTGCATTAAGTGCTTCTGATGCTTGTTTGGGTTCATCCTCATATTGATGAGCGATGTTGTTTCTGATTTTTCTAAGTTCTAACCAAGTGTTCTTGTCTTTCAATAATCCAAGCTGCTCAAGTCTATTAAGCGTATCAATAAACGGCTTGGATTTAGGGTTTTCCTCTTTTAAAAACTCCAGTATCAATACAAATAATTTCTCACCCATTGCATCTTGTAATTTTGAAAACCGGAACAAAAACTGATCGATATCTGCGACCTCATCATCCGAAAGCTGATTATATCGACTTGCATCTAATGGCATAAATAGAGCCATTTTTGTATAAGCACGGCTAATTCTTTGCAGGTGTTTATCACATTCATTGATAAGCTTTTCCATTTTTAGATTAGTCACAATAATATCCCGTTAGTTATGGCCTGTTGCTCAATAGCTCGGCTTTCATCTTCAGCAAAAACAACATCAACTTTCTGCTCACCCATTTTTTGTTCAAGCGTCACTAGAAATTTGATTTTATGATTGAAATCATTGCCTGCTTCAGTTCTGATATACAAGTCAATGTCCCCGCCTTTTTTTGAATCATCCGTGCGACTGCCAAATAAAAAAACCTGAGCTTTGGCCCCAAAAACCTTACAGGCAGATTGCTTGATAGCGTTAATTTCAAATTCAGTCAGTCGCATTTTATGTTTTAAATTTATTATCGCTCTACTTAGATTCAATAGTTTTATGCTCGACATTACGCATTTTATAGATGACTCTACTTTAAGAACCTTGAGGTCTTGCAACATCACATAGAAGAACAACGGGGTAGGCATACTTTATATTAAAGCATCATATTAAAGCATCTTTGCATCATCCTACTCAAGCTGCATCAACTCGGCAGTTGATGCCCATTTAAGAAATGAGCCAGCGCCTTCAATTTTGTATCAAGATGAATTAACTGTACCTGACAAAATAGCGGCTTAAGACAATCGGGGTAGGTGAACGGTTACAATTTTGGCAACATAGCACCAAATCGATCGATAAGTCCACTGCCGCACAGGCAGCTTAGAAATTAAAGGCGATGTACGGACGCTTTAACAAAGCGTCCACTGCCGCACAGGCAGCTTAGAAAGTAGTATAAAGACGCGATAAATCGTCCACTGCCGCACAGGCAGCTCATAGCATGTAGGGCACAGCATAAGCGCTATTGTGCCGTATGGACTTGCCTTAAAAAATAACGTATTTTGTATTCCAAAAACTTCAACAAGATTATTGTAATATGAAAACATCACTGTCTGAACGTATCACGACCGATCCTGAAATTTGCCACGGCAAACCCTGTATCCGGGGGCTTGCGCTATCCTGTTGAAACCGTTCTGGAATGGTTGAGTTCCGGGATGAGCATGGAAGATATTCTTAACGATTACGAAGATATTGAACAAGAAGATATTCTGGCTGTTCTGGATTTTGCGTCCCTCATGGTTCAGATCAAGCGTATCGAAACCTTGGCAGCATGAATTTTCTGGTCGATGCACATTTGCCGCGTTACTTGGCGTTACTGCTGAAAGAGCATGGCTATGATGCTATTCATACCCTGGATTTGGCGGAAAGCAATCGAACGAAGGGTAGCCGGATTAATGAAATTACCGAGATTGAGCGGCGGGTTGTCATCACCAAGGATGCCGATTTCGTCAATTCATTTTTGATCTCAAGAAGGCCTTATAAGCTATTGCTTATTTCTACTGAAAATATATCCAACCAAGAGCTTGAAGCGATATTTGTGAAAAACTTGCCTGCGATTGTTTCGGCGCTAACAAATTTTGATTATATCGAACTTACCCGCACTTCATTAATTGAGCATGGGTAAGCCTCAGTGAATGTGTTGGGTTACGGCTTTCGTCTAATCGGCTACCCGCGTAAGGCGGGACAGTTTAAAGTTAAGCGGTTCGTGGCGAGACTGTCGATCCATGAACGCCCTCTCGACAAGCTCAGTGCCGAACGATCAAGCCTTGCGGCTTGTCCCGGCTTAGGTGGATAGCCCTTTTATGTAACGATATCCGTGTGTTGTAGGCGCAATCCCTTGCGGTTGCCCTGCTAACATCGTGGCATTAAGGGGCAGGCGTAAAGCCTCCCCCCTACAAAAAAATGTCCCGCATCGTGGGGAAAAGCAAAGCCCCGGTTGCCCAAAGGCGGTTGCTTTTATGGGTTACCCACGTAAGGCGTGGACAGTTTAAAGTTAAGCCTGTCGAACTATGAACGACTGAACGCGGGGGGGGGCAACCCCGTCACGCGTAATCCCGGCAATCTGGGATTCATTTTATTCATCCCGGCCTAAATCATTCAAACCAGTTTTGTAAGGCTAAATTTTGAAAGTTCTGAAAATCTTGAATATTTCGAGTGACCAAGGTTAATTTTTGGGTAATCGCAATGGCAGCAA